>Ga0209270_1001820_pt1 | contig 25995 bp, 19 predicted proteins | sample MTBAKSrepl1MetaG_FD_187456 | JGI IMG/M metagenome (GOLD analysis project Ga0209270, IMG submission 187456) | Enrichment culture microbial communities from Arthur Kill intertidal strait, New Jersey, USA, that are MTBE-degrading - MTBE-AKS1... | ecosystem: Environmental > Aquatic > Marine >...
TATTGTTGAACACGGATATACCAAAGCTGTTGAAATCGGTACCTCCACAGGCCATTCGGCAATCTGGATTGCCTGGGCATTAAGTAAAACAGGGGGTAAGCTGATAACTTTTGAGATAGATAAGAGGCGGTGGCTGCAGGCTCAGGCCAACTTTAAAAAAGCGGGAGTTGATAAATTCATTGATGCCAGACTGGGCGACGCCCATGAGTTAGTCCCGGAACTGGAGGGAGAATATGATTTTGTTTTTAATGATGCTGACAAATACTGGTATAAAAACTATTTTATCGTTATGGATCCGAAATTAAAGCCCGGAGGTTGTTTTACTGCACATAATACAAAGATGTGGAATCATGGGGTCCGGGATTTCCTGGAATATGTAAAGGGCCTGGACAACTATGAGACAATCATACATCAGGACAGTCGCTCTGGAATTTCTATTAGTTATAAATCAACTGATAAATCTTCTTCATTTTGAATACAGATAACTCCCACCTGGAAAGAAAACTGGGTCTCTTCCCGGTTATAAATATCGTAGTAGCCAATATTATTGGTGCCGGAATCTTTACAACAACAGGATATTTAATGGAGTTCCTGCAGAATCCTGTTATGATGCTTATACTTTGGATTGTGGGGGGCACTGTGGCACTATGCGGTGCTTTGGCTTTTGGTGAACTGGGTGCAACTTTCCCGGAGGCAGGGGGGGAATATACCTTTATATCTAAGCTGTTCCATCCTATGTTGGGCTTTTTAAGCGGGTGGCTGTCTCTCATTGTAGGATTTTCAGCGCCTATTGCAGCATCGGCAATAGGATTCAGCAGCTATTTTGTATGGGCATTTCCCGGATTTCAGTCGTGGCTGATGCCTGGTGGCTTAATAACTGCTGAAATATTCCGTAAGCTTCTGGCTATAATTGTAATTGCCGGATTTTCATTTCTTCATGCAAGGGGAATGGTGCTGGGAGCTAAAGTACAAAATATGCTGACTCTGTTAAAGGTGCTGTTGATAACAGGACTGGTTGTGGCCGGATTTACGATAGGTGAGGGCAGCATGCGGAATATAAGTGAATCGGGGCCGTTTAATTTTGACTTTACCGGCTGGAAGTCGTTAGGCTTGTCACTTATGTTCATAATGTTTGCGTTTAGCGGCTGGAATGCCGCAACCTATATCGGTTCGGAAATTAAAAATCCGCAAAAAGTGATTCACAGGTCACTTCTGTTTTCCACGGTTATTGTAACAATACTGTATCTGCTCCTGAATATGTTTTTTATTTATGCAATACCGCCCGGACAAATTGCAGGTGAGCCCGAGATTGGAGGTGTTGCTGCGGGATATGCCTTTGGAAGCACTGCAGAGACCGTCATTTCACTTCTGATATCATTTGCCTTGTTCTCCTCTCTAAGCGCATTTATAATACTGGGACCGAGAGTCTATTACTCTATGGCGCGTGACGGATACTTTTTTAATTTTGTATCTAAAGTGCACCCGCGCTTTAAAGTTCCCCACAATGCCTTGATACTGCAAAGCTCTATTGCCATTATTCTTGTTTTATCAGGAACTTTTGAACAGATACTGACCTATATGGGATTTGCACTGGGTATTTTTCCCATTCTGGCCGTTTTAGGTGTTTTTAAGCTCAGGATCAGGGGAGAGAGCGCACTCAAGCTTCCGGGGTACCCATATGCGCATATCTTTTATATTCTTATGGGCCTGACAATTCTTGTTTTAGCCTATTTTGAGCGTCCGTGGGAGTCGACTATCGCTATACTGACTGCCCTGTCGGGAATTCCGGTTTTCTATTGGTTTAAAAGCAGGAAGAAGGGTGGTATACACTGACCTGATTTTAATTCTTGTTTACCGGATGATTCATAATGTGAATGATGTTTTGGAGTTCACCTGTATTTTATTGAGATCCCGGTCTGCCTGTTGATGTGTATGTCAGACTGATTTATCCTTTTTTTCTGTTACCATATCCTCCAGCATAATATCAATCTCTCTGCGGGTCTCTGTCATAAGTATTTTATAATCCTTGGTTACTAACGGATCTCCGTAACGCACAGTGATCCGGGTCACAGGCTTACTTAACTGTCTGAAAAAATGGCCGATGAAGGTATCGTTGCCAACCCAGCAGTCGTTTTCATCGATATAGTGGATTGCCATTGGGATAACAGGGATCCCTGTGTCTGCGGCGATTTTAAAACTTCCTTTCCTGAATGGCCCTGTAAGGGGACCTTTATATGTTGTTCCTTCCGGAAAAATTGCAACGGGAATTCCATTTTCAACAGACTTATTTATCTTGTTCATAGCAGAGATCAGACTATGCAGTTCAGACCTTTTAACAAAAATTGAGTTAGTAAGCTTAAATCCCTGCTTCATGACAGGCCATCTCTTAAGTTCCTCTTTGCCGATGAATGCTGCAGGGGTATATGCTGCAATTATTAAAATATCATGATATCCTCTGTGGTTTGGCATCAGGATAAAATGTCCGTTGCCCGGAATTTCATTTTTACTGACCATTATTCCGCAAACAAAGAGAATGCTTTTACCCCACATCCGCATTACCCGGTTCTGAAGTCTGCGACTGAACCCGTACAGTGAAAGCCACGCCAGTCCGGTAAATGCAATAATGAATGAGATAAGGAATATTGATATTAATCTTATGAGTGCCAGGGGAAAGAGAACTATTATCCTGATGATCCTGAAAGATTTTTTGGCAGTTCTATGCATACTGGTTATTTGTAAAATCCTTTTTTGTCCATGTATTCCCAAATATTGGGAGGCAGAAAGTGGCGAATGTCTTTTCCTGATCTTATGGCATCACGGATAAATGATGAAGAGATATCCATCTGCGGGGCATCGGTTATGATAATATTGGGATGATCCTTATACCTGACATTCCTGAAACCGGGTCGCGGATATACAATAATTCCGTAATTATTGAGTATTACCTCGTAATTTTTCCATCTGTGAAAATTTTTGAGATTATCTGAGCCTATGAGAATTTTAAAGTTCAGGGTAGGATTCCGGTCCGACAGATATGCCAGTGTATCGACAGTATAGCTTGGTTTGGGAAGGTAAAACTCAATATCACAAACCTGCAGCCGCTGATCTCCCTCAACCGCCATTTTTACAAGATCGAGCCTGTCGTAGTCATTTAGTAATCCTGTTTTCTTTTTATGTGGACTATGAGGTGTTACTACAAACCAAAGCTGACTGATACCGGTGAATTCGACCATATAGTTTGCTATGGCAAGGTGCCCGATATGAATAGGGTTGAATGATCCGAAATAGAGTCCGACATTTTTCCCGGGATCAGTTTTTGAAACGGTTTTGCTCATAACTTTATGGTTTTTTCAGAAAGTTGCCGATGATTTTTTTTGTCTCCTGAAAAGCCTCTTCCAGTACGTCATTTACTACAACCACATCAAACTTATCTGCATACTGTAACTCTTTTTTTGCTTTGGCAACCCTGACAGCTATTTTTTCAGGTGTTTCGGTTGACCGGTTTATCAATCTGGTCTCCAGCGCCTCCAGTGACGGCGGACTTATAAAAATTGACAATGCATCTTTTCCGTATGCTTTTTTAATATTGAGTCCTCCTTTTACATCAACATCAAAAATGACATTTTTATCCTGCATTGTTATTTTGTCAACTTCACTTTTCAGAGTTCCGTACCAGATACCCTTATATACCTCTTCATATTCGAGGAATTCATCATTTTTTATTTTTTGCTGAAATTGTTCTTTTGAGATGAAGTAATAATCCCTGCCGTGCTTCTCGCCGGGTCTGGGTTTTCTACTGGTGGCAGAGACGGAAAATTCAATGGGAAGATCCTGACGGAGTACATATTGAACAATAGTAGTTTTACCGGACCCTGAGGGTGCAGAAATAATTATCAGTTTTCCTTTTTGCTTCATAAAACATTCAGTAATTGTTCCTTAATGCGCTCAAGATGATCTTTCATCATCACTACAATCCTCTGTATGTTGCTTTCATATGCTTTTGAACCAAGGGTGTTGATCTCACGTCCCATCTCCTGGGCAATGAAGTTCAGTTTTTTCCCATTGGGTCCGGGCTGGCCGATAGTCTCCATGAAATGGTCACAATGATTCTCAAGCCTTACCTTCTCTTCATTCATGTCAATTTTATCGATATAGTAAATCAGCTCCTGTTCGAATCTGACATCATCTATATTGCCGTTTATATTAAGCTTGTTCAGATTGTCTGTGAGGCGTTTTTTTACGGCATTTATCCGCTGACCCTCAAATGGTGCTGTCTGAGCCAGCAGCTCCCTGATTTTTTTTGTATTTTCAGTAATGTCTGATGCTATCGATGCTCCTTCCCTGATCCTGAAGTTGTCAATTTCCCGGATAGCAATATCCAAAAAACCGGAGATAGTTTTCCACTCCTCTTCATCCAGTGTTTCATACTCTGTCTTGATCACATCAGGAAGTTTCAATGCTGCATTAAGCGAGCTGTGATCTGTAACCAGGTTGAGTTCGTCACTCACTTTTTTAATCTGGTTAAAATAGCTCTTCAGAATGGATTCATTGATTCGGGAGTTTGACTCTTCACCCAGGTTTTCAACATAAATTGTAAGATCGATTTTGCCGCGGATAAGTTTTTCCGACAGTATCTTTCTTATCTCCAGCTCTTTTTCTCTGAAAAATACGGGTATTCGTGTATTTATGTCAATCTGTTTACTGTTGAGAGATTTAATCTCAAGCGTGATCTTCTTTCTGTCAATTTCGAATTCGGCTTTTCCATAGCCGGTCATTGATTTTATCATCATCTGTTAATTTATCACGAATTTAAAACTTTTTTGTTTACAATTTCAGCCGGGTCTGAAAAGGATTATTTTTGTGCTTCAGGCAATAACTCCCGAACCAATCAGTTCCTCTCCCTCATACCACGCTGCGAATTGTCCTGATGTAATTCCCCGCTGTTCATTCTCAAAAATAATGTAAGCTCCTTCCTCTTTAATATGCATAGTGCCTTTTTCAAGAGGCTGCCTGTATCTTATCCTGAAATGGTAATCCTTTTTCTGATCTGTTTTAATCTCCTTATCAGGTATTATCCGGTGAATTTCATCCGACCGGATGAAGAGTCCCGGCCTGAAGAGTCCCGGATGATCTTTTCCTTCACCTACATATAAAATATTGCGTTTTACATCAATGCCAATAACAAAGAGTGGCTCTTTACGGCCACCTATATTGAGTCCTTTACGCTGCCCTATAGTAAAGAAATGGGCTCCACTGTGTTCACCGATTATTTCTCCGTTCCATGGCTTATAAGGGAAAGGGAAGCATAGTTTGTTGTAATTCTCCTTCTTTTTTTCAATACTCTTTTTGTTTTCAAGAAATTTAGCGGGAATCTCAATTACGTTACCTGTTTTTGGTTTGAGCTGCTGCTGAAGGAAAACGGGAAGGTCAACTTTTCCTACAAAGCATATCCCCTGTGAATCTTTTCGTCCGGCATTCGGAAGTTTGTTTTCAGATGCTATTTTCCTGACTTCCTGTTTTAACAGGTGTCCCACAGGGAAGAGTGCTTTTGACAACTGCTGCTGGTTAAGCTGACAAAGGAAATAGCTTTGATCTTTACCCCGGTCTTTGCCGGCAAGCAGGTGGTATAACGGAGTTCCGCCTGCTTCGGTAACACTTTTCCTGCAATAATGACCGGTTGCCACAAAATCGGCATTGAATTTTTCTGCTTCACACAGGAATGAGTCGAATTTAATTTCCCGGTTACAAAGAATATCGGGATTGGGAGTTCTGCCTGCCTCGTACTCTGCAAACATATAGTCAACGACCCTTCTCTTATACTCCTCGCTAAGATCAACAATATGAAACGGTATATCGAGCTTTTTGGCTGCCATCTCTGCTATCAGTGCATCTTCTTCCCACGTACATTCACTCGTGATGGTACCGGTACGGTCGTGCCAGTTCACCATGAACAGAGCTGTCAGGTCATACCCCTGCTCTTTAAGCAGGTATGCTGCAACACTGGAATCCACACCACCCGAAAGTCCTACTACCACACGTTTCATCCTATGACTTCTTTAAACATTTCTCCGTAACAAATCCATAATTTTTTTATAATCACAGATAAGAGCCTTAACAAATTTGTTCAATATCTGATTCCTTTATTCAGGCCATTTTTAAAATTTAACTACACCCTTAATGAGGGCTTTCCCCCATCCTGCAAAATTAGGAACTAATTTGGAAACCCGGCAAGAATGTAATTTTAAAGTTTTGCGATTAATATTTAAGTCCGGGGTGCATTTATTTTTCGTTGATTTCTCAACTTTTTAATATTTTTATGTTTTTTAATGCGTTTATTTACAGGTATAGGTACTAAGTTAATTACATATAAGACTTGTACAGAAAATTAATAATGCTGAGTATATTGAGGATTGATTGCATAACAATTTGATTTACAAATAGTTGATAAAATGCAAAATAAGTTGATAACAATATTTTTAATTGTACTGTTTCTTACTTTTCCCGGACTTAAAGCAGAAGATGCCATGCTGCAGGAAGGTCCTTCTTTTTTGCTTCTTTTAAAAGATCACTGGGTTAACACTCAGATGGAAAGCATGACTCTTGACCAGAAAATTGCCCAGCTCATGATGCCTGCCGTGTTCCCTGAACAGGAGAGGGGAGGAGGGAGTAAAACAGAGGAGCTTATCAAAATGTATCAGCCCGGCGGAATAATCATTATGAACGGGAGCCCAAGGCAGACTGCAAATTATATTAACAGATTACAGGGGAGTGTCTCTGTACCTTTGCTGGTTGCCATCGACGGTGAATGGGGACTGTCAATGCGTATCGACAGTCTTGAACCCTGGCCTTATGCACAGGCCGTCGGAGCTGTCAAAGATACAACATTTATATACCGTATGGGTATGGATATCGGGAACCAGATGCGACAGATGGGGATTCATGTCAATTTCGCTCCTGTGGCAGATATTAACACAAATCCCTCCAATCCCGTTATTAATTTCAGGTCATTTGGTGAAGATAAGATAAATGTATCTCAGAAAGCAGGTTATTTTGCCGCAGGCATGCAGTCGGCCGGAGTAATTCCCGTAGCAAAACATTTTCCGGGTCACGGCGACACAGATACCGATTCTCATAAACTGTTGCCCGTCATAAAACACCCTAAGGAGCGCCTCGATATTGTGGAGAGTTTTCCATTCAGGTATCTTATCCGTAGTGGCTTAATGGCGGTTATGTCGGCACACCTGAGTGTTCCCGCTCTGGATCGGTCAGGAACACCCTCTTCTCTTTCAGGTGAAATAATCAACGGATATCTGCGAAGTGAGATAGGATTTAACGGACTGGTATTTACTGATGCACTTAATATGCAAGGTGTGCAGACAGGGAAAGGCAATATCGAGACTGAAGCTCTTAAAGCAGGTAACGATATGCTTGTCTTTGTTACTGATATTGCCGGAGCGATTGCTTCGGTGAAAGAGGCTCTGGCTGCGAATGTGATCTCTCTTGCAGAGATTGAGAGCAAATGCAGGAGAATACTTGCGGCTAAGCGATGGGCAGGTCTTCATCTCTACCGGTCTGCAGATACAGAAAATATAACCGAACGGCTTAATGCTCCTGAATATGAGGTTACAAACAGGAAATTAATCCGGGAATCAATGACGGTTCTGACCAATAACGGAGTTTTTCCCCTTAAAGACCTGGAAAATAAAAGAGTTGCCTCACTGATGGCAGGAGCCTCCGGAATAACATCGTTTCAAAGGATGCTTGAAAGGTATATACCTGTTGATCATTATGTTCTGGATAAAGCAGCTACTGAAGCAGATTTGATGAAACTGCGAAAGGTGCTCGATAATTACGACCTTGTCATAATTGGCATTCAGGGCATATGGCTTTATCCGTCCAACTTTTACGGTACAACGACCATTCAGAGGAATGCTGTGGCAGATATAATCAGGGAGAATAAGACCATAACTGTTTTCTTTGGAAATGCGTATGCATTAAAACATTTTGAGAATATTCACCACTCGGGCGGATTAATCCTGGCTTATCAAAATAACCGGCTTACCCGGGAACTGGCAGCTCAACTAATATTTGGGGCTTTTGATGCCACAGGGAAACTTCCCGTCACCATTGACAGCCGTTTTAATATCAATGACGGCATTGCAGTTAAGAAGAGCAGTACATTGTCATATTCCATTCCCGAGGAATTTGGTGCAAGCTCTGAATGCCTTTCCCGCACTATAGATTCACTTGCCTGGTTGGGCATAGAAACAGAAGCATACCCGGGTTGCCAGGTGTTGATAGCCAAAGACGGTACGGTGATCTTCCATAAGTGTTACGGCTATCACACGTATGAAAAAAAAAGAGCAGTTCAGCCTGATGATATTTACGATTTTGCCTCACTGACAAAAGTTACCGGTCCGATAGCTGCAATCATGAAACTGTCAGATGAGAATAAAATTGAACTTGATGTTCCTTTCAGCAGATACTGGGAACCGTTCAGGGGAACAGACAAGGAAAAAATAAGGGTCAGGGAGGTACTGGCTCATCAGTCGGGACTGCCCTCCTGGATTCCATTCTGGCAAATGGCCCTTGATGATGAAGGCAGACTGCGCAGGGACATTTTTTCAACCGAGCCGCATGGTAATTTTAATGTGAGAGTATCAGACAGGTTGTATATTAGAGATGATTTCAGAAAGGAGATATACGATACTATACGAAATGCGAAATTATTAAGAAGCAGAAGATATGTATATTCGGATCTGGGATTTTATCTTTTCCCCGAAATAATTTCAAAAATAACGGGTGAGCCATACGAAGATTATCTTAAAAAAAATTTTTACAATCCGTTAGGGGCATATACAATAACTTATAATCCTTATCTGCACTTTCCGTTAACCAGTTTTATTCCTACCGAGATTGATGATTTTTTCAGAAATGAAAAGCTGCAGGGATTTGTTCACGATGAGGGAGCTGCCATGCTGGGGGGTATATCGGGTAATGCAGGACTGTTTGGACGTACTGTTGATCTTGCAAAAATTTTCCAGATGTATCTTCAAAAGGGCTATTTTGGTGGCAGACGGTATATCTCTGAACAAACAGTTGATGAGTTTATCCGTGTCCAGTTTCCGCGCAATTCTAACCGGAGAGGTCTCGGATTCGATAAGCCTTTAACTGATAATCACAGCAGAAAGCTGGAAAATGCATATCCTGCGTACAGTGCTGGTAAAAACAGTTTTGGTCATACCGGTTATACGGGAACAATGGCATGGGCCGATCCCGATAACGGACTATTGTTTATATTTATGTCTAACCGGGTACATCCCACAAGAGAAAATAATCAGCTCAACAGCCTGAATATCCGCACAGCAATGCATCAGGCAGCATATGATTGCCTCACTCCCTGAGATGTAAAATATCATAGCCGGGGGAAACTGTAAAGGCACCGGGTTAAAAAAAGTTAATTATATCGTAACGGGATAGATACTAATCAGATAAGCATTCATTACTGCTGATTGTATATCAGGTTATTGTATTATTACAACAAATAAAGGCCGGATTTCGTAGAAAGGATTGAAAGGAAATAACTTTGCAGGGAGATTAGCTTTATTTGATTATTAATTTTAATTTTACATGATTGGAACTAGTTATTAATATTTGTTGTTAACAAGCAAAATAAAATTTTATTATTATGGAGGGCAGAATAACTTTTAATGAGCTTCGTAAAATCAAAGACAGCTTACCTGACGGCTCAATAAGGAAAATTGCAAATGAGTTTGAAATTTCCGAGGAGACCGTCAGGAACTATTTCGGTGGGGCAAATTATACTAATGGAGCAGCAGTCGGAATTCATATGGAGCCGGGGCCGAACGGAGGAATAGTATTATTGGATGATACTGCAATACTGGAAAGGGCCAGGGAGATACTTCATGAGGTGAATGCCTGAAAAAAAGAAATTTCTTATAAAGATTTTCTGAAAACTGTCCTATATTTATGGGGCAGTTTTTTTAACCGGAGCTGTTTACAATAAGATTGAGAGTAATAGCTATTGATATGATAATTGATCCGATTAAATTTTAATTTATTGAATATGAAATATTTACTAATTGCATTATTTTGTTCGTTCATACTTGCGGGTATGATTTCATGTGAAAAGGAAGAAAGCTGGCATCCTCTATTTAATGGTGAAAATCTCGATAACTGGGATAAATATCTGGGAACTCCTCTAAAGGGCTTCGACAGTCTGGCCCGGGTTGCAACAGTTGACAGAGTATTCAGCATTGTAGAAGAGAATGGCGAAAAACTAATCCGCATTTCCGGGGATATTAACGGTTCTCTTGCTACACGGGATACATTTTCCAATTACCACCTGCAATTGGTTTTCAAATGGGGCGATGAGGTTTATACTGCAAGAAACAGCGGACTTCTTTATCACGGATTCGGTCCGTTCGGAGCGGCACTGGGTACCTGGATGGTTAATATTGAGTGCCAGTTGATGCACCAGAGACTGGGTGATACATATTTGATGAACAACACCTATTGTGAAACTCCTGTTATTAAAGTGGAGGAGGGAATGAGATACTCCAAAGACGGTGAGGTGAAGCAATTCAGCAGGGAGCACAACGGACAGGGAATCAGAAAAGCTGCAGATGCAGAGAATCCTGTCGGAGAATGGAATACGGTAGATCTTTACACTGTTGGAAGAATTGCAGTACATGTGGTTAACGGACAGACTGTTATGGTGAATTCAAATACGGGGAAGGTCGAGAACGGTAATGTAGTTCCCCTTACCGGTGGTAAAATCCAGTTGCAGTCAGAGGGCGGAGAGTTATTTATAAAATCAATTCAGATAAAGCCAATCAGAAAGATCCCGGCTGAAGTGCTGTAGCAGACAAGTCCTTTATCCGTATCTTCTGAGATTGAATTATTATTATAGACTCTAATATCAAAACGGTTGATGTCATTATAGTCAGGAATTAAATTTACTCAGTAAGGAATTTAAACATTGATATTAACCCGGGATATTCCTTGAAATAGTAATACCTGCCATAATTGCTTATTTTTAATAATATTCAGAAACACTTTTTGTATCTTTGATAAAAAGGGTTTATATATGCATGAGGCTCTCTTTTACGAAAAGCTGACCAATAATGAAGTCAGATGTCTGCTCTGCCCCAGGTTTTGTCATTTGAAACCCGGACAGACCGGTAATTGCAGAGTTCGTGTAAATGCTGATGGCAGGCTTGAAACGATGGTATATAACAGGGTTGCTGCCATAGGGATCGATCCTGTCGAGAAGAAACCTCTTTATCACTTTTATCCCGGCAAAAAGATTCTTTCCCTGGGAGAAGTTGGTTGTAACCTGCACTGCAATTTTTGTCAGAATTACCAGACATCGCAATGCTTTGCTTCTGATTTTCATGGTTTTCATGAAATCAATTCTGATCAGATAGTGAAAGAAGCATTGAGCATTACGGATAATGCAGGAATAGCATATACCTATAATGAACCCTTCACATTTTATGAATTCATGCTTGAGATTGCTGAACTTGTAAAATCAGTGGGATTGAAAAATGTGGCTGTATCAAACGGTTATATTAATCAGGAACCTCTTAAGAACTTATTGCCATATTTCGATGCATTTAATATTGATTTAAAAGCTTTTGATAACGATTTCTATCTCAGGCAAACCGGTGGACAACTGAAGCCTGTCCTTGATGCTCTTGAAATAATTGCAGAAGAAGGAAAACATCTGGAAATAACCAATCTTGTTATTCCGGGATTAAATGATGACACCGGCATATTCGAAAATATGGTTAGATGGATACGGGATGAACTGGGACAGGATGTACCGCTCCACCTGTCAAGGTACTTCCCGCAATACAGATTAAATAATCCGCCTACACCGTTGAAAACATTAAGTCGTCTGTATATAGTTGCAAAAAATTATCTGCATCATGTTTACCTCGGTAATGTCAACGATGAATCCAGGTCATCTACCTACTGCCCCGGATGCGGCGAACTCCTTATCGAACGAAACCGGTACAGAACAGTTATAGTTCAGGAGGGATTCAGAGGAATATGTTTGAAATGCGGGACATCTGTTAATATGGTATTCTGATTGCCTTAATCTTTTTAAATAAGCTGACTGCTCATTCATTTAAAATGTTTGGGTTGTTAAGAATTCAATTTGTATTTTAGCCCTCACAATTAATTTTTATTACATGTTCAGATTATTCATACTTCACCTGATCTCTCTTTTATTTCTGTCCTGCAGAAGCGGAGGGAGTGTGGAACTATTGACCGGGGCAGAGCAGCCGGATAAATATATGCCTCTTCTGGAAAACAGAAGTGTGGGTCTTGTGGTAAACCATACCTCCCGGTGCGGGACAATGCATTTAGTCGATTTTCTGCTGGAAAAGGATGTTAAAGTATCGAAAATATTTGCCCCTGAACATGGATTCAGGGGCGATGCAGCTCCGGGTGAAACAGTGGATGACAGTATTGATAAAAAGACTGGAATACCGGTGATCTCCCTTTATGGAAATAATCAAAAACCTGGACCAGGGCAACTTACAGGTATTGATATTATGATATTTGATATTCAGGATGTGGGTTGCAGGTTCTATACTTATATCTCCACCATGCATCTGGTTATGGAGGCATGTGCTGATTACGGTATTCCCCTGATTGTTCTTGACAGGCCCAATCCGAACGGGGACTATGTTGCAGGTCCTTTACTGGAAGCGGGATTTGAATCCTTTGTAGGAATGCATCCAATTCCGGTTGTTCACGGTTGTACTGTCGGGGAGCTGGCCATGATGATAAACGGGGAAAAATGGCTCAATTCATCAAAACAGTGTGAACTGACTGTGATCACGGTAGAAAATTATACACATAACACACCTTATTCACTTCCGGTAAAACCCTCTCCGAATTTGCCTAACGATTTGGCTGTGAGACTTTATCCCTCTTTATGCTTTTTTGAAGCCACCTCTGTAAGCGTCGGCCGTGGTACGCAGTTCCCTTTTCAGGTCCTTGGAGCCCCGGTTCCCGACATGGGTGATTTCCGGTTTACTCCTGTAAGCATTCCCGGGACTGCGGTAAATCCTCTCCATGAGGGAGTGGAATGTTATGGGATTGATCTGCGGACACTGACAGAAATTCCAAAATTTACCCTGGAATTTTTTATCAGTTTTTATAACAGTTTCGAAAATGAAAAGGATTTTCTTACAAGGGAGAAGTGGTTCAATTTGCTCGCAGGAAACAGTAAACTTATTTCTCAGATAAGAGCAGGGTACTCAGAAAAAGAGATACGGGAGAGTTGGAATCCTGATATCATAAAATATATGAATATCAGGAAAAAATATTTATTGTACCCAGATTTTAAATAGATTATGAATCCATATTTAGTTATTGGTTTAATACTGGGTTATTTTTTTGTGCTGATCGGAATCTCATGGCTGACCTCACGTAATGCAGATACACAGGATTTTTTTACTGCAAAACATAAATCTCCGTGGCTGGTCGTGGCATTTGGAATGGTAGGTGCTACTTTGTCTGGTGTAACATTTATCTCTGTACCGGGAGAGGTGGGGAATTCTTCTTTTTCATATCTGCAGTTCGTATTCGGTAACATTGCGGGATACTGGCTGGTTGCCGCGATTCTGCTGCCCTTGTATTATAAGCTGAATCTGGTCTCTATATATACTTTTCTCAACAGACGCTTTGGTATCCGGTCATATAAAACCGGTTCATTTTTTTTTATAATTTCGAAGATAACAGGAGCTGCCTTCAGACTATATCTTGTGGCAGGAGTTCTGCAAATTGCGATTTTCGATAAATTCAATATACCTTTTGCCGTTACCGTTATTGTTACAATTGTCCTTATCTGGGTCTATACATTCAGGGGTGGTATTAAAACCATAGTATGGACAGATACTTTGCAGACCTTTTTTTTAATCAGTGCTGTTATCATTACCATTTATACAATAACAAAAAGTTTGGGAATTAACGCCGGCCAGATTGTGAATACTATAGCTGAAGATCCGTATTCCAGGACATTTTTCTGGGACTGGAGAACGGGGAATAATTTTTTCAAACAGTTTTTTGCCGGGATGTTTATCACCATTGTTATGGTGGGTATGGACCAGGATATGATGCAAAAAACACTCTCCTGTAAAAATAAAGATGAAGCGGCAAAGAACATGGTTCTGTTTAGTTTCCTTTTTCTGGCTGTTGTCTTTTTATTTTTATGCCTTGGTGTTTTGCTATATATTTTTGCGCAGGAGACAGGGATACAAATTCCTGAAAAATCAGATGATCTTTATCCGATGATAGCTCTGAATAATCTGGGACTTACTGCCGGGATAGCATTTTTGACGGGGATCATAGCCGCAGCTTATTCCAGCGCTGATTCGGCTCTGACAGCGTTAACTACATCCTTTAGTGTTGATTTTCTGAAGATTGAGCAATATGAAGAAGAGGTAAAGCTGAAAATAAAGAGAAGAGTTCATATAATGTTTTCGATAGTCCTTGTAGCTGTGATCTTACTTTTCCGCGTTATCAGCAACGAGAGTATTGTCGTTGCTGTTTTCACCGTTGCCGGATATACCTACGGTCCGATTCTGGGTATGTTTGTTTTTGGGATGTTCTCCAAAAGGGAAGTCAGAGACAGGTGGGTGCCTTTAATATGTATAATATCGCCGCTGATCAGCTATTTACTGGCAGTGAATTCTGAACAGATTTTTAACGGATATGAATTTGGATTTGAAATTTTGATTGTTAACGGACTGATCACCATTGCCGGATTGATGATTATCTCAAAAAAATGATTTTTTATTAAAGAATAGTTGTAAAAGAATGTTAAAAATTGTAAAATGATTTTTATATTTGCTATACTATTGTCAGCAAAATTACCGTTTAAAAATAAAGATTATAAACTTGGGCAGGCATATACTTCAGATATTATTGGTAGTATTAATATTCTTTTCGCTAAACTCATGTGAAGACGAGGGATATATGACATCGCCCGATGCCCAGTTGGGTTTTTCCGCTGATACCGTGATGTTCGATACTATTTTTACTACCATAGGGAGTACCACTCAGCACTTTAAAGTCTACAATCCGTATAACGAAAATGTTCTGATCTCCAGAATAAGGGTCTCTGGTGGAGATATGTCAAATTTCCGTCTCAATATTAACGGTGAAGCAACCAATGAGGCTTATGAGGTTGAAGTTCCGGCCAATGACAGCATATTTATCTTTGTTGAGGTTACAATAGATCCGAACGGACAGAACCTTCCGATGGTAGTGCAGGATTCAATTGAATTTACCACTAATGCAAACATACAGAATATTAAGCTGGTTGCTTATGGGCAGGATTTTAAACTGATAAAGGGAGAAAATATAAAAACCACTACCTGGACATCGGAGAAACCCTATCTGGTATATGGTTATGCCCAGGTTGACAGTTCTGCTACCCTGACAATCGAACCCGGTACCCGGATATATTTCCACAAAAGGGCAGGCCTGTTTGTAAAGGGCAATATTATTGCCGAAGGTTCTTATGAGAGTCCTGTCATGTTTTTGTCAGACCGGCTTGAAGATAGTTATAAAAATATACCCGACCAGTGGGACGGTATTATTCTCGTGTCCGGCAGTCATGATAACATATTTAATTATGTCACAATTAAAAATGCCAATATAGGTTTACAGGCCGGGACTATAGAACACGAAGGTTATGCATCACTTGAGTTAAGCAATTCAAGGATTGAGAATATGGCATATTCCGGATTGTTTGCACTGAAATCTAAAATTTCAGGATATAATAATCTTATTGCTAATTGTGGCTTTTATGCAGTTGCTCTGTTAGCCGGAGGGGAATATGAATTTTACCATACTACAATAGCTAATTTCTGGGGCAATTATTCAAGCAGATCGAGATCGACCCCGTCAGTGATCATTTCAAATTTTTTACCTGTTAAAAAGTCAGACGGAACAACAGTGACTTATACAGGTGATCTTGAAAAGGCATTTTTCGGCAATAGTATCATTTTCGGAAGCAATGAAAAGGAGATCGAACTGGGCAACAATGAGAAGAATGTCTTCAATTACTATTTTGACCACTGTATAGTTCAGGTTCCTGACTCTGTAGACCTTACCGATAAGAATTATTATAAGAATGTATGGAAGGGGATCGATCATAATCCTAAATTTGTTGATCCTTTTGATGATTACGATTATTCCCTTGATACGCTTTCTGCAGCAAAGGATGTTGGCAATATTGTCTTTGCCAAAATGTTTCAAAGAGATATTATGAATAAAAGCCGCCTGGCTGATGATGGCCCGGATTTAGGTGCTTTTGAGAGAATTGAAAAAAAGGATGGGGAATAGTATCTTTTTGTTTCTTTTATGTCTCGTTATCTCTTTTGAAGTTGTTCCCCAAAGTGATCAATCAGGTATCTCTGTAATGTTCTACAATGTGGAGAACCTCTTCGATGTGAGAGATGATCCTGATAAAACGGACGACGAATTTACTCCTTCAGGATCGAGACGGTGGTCGCGTAAACGCTTTAATCAGAAAATTTTAAATATCTCAAAGGTTATATTGAATGCCGGGCAGTATGAACCACCTGCCGTAGTTGCTCTTGCTGAAATAGAAAACAGGTATGTACTTGAAAAACTGCTGACCGGCACACCGCTTAATTCGTTTGACTATAAAATTATTCACAAAGAATCACCGGATGAACGCGGAATAGATGTTGCACTTCTGTATCGTGAAAAATTATTTTATCCTCTTCATTACAAATATATCCCGGTTATATCAGCAGACAGTATGGTTGTCAAAACAAGAGAGATCTTGTATGTTTCCGGAATAGCAGGAAATTCAGATACAATCCATATTTTTGTTAACCACTGGCCTTCAAGATATTCCGGAATTCTCGAAAGCAGGCCCTTACGTATCTGTGCTGCAGAAATATTGCGGGAACATGTTGAGGAGTTATATGAGAATTTCATTAATCCGAAGATTGTCATAACAGGGGATTTCAATGACCGGTCGACTGACCGCAGCCTGTCGGAATGCCTCAGGGGGTTGACATCATTTGATGATATTAATTCAGATTGTCTTTATAATCTTTCTGCTTCATGGGGAAAAGAGAGCGGGACAATCAAATACAGGGGAGAGTGGTTTGTGTTTGATCAGATTATTGTTAGCGGCACACTATTATCGGGAGGTGATGGACTGCACACTGAACCTGATTATGCGAAGATATTAAACCTGCCGTTTCTGCTTAAAAAGGACAGTCGTTATGGCGGGGTAAAAACTAACCGGACATATAACGGATTCAGTTATGAAGGCGGATTCAGTGACCATCTTCCGGTAATCATTAAGTTAGAGTCCGCTCCCTGATTTTACATTTAATCCCATTTCCCTCCCTTTTTTTAACATCAGAATAAAAGCTTCGTCAAAATTATTTTTTATCTCACCTTCAATTATCGATTCCTTTATTGCATTTTTAATGACGCCAACCTCCTTACAAGGCGGTAATCCGAATGTTTCCATTATCAACTCACCTGAAACCGGTGGCTGAAAATTCCTGATGGCATCTTTCTCCTCTATCTCTTTGAGTTTTTGCCTGACAATCCGGAAATTGTGCATATACCGTCTTACTTTTGCGGGATTTTTTGAAGTTATATCTGCTTCACATAAGGTCATAAGATCATCAATATCATCACCAGCTTCAAAAAGAAGCCGTCGCACTGCCGAGTCTGTGACCTCTTCTTCCGAAAGAGTGATGGGCCGCATATGAAGATGTACCATTTTTTGAACATATTTCATCTTCTCATTCACGGGAAGCTTTAATCTCCTGAAAATTCCGGGGATCATTTTTACTCCCAGGAAGTTATGGGAATGGAAAGTCCAACCCTGATCAGGAACATATTTTTTTGTTAAAGGCTTTGCTATGTCATGCATCAGTGCCGACCATCTGAGCCAGAGGTTTTCAGTATATGGGGCAATCCGGTCGAGTACCTCCAGAGTGTGATAAAAGTTATCTTTATGACCTGTGCCGTTGATGATCTCCACTCCCTTCAGATTATATAACTCGGGGAAAATAATTTCCAGAAGTCCTGTCTCTTCAAGCTGACTGAAACCTGCTGATGGTTTTTCTGCAAGTATAATTTTATTCAGCTCATCACTGATACGTTCAGATGAGACTATTTTTATCCGTTCCCTGTTTTTTGCAATAGCCTGAAGAGTCTCTGTTTCAATTGTAAAATTAAGCTGAGTGGCAAACCTTATTGCTCTCATCATCCTTAAAGGATCATCGGAAAATGTTACTGACGGATCAAGGGGAGTTTTGATGATTTTGTTTTTGATATCATCGATTCCGTTGAATGGATCAAGTAACAGGCCTGTGTTATAACTGTTGAGCCCCAATGCCAGGGCATTTATAGTGAAATCTCTTCTTCTCTGATCCTCTTCAAGAGTACCATCCTCAACTATCGGTTTTCTTGAATCTGTACGGTACGACTCCCTGCGTGCACCTGCAAACTCTACCTCAAAGTTCCTGTATTTAAACTGTGCAGTTCCGAAATTCTTATACACTGTTACTTTGGGACAGGGCTTAAGCAGGCCTGCTACCTTTTCGGCCAGTTTGATACCACTTCCAATTGTCAAAATATCAATATCTTTCGATGGCCTCTTAAGGTACAGATCACGGACATAACCTCCAATTATATAGGTATCCTGATGAATCAGATCTGCTGCCTGTGATATTTTTTCAAATATTTTGTTTTTTAATCCCTTGCCCATTGTATGACAAATCTGTATTCCTTATTTTTATAATTTCTGACAAAACAGTTAAAATTGTGACAAAATTACAATTATTTACGTTAAAACAGGATTATTCTTTTTCGTCAACAAAATTGGTATTATCTTTGTTTGTATATATGTAGAATTTTATATATGTTATTATTATGTTAGAATTTTTAACTTTGGAGACCTTCAAGGAAAAGGTCTTTAACTGGGAAGAGAATAAAGAGTGGAAATATGAAGGTACAGTACCTTGTCTGATAGATTTCTATGCCGATTGGTGCGGTCCGTGTAAAATGGTTGCTCCGGTTTTGGAGGAGCTTCAGAAGGAATACGGAGATAAGCTGGTTATCTATAAAGTGGATACTGAGCAGCAGAGAGAACTTGCAGGTATGTTTGGAATCCAGAGTATACCTTCGCTGCTTTTTGTTCCTGTTGAGGGTCAGCCTCAAATGGCAATGGGCGCACTGCCAAAAGCTACTTTTGAAAAAGCTATTGCCGATGTATTGAAAGTGGAAAAACCTCTGGTAAATTAAATTGCATCGAGAACTTTTTCCAGATGGATCCCTCTTGATCCTTTGATCAAAACGCTACAGTTTTTGATGGGATTATCTGTAAGCCAGGCGCAAAATTTTTCAACAGTCATGAATGTTTTATATGAAAAATTTTGCGCCGCTTTTGAAAAAACTGGTCCAATAAGGAATACCTGCTCAAATGGGAATTGCTCTATTTTCTTCAGTATTTTTTCGTGTTCTGTGTAAGAATATGATCCTAATTCAAGCATATCTCCCAGTATGAGACTTTTGCAATTGCCTGATTCTGCTGCAAAGCTCTCAATGGCCGCATTCATACTGGTAGGATTGGCATTATAGGCGTCCATTAAAATTTTCAGTCCTTTTTTTATAATTAACTGCGACCGGTTATTATTCGGTGTATAATTACTTATTGCTTCAGCTATGACTGGCGGATTGATATTAAAAAAATGACCAATACATGCTGCTGCCATTAAATTTTCAAAATTATAATTCCCTGCCAGCTTTGTCTCTATCTCAATTGTCCTGTCCGGAAAACTTACAGCAGCCCTGATAAATGGTGATGAGGGAACCGGTATTCCTGTCAGCCAGGCTTCTGCTTTCCCGTAGCTAATCTTTTTTTCGTAGTCCTGCACCAGCTCTCTCAGAATTGCGTTGTCATTATTATAAAAGATAATTCCGTTTTTCTTTTTTATATAATTGTATAGTTCCGCTTTTGTGTTTTTTACTGCCTCGAATGAACCAAAACCCTCAAGGTGGGCAAATCCGATATTTGTTATTATTCCATAGTCGGGATCAGCAACAGAACAGAGATCTGAAATCTCACCCGGGTGGTTGGCACCCATTTCTATTACACCCATGTGATGCTGCCCGGTCATTTTCAGCAGAGTCAGGGGCACTCCGATATGGTTGTTAAAATTTCCAGTTGTATAGAGGATATTGAATTTTTCAGTCAGTACCGCCGCAATAAGTTCTTTAGTAGTAGTTTTACCATTCGTGCCCGTTATTGCCAGAACAGGTATTCCGATTTTCTTCCTGTGCATGGATGCAAGATCCTGCAATGATTTCAGAACATTTTCAACGAGGATTGTTCTGCCGGGAACAGAGTATTCTTCCTGATCAATGACTGCATATTCCGCTCCCTTCTGAATAGCTTCTTCAGAAAATTTGTTGCCATTGAAATTTTCTCCCCTGAGACCGAAAAAAATACTGCCTTTTTTTACCTCCCTGCTGTCAGTAACAACATTGGGAAACTTTGTAAAAATTTCATATAGTTTTTTAATGTCCATCTGTATAAAATAAAAATGGTTCATCAGGGAAATGGGTAGGTAAATATAAAAAATAAACTGGTATAACATTAATTTTGAAATGTAAACCAAAACATTCAAACAATTAATACCAGTTTAATACATCATATTTTTGGTCTGCGTGACCAAATGGTAATTACTATTGATTATAAATACGGTAAAGTATGTGTCAAAGTTAAGACAAAAGGAGATAAATTCCGATGTTCAAAATGTAAAAGTTTTCGTGTGATCAAACCAGGTACAAAAGAACGGCTATTCAGAACTATTCCGATTGGCAGTAAAGAGGTTTTCTTACTTGCTGTTATTTATCAATTATTAAAATCCTTCCGGACTGCCGACACGTGTCATGGCACATCTGAAACCAAGGTCATTTTGTGCCCTGGTCTGCTCAAGATATCTCCTTGTTCCGGGAACCAGCCAATATGCCCTGTCTTTCCATGAGCCACCTTTATAAACTCTGACTTCATCACTTATAAGTGAAGAGAAGTATCCGGGTCTTTCATCCTGAATATACATGTCGGATGTTGTTCTGTCTTGCTCCGTATTCCAGTCTATACCCTCAATGGACTGTGATTCGGGACTCCCGTCCCTGAAATTCCTGTAATCTGCCACTGTGTCCTGGATGAGTTCACCATATTCATTGCGAATTAAATCTCCGTTGGCATCCCGCCTGCTAACGGTGATAACATTACCTCTGAAAGGCTGAAACTCTTCGACATCCAGAAATGACAACGGGCGGTAGACATCCGCAACCCACTCATTTACATTTCCTGACATGCAGTAAAGTCCATAGTCATTAGGATCATAAGAGAATACAGGAGAGGAGATGTCGGCATTGTCATTCAAAGCACCAGCCATACCCATAAGGTCACCGCGGCCTCTGATAAAGTTGGCTCTTAACCTGCCTTTGGTTTTTCCTCTGTCCTCCCTCAGGTAGCTGCCGTTCCACGGATATATTTTACGGTCAGTAAGCAGTTCATCCTCAACGTTGCCAATAAGTCCGTAAGCAGCATACTCCCATTCTGCCTCAGTGGGTAACCGGTAGGTCGGCAACATTATACCATCTTCCCAGATAACGCGACGTGCAGTTCCGTCGGGATTTTCCTGCGGACGTTCACCCTCTGTTCCCTGGAATAAACCTGCCAGGTAAGTCTGGGTAGTGAATACGTTTTGATCTGCCTGGCTATTGTCATGCTGTAAAATTCCCTGCTCAACCAAAATTTGTTCGTTGACACGGTCTGTGCGCCATGAACAGTATTTTTCGGCCTGTTCCCAACTGACACCTACCACAGGATAATCGCTGTAGGCAGGATGCCTGAAATAGTTGTTTACATATGGCTCATTGTATGCCAGTTCACTCCTCCACAATGCTGTATCAGGCAATGCCGCTTCAATGACTGCACGATCACCTGTATATACCCTGGTCAACCAGTGAACGTATTCCCTGTAATCCTGATTGGAAACTTCAGTCTCATCCATGTAAAAGGAAGCAACAGTTACCCTTCTCGGATGATTGTCCCATTTGCGCATTACATCCTCTTCTACACGGCCCATAGTGAATGTGCCACCCTGTATGAATACAAGTCCGGGACCTGTTTCCTGTTCATAGCCTGACAAATAGGGAATATTGCCTGTCTCCTCCGCATTATACTCCCAGCCTGTAGTCCTGGAACTCTGGCCTCCTCTTCCGCCAAATAATCCACAGCCGGTAAGAACAGATACCAGAAACAGTAAAACGAATGTCGTTGGTTTCATCAAATTAATCCTTTTAATTGAAAAATGATAATCACAAATATAACTTATTTGTTTTATTCTTATTGTCTTCACGCAATGCAAATTTAGAGGTTTTTTTATTAATTTTTTTTATTTGGCAGAGTGAAATCAATAAAGATTTGATTTATTGCCTTTATTTTCCAATGCAATATTTATTTTTGACAGGCGTTTAAATTTTATTAATCCTGACACTAATTGATGAACAGATATATATACCTGCTGCTGTTTTTTATTTTTGGATTTTATCCTGGTGATGTCCAAAAATTTTATGTATCGCTTGACTGGTTTAAGGGTGAAGTTGCCGGCAACAGGTTAGGGTATACTTTCACTAATGCTGAATATCCTGATGATAATTTACCCATACCTTTTTATACCAGGTTGTTCACAGATATCAGTAAGGGAAGCGACTTTAATTTTGCAGTTGAAAATCCGGTTTTTGAGGAGATGGAATATTCGCCTGATATGATTTTTCCTGAAGATATTCCGGCAGAAATCAGGTCGAGTAAATTTCGCCGCAAATCGGGAGACAGCGAAATAATAGAGATACGGGTTCCTGCAGTCATCAAAGCGAATCAGAAAATATTACTTCTTAAAAGTTTTGAATTAAAGCAAACTCCTGTCAGGCTAAAAAGTGCTTCGGTGCCGAAATATGACTGGAGAGCTGAATCGGTATTGAAAAGTAGCAGGTGGGTAAAGATAAGCATCAGTGAGAAAGGAATTTATAAAATTCCTTATTCAAAACTGACAGAGTGGGGATTTTCAGATCCTCAAAAAGTGAGTATTTACGGGGCAGGCGGATTAAGACTGTCTGAACTGCCCGGTGCACCAAAGTATGATGATCTTCCCCGGGTTCCGGTTTTGCACGGTAAAAACAAAGGGACCAACTGCATGTTTTTTTATGCTCCCGGACTTACAGGATGGTCTGCTGTGTCAGAAGGGTCTTATTTTATCCATAGTACTGATACTTATTCAGACCGGGGGTATTTTTTTTTAACTGAAACCTCCGGAGGTTCTGCTGAAGTACCTGTGATGGATGAGGTACAGGAAACACCAACACACACAATTACATCATTTGACGAGTATTATGTATATGAAAAAGAGGATACCAATTTAATACGATCAGGCAGACAGTGGTTTGGAGAGACTTTTTTACACGGTTCCACAAGGAATTTTAATTTTACTCTTCCTGATGCCGTTAATGCCGCGAATATGTCAGTCCGTGTCAATGCCGCATCGCGCTCTTCCGTTGCTTCGCAAATGGTTGTCTCTGACGGTCAGTCGGAGTTGGGGAGAATTGGCTTCTCAAAAGTAAATACATCTGATGTCACCACCCTGTTTGCCGACGAGAAAGACCTGAAAATTGATTTTAATCCGCCTTCCGGAGATATTAACCTGTCACTGACCTACTTTGGCAATAACTCCAATGCAAGGGCCTGGCTCGACTTCATAGAGATAAACTACCGCCGGAAATTAAAAATCGATAATGGTGGGGCTCTGTTTTTCAGAGACGGGAAATCATCCGGTCCGGGCAGTGTGACAGAGTTTTCCATTGAGGAGACTTCAACCTCAGTGAAGGTTTGGGACGTCACTGATCTCTTTAACATCAGGGAAGTCCCTGTCAGATTAGAAGGGAACATGTTAAAGGGAGTGTACAGGGCAGATGAGATCAGGGAGTTTGCAGTGTTTGATACTGACGGTATCTTTCCGGAACCTGAATTCACCGGGGAAGTGGAGAATCAAAATCTGCATGGTATGGACACGCCTGAATTTTTGATTATTACTCACCCTAATTTTATCAGTCAGGCTGCAAACCTTGCCTCTTTTCATCGTGAAGTTGACGGAATGACAGTTGAGGTGGTTCAAACCGGCAAGGTGTATAATGAATTTGGTTCAGGACAGAAGGATGCTGCTGCAATTCGAAATTTTATCAAGATGTTTTATGACCGGAAAGAGGGATTGAAATATGTTTTGTTATTCGGAGACGGGAGTTATGACAACAGAAATATTGGCGGACACGGAATGGCATTTATTCCTACATACCAGTCTGAGAATTCCCTTAGCCCGGTACAGTCGTTTGTCAGCGACGACTATTTTGTTATTCTTGATGACGGTGAAAATATTGTTAATGGTGCGATGGATCTCGGAATTGGAAGACTTCCTGTCTCTACTGCTTATCAGGGGGATGTCATTATCAACAAGATCAGGAGCTATTACTCAGGTGAAGCATTGGGGCAATGGAGAAATGTTGTATGTTTTATAGGTGATGACGAGGACGGAGGAATGCATATGACAGATTCAGAAAAGCTTGCAAATCAGATAAATGATAACCACGGCGAGTTTATAACAAAGAAGATATATTTTGATGCATATAAGCAGGTAACCGGACCCGGAGGCGAGAGTTATCCGGATGTTACAGCGGCAATTAATAAGACTGTAAAGAATGGCGCTTTGATCCTGAACTATGTGGGGCATGCCAATGAGAGATTTATGGCCGATGAGAAGGTGCTGGATGTGAGTCATATAAATTCATGGTCAAATTTCAGCAGGTTGCCTGTATTTGTGACAGCTACATGTGAATTCAGCCGGTTCGACGGAAATGAAACTTCTGCCGGAGAATATATTCTGTTAAATCCCACCGGAGGTGGAGTAGGCCTCTTTTCAACGACGCGGCTGGCTTATGCGATTTCCAATTTTCTTTTGAGCAGAAACTTTTACAATTTTGTTTTTGAGCATGATGAAAATGATGAACCTTACAGACTGGGAGATATTATGCGGCTTGCAAAGATAAATACCATAAGCAACATCAATAAAAGAAATTTCAGTCTGCTGGCTGATCCGGCTCTAAGATTGTCTTATCCTGCCTTTAACGTGGTAACAACCGAAATTAACGGCAGGGATGCAGGTGCTGAGACAGATACATTAGGTGCTCTGCAGGTGGTTACTGTTTCCGGTATAATTGCGGGCCTGGACGGAAATAAAATCGGGAATTTTTCGGGAACCCTTATTCCTACAGTATATGATAAAGCGACTTTTGTTAAGACTTTAGGTAACGCAGGTCAGAATCCGGTCGAATTTAAGGTACAGGAAAATGTGATCTTTAAAGGTTCGGTGGAGGTGAAGAACGGAGATTTTACATTCAGCTTCGTTATACCTAAAGACATTTCATATAATTTGGGCAATGGGAAGATTGTCTATTATGCGGAGAACGGAGAGACAGATGCACACGGAGTATATGACAATTTTATCATAGGAGGAGGGGGATCACAAATTTCAGATAATGTGGAACCTGAAATTAAATTATATATTGATTCAATAAATTTTGTTTCGGGCGACAGGGTTAATAAAAATTGTGTCCTCTTAGCCTATCTTTCCGATGACAACGGCATAAATACTGCCGGATCAGGGATTGGGCATGATATCACTGCTGTACTCGACGAGGATCATTCTAATGTGATAGTACTGAATGATTATTACCAGTCAGATCCCGGCGACCACACCAGGGGCACAGTTCGTTTTCCGCTGATGAACCTCACCTCCGGCAGCCATACCCTGAAAGTCAAGGCATGGG
>Ga0209270_1001821_pt1 | contig 25992 bp, 25 predicted proteins | sample MTBAKSrepl1MetaG_FD_187456 | JGI IMG/M metagenome (GOLD analysis project Ga0209270, IMG submission 187456) | Enrichment culture microbial communities from Arthur Kill intertidal strait, New Jersey, USA, that are MTBE-degrading - MTBE-AKS1... | ecosystem: Environmental > Aquatic > Marine >...
GGGGTGTCGCGCTGGAAGATTTTCGACAATCTTCGCAGGAGCCTCGTATCAGCGGCGTTGACCGTGTTGCTGCTCATCGGCTGGACCGTCTTGTCCCCGCCCTGGTTATGGACCCTCGCCGTAATCGCAATTATCCTGATCCCCTCCGGGATGGCCTCTTTGCTGGATCTGTTTCAGAAACCGGGCGATGTGAGCCTGCGTCAGCATCTTGCGGCCACGGTACGCACGGCCGGCCGGCACGCCGCCCAGGCGGCCTTTACGCTCACCTGTCTTCCTTATGAGGCCTTTTTCAGTCTGGATGCGATTGTGCGTGCGGCTTGGCGGATGGGGTTCACCCACAAACGAATTCTGGAGTGGAACCCGTCCAACGACGCGGATCGCCAAAGCCGCACGGACCTTGCCGCCGCCTGGCAAACCATGGGATTTGCCCCTTTCCTGGCCGTCGCTACGGTGATTTATCTGTACATTTCGCGACCGGTTGCGCTTAGCGCGGCGGGGCTTATCCTGGGTCTCTGGTTCGCCTCTCCTTCCATCGCCTGGTGGATCAGCCGGCCGCTCACCCGCCAGCGAACGCAGCTTGCGGCTGAGCAGACCCGCTTTCTTAGGAAGCTTTCCCGAAAGACCTGGTCCTTCTTCGAAACCTTCGTCGGACCGGAAGATCATTGGCTGCCGCCGGATAACTATCAAGCGCATTCTGCGCCCGTGGTCGCGCATCGGACGTCGCCAACCAACATGGGCCTTGCGCTGCTGGCCAATTTATCCGCCTACGACTTCGGCTATGTTTCGGCCGGACAACTAATTGAACGAACAGCAAAAGCACTCCACACCATGGAGACCCTGGATCGGCACCAGGGCCACTTTTACAACTGGTACGATACGCTGTCTCTGAAACCGCTGCCGCCCGCGTACATTTCGTCGGTGGACAGCGGAAATCTGGCGGGGCATCTGCTGACCTTGCGGCCGGGTCTGCTTGCCCTCCCCGATCAAAAGATCCTGGGGGCGCGATGGATAGAGGGGCTCAGTGACACACTCGAAATTCTCATGGATGTTGCCGGAGCGACGGAAGGAGGTATTGCGGCCCGGCTCGCTCAACTTCAGCAGGATTTAACGATCGCAACCGATTCCCGGCCAACCACGCTCGCAGCGACACGGGAGCGCCTTGAACGACTGGCGGCATCTGCCGCGAAAGTGATGGACAGACTTGATGCCGACCCCGAAAGATCCGAAAGCGGAGTGAAGGGGTGGGCTCGCGCCTTTGCCCGGCAATGTCAAGACGCCCTCGATGAGCTGACCTTTCTAACGCCGTGGACCTTGCTGCCGGCCGCTTCAGACAGTTTAAACGGGTTTGGCGGTCTCGATGAAATTCCCACGCTGCGTGAACTGGCCGGATTTGAAGGAAAGTGGCTGCCGGCCATTGAGAATCGCCTCGGTGGGGAGGAAAACTCCGAAAAAAACCAGCAGTTCAGTGAGCTTCGTCGGCTCATCCTCCAGGCAAGCGGCCGCGCTAAAGCACGGATTGAAGCTATCAAAGGACTTGCCCGGCAATGCGACGCATTTTCCCAAATGGAATATGGCTTTTTGTATGACGAGACACGCCACCTGCTGTCGATCGGCTATAACGCTGCGGAGCAACGCCGGGACACGAGTTACTATGATTTGCTGGCTTCGGAAGCAAGATTTTCCAGCTTCGTAGCGATTGCCCAGGGACGACTGCCGCAGGAGACTTGGTTTGCCCTGGGACGCCTGCTTACAATTGCCGATGGGGAACCGATCCTGCTTTCCTGGAGCGGTTCGATGTTCGAATACCTGATGCCGCTTTTGGTAATGCCGACATACGCAGATACGCTGCTGGATCAGACCTGTCAGGCGGCGGTGGTCAGGCAGATCAAATATGCTAAAAAACGTGGGGTGCCGTGGGGTATTTCGGAATGTGGTTACAATGCCGTCGATGTGAATCTGAACTATCAATACCGCGCCTTTGGCGTTCCAGGTCTGGGGCTCAAACGCGGGCTGGCCGAGGATTTGGTGATTGCGCCCTATGCCTCGGCGCTGGCACTGATGGTGGCGCCCGAGGAAGCCTGCTTGAATCTGCAGCGACTTGCAGCCGAAGAGCTTGAAGGAGATTACGGCTTCTATGAAGCCGTCGACTACACACCGTCGCGACTGCCGCGCGGGCAATCGAGCGCTGTGGTTCGGTCCTTCATGGCCCACCACCAAGGCATGAGCCTGCTCTCTTTGGCGCATCTGCTCCTGGACCGCCCGATGCAGAAGCGCTTTGCGTCGGATCCGATGTTCCAGGCGACCCTGTTGCTCCTCCAGGAGCGGATTCCCAAGGCGACGGCGTTCTATGCGCACACAACGGAGATTTCGGAGCAGGCTGCGGCCTCCGGCGCTGCAGAGACGCCCATTCGCGTTTTCAATAGTCCCGATACGCCGAACCCGGAAGTGCAGCTTCTCTCGAACGGCCGATACCACCTGATGATTACCCATGCCGGCGGCGGTTACAGCCGCTGGAAGGACCTTGCCGTCACGCGCTGGCGCGAAGACAAAACCTGTGACCATTGGGGCGCATTCTGTTATATCCGCGATCTGAAAAGCAGGGAGTTCTGGTCGACCGCATATCAGCCGACACTCAAGCGCTCAAAGCATTTCGAGGCGATCTTCTCGGAAGGACGCGCCGAGTTTCGCGGCCGCGACCACGACTATGACACCCATGCCGAGATCGCTGTTTCGCCCGAGGATGACATCGAACTGCGCCGCGTCCGCATCACCAACCGCGGGCGCACGCGCCGCGCGATCGACGTTACCAGCTATGCGGAAGTGGTTTTGGCCTCGCCGGCTGCGGACGCTCTGCATCCGGCCTTCAGCAATCTCTTTGTTCAAACCGAAATCCACCGCCCGCAGCAAGCGATTCTCTGCACCCGCCGGCCCCGCTCTCAGGGCGAACCCCTGCCCTGGATGTTCCACCTCATGGCCGTGCATGGGGCCCGGATCGAAGAGGTCTCCTATGAGACCGATCGCATGCGGTTCATCGGCCGCGGCAGAACCATCGCCGATCCCCAGGCGATGAACGAACCTGCGGCGCTTTCGAACAGCCAAGGCTCCGTGCTTGATCCGGTTGTTGCCATCCGCTGCCGGGTAACGCTGGATCCCGAAGAATCGGTAACGATAGACATGGTCTCCGGTATGGCTGAAACCCGCGATGCGTGTCTGAGCCTGGCCGGGAAATACCAGGACCGGCGTCTTGCAGACCGCGTCTTCGAACTGGCTTGGTCACACAGCCAGGTGGTCTTACGGCAGATCAATGCCAGCGAGGCCGACGCGCAGCTTTACGGGCGCCTGGCCGGCTCAATCCTATACGCCAATTCTTCGCTGCGCGCAGCCCCGGGCCTCCTCATCAAGAACGACCGCGGTCAGTCCGGTCTCTGGGGATATGCCATTTCCGGCGACTTGCCGATCGTACTGCTGCAAATTGGCGACCCGGCCAATATCGACCTGGTGCGTCAACTCGTCCAGGCCCACGCCTACTGGCGTCTAAAAGGACTGGCAGTGGACCTGGTGATCTGGAATGAAGATCACGCCGGCTACCGCCAACTCCTCCATGACCAGATCATGGGATTGATTGCATCAGGCATCGAAGCCAACGTGACGGATCGGCCCGGCGGCATTTTCGTTAGACCGGTGGACCAGATTGCAGAAGAGGACCGCATCCTGATCCAAACGGTCGCTCGCGCCGTCATTAGCGACAGCCGGGGGACGCTGGCGGACCAGATCGACGCTCGCAGTCCGGTGGAAGCCGCCGTGCCTCTTCTTGCCCCGGCCCGAACTCAGCGTGCCGAAACCTCGGCGGTCGCGCCATTGCCACGCCTTGATCTGACATTTTTCAACGGGATGGGCGGCTTCACACCGGATGGGCGCGAATATGTCATTACCACCGCTCCCGGGCAGGTGACACCGGCGCCGTGGGTGAATGTGCTGGCCAATCCGCACTTTGGCAGCGTCATTTCAGAGAGCGGGTCAGCCTATACCTGGAGCGAAAATGCCCACGAGTTCCGCCTCACGCCCTGGGGAAACGATCCTGTCAGTGATGCGAGCGGAGAGGCGTTTTACCTTCGTGATGAAGAGCGCGGCCACTTCTGGTCCCCGACGCCGCTGCCCTGCCGCGGGGCTACGCCGTATGTCACCCGGCACGGATTCGGGTACAGTGTTTTTGAACACACCGAGCGCGGCATCCGCTCCGAGCAGTGGGTTTACGTGGCTCTGGATGCGGCGATCAAGTTTACGGTGCTCAAAATTCGCAACGAGTCCAGCCGGTCTCGGCGACTTTCGGCTACGGGATATGTGGAATGGGTTCTTGGCGACCTGCGGCCGAAGTCGAGCATGCATGTGATCACCGAAATTGATCCGAATAGCGGCGCACTGTTTGCGCGAAACCCTTATAATACGGAATTCCGAAACCGGACGGCCTTCTTCGATGTGGACGATGCGACCCGCACCGTAACCGGCAGCCGGACTGAATTCCTGGGGCGCAACGGGTCGCTGCGAAGACCGGCGGCAATGATGCGAACGCGCCTTTCCGGCAAGGTTGGAGCTGCTCTGGATCCCTGCGCCGCGATCCAGGTGAGCTTCGATCTGGCCGCCGGGCAGGAGCGTGAGATCGTCTTCAGGCTCGGCGCCGGACAAGACCCCGACGATGCCGCTAAGATCAACAATCGCTTTCGGGGATCATCCGCTGCGAGCGACGCCCTCGATGGAGTCTGGCAGCACTGGACGCATACCCTCGGCGCAGTAAGTGTGGAAACACCCGACGCGGCCTTTAACGTGATGGCCAACGGATGGCTGCTTTACCAGACCCTGGCGTGCCGCCTTTGGGCGCGAAGCGCAACCTACCAGTCGGGGGGCGCCTTTGGTTTCCGCGATCAGTTGCAGGACGTGATGGCCCTTATTCACGCCCGGCCGCATCTCGTTCGCGAGCATTTGCTCCTGTGCGCGTCTCGTCAGTTCCCGGAGGGAGATGTTCAGCACTGGTGGCATCCGCCGGCGGGCCGGGGGGTGCGCACGCACTGTTCGGACGATTACCTCTGGCTGCCGCTTACGACCTGCCGCTATGTTCTCACCACCGGTGACACCGGGGTGTTGGATGAATCCATCCCTTTTGTCCAGGGTCGCCCGGTAAAGGCGGATGAAGATTCTTACTACGATTTGCCCGGGCGCGCTGAAGAGACGGCGAGTCTCTACGAGCACTGTGTCCGCGCCATCCTCAGCAGCCTCAAATACGGTGAGCACGGCCTGCCGTTTATCGGCTCCGGTGACTGGAACGACGGCATGAACCTGGTGGGCATACACGGCCGAGGCGAAAGCGTGTGGTTGGGCTTTTTCCTGTATGAGGTGCTCATGCGCTTCACCGAGGTTGCCCGAATGCGTGGCGACGAGCCTTTCGCCGAGCGTTGTATAAAGGAGGCATCTTACCTGCGCCGCAATATCGATAGACATGGCTGGGACGGCGAGTGGTACCGCCGAGCCTATTTCGACGACGGCTCGCCGCTGGGGTCCGCGGTTAACCCTGAGTGCCGGATTGATTCAATTGCACAAAGCTGGTCTGTTCTTTCGGGTGCGGGAGATCATGATCGTGCGCGCATGGCCATGGAAGCGTTGGATCAGCGCCTCGTTCGCCGCGAGCATAATCTGATCCAGCTTCTGGATCCGCCGTTTGACCAGTCGGATTTGAACCCTGGCTATATCAAAGGGTATGTCCCCGGTGTTAGAGAAAACGGCGGGCAGTATACCCATGCGGCCATCTGGGCGGCAATGGCCTTTGCCCGGATGGGGGACAACCGGCGCGCGTGGGAGCTCTTTGGCATGATCAACCCGGTGAACCATGCCGGATCAACCGATGATGCCGGCACCTACAAAGTGGAACCGTATGTCGTTGCGGCTGACGTCTATGCGGTACCGCCACATACTGGCCGCGGCGGCTGGACATGGTACACGGGCTCGGCCGCCTGGCTGTATCGGCTGATGGTGGAATCACTCCTGGGACTCAGACTTGAAGTGGATAGACTGCGTTTTAGGCCGTGCCTCCCGGCGGATTGGGAGGGGTTCAAGCTGCACTACCGCTATCGGGAAACCGTCTACCACATCGACGTCGTGCAGGAGCCTATCGGAAATGGTGCGATGCGCGTGAGCGTGGACGGCATTGAACAACCCGACGGGACCATCCCGCTTGTTGACGACCATAAGGAGCACTGGGTCGAGGTGTGGATACCTGTTAAAAGCGGGCATTGATCGCTTTTGCACGCCCGCCGAAGGTCGTGAAAATAAATCCTTGTGCAGAAAGATAACGACAAATGAATATGCCAAGCCTGCTGAATCAAGGAACTCGCAGGGTCTGGGCGATACTGAGGCTCGCCTTCAAAAAGTTTTTGAGGATTGACGGAACAGCATGGGCGGGAGCATTCGCCTTCAATGCGTTTTTCGCACTGTTTCCTCTGATGATCCTGCTCGTCACCATTAGCTCGTTCTTTGTTGACCGGGACAGGGCCGGGGAAAAGGTCATTGCCTATGTGGAAAGCTACGTGCCGATCAGCGGCAAGATGCAACAGTATATTTTCGACACCATCAGCGGTGTGATCACGGCGCGCGAACAGGCGGGCGCCCTTGTCCTTCTCATCCTGGTATGGATCGCCCTCCAATGTTTTACTACCCTCATCAGCGCGACCAACCGCGCCTGGGGTGCCGAGATGCACACCATCTGGCGGCTGCCGCTGAAAGGCCTGGCGCTGCTCGGCATCACGGCGGGCGCGGTCCTTCTGGGCATGGCGGCGCCGGTGCTGGCAAAAGTGGCGATGGATGGGTATTTCCCCTTTAGCCATTACCGTTCCTGGGTCTATACGTTGGGGAGCTTTGTCATCCCTTTACTGGTGGTGTTCCTCAGCCTGAGTCTGTATTACAGGCTGGCTCCGCGACGGCCGACGCGGTTTGCCGAAGTGTGGGCCGCCGCTTTGGGCGCCACGGTTCTTTTGCAGGCGGCCGACAGTCTCTTCGTGATCTATCTCAAGAACTTTGCCACACTCAACGCGGTCTATGGAACCTTCGGAGGGATCATGGCATTGCTGCTGTGGATCTACCTTTCCGGATGCATTTTTATCTTCGGCGCCTGCCTGTGCGCGGCTCAAGCCGAAGCGCATTCCTCAGCGGCGGAAACAATTATGGCGTCCGAAAATTCACAACAGGTAGCTGGAGCCGACCCATGAATAAGTTCAAACAACTTTGGAACAATCTGGAGTCGAGTCTTTGGTTTTTGCCTGCGCTGATCGTCGCGGTCAGTATTATCTTCGCGGTAGCTTTGATCGAAGCAGACTCCACCGGAAGCGACCGCTGGCTGGCCCAGTGGCCGCGCCTGTTTGGCGCCGGGGCGGAGGGCGCGCGCGGGATGATGTCCACGATTGCCGCTTCGATGATGGCCGTGGTGGGCGTCACGTTTTCGATGACCCTGATGACGCTGGCGCTGGCTTCGAGCCAGTACACCTCGCGAATCCTGCGGAATTTCATGCGCAGCCGCGTCACGCAGACCGTGCTTGGGATCTTTGCCGGAATTTTCACTTATTGTCTGATCGTCTTGCGCGCGATTCGCGGCGGCGATGAAGGTGCATTTGTTCCGAGTCTGGCGGTGTTCTTCGGTTTCGTACTGGCGCTCGGAGGTGTCGGCGCCCTCATGTTCTTCATTCACCACATTGCCACTTCGATCCAGGCTTCAAGCGTCATCGCCTCGGTCGCACAGGAAACCATCGAGGCCGTTGACCGGCTCTTTCCGAAAAAACTGGAACAAGGGTCGTGCGAAGACAATGATGACCATACGCTGCAACTTCCGGCTAATCAATACTGGCGGACAGTCCCGGCCAGGCAGAGCGGATACATTCAAAACGTGGATAACGCGTCGCTCCTGCGGTTGGCGCGGGACCGAAGGACCATCATACGGATGGAACGCGGCATCGGCCAGTTTGTTGTCCGGAACACCCCGCTGGCCTCACTCGCACTGGAAGACCCGCCGGATCAAGAGACGATTGCCGCACTGCAGGCGACTTTCAGCATCAGCCGCCACCGTACGGTGGAACAAGACCTCGCTTTCGGTATTCGGCAGATTGTGGATATGGCGCTGAAAGCGCTCTCGCCCAGCGTCAACGACACGACGACGGCCGTGATGTGCGTGGATTATCTGACGGCGATTTTGGTGCGGCTGGCGCCTCGGCAAATACCCTCATCACGTCGCTACCAGGACGGGCAGCTGCTTGTGGTCGCCATTGGGCCGACCTTTGAAGGCTTGCTGGCTGAATCGTTCGACCAGGTTCAGAGCAACGCCAGGGGCAATGCCGCCATCATGTTGCGAATGCTTGGCGCAATTCAAACCATCGCCGGCTTGACGGCCGACTCGAGCCGCCGGCGGGCGCTTCGCGGTCAAGTGCGATGGATCACCGAACTGGCTGAACGCACCCTTGAGTCCTCTCATGAGCGTGCGAGGATCAACGCGCAGCTGGCGCACGTTCGCAAAGCGCTCGAAGCCGACGGGCGCCCGGAGGAGGAGAAAAAATAGTGTGCCCGCTTATAAGTTCTGTGCCTGATTTCAGCAATTCACAATGGTGTGAACATTGCAAATCCGAATATCGAAATGCGAAATCTGAAACAAATACCCAAAGGCCAATGGGCGCTGAGAGTATGCGGGCGGCGTTTATTGCGGCTGAAACCTGGAGATTCGGTGCGCGGCAGCGTCGTCCATATACGCTTTGCTGCACATTTGCCGCCGATCTACTCGCTGCTGCACGCAAAGGATGGTGAAATTGCCATTGAGGTTTTAGCTCGACTCGACGCACAGCGCGTGCGGGGAATCGCGCTGACCCCCACCCAGGGCCTTGCCCGCGGTATGGCGGTGGAGGACTCGGGAGGGCCGTTAAAAGTGCCGGTCGGTAAGGGGATTATCGCGCGCATGGCCGAAACCTATAAAAGGAGAAAATGATGACACGACCAATTATATCCGCGATACGCGCAATGGAAATCCTTGACTCCCGAGGAAATCCAACCGTGCGTGTTTTCGTTGAGCTTGGCGACGGGACGGAATCCTGCGCCTCTGTTCCCTCCGGTGCAAGCACGGGCGAGAATGAAGCCGTCGAATTGCGTGACGGTGACAGCTCCCGATATGCAGGCAAGGGGGTCCTCACAGCGGTCTCCAATGTCAAAGAAATTATTGCCCCATCCCTGATCGGAATGGACGCATCCGAGCAAGCCCTTATCGACCGCCGAATGATCGAGTTGGATGGAACGGAGAACAAGTCGAAGCTGGGGGCCAATGCCATACTCGGCGTCTCCATGGCTGTTGCTCAGGCAGCCTCTCAATCCGCTCGGATCCCTCTTTACCAATACCTTGGTGGTGCCGGGGCAAGGCGATTGCCGGTCCCCTGCATGAACATCGTCAATGGTGGCCAACATGCCGATAATAATGTGGACTTCCAAGAGTTCATGGCGGTTCCAATTGGCGCGCCTACTTTTCGGGAGGGGATCCGTTACGTTGTGGAAACATTCCATATACTAAAGGGCATTCTGAAGGATCGGGGGCTGGCTACAAGTGTTGGTGACGAGGGGGGCTTCGCACCGAATTTCTCAAGCAACGAGGACGCAATAGAAACGATCGTGCAGGCTATTGAAAAGGCAGGATATAAACCGGGGGAGCAGATTGCGATTGCATTAGACAGCGCAGCGACTTCCTTTGCGCTCGATCGAGATGGAGAGTACGACCTGAATCGCTCGCATGTCGGCAAAATGAGCAGCGGCGATCTTATTGCTCTCGCTGGTGATTGGATCGAGAAATACCCAATCGTTCTCTGGGAAGATCCCTTGGCGGAGGGGGATTGGGGAGGTTTTAAGCAGTTTACAGCCAAATATGGCAAAAAAATTGAAGTTGTCGGCGACGACATATTTGTCACCAATACACAATATATAGCCAGGGGGATCAAAGAATGCACAGCGAATTCTGCGTTAATAAAACTAAACCAGATCGGAACAGTATCTGAAAGCATCGAAGCAGTTCGCATGTGTCGCGATTCAGGTTGGCGCTATTTCCTCTCACACCGTTCCGGAGAGACGGAAGATACGTTCTTAGCCGATTTTGCCGTTGCTATGGATGGAGGACACCTAAAGAGCGGATCGGCAAGCCGCAGCGAGCGGATCGCCAAATACAATCGCTTGTTGGAAATCGAGGAAGAGCTTGGAGAAGGATCTTTGTTTTACTGGTGATACCGCTGTTCAGGATGCATAATCAAGGCTCTGCACTCGGACGGCAATTCCGCTGCACTCCATTGCCGCAGGTGAGCTTGGTCGTTCAACTATCATTATCCTGATGTTGAGTATTCATGGACCGATTTTGTTTAGAATACAATGAATATCAGTCAACGAAATTTTGGCAAAAGATACTTTCTGAAAATGCAAGAATACTGGAATCCTAAAAACTGCAATTTATTTAGTTGAGGTGGGTTAAGACATCCGCACTATCCAGGAACTTTTAGGCCACAAAGATGTCAGCACGACCATGATCTACATGCATGTATTGAACAAGTGAGGACATGGTGTCCGTAGCCCGGTAGAAGGTCTTTAGGCCGTTTTATACAGACTGTATAATTATTGTTAGCAAGCAGGAAGGAGGTGATTAATATGCCAAATAAAGATGGAACTGGACCAAAAGGTCAGGGCCCGAAAGACGGTCATGGTAAAGGTAAAGGTAAGGGCAAAGGCTCTGGTCAAGGACCGATGACTGGAGGAAAGAAAGGAATTAGGGAAGAAACCAAAAAGTAAGCCAGATTTAAAAACGAGAATTGAGGGTTTGCAAGCAATCGCATGAGCGCAGACCAAAAAGGCCGGGCTAATATTATTGTTAGTTTTCATGTCTTGTGGCCCGGCCTTTTTTGGCTGGTTATACGGGGGGTTATGTATGAAGCAACAAAACGAGAAGAGGCACTACGAATGAACAATGATAAACTCAGATTTGTAGCAAAAGCAATCGTCGCGAAACAGAAAGGCGTGCTGGCGGCGGACGAAAGCAATCCCACGATCAAAAAGTGCTTCGATTCGATCAAAGTCGAGTCCACCGAAGAAAATCGCCGGCGGTACCGCGAAATCCTTTTTTCAACCGAAGGGATTGAACGCTATATCGGTGGTGTCATTCTTTTCGACGAAACGCTGCGCCAAAGCACTCGAGATGGCACTCCCTTTGCCGAGCTACTATCGAGCCGGGGGATTTTACCAGGGATCAAGGTGGACACAGGCGCTAAAGCGCTGGCGTTGTACCCTGAAGAAAAAATCGCCGAGGGGCTTGACGGCCTGCGCGAGCGGCTCGTCGAGTACAAACGGATGGGGGCTAAGTTCGCGAAGTGGCGAGCGGTTATTGAGATTAACGAGCGCGATGTTCCTATGGGCGCGCGCTGCAGTCACCGGTGCTTGCAACCTGGAAAGGTCAGGAAAGCAATATGGCTGCCGCTCAGAAAACGTTCTTGAAACGCTGCCAGTTAAACGGTATAGCTTGCGACGGAAAGTACGCCCGGGAAATGGAAACGACTGGATAATCAGCATGATTTAATCATAATCAAAACCAGAACCCTATAGGATAAAAGGAAATTTCATGCACAAACTTGTCCTCCTTCGCCACGGTCTCAGCGAATGGAACATACAGAATCGCTTTACCGGCTGGCATGATGTCGATCTGGCGGCTGCAGGCATAGCCGAGTCACGCAATGCTGGGCAAGCACTGTGTGACGCGGGGTTCCAATTCGATATCGCGTATACGTCGCTGCTTAAGCGGGCTATTCGCACGCTCTGGGTGGTTCTTGACCAACTCGACCAAATGTGGATTCCAGTTGTCCGCGATTGGAGGCTGAATGAGCGACATTACGGGGCATTGCAGGGTCTCAACAAAGCCGAGACTGCCGCCAAACATGGCGAAGACCAGGTTTTGATTTGGAGAAGAAGCTACGCTGCTTCACCGCCGCCTGTTTCTGAAGAGGACGATCGCTTCCCTGGCAACGATCCACGATACACTGGCATTAAGAAAAGCAGGCTTCCCAAAACTGAGTGTCTGAAAGATACGGTTGAAAGGGTTATCGAGTGCTGGAACGAAACACTATCCAAAAAGATAAGATCCGGCAAAAGGCTTCTCATCGTTGCACATGGCAACAGCCTTAGGGCACTGGTGAAGTATATAGATAATGTTTCAGACGAAGACATTGTAGCGCTGAATATTCCTACCGGAATACCGTTGGCATATGAGCTGGATAAGGAGCTGCGGCCTATCAAACATTACTATTTGGGGGACTCAGAATCTGTGGCGCAAGCAACGAATGCTGTAGCGAGCCAAGGTAAAGCTCAATAGAAAGGTCATCTCTGCCGGCGCAAGGGTGGTGCGACTTGTGCAGACCGCGATGAGACAGAGTTTTCAAACCAGATGTCAATCGAATAGCAACAGCGCATAAAAAACGCACCTCAAAGGACAGAAGGAATACTACTATGCTGATCAAAGCCAAAACGCTTCAGGGTTACAGGCTGGACATGGTACACGCAATTCCCACGCAATTCCGGGGACACCTTACTTATTTTGCTTTTCGGACCTAGTTTTTGCGGCTTAAGGTTCCAGCCAAGGATCTGCTCCGGTGTTTCCATGAAAGAATCATCTTCTAAAGGTCGCCCGGTTCTTTCGTGTTTTCTGAATAATTCTTTTTCATGCCAACAATTAAGCAAGGTGTCCCCGGAACTTTAACTTTCCAAAAAAAGGGTCATATATGACCGCTTGGGCAAATATGACCCTTTTTGGGGGACTGCATATGACGGCTCTGAAAGTCCTTTTTTAAACTGATTGTTCTGATAAATCTGAATGATAAGTGACGCTTCCCTGCGTGTTAATAACCTGGCATAAAAATTGAATTTATAAAAAGCATGAAGAACAAAACCAGTTCTGCAAACCTCGGCACGGTAGCCTCGGTTCGCGGCAGCGTCGTCGATATACGCTTCGATGCATATTTGCCGCCGATCTACTCGCTGCTGCATGCAAAGGATGGTGAAATTGCCATTGAGGTTTTGGCTCAACTCGACGCACAGCGCGTGCGGGGAATCGCGCTGACCCCCACCCAGGGCCTTGCCCGCGGTATGGTGGTGGAGGACTCGGGAGGGCCGTTAAAAGCGCCGGTCGGTAAGGGAATTCTCGCGCGCATGTTCGACGTATTCGGCCAGGCGCTCGACCGCGAAGGGGAAGTTTCGAATGTGGAGTGGCGCAGCGTCCATCGCGCCCCGCCGTCATTGGCACGGCGTTCCACAAAATCCGAGGTCTTTGAAACGGGCATCAAGGTGATCGATGTGCTCGTGCCGCTTGAACGCGGCGGCAAGGCGGGCCTGTTCGGCGGTGCGGGTGTCGGAAAAACCGTCCTGCTCACTGAAATGATCCACAATATGATCGGCCACCACGATGGGGTCAGTCTGTTTTGCGGCATCGGCGAACGCTGCCGGGAAGGCGAAGAGCTTTACCGCGAGATGAAGGAAGCCGGCGTGCTGCCGAACATGGTCATGGTGTTCGGGCAGATGAACGAGCCGCCGGGCAGCCGGTTCCGCGTGGGCCACGCCGCGCTGACGATGGCCGAGTATTTCCGGGATGACGAGCACCGCGATGTCTTGCTGCTGATCGACAATATCTTCCGGTTCATCCAGGCCGGTTCGGAAGTGTCCGGCCTGATGGGGCAAATGCCGTCTCGGTTAGGCTATCAGCCGACCATGGGCACCGAGCTGTCGCGGCTGGAGGAGCGCATCGCCAACACCGACACCGGCGCCATCACGTCCATTCAGGCGGTGTATGTGCCTGCGGACGATTTCACCGATCCGGCGGCGGTGCATACGTTCTCGCATCTTTCCGCCTCCATCGTGCTTTCGCGCAAGCGGGCCAGCGAGGGGCTTTACCCGGCCATCGACCCGCTGCAGTCCAGTTCCAAGATGGCCACGCCGGGCATCGTCGGCGAGCGGCATTACGGCTTGGCGCAGGAAATCCGGCGGACGCTCGCCCAATACACGCAGCTCAAGGACATAATCGCCATGCTCGGCCTTGAGCAGCTTTCGCCCGAGGACCGCAACGTGGTCGCCCGCGCCCGCCGGTTGGAGCGTTTTCTCACCCAGCCCTTTTTCACGACCGAGCAGTTCACCGGTCTTAAAGGCAAGCTTGTCAGCCTTGAAGACGCGCTAAACGGTTGTGAACGCATCCTGCGCGATGAATTCAAAGACGACCCGGAGAGTGCCCTTTACATGATCGGGACGATTGATGAAACAAAGGGGAAATCTCAACCCGCCAAGCCTGATACCAAAGCCGTGCCTGAGTCTAAAACCGATGCCAAGGGTAAACCGAAGCTGAAGCCCGGGGCCAAACCTCAACCGGAAACCGAAGATGCAACCGACATCAATGACGCTTAAGGTGCTTCTGCCATTCCAGATTTTTGCCGAGAAAACCGGCGTGACCCGCATCGTTGCGGAGACCCGTGAGGGCTCATTCGGAATCCTGCCCTACCGACTCGACTGCGTAGCGGCGCTTGCACCCGGGATCCTGATCTACGAAAACGAAATTGAAGGCGAGGTTTACCTGGCCGTGGATGAAGGGGCGCTGATCAAGACCGGCTTGGACGTGCTCGTTTCCGTGCGCAACGCCATCGCCGGAACGGACCTCGGCAAATTGCGCGATTCGGTGGAGCGGGAGTTTCTGAACCTGGACGAACGGGAGCAGAGCGTGCGCTCGGCCCTGGCAAAAATGGAAAGCGGTTTTATCCGCCGCTTAGCGGAATTCCATCATGACTGACGAATTCAAACAGAAACCTTTGAAGCCGAAGCCGACGCTCAGCCGGAAGGTCGGCGCCAAGGCGGCGCGCAAACTCCGTGCGCAACGCCATGTCACCCGAACCGTCTGGTTTGGCCTTGGCATGATGGGACTGATCGGCTGGTCGGTGGCGATTCCGACGCTGCTCGGCGCGGCGCTGGGTCTCTGGCTGGACCAGCGCTATCCGCAAGGCCGATCCTGGACACTGGCCCTGCTGGTTGTCGGCCTTGCGATCGGGTGCTGGAATGCGTGGCATTGGGTGACCAAGGAAGACAGAGCCATGCGGGAGGAACAGGAGGATAACGATGAATGAAACGTTAAGTCTGGCGCCGGCTTTGGCGACGGGCGTTTTGCTCGGTGTGATGTTTTTCGGCGGTCTTTGGTGGACGGTTCGCAAGGGCGTTGCGTCTCAACGGCCGGCGCTTTGGTTCTTCGGCAGCCTGCTCTTGCGGATGAGCATCGCCCTGGCTGGATTTTATTTTGTTTCCGGTGGTCATTGGGAGCGGCTGCTGGTGTGTCTCTTTGGATTTGTAACGGCACGTCTGATCGTAACAAGGCTCACCCGCCCGCCGGTCGAACAGCGCAATGCTCCAGCAAAGGAGGCCATTCATGCATCTTAGTCCCGATGAGATCATCTTCTGGCAATACGGATTTCTGAAGCTCAACGCCACCATCGTGTTCACGTGGGGACTGATGCTCGTACTGGCCGTCGGTTCAAAACTCATCACCCACAAACTCTCCACCGGTCTTACGCGTTCCCGCTGGCAGAATCTGCTGGAAATCGTCGTCACCCTGACCGAGAAACAAATTGAAGAAGTGGGCCTCCGCCACCCGAAGAAATATCTCCCCTTTTTGGGCACGCTCTTCCTGTTCGTCGCCCTGGCCGCCCTGTGCACCGTCTTTCCCGGCTACGAGCCGCCGACCGGCTCGCTCTCGACCACCGCGGCACTGGCGCTGTGCGTGTTTGTGGCCGTACCGCTTTTCGGCATCTTGGAACGGGGCTGGGGCGGCTATCTCAAGTCCTATGTGCAGCCGACGTTCATCATGCTGCCGTTTAACCTCGTCAGCGAGCTTTCGCGTACGCTGGCCCTGGCCGTCCGCCTGTTCGGCAACATGATGAGCGGGGCGATGATTATTGGTATTTTGCTCACCATCACGCCGTTTATCTTTCCGATCGTCATGACGGCGCTCGGTCTGCTCACCGGCATGGTGCAAGCCTACATCTTCTTTATCCTGGCCACGGTTTACATCGCGGCTGCTACACGCGTGCGTAAACCCAAGCCTGAAAATGAGGCAACACATTGAAACATGAACGATGACAACAAAGGAGATACAATACTATGGATAGCATGACGTTTATCGCAGTGGCATCCATTGTCACCGCCGGATTCACCACAGGCGTCGGCTGCATTGGACCGGCGCTGGGCGAAGGGCGCGCAGTCTCGACCGCGCTGAGCTCGCTGGCCCAGCAGCCTGACGCCTCCGCCACCATCACCCGGACATTGTTCGTGGGCTTGGCGATGATCGAGTCCACGGCCATCTACTGCTTCGTGGTCTCGATGATTCTCGTTTTCGCCAACCCTTTCTGGAACCACGTCATCGCCCAAACCACAGGAAAGTAAACCGATGTTAATCGATTGGTTCACCATCGCTGCGCAGGCGCTCAACTTTCTCATCCTGGTATGGTTGATGAAGCGCTTTCTCTACAAACCCATCCTCCACGCCATCGATGCACGCGAGCAGCGGATCGCCGGAGAACTCGCGGATGCCGCCGCCCAAAAAACCGAAGCTCAAAAAGAGAGTGAGGCGTTCAAGCGCAAAAACAATGAGTTCGACCGGCAGCGTGCCGCACTCCTGAGCCAGGCGACGGAGGAGGCGAAAGCCGAACGTCAGCGCCTTCTCGATGAGGCGCGGCAGGCGGCCGAGGTTCTGCACGCCAAACGACAGGACGCCATGGAACGCGAACAACAGAGCCTGAACGACGAAATAACCCGCCGGACCCGGGAGGAAGTTTTTGCCATCGCGCGAAAGACACTGACGGATCTCGCCGGGACAAGCCTGGAAGAACGCATAAGCGAGGTGTTCAGGCGCCGTTTGCGAGAGCTGGACGGTGAAGCCAAGGAAGGTTTTGCCAAGATCCTGAAAACATCATCCGATCCGGTACTCGTGCGCAGCGCCTTTGAGCTGCCGTCTGAACAAAGAGCCGCGATCCAACAGGCGCTCAACGAAACCTTCTCGGCCCAAATCCAAGTCCGTTTCGAGACCGCAGCGGACGTGGTCAGCGGCATCGAACTCAGCGCGAACGGACGAAAGGTCGCCTGGAGCATCGCGGGTTATCTGGCGTCATTGGAAAAGAGCGTCGCTGAACTGCTGAAAGAACCGTCCAATCCCAAAACCAAACCTGAGGCTGAACCTGAAACGCAAGCCGGGTCCAAGCCGAAGTCCGGGACTCAACCTGCCACTCCCGAGGAGGCCGAATGAGCGCACCGCCCGAATCTTTACAAAACGGCTTCGACCGCGCGTTCGCCGTTCTAAGCCGGGGGCGCAAGACCTTCACGCCGCAACTGACGCCGCAGGAGGTGGGCACGATTACCAGCGTCGCCACGGGCATCGCCCGAGTCTCGGGCCTTCCCGGTGTCGGCTTTGATGAATTGGTAATGTTTCCCGGCGATGTGTTCGGCATCGCATTCAACGTGGATCCGGAAGAAATCGGGGTCGTACTGCTCGGCGAATACTGGCATCTGCACACCGGGGATGAAGTCCGGCGCACGGGCCGGGTCATGGACGTGGCCGTGGGCAACGGATTGCTGGGACGCGTCATCGACCCGCTCGGCCGACCCCTCGACGGCAACGGGCCGGTGGCCGCAAACCGGCGCCTGCCCATCGAGCGCCCGGCCGCGCCCATAATGGATCGCGCGCCCGTCACGGTGCCGCTCCAGACCGGAATTAAAGTCATCGATGCGCTCATTCCCATCGGGCGCGGTCAGCGTGAGCTGATCCTCGGCGACCGGCAGACGGGTAAGACCGCCATAGCGATCGACACCATCCTGAATCAGCGTGGCAAGAATGTCCTGTGCGTCTATTGCGCTATCGGCCAGCGGGGGGCCGCTATTGCGAAAGCGGTAGCCACCTTTCAGCAAAAGGACGCGATGGATTACACCGTCGTGGTTGTCACCGAAGGCAACGACCCGCCGGGCCTTGCCTACATCGCCCCTTACGCCGCCACCAGCATTGCGGAGTCTTTCATGCAAACGGGCCGCGATGTACTGATCGTTTACGACGACCTCACCCATCATGCCCGCGCCTACCGCGAGCTTTCTCTGTTGCTGCGCCGGCCGCCCGGCCGCGAAGCGTTTCCCGGCGATATCTTTTATATCCACTCGCGGCTGCTTGAGCGCGCCACGCACCTGCGCAAGGAACTGGGCGGCGGCTCGCTCACCGCGCTGCCCATCATCGAAACCGAAGCGCAGAACATTTCTGCCTATATTCCGACCAACCTGATCTCCATTACGGATGGCCAGATCTACCTCTCACCGTCGCTGTTCGAATTGGGCGTACTGCCCGCGGTCGATGTCGGCAAATCCGTCTCACGCGTCGGCGGCAAGGCGCAACGGGCGGCCTACCGTGCGGTGGCCGGCGACCTCAAGCTCGCCTACGCGCAATTTGAAGAACTTGAAACCTTTGCCCGGTTCGGCGCACGGCTGGATGAAGATAACCGCAAGGTCATCGAGCATGGGCAGCGTATCCGGGCCTGCCTCAAGCAGCCGGAATTCGCCCCCGTGTCCGTCTCTGCACAAATCGCCGTGCTGCTGGCGTTGACCGCAGACCTATTCGACGACGTGCCGCTTGACCGTATGACTGAAGCGGAGGGGGCCGTGCGCAAGGCGGCGGCGGAGATCCCGGCGGAGGTGAGCGAGCGATTGGATATCGCCGACAAGTTAAGCGATGGGGATCGCGAAACGATCATCGCAATCGCCCGCCAGGCGCTCGAATCGTTTTCACCCGAAGAGAGATCGAAATCCGAGACTGAGCCTGAACAAGAAACCCAAAAACAACCCAAACCGGTAACCAGGCCACCGACAAAACCGGATAATCCCAAGGGGTCACCCGGGGAGCCGTCATGAGCGACACCACGGCGAGCTTGCGCCGAAAAATCGACATGGCCGGAAATCTGCAATCGGTCGTCCGCACGATGAAGGCCCTGGCCGCTTCGAGTATCGGCCAATACGAGCAATCGGTGCGCGCGTTGGGTGACTACTATCGTACGGTGGAGCTGGGGTTGGGCGTCTGTTTCCGGGGCGCCGATTCATCAGCATTGATGACCGGAGAGACAAGCCGAACGAATAAGGCTGTGATAAGCGCGGTCGTGTTCGGTTCAGACCAGGGGCTGGTGGGCCAGTTTAATGACGTGGTGTCTGATTATGCGGTCAAGAATTTGGCGGCGCTGGCGGACAAAGCCAAGGTCTGGGCCGTCGGAGAGCGCGTGCACGCGCGCTTGGCAGACGCGGGCCTGCCGCTTTTGGGACTATTCACCGTGCCGAACTCCGTCAAGGCCATCACCCCGCTCGTCGGGCAGATTCTCGTGGAGAGCGAGACGCGCCGCAACCGGGGTGAAGTCAGCGAACTCAACCTATTCTATAACCGACCCACGTCCGGAGCGATTTACGCCCCCGTCAGTCAGCGACTGCTGCCGCTGGATGAAAACTGGGGACGCAAGCTGGCCGAACATCCCTGGCCGACGGGAAACTTGCCGGAGGTCATGGGTGGCAGCCCCACGACCTTGCGGGCGCTCATCAGCGAATACCTTTTCGTCTCACTCTTCCGGGCGTGCGCCGAATCCCTTGCGAGCGAGAATGCAAGCCGCCTGGCGGCGATGCAACGTGCCGACAAAAACATCGATGAATTGCGTGAGGACCTAAACAAAACATTCCACCGGTTGCGACAAAGCGCTATCGACTCAGAACTGTTCGACGTTATCTCCGGCTTCGAAGCGTTGAGCGCAGAGGAGAAATATTGAATAAAACCACTAAAAACCGATAAAGGAAAAAATTATGAAACTTACTAAATCGGGATTGGAATTGAAAGAAGTGATTGAAAAAGCAATCAAAAACCAGGTCATTACCAACAGTGAATATGAAGAAATAATGAAGGTGGCCTCCAAGGACGGCATGGTTGATGATCATGAGCAACGACTGCTTAGCCAGCTCCAGAACTTGCTGGAAAACGGTACGGTAGAGCGCGTAAAAGGATAAAGGCGTTACTTCTTCGAATGGCGATCATTCATCAGGATACGAATAATCAGGAAAAAACCGACTCCGCCCACGCCCAGAAAACATAAAATCGCAAACCCTGGGTAACCAAAGATACGAAACGAAGTCTCCACCCGCATCAACAAAGCGGCGCTCACGATCAACGCAGCCAAAACCAGCCCCAGGGTGATGCGGTTGGCAATCTTCTGAAGGCCCTCGATGAATACGTCCTCGTCAATCGTCTCCAGCTTTACTTTCAACTTGTTATGCGCAATCGCATCGAGAATCTGATTGAGCCGACCGGGCAACCGCAACATAAGATCTTTCATCTCCAATAAGACACCCAGCAGATTGCTGGATGAGAGCGCTTTCCACACTCGCTGTCGCAGTATTTTTTCCGCGTTGCGTCGAATTGAAGCGTTGGGATCAAATTGGGGGTCGAGGGTTTGACCGACAAGGTCCAGATTCAGCAATGTTTTGCTTAACAAGGTCAACTCCGGGGGCACACGCAGTCCGTTATCGCCCGAAATTTGCGTGATTTCCAGGACCACTCGCCCCACTTGAATCTGGTCCATTTTCGATCCTTGATGATCGCTGACCAAGCTCGCCACGCTCCGGCGGAACGGGATCTCTGAAAAATCTGCTTTCAGCTCGCTGATTTTGATCGCGATGGTTGCGGCACCATCGCCGCGGCCGTCGCTCAACGCCAGCAGCAACTGCAGCAGGTCCTCCTGCAACTGCGGCGCGATGCGGCCCACCATGCCCAAATCAAGCAAGGCAATCCGATGATCGTTCGTAAGAAAGACATTGCCGGGATGAGGATCCGCGTGGAAAAATCCGTCCACCAGAATTTGCTTCAGGTAGGCGTGAAACAGTTCTTCCGCAAGATCGGCTCCCTTAAAATCCAGTCGCGTTAAAGGGCTGAGTTCCGTGATTTTTTTCCCATGGATGTATTCCATGGTCAAGACGCGCGCGGTCGTAAAATCCTCGACCGGAATCGGCACGACGATCCCCGGAAATTCCAACAGGTTTGCACCTAACGTACTGAGATTACGCGCTTCCCGGCGATAGTCGAGCTCATGCCACAGGCTCTTGCGAAATTCCTCAAGCATCTTGCCGAACTCATAGCGTCTGCCCCACGGCGTATGCTTATCCAAAAAGTCCGCGATATCCTCCAGCGCCTCCATATCCTCCGTGATGATTTCCTGAATCCCGGGTCGCTGCACCTTCACCACCACCGCTCGACCGTCCAGCATCGTCGCGCGATGGACTTGGCCCATGGACGCTGTCGCCAGCGGTTGAGATCTGAATTCCGAAAATGATTTTGAGATCCGCACGCCCAGCTCGCCGGAGACGATTGCTTCCACCTGTTCGAACGGAAACGGATCGATCTTGTCCTGCAATCGCGTCAGGGCATGGATATAAGCAGGCGGAAGAAAATCCGCGCGCGTGGACAGAAGTTGGCCGAGCTTGATAAAGGTCGGCCCCATCTTCTCCAAATCTTGGGCCAGTTCATCTGCCTTTGACTCGCTTGGCGTTGTCTCCACTGATATGTCCATTTCCAGTGCGTCTTGCAGCCCGGCATTTTTAACAACGTCCGCCCGTCCATACTTGATTAACAGCAGCGCAATGTCTCTGTATCGTTTCAGATGTTTCGGTTTAAGTGAAATCCTCATTTATGATTCCTTTTTTGGCCGCAATTCTTGCCAATGTAGATGTCCGTTAAGCTTGCTTTTCTAAGTCAGGAGTATAGAGACTTCGCCAATGTGTGTCAACAATGAGAAAAATGGAAACTACTTGAATAAAGGCTTTTTATTTTACAGGATTGAGATACCGATCACTTGAACAATCAACTCATTCATTACAATATGCTTGTAGTTTATCAATTTCAACCTGCCCTTATCATCTGCCGCCAATAACTCCAAGAATGCCTGTAAAAAGGGTTTTATATGACCACTTGGGCAAATATGACCTTTTTTTAGCTGGCTTTTAATGACTGCCCTGAATGTGATTTTTTTCTAATTATTATTAAATATCAGAATGATAGGTGATGCGCCCTGAGTGTTAGAAACCTGGCATGAAAATTGAATTTAAATTTATATTATATAAGGAACCGGAAGATTTAAAACCGATGAGCGCCCACTGGGGGCTCGAGTATTGCGGCAGCAAGCCGCTTGTGTGGAACGGCAGGCCGATTGCCGGGATGGACATGAAGAGCTTCGATGAGCATAGCTGGTCCATCGATACCAGCGTGAAGGCCGGCCTCGAGTTCGGTCATCCCAACCCGGGGCAGCGGCGCCTGCGCCTTACGGCCGAGTGGTATAAAGGGTTTGATCAGCGCGGCCAATTTTACAACAATAAAGTTGAATACTTTGGCATGGGGGTTTCTCTAGGATTCTGAGGAAATTTGGCGAAGGGAGGAAAAAATGGCCGATATCTTGAAAGATGATGTGCAGACATATGTCAGAGAACTTATCCTAAAGGAGTTCAAATTTTGCAGCAATGAAGATCACGCTCCTTCGGACAACCGAAAATTAAATCTGGTTGAACATCGGAACGGGCACGATCGACCCGTATGAAATTGTTCAGAAGAAAGTTTTAAAAATTACATGATTCACCCTATTGATTCATCCCGGCAGCGAAGCTATCTATTTAATAAGATACGTTGGCTTGCAACGGAATAAAGTTTCGTATGAATAGAAATTAACAGATATATCCTATCGTCCTCTTCAGAAAGGAGACAAAAATGCTTTGGACTATCTTTGTGATTCTTTTAATTTTGTGGCTGCTCGGATTGGTGAGTAGTTACACGATGGGTGGATTCATTCATATCCTTTTGGTCATCGCCATCGTCGTAATGCTGATCCGAGTCATTCAGGGAAGAAAACCAATATAACCATTTTGATACTTGCCGGACAAGGTGAGGTATCTACATAAAGGAGTAACTGCTATGAAAAATAGAAATGTGTTTATGCGCAATTTTGTTCTTATGATACTAATCGCCAGCTTTGTGGCCTGCGCCCCGACATCCAAGCAGTCCGGTACGGGCGAATACGTTGACGATTCGGTCATCACCACCAAGGTAAAGACGCTGCTGGCTGCCGATGATTTTCTCAAGTCATTTGAGATCAGCGTGGAAACCTACAAGGGCATCGTTCAACTGAGCGGTTTTGTTGATTCGCAAACGGCAGTTAATAAAGCGGGTGAAACCGCAAGAAGCGTCGGAGGGGTCAAATCCCTGAAGAATGATCTGATCGTAAAATAAGCAACGGTAACCCAAGATCCCTTAAGGAGGAATATTATGAAATCCAGTACAAAGAACCAGACCAAAGGCAAGTTTCACAAAGTAAAAGGCGCGATCAAAGAGGTCGCCGGGAAAGTCAGCCTCAATAATGATTTGGAAGCCGAAGGCAAAGACGAAAAGCAGGCCGGTAAAGTTCAAGAAAAGATCGGTGATATCGAGAAGGTTGTGGGAAAGTAGAGCAGCGGATGCTGCACCGGAAAGCTTTCGCGCTCGTTTTCACGGATCATAAAATAAAGAAGGTGTAAGATGAAAACATACACATTGATCGGCATCGTCCTTATCGTGATCGGAATCATCGCATTTGCCTACCAGGGCATCAGCTTTACAACCAGAGAGAAGGTCGTCGATTTGGGTCCCATCCAGATGTCGGCTGATAAGACCAGAACACTTCCGCTACCGCCGATCGTGGGGGGGATCGCCCTCGTGGGCGGCATCGTGTTGCTGGTCGTGGGAAGGAAAAGGGGCTGAAGTCAAAACCGACTGTCACAGATTGCCTTGAGATTTAAATAAAGCAGAGACGCTGAACACACGCGCGTGGCGGCCTGTTGCCTTACGTTCGCCTGAACGGACGTGGATTGGGAGCATCATTGTTAAAAAAAAATGATGAATAAAAGTGCGGAGTGAAAAGAAAAATTCTATATCCGGAAACGCCGGGCAGGTAATAGCCAACCGCATCCTGCTGGCTGATGATAACAAGGCCATACAGGATGTAGTTTCCGGATTCCTTGATTTTATAGAATATGAGGTGGCTCATGCCATCAACGGCGTTGAAGCCCTGGCTGCCTTTCTCGCAAGTTCTTTTGACCTGGTCTTAACCGACCTTGAGATGCCCGCCATGGACGGTTTGAGATTAGCCGGCCACATTAAGGAAAGATCCTAAAGCACGCCGATAATTCTGCTGACGGGCGCTGACAGGGAGACTGTTCTGAAAAAGGTGGAGAATGGCAACCAGCCGAACATCCTGCGCGAAGTCCAATCCCGCGCAAACCGACATCCTCTGCTGCCTCACTGACAGCGATTAGGCCAATGTTATCACCAGTCTCATCGACCGTTCCCTCGGTTTCAACTCGAGGTTGATCGGGATGATACCGCACAGCATTTGAGAAAAGACCTGAGGAGATGAAATATGTTTCTCCATAAGAAAAAGGTTATGTTCATAACAATGGCTGTCATTACGCTTGTTGTCTTGGCGGGCATCCTCACTCTCCTGCTCAATATCAATGCCTTAAAACCGAAGATCGAGGCAGCTGCGTCTACTGCTCTGGGAATGGACGTCCGGATCAAAGGCAGGGTGGGCATCGCTCTTTTTCCGGGTTTCGGTCTATCGCTGAGGGACGTTAACGTGCGGAACGGAGGATTGAATATCGTTACGATTGAGAAAATGAGGATAGGGCTGAAGCTCATCCCCATCGCGAGCTACCAAATCAAGATAATCCAGGTCGGGCTTGTCAGGCCGGTCTTCTGCATTAACCGGTCCAAAATGGGGATGTTCAATCTTGAAAATCCGGAACGCACGTTATGGGGAAAACTTCTTGCTGTGAAAAATATATCCATTTCTCAGGGGAGCCTTGTTTATACTGACGAAACCGGCAAGAAAATCGAAGTCAGCGACTTGGATTTGAGCATTAAAAACCTTGTTTCCAGCGGGACGGAAAGCTCAGAACCATTCAAGTACATCTCATTCACCGGTGATACCAAATGCAAGATACTTAAGATCTATGACTTCACCCTGATGAACGTCGTGATGAGAGCAGAGGGTGAAAAGGGAATACTCGATATCGACCCGGTAAGTATGAATTTTTTCAGTGGAAACGGAAACGGAAGCATTCATGTGGACGTGACGGGGCCGTCGCCCCATTACAGGATAGTCTATACGCTTAATCGGGTCAGGACAGAAGATCTTCTTTCGCTTTACCCGCTTGAGAAAATTCCCCAGAAAACGATAGAAGGACCGATCAATATTTCCGTGGACCTGACGGCAATGGGGAGAAGCTCAGACGAGGTGAAGCGATCGCTCAAAGGCAATCTTTCCTTGAAGGGGGAAAACCTGATACTCAACAACATCGATATTGATGCATTTATCATGAAGTACGATCGAAGCCAGAACTTTAACCTTGTGGATCTGGGGGCATTCTTGCTCACGGGCCCCTTCGGACCGGTACTCACCAAGAGCTACAATTTTGCACGCCTGTACGAAGAGTCGCAGGGTGGAAAGGGGATTATCAGAAAACTCGTCTCGGTCTGGAAGGTTCAAAACGGTATTGCCGTGGCGCGCGATGTAGCCCTTACCTCAAAAAAGCAGAGGATTGCCATGCAAGGGGGATTGAACTTCATCAACGAACGGTTTGTCGACGTAACCATAGCGGCCCTGGACAAACGCGGGTGCAGCGTTTACAGCGAGAAAGTGCAAGGGCCATTCAGTAAACCGCAGGTCGAGAAGGAAAATATTTTTAAGTCAATTGCCGGATCAATATTGAATCCGCTGGGCGATGCGTGGGAATTCTTTCAGGGTGAAGAGTGTCCGGTATTTTACTCAGGTTCCGTAGCGCAACCCGAAG
>Ga0209270_1001829_pt1 | contig 25878 bp, 22 predicted proteins | sample MTBAKSrepl1MetaG_FD_187456 | JGI IMG/M metagenome (GOLD analysis project Ga0209270, IMG submission 187456) | Enrichment culture microbial communities from Arthur Kill intertidal strait, New Jersey, USA, that are MTBE-degrading - MTBE-AKS1... | ecosystem: Environmental > Aquatic > Marine >...
CAGGGTGACGGCCAGGTCGAAAGGCTGCTCCCGGTCCCCGCAATAGATGTGGGAATAGACCGCCACGTACACGGTCTGCCCCTTGGACAGGTTGATTTCAGATCCGGCCCGAGCCGGCCGGCCCGGAATAAAAACAGCCGCAACGACCAGCACGGTGATCAAGGCCTTGAAGATTCGCCCCGCGGCAAACATTTTTTTAACCTCGAAAAAAATTGGGGTTGATAACAATCTCTTGGGGCGCTGTTTCGCCCCCGCCGTTAAGGCTACCACCGTTGATGTAGATGAAGCAAGTCCTGGGCGCAAATCGCCAGGGGTAAAAAACCGGGCCCGGCCAGTGAATGGGCCGGTCGGACCCGGAGAATGGTCACGGCGCTCAAACCCGGAGACCCGAAAACGGCTTTGGTCCGCCTGAAATGATAAAGGCCGATGACGGCCGCGTCCATTTATGAGCCGCTGTCCACCGGTTTGAAGGCGAAGATCATGACCTCGTCGCCCTGGTCGTTATCCATGAATTTTTCGATGACCAGCTCCATGTCCTGGCCGATCCGGAGCCGGGCCGGATCGTTTTCGGTCAGGCGGCTTTCGACCCGGACCTGACCGGGCAATTCGATGTAGCCCACCCCGTAAGGGACGAAGGTTTCGGGCGTCTCTTTCTTGGCGTAAGGCGGGGACTTGGGGGGAAAGCCCTGGACGGTCCAGGTCCACAGCTTGCCCCGCTTGGCCAGTTCGATGTTGTCCACGTCCTCGAGGCAGCAGGCCGGACAGCTCTTCTGGGCGGGAAAAGTGACCTCGCCGCAGTTTTTGCATCGGCTGCCGATCAGTCGGGGATCGTCCGAGGGCCAGGTAAAAAGCCCTTCGGCGATGGGGACCTGTTTCTTTTCAGGCATATAACTTCCTTCCTTAAAGTGAAGGCCGGGCGGTTTCCGATCCAGCCGCCTCGCCCGGTCCATCCGGGATTTTAAATTTTTAGGCTTCCGTTATCTTTTCGACCACGGTCCGGGCCGACTGGACGCAGGCCCCCACGCCGTAAAGGCCGGAAGGCTTGACGCTGTCGCCCACGTTGAAAAGGTTGACCAGACTGGTTTCCGGACCAAGGTCATAGCCGGGCCGGGCCCGGAATCCGGGCCAGCCTTTCCTGAAACTTCTCATGATCCATTCGAAAGCGTATTTTTCGAATCCGGGCAGAAATCTCTCGGCGTCTTCCAGGAGCAGTCCGAATTCCCGGCGGCCGTCGAAAGGCTCTTCGGATTTCGAGGGCGGTCCCAAAACTATGGTCATATGATGGCCTTTAGGGGCCCATTCCGGGCAGGTCAGGGTCGGACAGGCGATAAAAGCGGCCCGTTTGGCCTGGGGCAGCATGAGGACGCCGGGGAAATCGATCAAGGGGCGGTCGCTGAAGACCTCGATGGTCAGGGTGTAAGATTCCTTGACCCGGCCGATCCGGGTGATTTCCTCCTGGGGAAACCATTCCGGGCCGACCAAATCCATGGTCCGGTCGGCCCCGACGTTGCTGACGACCCAGGAACAGTCCGCCTCCCGAGACTTCCCCTTGACCGTCCATTCGACGCCGACCGCCCGGCCGTCCCGGACCCGGACGCGGCTGACCCTGGCGTTCTTGATGATTTTGCCGCCGTGCTTTTCGATGACCCGGCCCAGGGCCGAAGAAAGTTCGGCGTTGCCGCCGGGAGGAAAACCGAACCGGCGGAAACTCCTGGCCCGAATCAGGCTGAAGAATTCACTGACCGGCGCATCGGCCAGGCTGACGGAAAAAATCCCCCCGCACAAGGCGTGGAAAACGCCGTAAGCGCCGGAGTCGCTGGTGTATTGGGCCAGCCAGTCGGAAATGGACAGGCCTTCAGGCGGCGAATCCGCGTCATCGCGGACGGCCCGGAGGACTTTCGCGGCCTCGTTCGGGTCCACGCAGGCTTCTTCCAGAAGAACCCTGAAGCCTTCCTTCGGAGGCAGGTCTATATCCCGGCCGTTGATCGAGTACTTGACCTGGGGTTCGGGACAACGGAGGTTGAAAGGCAGGTCCAGTTCGGTGAACAATTCTTCAAGCGGGCCCCGGCCTTCGATGGAGACCGCCCCGGTGGTCAGGGTGTAGCCTTTATGGGTCAGCGAGGAAAAACGGCCGCCGATAAAGGGGAGCTTTTCCAGGACCAGGACCCTGAGAACGCAGCGGGCGGCCAGGAGGGCTCCGGCCGAGAGCCCGCCGGCCCCGGACCCGATGATAACCACGTCGAAGTCAGTCATACTTCTTCCATTGATATCGCTTCCAAGGGGCAGAAATCAAGACAAAGGCCGCAGCGGACGCAAAGGTCATGGTCCACCACGGCCCGGCCCCACTCGGCGGTGAGCGCATCCAGTTCACAAATCAGGGTGCACTGGCCGCAGCCGGCGCACCTTGCTTCGTTTATCTTCAGTTGGGTGGTCAATGTCCCGCCTCGGTCTCTCCAGGGTCAGGGCCACGGCCCTTGAATCAAGAAAAAACCGGCCTATCAGCCATTCCCGAAAGATCGTTTCAGAAAATATAAAATCTCAAATACCTGAAAACTTCAACCAAAATTAAATGAACATGACCTCTGGGCACCCGGCCCGACATAATCCCGACCTGGTTACCTTCACCGGCCTTACCTCGAACAGATTACTTCGGATTCGATCCGAACGAGGCGGCCGGCGAGTCAAGACCTCATGAACAGCAGCAGGCTCAAGGCCATGACCGCCATGCCGGCCATCAAGCTGTAAATGGACAAGTGGCCCCGATCATATTCCTTGGCCATAGGTAAAAGCTCGTCCAGGGAAATGAAGACCATGACCCCGGCCACGGCCCCGAAGGTCAGGCCGAAGAGGCTGTGGGAAAAAAAAGGCCTTAAGACGAAGAATCCGGCCAGAGCCCCGACCGGTTCCGATACTCCGGAAAGAAAAGAAAACCAAAAGGCTTTTTTTCGGCTGCCGGTGGCGAAATACACCGGCACGGAAACGGCTATGCCCTCGGGCAGATTGTGCAGGGCCACGGCCACGGCCACGGAAACGCCTAAATAAGGGTCGGCCACGGCGGCTAGAAAGGTGGCGAAACCTTCGGGAAAATTGTGCAGGCCGATGGCCAGGGCCGTGACCAAGCCCATGCGCATCAGTCTCGGGCCGGTCGCATCAGGGCCCATCTCTTCCACCGATCTGACTTCATGGGGATTGCCCTGATCGGGAACCAGGTGATCGATGACGGCCATGAAAACCAGACCGGCAAAAAACGCTCCCACCCCGGCCCAGCGACCTCCGAGGGAGCCCCATTCCTCGGCCAGGGCTTCACAGGCCTTGGGCAGGATTTCCACAAAGGAAACGTAGATCATCACCCCCGAGGAAAAACCCATGGCCGCCGACAGGAAAGATTTATTGGTGGTTCGGGTGAAAAAAGCCATGGCGCTGCCGATCCCGGTGGACAAGCCGGCCAGCGCGGTCAGCACGAAAGCCGTAAACACCCCGTTTTGAAAAAAAGTTTCCATGCCCTGGTCCTGATCTGACTGAAAAAACTCGAATTCATCCGCTTGGACCGCTGTTTTCGAGATATTTGAGTCCGCTGAAATTGTCAACCGGTTTTATTTATTGCCGGTTCCAATGGTTCCCTGCCGGGGTTGTGGGACCACTGTAAACCAGGGCCTCTTGCGGCCTTCGGCCGCCCCGACAACTCCACCGGGCCGGAGTTGTCGGGGCCACCCTTAAGATAAACGGAGACAGAATCCACGCCTCCGGCAGATCGCCTTACAATCTCCGAGGCTCCTTACCAAACCGGCGCGAGGGCGCCAATTCTTTTACCTTCTCTGTAGCTTGGGAACCAGCCCAACCAGATCAATTCGGTTCCAGGACTTAATCCGGCCCGGGGCATCGGCATAATCCTTGAGAAGCGCCGGCCGGGTATGATACAAAGCCTAGCAGTTTCACCCAGGCGCCGACCAGGGGAGATGATCTCCGGCCTGGTGAAGACGGCATCTGCTTACTGCCGCCGGGCCTTGGGCCTTGCCCACGTGAAGCGCCACCTCGGGGTGGGCCATGCCACGGCGGCCACGGATTTTTTCGGGCTGGTTCCCCGACTGGAATCCGGGAACCAGCCGCCATTTTTTGTTTTTTTAGGAGCATGGATTATGAATGTGACCTTTTATGGCGGTGTGCGGGAAGTCACCGGATCGATGCATTTGATCAATACCGGGCGGGAAATGATCCTCCTGGACTGCGGCCTGTTCCAGGGCCGTCGCAAGGAAAGCGAGCGCAAGAACCGGGTCCTGCCCTTTGATCCGAAGATCATCACCAATGTTGTCCTCTCCCACGCCCATATCGACCATTCCGGACGCCTGCCCTTTTTGACCGGCCACGGTTTCCTGGGACGCATCGTCTGCACCCGGGCCACGGCCGGGGCTTGCGAATATCTGCTGCTTGACAGCGCCAACATTCAGGAATCCGACGCCCAATACCTCAATTATAAAACGGTCCGGTCCCTGCTTTACCGACTTAAAGGGTCCGACGGCGGCCGGAAAATATCCAACCGCGAAATAAACGAAATAAAAAAGGTCCTCAAAAAACGGGGCTCCGAACTGGACGTCGAAAAAATCAAGCAATTGATCGACGAATATCAACTGGAAGAAATCCAGCCTCTGTACACCGTGGCCGAAGCTCAAAAATCCCTCGATTTTTTTGAAGGCTACCCCTATCGTCATTCGATAGGCCTGGGCGAGGGGGTGACCTGCCACTTCTACGACGCCGGGCACATCCTCGGCTCGGCCTTCAGCGTCGTTACCGTCCGAAAAAACGGCCGGACCAGGAAAATTTTTTATACCGGCGACATCGGCCGCTTCGGCAAACCGATCATCAAGGACCCGACCCTGAATTTCGATGAAGAACACCGGGAGGTCGACCTGCTGATCATGGAAAGTACTTACGGCAACCGGTTCCATGAACCGGTCCGCGACATCAAGGGCCATTTGAAACAGGTCCTGGTCGAGACCGTCGAGCGGGGCGGCACGGTGGTCATCCCGTCTTTTGCCTTCGGCCGGACCCAGGAACTGATTTACGTCCTGCACGAACTTTACGATGAAGGCGGCCTGCCCCGGGTCCCGATTTACATCGACAGCCCCTTGGGCACCAAGCTGACCAAGGTCTTCGGCGAACACCCCGAAGTCTACGACCGGGAGACTCATCAAACCTTCCTGGAGAAAGGCGAAAACCCTTTTTCCTTCCGCCATGTTTCTTTTGTGACCTCGGTCGAGGAATCCATGGCCTTGATGCGGGAAACCAAGCCTCACGTGGTCATCGCCTCTTCGGGCATGTGTGAAGGCGGCCGTATCCTTCACCATCTCCGCTATAAAATCCATAATCCCCGCAACACCATCCTCATTGTCGGGTACATGGCCGAAAACACCCTGGGCCGCCGGCTCCTGGAATCCGGCCGGACCTACGAGGAATCCGGCCGTCAGGGTCCCGCCCCCGAGCTTAAATTCCTCAACAAGACTTACCCGCTTCACGCCCGGGTGCTGGAACTCGGAGGCTTCAGCGCCCACGCGGATAAAAATGAAATCCTGCGCTTTCTTAAGGAGTCCAACCTGAAAATAAAAAGAATCGCCCTGGTCCACGGCGAAGAAAAACAGTCCCTGGCCCTGGCCCAAAACCTGGCCGAGGCGGGTTACGCCGTGGCGGTGCCCCATGTCGGGGAAATGTGGGAGATATACTGATAATTGCGGGTCCCTGTTTCCGCTCGGCATACCCAAACCGTCGTTCCCGCGAAAGCGGGAACCCAGTCTTCGATGGGGCTTTTTACCGGACCCCTGCTTGCGCAGGAGAGCCGGGCGGGGCGGTCAGCCTTGGACGGCTTGACCGTCCGGCCTTTCCCGAACGATCCAAGCGATGAACTTCCTTTTCGCGGAAATTCTTCAGGGCCTCACCCTGGTCAAGATTCTGACCGCCGTGTCGGTGGTCGTGGGCTTGTCCCTGCTGGCCGAACACGTAAGCCCCAAGTTTGCCGGGATTATCTCAGGCTATCCCCTGGGTGCGGCCATCAGCCTTTTTTTCATCGGGTTGGAAATCGGTCCCGACTTCGCCGCCCACAGCGCCGTTTACACCATCGTGGGTCTGGGCGGGACCCAGGCCTTTATCTACGGCTATTATCAAGTTTCGCGACTGTTGGACGGCCGCAGCAAGAACCTCAATGTTTTTTGCTCTTCCTGCGGCAGCGCGGCGGTTTTCTTGATCGCGGCCGGCCTGCTGAACCTAATCAGAGTGAACCTGCCGGAAGCGTTGGTCCTGGCGTCCGCGTTAATCATTGTTTTCCATCGTCTTTTCAAAAAAGTCCGCAACGTGCTAATTGAAGGCAAGGCCAGACCCGATTGGAAACTCCTCCTGGCCCGGGCCTTTTTCGCCGCTTTTCTGATCACCGCGGTCACCACGGCGGCCAAGGTCCTCGGCCCGCGCTGGGCCGGCCTGTTTTCCGCTTTCCCCATGACCCTTTTCCCGTTTCTGCTCATCATTCATTATACCTACCGGACCCAACACGTTCACGCCGTCATCAAAAACGTCCCCCAGGGGCTCTTCTCGCTTTTGACCTATTTAGCCGTGGTTTCTCTGGTTTATCCCCGCTGGGGCATCTGGCTCGGCACCCTCATCGCCTACGCCGGCGCCACTTTGTACCTGCTCATCGTTTACGCGGTCCGGTCGCCCCTCTTTCGAATCAACCGGCCCACGAAATAATCGGCGGCTGCCGGCCAGGCCGTAACCGTTCACTAGCCCCTTGTTTGACAGTTGGGCTGTAAAATTAGGTGATTTTTCAGATATGGCTCTAATAACATCAACAAGTTATCTTGGAATATCTAAAAAACATGCGGTAAACGTATTTAATAATTCAATATGTTATCACATATCGCTTACTACTTTACTGTCAAACAAGGGATTATTATGAGACATCCGCAAAAGCCTCGGCCCGATAAACCCGGAAAATTGGGAACGGACGGGGCGTGTTTTGAAAATAAACGGGGCGGCTTCCGTCAAGCCGCCCCCGATGATTTCATTTTTATTCCTGATTTATATTTAGCCGGTGACCGGATTTTCGCCCCGGTCTCTCTTGTTCTAAGAGACGGAGCGGTCCTCCCGGCCAAGGATGCCGGGGTTAAAAACCTTTTTTTCCTTGACCGCCCGGCGGAAACTTTCGGCTTGTTCCGGGCCGGTGATTAGCCAAAGAGGCGTTTCATCCAAGGAGCTGAGATCGGCGCAAGCGGTGGGGCAGCCTTGAACCGCCAGCACCAGGTCAAGGTCAGGGGCGGAAGCCGGCAAAAATTCGACTTCCTCGGCCAGGTCCTCGGCCAACCGATTCACCGCGGCCACCCGGTCATAGTCAGGATTGCAGCCCCCGCAGTATTTAATCCCGACCCGGAGCCGCTTACCCGGCCCGGCTTTATACCAATTCGAGTTTAAAATAAAAAAATACCCAGGCTGTCATTGCGAGGTCCGTTACAGGCGGACCGAAGCAATCTCTACTAAAACCAAGAGATTGCTTCGTCGCCCCGCCGCCGGTGGGTCGCCTCGCAATGACCTTGTTTGGTTATATTTCAAAAGTAATTCGGAATTAGTCGATTCCACAAAGCTTTTTGGCCGCGTTCATTTTTTCGGGCATGTTGACCCGCCGGGCGATCATGATCCGCTGGGCCTGGGGCGAGCCGGCCCCGTGCATGGATTCGGTCAGATAGCCCACGGCGGCCGTGCCCAGGGTCAGGTTTTCAATGAGTCTCAAGATGTGCATCCTCTCCCTGGTGCTCGCTTCGGGGTTGGCCCGGAAATATTTTTCCAGCCAGCGTCCGACCTCGGGCGAGTTCAAATCCTTCTCCGAGGGCAGGGTCACCATGAGGCCGCCGGCGATGTCCTGGGCCAGCCGGGCGATTTCATAGGGGAACCGGGTCACGTTGTGTTTGTGGATGTTGGCCAGCAGGACATTGACCAAATAGGTCCCGCTGGGCTCGCGATGGCCTTCCGAAGCGCAGGCGATACACCCGCAGTATAAGGTTTCGTTGAGGTGGTTCATCTCGATGATCTTGTCCTTGATGTGGTTGGCCTGGTCCGCGCCGTTATATTGGGCGGCCAGTTGGGAAGCTCCGATCAAGACGTCCCCGACCCCGACCTTGCAGGCGTAACTCTGGCGATGGTAGGCGGCGAAGCTTTCGACCAGTGGCCCGGCGAATTCGTATTCCCGGAACATAAAGACCCGGTCCCAGGGGACAAAGACATTGTCAAAGACCACCAGGGCCTCGTGCCCGCCGAAGAGCAGGTTGCCCTGGTCCAGGGTCCCGCCTTCCAGTTTCCGGGTGTCGCAGGACTGGCGGCCCATGATGTAGATGATGCCGTCCGCGTCGCTGGGCAGGGCAAAGCTGACCGCGTAGTCCTTGTCATTCTCACGCATGGAGATGGTGGGCATGACGATGATTTCATGGGAATTGACCGCGCCGGTCTGATGGGCCTTGGCCCCCCGGACGATGATTCCGTCGGACCGCTCTTCGACCACATGGAGAAACTGATCGGGGTCGGGCTGCTGGTGAGGGGCCAGCTTGCGGTGGCCCTTGGTATCGGTCATGGCCCCGTCGCAGACCAGGTCGTTCTGCTGGACATAGCGCAGATAATTTAAAAAACGCTCGTTGTAGTTGGTGCCGTGCTTGGCGTCGATATCATAGGTGACTATGGACAAAGCGTTAAGGGTGTCCATGCCCACGCAGCGCTGGAAGCAGCACCCGGTTTCCCGGCCGAGCAAGCGGCCCATCTTGCTCTTTTTGAGCAGGTCATCGATATTCTGGTGGATATGGGTGAAGCGATTGATCTTTTCACCGGTGAGGTGGGAAACGGCCGTCATGATGTCTTCATGCTCGGGCCGATGGGCCAATTCATAGGTTTTGGCCACGGCCCGCATGGACGGACGGATGATCGGGTTGTCGACCGGATTCTTGACCCGTTCGCCGAACATGTAAACCACCAGGTTCAAACGCCTCAGACTCTCTTCGTATTGTTCAGCCGTCATCATGGGCATGGCAGATACTCCTTGGTTTAAAATCGGTCAATCACCCGACGCCGTGAGTCGGTCGGATCACTGGATCAATAATCCCACTCCAGGCTTCCCCAGTCAACCACTGGTCAAACCACGCCTTGGTTTTTCAGCTCCTTGAATTCGTCGGGGCTGAGGCCCAGCCAAGAGGTCAGGATTTCTTCGGTGTGTTCGCCCAGCAAGGGCGGCGGCAAAGTGATCCGGCCGGGGCTATGGTGCATCTTGACCGGCAGTCCGGTGACCTTGATCCGGCCGGCCTTGGGGTGGTCCATTTCGACCACCATGTCCCGGGCCAGGGCCTGGGCCGAGTTCAAAACCTCGCCCACTTTCCAGACCGGGCCGTTAGGAATACCGGCCTGGTCCATCATGGCCCGCAGTTCGGCCACGGTGTAAGTTTTGGTTTTTTCCTCGATAACCTTGATCAAATCCGGACGGTTCTGGACCCGGCTGGGGTTGTCGATAAACCGCGGATCGTTCTGATAATCTTCCAATCCCAGGACCCGGCAGAATATGGCCCAGAGGTTGTTGTTGCCCACGGCGATGTTGATAAAGCCGTCCTTGGCGGCGAAACTCTCGTAGGGGGCGATGAGGGGGTGCTGGTTGCCCATGGGTTCGGGGGAACGGCCGGTGGTGAAGTAGCGCCCGGCCTGGAAAGTGAGCTGGGCGATCTGGCTTTCGAACAGGGAGGTGTCGAGCAGTTGGCCTTCACCGGTTCGTTCCCGGTGAAACAAGGCCGTCACCACTCCGTACGCGGCGAACATGCCGGCGGTTATGTCGCCCAAAGAAACGCCGACCTTGAGGGGGGTCCCCCCCGGTTCTCCGGTGAAACTCATGATGCCGCCCATGCCCTGGGCGATCAGGTCGTAGCCCGGCCGGTCGGCTTCGGGGCCGTCCGGTCCGAATCCGCTGATGGCGCAATAGACGAGCTTGGGATTGATCCCGCTCAAGACCTCATAACCAAGGTCCAGCTTATCCATGGTCCCGGGCCGGAAGTTCTCGACCAGCACGTCGGCCTTGGCCGTCATCTCCTTGAAGATGGCTTTGGCCCGGTCGTGCTTGAGATTGAGGGTCATGCTTTTCTTGTTTCGGTTGATGCTCAGGAAATAGGCGCTTTCGCCTTCGACGAAAGGCGGGCCCCAGGACCTGGCCTCGTCGCCGCCCTTGGGCATTTCGATCTTGATGATGTCCGCGCCCATGTCGCCGAGCATCATGGTGCAATAGGGACCGGCCAGGGCCCGGGACAGGTCTAAAACCACCAACCCTTCCAGTGCCGTTTTCATTTAAATCCTCCCGACCGCCGCGCCTAGCCGGCGGAGTAACGTTTTATTATCTAGTCAAGTTCCCGCGGGCTTTTGTTAATGCCTTGGTAAAAGGCCAAATCGTGCGAGGGAATGAGGTCCGCCTCAAGGACCTGGGCCAAATGCTCCAGCCGGTACAGGCTTTCCACGACCTGTTTGGCGCTGGAAGCGTTGCTCAGGGGTATCTTGCGTTCGAGATTCTCCTTGAGCGGGACGGCGTCGCCGGGGAAGATGTAATTCTTTCCCCCGGCCGTCCGCACCAGCACCGACTGGTGCCCCGGTGTATGGCCCGGCGTTTTTATGACCGAAACGCCCGGGGCCACGATCCCGTCGCCCTCGAGGAGCCGATAGTCCAAGGGAAAATCGAAATGATTGGGCATATACGGGGCCGATAAATACGGGTCCGGGCTGAAAGCGAAGCGGTGTTCTTCCCTCTGGACCACGATGGGACAGTGGATGAAAAAGCGCAAGGCCCCGGTGTGGTCCCAGTGCATGTGGGTCAGGATGACCATCTTGACATCCTTGACTTCCAAACCGAGTTCCTTGAGCCGCAGCCTGACGTCGTCGGCCTCGGTCAGGCGGGGCTTGATCAGCTTGGCCCGAGGCCCCCAGGCTTGTTCAGGGTTTTTGACCCCGTCCGGGTTGAAACCCAGGTCGATCAAAATCGGGCCGGCCGAACCCAGAAGCAGGACCGAATAGACCGGGGCCTGAATCACTTGGCCCATGTCCACGGCCGAAAGAAAGATGGAGCGGTCGATGTCCAGAAACCCGCCCGGTAAAATGAATATCTTGTCTACACTCATCTCGGTTCCCTCATAACATCTTAGGTATGGACATGTTGATCAGCTTCAAACAATCCCTTCCTCCTTCATTCGGCGGATGTCTTCCGGTGAAAGGTTCAGTTTTTGGGTCAGAATCTCCTCGGTGTGTTCGCCCAGGTCCGGGGAAGCCTTTTCGATCCGGCAGGGAGTCCGGGAGAACTTCATGGGCGTGCCCACCACTTGAACCGCGCCCAGGCGGGTGTGCCGGACGTCGAGCACCATGTCCCGCTCCCTGATTTGGGAGTCTTCGACTAAATCTTTGATATTGTTGACGGGACTGGAAATCACCCCGGCCCGGTCGAAAACGGCCAGCCATTCGTCCCTGGTTTTGGTGACAAATATTTCATTGAGCATCGGTTCGAGCACGTCGTGGTTGGCCGTCCTTTGGGCCGTGGTTTTGAACCGCTCGTCCTCGATCCATTCTTCCCGGCCCAGGACCCGGCACAGATTGGCCCATTCCTCGTCCCGGAAGGTCACCACCACCATGTAGTCGGTCTTGGTGGGAAAGACCTGGAAAGGTGTCAGCAGGGGGTGTCTGGACCCCATAGGCCGGGGAACCTGGCCGGTGGCGAAATACCGGGCGCAGGCGTTCTCACATAAGGCCGCCTGGGTATCCAGCATGGCCACGTCCACCTGCTGGCCCTGGCCGCTCTTTTCCCTCTCGTACAGGGCGGCCAGCGTGGCCGACACCGCAAACAAGGCCGCGCCGAGGTCGCCGATGGAAAAGCCCACCCGGACCGGCGGCCGGCCGGGCTCTCCGGTGATACTGACCGTGCCGCCCATGCCCTGGGCGATCATGTCGAAGGCCGGCTTCTGGGAATAAGGCCCGGTCTGGCCGAATCCCGAAATAGAAACGTAAATAACCCGCGGGTTGATCTTCTGGACGGCCTGGTAATCCAGTCCCATCTTCTTCATGATGCCCGGGCGGAAGTTCTCCACCAGGATGTCGGATTCCAGAAGGAGTTTCCGGACGATATTCTTGGCTTTGTCCTCGCGCATGTTCAGGGTGATGCTCTTTTTGCCGCGATTGACGCTGAGGAAGTAAGAACTCAGGTCGCTGACGAACGGCCCGTTGCCCCGGGCCATATCGCCCTTGCCGGGGTCCTCGATCTTGATCACCTCGGCCCCCAGGTCGGCCAGCATCATGGCCGCGTAAGGACCGGCCAAAGCCCGCCCGAAACTCAGCACCTTTACCCCTGTCAATGGACCAGACATATCAATAACTCCTTTGTCAATCTATATTTTCACCCAGTAAAAAACCAAATACCGCCTAAGCGTAAAAATCCGGGGCCTTCTTCAATTCCGCCCACTGGTCCGGGTCGTGGCCGTGAATCAGCATGGCTTTCTCCCGAGCCGCCAGGTCGTGAAGGCGCTCGATGGTCCGACCGGCCGCCTCGTTATCCAGATTGTTGCGGGAGACGATCCGTTGGTAAAAATTCTCCCGGCAGGGCACGCAATCGCCGGTCAGAATGACCGAACCCGTCTCGGCCAGCCTGACCAGCAGGACCTGGTGACCTAAAGTGTGCCCCGGCATGGGGATGATGACCAGGCGTCCGTCGCCGAAAAGGTCCCTTTCGTCTTCCACGGCCTGATAATTCAGGCCGACGTCCCAGTCGGAGCGGATATAGCCCTTCCCTTCCAGTTCGGGGTTGCGGGCGCACTCGATTTCCTTGGCCGCCGCCAGAAAGACGGCCTGAGGGAAAAACCGGTTGCCGCCGGCATGATCGAAATGGAGATGGGAGTTGACCACGTATTTGATGTCGGCCGGGGTGAAGCCGATTTTGCCGAGCTGCGCGACCACCCCGGAGTCCCGGTCCCCGATGGGGGTGAAAGCCTTGGCCAAGCCGCCCCAGACGCCTTCCGGGTTGGAGAAGACCTCCGGGTTGGGGCCGGTGTCAAAAAGCACGTTGCCCTGGGGGTGGGTGATCAAAAAGACCGGCATGGGCGCTTCGATAAAGACCTGCTTGTCCGCGTCCGGCACGTAGATGTTTTTGCGGCCCCGGATATAGCCGCAACTCATGGCGTAAAGACGCATTTATTCCTCTTTTCTTGTTTTATATCCTCAAAAGAATAAACCATCTCAATTTTTCTCCCGCAAGGGCGAATCGCCGGGTCACCCCCAGCGCGACCATCCGGCATCGCAATTGTAGCCAGGGGCGCACGGCCGTGCGCCCCTACCTAATGCCGAACCATGGCGCGTTTGACCCTGAAACCACCCCCGTCCGCCCGCGTAGGGGCAGGCCCCCGTGCCTGCCCTTCCGCCTGCCCCGCTGTCGACCGCCCGGAGACAGGGCCGCCACAGAGAGTGGCCCCTACGTTGTCGTTGACGGATTTGGTTCATCGGTTCAAAACCATGACCACGAAATGATATGCCTACGGGGCGAAGCCCTTAGGGCGATCACAAGGATCGCCCCTACTGGTCCAACCTCACAGCGGTATGTTGCCGTGTTTCTTCCAGACCGCCTGTTCGGCCTTCTTGGTTTTTAAAAGGTCCAAGGCGAAGATCAGCCAGCGCCGGCTGTCGGCCGGCCGGATGACCCCGTCTACATACTGCTTGGACGCGGAATAATAAGGCGACAGAATGGTTTCTTTATATTCGATCATCTTTTCCAGGCGGACCCTTTCCGGATCGTCGGCCTCGGCGATCTCCTTCCGGTAAAGGATGGGCACGGCCCCTTCAGGTCCCATCATGGCGAACTCGGCCGTGGGCCAGGCCAAAAGCAGGTCGGCTCCGGTCTCATGGCAGCACATGGCCGGAATGGCCCCGCCGTAATATTTCCGTATCACGATGGTGACCTTGGGGACGGTCGCCTCGGAAAAGGCGTACAGCATCTTGGCCCCGTGACGGATGATGCCCTTTCTTTCCTGATCCGATCCGGGCAGATAACCGGGCACGTCGGCCAGGATAACCAGCGGAATGTTGAAGGAGTCACAAAAACGAATGAAGCGGGCCGCCTTGTCCGCGGCGTCTATGTCGATGGTTCCGCCCAGGTAGCGGGGCTGGTTGGCCACCACGCCGACCACTTGGCCGTTCAACCGCCCGAAGCCTACCAGGATGTTGCGGGCGAAATTGGAATGGATTTCGAAGAATTCGCCCAGGTCCATCAGTTCCCGGATCACCAGCCGCATGTCGTAGGTCCGCTTGGGTTCGGCCGGAACGATCTGAGTCAGGAGGTCATTGCTCCGGTCGGGGTCGTCCCGGCTGGGGACGGCCGGCGGCGTTTCCCGGTTGTTCATCGGCAGATAGGAAACCAACTGGCGGATCAATCGGCAGCAGTGTTTATCATCGTCGGCGGCCAGGTGGACCACGCCGGAGACGCGCGTATGCACGTCGGTGCCCCCTAAATCCTCAAAGGAAATCTCTTCTCCGGTCACTTCCTTGATCACTCCGGGACCGGTGATGAACATCTGGGCCGTTTTCTTGACCTGAATGATGAAATCCATGATGGCCGGAGAATAGACGCCGCCGCCGGTGCAGGCCCCCATGATGGCCGCGATTTGAGGCACCACCCCGGAGCACTGGGTGTTCTCGAAGAACATCTGGCCGTAACCGGATTCGTTCTGCATGCCGTCCTGAAGGCGCCCGCCGGCCGATTCATACAGGCCGATCACCGGCGCCCCGATCTTGCGGGCCGTCCGGAGGAGGAGATTGATCTTCTCCCCGTGGGCCCGGCCGGCCGAGCCGCCGAAAACGGTCACGTCCTGGGCATAAACCAGGACCCGCCGGCCGTCGATCTTGGCGAATCCGGTAACCACGCCGTCGCCCAGAATCTTCTTTTTCTGCATGTCGAACTCGAAAACCTGGGTCTCGGCCAGCATGTTGATTTCCATGAAGGACCCCGGATCGACCAGGGCCTCGATCCGCTCGCGGCAGAGTAATTTGCCTCGGGCCTTCTGGGCTTCCTGCTTATCCCGGCCCCCGCCCAGCATGGCCTGAGCTTCCTTGACCTCGAGTTCGGCCAACAATTCCTCCCACGTCTTCCAGGGTACCACTGGTCTTCCTCCTTCAAATTTGACGGTTCCCGGTCGTATGCCGGCCGAGGTCCAGGTCAGGCTCACCCGGCGATCTCAGCCAGTTCCTTGACCCGTTTTTTGTATTCTTCCAAGCGCTTGCTCAGTTCGCCCTTGATGACCATCTGCTGGACCACCACCGGGGCTCCGCCCTGGGTGGATTCGGCCAAAAGAATACACCCGATCCCGGTCAGATACTCCATCAGGCGCATCATTTTCAGGCGGTCTGCCGTGCTGACCCCGGGGTTGGCCTTCATGTACTTTTCGATGAAGGGACCGAGGTCGGGATGGGCCAGGTCGTCCGAGGTGGGGGCCGTCATGATCAAGCCGCCGGAAATGTCCACGGCCAGACGCGCCACGTTCCAAATGGCCACCGTCCCTTGCCGTTTGGCCACGTTGGCCATCAAGGCATTGGGATAGAAACTTCCCGACGGGGAAGCCGTCCCCAGGGTGGCGGCGGCGATGATCGAGCCCCAGGCCAGCTCGCCCTCGAAAAGCATTTCGGTCATTTTATCCATGATGTGACCGGCCTTGCCCACGCCGTTATAGTCGGCGATGACCGCGGCCCCGCCCAGCAGCAGGTCCCGGTGTCCGCACTTGCAGGATGTAGTCACGCAACGGAAGGTCGGCGAGGTCTGGGAGACCAATTGATGGGTATATTCGGCCTCCCCGCACATGAAGACCCGGTCCCAGGGCACGAAGACGTCCTCGAAAAAGATATGGGCCAGGTTGTAAACGCCGTAACGCCGGTTGCCCATGTCCAAGGCGTCCTTGCCGTTGAATCGCCGGAAATCCGGAGCCGGGGCGCCGTGGAGATAAGTAATGCCGGGCGTATCGACCGGCACGGCGAAGGCCACGGCGTGGGCCGATTCGTCCTCCCTGAAGGCCGTGGTGGGCATGCAGATCAGTTCATGGGCGATGGTCGCCCCGGAAATCTGGAACTTGGCCCCCCGAACCACGATGCCTTCCTTTTTCTCCTCGACGATACGCATGTACATATCCGGGTCCGTCTGGTCCACCGCCCGCTTGCTCCGGTCACCCTTGGCGTCGGTGATGCACCCGGCCACGGACAAATCCTGGCTTTGCACCTTCTGCAAAAAAGCCAGGAGGCGGTCATGATAAGGAACACCCTTCTTTTGCTGCATCAAAAAGGTCACGGTATGAAGGGCGCTCATGATGTTGCCGGAGACGCACCGCGCCCCGATACACATCCCGTGGCGCTTGGTCAGGTCCCTCATTAATTCAAAGCGTTTGATCAGGTCCCCGGCGCTCTGATAGACGTGGGTCAGCCGGTTGATTCTTTCGCCGGTCAGGGGTGAAATCAGGGTGATCTTGTCCTGGTACTCCGGGTCCAGGGCCAGATCGTAGGTCAAAGCCACCGCCTCGATGGCCGGCCCGGTCAGTTCATGCTCCAGGGGATGGTCAATCCTCCGGCCAAAGGCGTAGGATTTGAGTTTAAGGTCCTTGATGCTGTCCTTATACGCGCTCCCGCTCATTAAAGCCATTTTCTCCCCTCCCTCTGATTAAACCGGGCCTCGAATCAAGACCCGTAAATTTTCAGAACAGAATCTTGCTGCGCCGGTTGATCCTGATGGCCCCGATGGGGCAATTCGTGGCGCAATGTTCACAGACCTGGCACTTGGATGGATCGGTAGGCCGAAGCCACCCGTCGATCACCTTGAGAATTTCCGAAGAGCAAGTCGTCACGCAGGTGCCGCAGTTGTTGCAGCCCAGGCTGATGTTGATCTGCCTTTTGGCTATCTTTTTAGGAATGGGCAGAACGTTGCGGTAGGACAAAGCTCCAGTCGGGCAGAAGGTAACACAAACCGGCTCTTCCCGGTCGGGGCACAGATCGCAGACCGCCACCGGCTCCGTGTCCGAAACCAGAACGATGGCCCCATAGGGACAAGCTTCGACACAGCGCCCGCACTGGTTGCACTCTTCTTCATTGATCTGAATGGCCAGGGTTTCTGGATTCCGAGTCAAACCATGACGCGGACAGGCCAGGACGCAAGCCGGATCGCCTTCGCAGTTGACGCAGGTGTAAGCCTTGGTCAGACCGTCCCGGCTTTCCCAAACCTTGATTCGAGAAACCCGGGGATCGAAAACGCCGGCCTTGGCCGCTGAACAGGCCATCTCGCACAGGCGGCAGTCGGTGCAGAGGTTGCGGTCGCAGATAAGCATCTTTTTCTCAGGCATGTCTGCTCCTGAAGATCAGTCGATCCGGGTGCGGAAGGCCCGGGCCCTTTTATCGGCCGCTTGCTCTTGAACCAGGCGGACCTTGGCCGCCGGGGAAACCAGTTTGCCCTGCATCTCCAGCCAGAGCTGGGAAAGGAGCGGCTGTGCCCGGATAATATCTCTTTTCACTTCCAAAGCCGCGGCCTCCGGGCAGACGTTGGCGCAGGCCCGGCAATAGATACAAAAACTTTCGTCCAGGCTGACCAGCCCCTCTTTGATCCCGAAAGCCCCGGAAGGACAAACATCGGCGCAGGCCCGGCAACCCGGAGGGCAATGTTCCGGGGAAAAGATAATCAACCCCTGCCGGGCCTTTTTCACGGCGATCAAACCATAGGGACAAACCGGCCCGCACCCTCCGCAATAGAAACACCGGTTGAGGTCGACGGCCACGTCTACGATCTTCTCGTCCCCGCTTTCGGCCTGGGCCTCGGTCTTGACCTTTATGGCCTCGACCGGACAGGCGGCCTGACAAGCCAGGCCGCAGTCGATCCGGCAATCCGCCACTCGAACCTCGATGCTCTCATCGAGCGGCGGCAGAATTTCACCGGTGACGACCGTGGGGACGGTCCTATCGTTTTCCCGCCAGAAGATCGATTTGGTCGGGCAGATAACCGCACATTGTCCGCAAAAAATACAGGTCTCCGGATCAAGGTCCATCATGATGCGGGCCTTGACCCGTCCGCCCTCGACCACCGGCTCGTTAGAAGTAACGGACTCGGTGGGGCAAATGATTTGACAATCCCGGCAGCCGCAACAAGTCTCCCGGTCCAGTATCAACTCCTGTTCCAGACCGATCATCCGGCGCCTCAAGACGAGTTTACCGTCAGACCTTATTGTTTTTTCCGTTTTCCCAAGGCGCATCCGCTCTGCTCCTGCTATTTTCCGCCCGGCGGTTCCGCCGCCGATTCCGTATTCCATAAACTATCCAAAAGCGGCCGGACATCGGTGCGATGGAGGGCCAACCCTAATGAGTCGGCGGATTCGCCCATGGCCAGTCCGATCAGCTCGGTCAGGTAAAAAACCGGCAGACTCAGCTCCCGGCCGAACACCTGTTCCATGCGCCGCTGATTAAGATCAAATTGGAGCATGCAGGCGGGGCAGATCAGGACCACGGCCTGAGCCCCGCAGTCTTTCATCAGCTTCATCTTCTCAAAACCCATCCGCAGGGACAGGTCCGGGTCCACCCCGGCGATAGTCAGGCCGCAACACAGCATCTTACGGGGATAATCAATCGTTTCCGCGCCCAAGGCCCGGATCAGTTCTTCCAGCTTGGTCGGGTGGTCCGGGTCGTCAAAATCGATAAGATGGGAGGGTCGCAAAAAATGGCAACCTTGATGAAAGGCCGTCTTGAGGCCCCTCAAGGGCCGGCTGACCAGTTCGGTCAGGGCCGGCGCCCCCACCTTTTCATATAAAAACCTGGCGAAATGCTCCACGCCCGGTCCCGGCGAATATTGACGGTTGATGTTTTCCAAATTCCGGGCCACCTTTTCCCTCAGGGACTTATTTTCGGCCAGGATATGCTCGCATTCCCGAAAAGTGCTGTAGCAGCCGGAACATAGAGTCAGCATAGGCCTTGAGGATTGATCGGCCAGAGACAGGTTTCTGGCGGCCAGGGTCAGCCAGACCTCTTCATCCAGCCCCCGGAAGCCCACCCCTTCGGGACAGCAGGTGGCCCCTGTCAGTTCCGACAGTTTCACGCCCAGACGGTCGAACACCATCCGAGCCGATTTCTCCAAATGGGGCAGCCGGGATCGGATCAAACAGCCGGTGTACAAAGGATATGACTCGTTTTCAGACACGGGGTTTCACTCCATTTTATTCTCGCCGGGCCCGGTTTCCGGACCGGACCGACCGCCGTTCTGAAACAAGTCCATCTTGGCCGGCCAGCCCAGAGTTCGGCTCAGATCGGCCAATTCGGCCGGGTCTATCCCCGGGTCCAAATTCGGCAGCCCCAATTCCTCACGCTTCTTGAGGGCCCGCTTGGCCGGGACATCGGTCCACCCCTGGCCCATGATCAGACCGCCCTTTTTCGCCTCACTCTCCGGGGCGCACCCCATCCGGGCGGCGGCGTTCTTAAGCTGGACCATGATCTCGCTCACCTCGATCTTCTGGGGACAATGTTCCAGGCAGGTCAGGCAGTAAGCGCAAAGCCAGACAGTCCGGTCCTTGACGATTTCCTCCAATTGCCCCCGCAAGATCATTTCGATGAACCGGCGCGGGTTGAAGTCCCAACGCAATCGGCCCACCGGGCAGCCGCCGGCGCAGGACCCGCACTGATAGCAGGCCTGGGCCCGCCGGGGCAGATCGTGTTCTTCCAAAAACTCCTTTAATACCTCCACCACTTCCTCCAGTCCGATTTCGATTTCCCCGAAGGCTAGCTCCTGCCGCCGACAAAAGATATGGTCGGGATATGGGCCAAGCGCTTTTCCAGTTCCGGCAGGGCCTTGGCGTTCTCCTCCATGATCCGGGCCCGTCCCAGTTCCTTGAGCTTTTGGTCCATTTCAGTGATAACCCGCGCGTACTTGGCCCCTTCGGCCGCGGATATCCATTCGACCCGGAACCGTTCCGGAGAAAGACCGATCTTTTCCAGGCGCGAGAACACGGCCGGCATCCGCCGTTCGGCGTGATGTTGTCCGGTCAGATAGTGACAATCCTGGGAATGGCAGCCGGAAACCAGGACCATCCCGGCTCCCCGGCGGAAGGCCTCGAAAACAAAATCCCTCTTGATCCGGCCGGCGCACATGACCCTAATGCCCCGGGATACGGCCGGATACTGAAGGTGATTGACGCCGGCGTTGTCCGCGCCGGGATAACTGCACCACCAGCACATGAAAGCCAGGATTTTGCTCTCCGGCCCTTCCCTCAGATAAGACTGAATCTGGGCGTAGATTTGCAAATCCCGGAAATGGTTCTGGCTGATGGCCCCGGTGGGACAATCAGCCGCGCAGGTCCCGCAGCCCATGCACTTGGCCGGGTTGATGACCGCGGCCCGGCCCGGCTCGGCGGTTATGGCCCCAAAGGGACAACGCTGAACGCAGATACCGCATTTCTTCTCAACGTTGCGGCACAGACCCGGGTCCACCCGAGCCACGATCGGCTCGATGACCAGGCTGTCCTTCATCAGGATGCGGGAAGCCCGGCCCGCGGCCGCACTGCCCTGGGCTACGCTGTAAGGAATGTCCTTGGGTCCGCAGGAAGCGCCGGCGAAAAAAACGCCTTCCGAGGGCGAATCAATCGGCCGCAGTTTGGGATGGAACTCCCGGAAGAACCCGTTTTCGTCCAGGCTCACCGACAGCCGTGACCCCAACTCGTCGGCCCCGGCCGCGGGCACGGCCCCGGTGGCCAGCACGACCAGATCGGTCTTCCACTCCAAAGGACGCCCGAGGTTGCGGTCTTCGGCGTAAACCACCAGGCCTTGCCCCCCTTCGCCGAGGGCCACCTCGGAAGGCTTGCCCTGGATAAAGACCACTCCCGCCTCCCGGACCCGGCGGAAAAACTCCTCATAAGCCTTGCCCGGGGTGCGGATGTCCAGGTAAAAAATTGCCACTTCCGTCTCCGGATATTTTTCCTTGATGTGAAGAGCCGCCTTCAGGCTGGCCATGCAGCAATACCCGGAACAGTAAGCGTTATAATCCCGGTCCCGGGAACCGGCGCACTGGATGAAGGCCACCCCTTTGGGCTTTTGGAAATCGGACGGCCGAATCAAATCGCCCTTGGTCGGCCCGGCCGGGTCAAGCAGCCGCTCGATCTCCAGGCCGGTGACCACGTCGGGCCAACGGCCGTACCCGTATTCGGAAAGAGGCGTCGGGTCGAAGACGTCGAAACCGGTGGACAGAACGATCGCTCCCGCATCGATCTCGACTTCCCGGGGCTTTTGGGCGAAATCGATCGAACGCTGATCGCAGACATCCACACACTTGAAACAGCGGATACACGAGTCCGGGTCCACCACGAAAAGAGAAGGCACGGCCTGAGAAAAAGGCTGATATATGGCGTGCCGAGGGGAGAGTCCCAGATCGAACTCATTGGGAACATTGACCGGGCAGACTTCCAGGCAGGCCCGACAGGCATTACAACTATCGCCCACATACCGGGGCTTCTGCTCGATGGTCGCCCGGAAATTGCCCACAAAACCCTCGCATTTTTTGACTTCCGAGTAGGCCATCAACTTAATTCGGGGATGACGCGCCGCGTCAACCATCTTGGGGGCCAGTATTCAGACCGGGCAATCCATGGTCGGAAAGGTCTTGCAAAGCTGGGCCATGCGCCCGCCCACACTGGGCCCTCTTTCAACCAGAACCGTATCGACCTGGGCCTCGGCCAAGTCCAGGGCGGCCTCCAAACCGGCTATGCCTCCGCCGACCACCAGGGCCTTTTTGGTCACGGGCACCCGGATGTACTCGAGGGGTTCCAACAAATAGGCCCGGGCCACGGCCGCGGCCACCATGTCCTTAGCCTTGGCTTGAGCCCCTTCGTGTTCATGGGCATGGACCCAGGTCAAATGTTCCCGGACGTTGACCATCTCCATCAGAAAAGGATTAAGTCCGGCCTCGATCAGGCACTTTCTGAAGGTTTCTTCGTGCAGCTTGGGCGAACAGCCGGCCACCACCACCCGGTTCAACTCATTTTCCCGGATGACCTTGATGATCTCCTGCTGGCCCGGCTCGGAGCAAGTGTACATATTGGCCGCCACCTTGACCACGCCGGGCAGGCGGGCGGAAAACTCGGCCAAGTCCTGCATGTTCAGGACGCCGGCGATGTTATGACCGCAGTGACAGAGAAAGACTCCTAGGCGCAGGTCCGGGGGTTTGTTTTCAGTCATACCGAATCCTCTACAACATTAATGTGTACACGTCATTTGTTATATACCTTAATATGGAGATAATCCACTGCCCGAACATTTTCATTAACCTTCAGACCCCGGCCGGCCCTCCGGACTCCAGCCCCGTAAAGAATGATAGGCCACCGTCCGCCTCAGCCAAATTGCCTTATCCAGAGCGGAGAAACTCTTTTCAGGCCCTGTGATCTCTTCCCGGAAAAACCTTTCAGACAGATCGTCCTCTTTGAGCCGCCAACCTTCCCGCCAGTCGAAAGCCCTGATCGAATTGACTAAATTTGCCGCCCATCTTCTCAAGTCTTCGGGAGACAAAGAGGAAGTATGAACCAAGCCGGCAAACGCCGCCAAATTGTCCAGGAAATCAGTTTGAGCCGCCATGGCCCAGGGGCATAGCCCCACCGTCTCCAGGAGAGCCCAGTGGTCTTCCCAGGCTATGAGCTCCCGGCACCAATCATCGTCGGCCAGACCTTTTTCCGGAAACGGTCCGCGAGCCGGAATCCCCAGGGACGGCCCGAGAAGAGACAGAGGCCAGAAGGCCGCCCGGGGGTCAAGATAGGACAATTCCTGGCCCCGGAAATGAACAGCCAAGGCGGCCGCCCCGGACCCGGCCAGCTCGGCGGCCCGCCGGACCCCTTTTCCCAGGAGTTCCCGCCATTCCGGGAGAACCGTGATTTTTTCCGGCAGTGCCGCCAGCCACGAACCCTGACCGAACCCGGCCTCCGTTCCTAAATTCAGCCCTAGATCAAGACCCTTTTCCAGACACTCGGCCATCCAGGCCGCCACCCCGGCCAAGGAGATCGGATCTAAGCCTAACTCGCGGCAACTCTTTAAAATTCCTAATGTTTCTTCAAGCGAACCCAGACCGACCAACGGTCCCCAGGCCCAAAGGTGTTCGGGAAACAAAGGCAAAGTCTCCGGAGCGGGACCTTCTTCAAACTGAAACAGCTTGATACAGGCCAAGGGGCAGCCGGAGCAGGCCCTCTTTCTAACTCCCAGCCGCTCGACCGAGTCCAGCCAATCCTCGGCTGCTCCGAGGTCCTGGAAATTCCTGGTCGGCAGGGCCCCGGCTTCGTTGAGCCTGCGCAGCGCCCGCAGGGTCCCCAGGTCCAAGGCCGGAGATTCTTCAGCCTCGCTCAGGGATTTGACTAGCGGCCCGGCCGCTTTTAGAAATTCCTCCGGCCGGTCTATCTTGACGGCCTTATCCGGCCTGACGGCCACGGCCTTGAGGTTCTTGGCCCCGAAAATCGCCCCCAGGCCCCCCCGGAGCCAAGGCTCCGGCGTACCGTCGCTCAGAACCGCGAACCTTATCCCGACCTCGCCGGCCGGCCCCACGCCCAGCACCGCCGTTTCCCGGCCCCAAGTCTCTTTCAACTCGTTTTTGGTTCGGGTCAAAGATTTGCCGGACAAAGCCGCAGCCGGCCGGAGATAAGCCCGGCCTTCATCCAGAAACAAATAGACCCAGCCGGGGGCCCGGCCCTGGATGACCAGGGCCGACCAGCCGCTCCGGACCAAGGCCCAGGCAAACTCGCCGCCCATGGTCCCGCCGGCCCAAAGCCCCGTCAGCGGCGACTTTCCGGCCACGGCCATCCGGGTCGCGCCGGGATAAGGCAACCCGGCCAACAATCCCGAAGCCAGAACCACCACGCTCTCCGCCGACAAAGGATCAACCCCGGCCGGCTGATGAAGGCCCAGCAAATAAGCGGCCAGGGCCGTCCCATAAGGATGGTTTTCTTCAGCTTCTTCTGGAACGGGCCGCATCTCCGTCCGGCCCTGAGTCAAATCGATCAGCAAATATTCTCTGGTCTTGGTCTCAGGCATAACGTGTTCTTCAGCCTTTTTAACGCTTGATCTTTATCCCGGCCTTCTCCCGGTCCCAAGTCTGCGGGGACGTCCCATGCTCACGCAAGACCGCTTTGCGGATTTTGCCCGTGTCGGTTTTGGGCAATTCCGCCAGAATCTCCACGTACCTGGGCACATGAAAATAAGGCATGCGGTCCACGCAGAAACGGATCAGTTCCTCAGGAGTCAGGCTGGCCCCTTCTTTAAGCACCACGCAGACCTTGACCTCGTCCTCGGTCATGACCTCGTCCTTGACGGCGATAGCCGCGCTTTCCAAAACCGCCGGATGAAGGTTGATGACGTTTTCCACTTCGAATGAAGAAATATTCTCGCCCCGCCGGCGGATGGAATCCTTGAGCCGGTCCACGAAATAAAACCACCCGTCCTGATCGACATACATGCCGTCACCCGTGTGGAACCAAAGGTTACGGTAAGCCTCCAGGGTCTTTTCCGGCATGTTGTAGTAACCGCTCAGCAGGGTGTAGGGAATCTTGTGCCGGACCACCAGTTCGCCTACTTGGCCCGGCGGCAGTTCCTGGTCATATTCGTCGAAAATTTTGAGTTCATAGGACGGGATGGCCTTCCCGCAGGACCCGGGCGGCAGTTCCTCGTCCAGCCGGGAAAAAATGGGCAGGTTGATCTCGGTCATGCCGTAAGTGGTCATCACCTTCAGGCCGAAGCGCCGCTCGAAGGCCTGGTGGTCCTTGGGCGTGGGCACCAAAAGAGCCAACCGGACCGGGTTGTTCTCCTCCTCCGGTCGGGGCGGGGCGTTGAACAATAGAGGTCCGATGGCCCCCAAGCCGTTGAAAACCGTGGCCTGGAAATGATGGATGTCGCTCCAGAAACCCGAAAGGCTGAAGCGCGGGGCCACGGCCACCTGGGCCTCGGCCAGGATGCAGGGGTAACTGCACATCAGCCGGGCGTTGGCGTGGAACAGGGGCAGACAGGTGTAATCAAGATCGTCCGACTTGAGGCCGATATTTTCCGCCACCACCCAGGAAAAATAATAACAGTGGGCCTGGGACATCATCACGCCTTTGGAAGGTCCCGTGGTCCCGGAAGTGTAAATGATGGTGGCCAAATCGGAATAATGCACCTCAATACCCGGCTCACTGTCGGGCATCGAGGAAAAGGAGGCCATTTCAGTGAGCTTCTTATTTAAACCCACGTCGACCTTCTCCGCCCCGGCCGGCCGGTAAACCACCACGTGTTCGATCCTGTCCAGTTGGTCCTCGACGAACTTGATCCGATCAAGATAGACCTGATCCACTATCAGGACCCTGGCCTCGGAATTATTGATTATATATTGGAGAATCTGCCCTTTATAGGCCGTGTTGATCGGCACGTCCACGCAGCCGATCTTGTTCAGGCCGAACCAGCAAAAATAGTGTTCCAGGCAGTTGTCCAGGAGCAGGCAGACCTTGTCCCCGTGAGTCAAGCCTAGATTCAAAAAGCCGTGAGCAAAACGGTTGGCCTGCCGGTTCATGTCCGCATAGGAAACCCTGGCCTCCCTGGTCTGAACCAGGGTCTTGTCGCCCAGCCGGGCCGCCTTGTCGCTCAAAACACGCCCGATGACCCAATCCGACATGGGATATTCCTTCATCTCCCTGACCTCTCTTCACCCCCTCGCCGGCCGCCTCCGCCGCCCAAAACCTAGCGCCGGTTTACAGCGGCATATTGCCGTGTTTGCGGGGATTTTTTTGTTCAGACTTGCTCTCCAGCAGATTGAACCCGTGGATGATCTTCCAGCGGGTTTCCGCCGGGGCGATCACA
>Ga0209270_1001832_pt1 | contig 25836 bp, 25 predicted proteins | sample MTBAKSrepl1MetaG_FD_187456 | JGI IMG/M metagenome (GOLD analysis project Ga0209270, IMG submission 187456) | Enrichment culture microbial communities from Arthur Kill intertidal strait, New Jersey, USA, that are MTBE-degrading - MTBE-AKS1... | ecosystem: Environmental > Aquatic > Marine >...
AAGATAAGGTCTCCCTCCCCCGATGAAGATCGGGGGACTTAAGGTCTGTGGTAGACTACCACGTTGATAGGCTGGAGGTGTAAGTGCAGTAATGTATTGAGCTGACCAGTACTAATAGACCGTGCGGCTTGACCCTTATTCATTCCTCCTGTTGTCAAGGAACGAGCAAATGTGATATATTCTTTTATAGAGGATGAGTTTCCGGTGGCAATACCGAAGGGGCAACACCCGTGCCCATACCGAACACGGAAGTTAAGTCCTTCTGGGCCGATGATACTATGACCGTGAGGTCATGGGAAAGTAGGTCGCTGCCGGATTAAAAAATAAAAAAAGGCCTGGGCAACCAACCAGGCCTTTTTTTATTCAGAGAAATCCGTGATGATCTGCTTCGGGATATACATAATAATACCCCTCTTTGGCAACCAGGGGGTCAGGGGAGATTTTATAAATTATGAATAAAACCATTTATTCTTAAAATCCCCCTCAATCCCCCTTTACCAAAGGTAGAATAAATAGTATTTTAGTGCTCTTTTCGCCAACAAGAAAGAATGTCATTCCTGCAAGTCGGGTCTCCCCGGCGACTCGCCTGAGGCGAGAATCCTTCTGTCAGCCACCGCTGATTCGCCGAGGCAAAAAACAGAGAAAGATTCCGGACAAGCCGGAATGACATTTTCAAAACCTCGCGGTAACATTGTAGCCGCAGGCTTCAGCCTGCGTGAATAGAGCGCAACCTAAAGGTTGCGGCTACAAATTATTGATATATAACTTTTAATTTCAGATAGCCTGCATTGCAATGAGGTAGTTTATTAAAATGCATTCTGTGGGTTAATCTAAATAAGGAATATAGTATTTACAGAGGGAGGTGTTTTTCTGAAAACATATCTAATTCTCATCCTATGTCTCTATATAGTTAAAGAAGGTTTTGAGTACATGCTCCGGTATATCAATCTCAGATACATGAAGAAACATGGATTGACAATCCCGATAGAATTTAAAGGTGAAATAGACGAGGACCTTCTGAGAAAAACCCAGGACTATGTTGCTGAGAAGACACGTTTCAGTTTCGTTTCATCTCTGTTCGGCAGTATCGTCACGCTGGTGTTCATCTTCGGCGGAATATTGAATCTCTACAATTCCTGGGTTGCCTCTTTTGACTGGCCCTTTATCGTTTCAGGGATATTTTTTATCCTGCTCTTAAGCTATGGAGGGACATTCCTCTCTATACCGTTTGATCTTTATACGACATTCAAAATCGAAAATAAGTATGGGTTTAATACAACGACACCAAAATTGTGGGTAATGGATTTCATTAAATCAATAATTATCTCGTCAATCATTGTCAGCATTATCGCGGCTGTAGGACTATGGCTGGTGCAGGCGAGCCCGAACTACTGGTGGATCTGGGTATGGTTTTTTTTCCTTGTCTTCAGCCTTTTCATGATGTACATTGCGCCGTATGTCATCGAACCGCTCTTCAACAAATTTACCCCTATTGAAGAGGAAGGTCTTGAAGAGAGGATCAAGTCATTGATGCAAAAAATAAAGATTAAAGTGAGCAGGGTTTTCAAGATGGATGCATCGAAAAGAAGCCGGCATACCAATGCATACTTTACCGGCATCGGAAAGGTCAAGAGGATAGTCCTCTATGACACGCTCCTCAACATGATGAATCATGATGAGATCCTCGCTGTGCTTGCACATGAAGCAGGTCACTGGAAGAAGAAACATGTCCTGAAACGGCTCGTCATGATGGAAATTTTTTCTTTTATAGGAATTTATATAGCTTTCAAGGTTATACAGACAGATTTCCTGACGAACCTGTTCAATATCGGGCAGGAGACTTTTCTTGTAAAGGTTGTCCTTATCGCGTTTATCGGGAGCATTGTGTTTTTCCCTATCGCACCCCTCAGTAATTACATCTCGAGACGATTTGAAAAAGAGGCTGATAGATTCGCTTGTCAACTGATAGATAATTCAGAGCACTTGGCACGCGCGTTGATTAAGCTTTCCAGAGATAATCTTTCGAATCTCTATCCCCATCCACTTTATGCAGCATTTCACTATTCGCACCCTCCAGTCGTGCAACGGGTAAGAGAGATGAAAAATGCAAGGGCACTATAAAGCCTGTTTTGCAACCGTATGATTCATTTTTTAAAATAACGTATTGACTTTACAGGAGGATTGTTGATGAGGATCAGAACAGGTGGTAAGAAAATTCTCGTATTATTCTTTATTCTTTTTTCTTTTATCTTTACTGTTTGTTCACAGGATGCGGGGTGCCAAAATCAGAAAATCTTTCTCTGGAAGGTTCAGTCAGATGACAACATTGTCTATGTGCTTGGCTCCCTTCATGTCATGAGACAGAAAGACTACCCCCTCAATAAGAGCATCGAGGATGCCTTTGGTAAATCAGATGTCCTGGCAGTAGAGGCTAACATTAATGATATAACCCAGCTTGACCTGGAAATACTCCTTGAAAAGGCATTTTATCCTGAGGGTGAGACCATTGAGGGCCATGTATCACAGGATACCTATGAGGCCATCAAAAAGGAAACCGAGAGGCTCGGGCTCCCTCTTATGCTTGTCCAGAGGCAGAAGCCATGGTTCCTTGCGCTTTCCTTAACCTCAATCGAGCTCCTCAGATTGGGGTTTAATCCAGGCTATGGGATAGATATGCATTTTATTTCTCAGGCAAGCGGGAAGAAAAAAATTATAGAGCTCGAGAGCCTTCAATGTCAATTCAATCTTCTGTCGGGTTTCTCTGACGATGAGCAGGAGGCATTTTTACTTTATTCATTAAAAGAATTAAGTATACTTGAGCAGGAGATGGAATCCATGATAAGAGCCTGGAAACGTGGCGATACAATAACCCTGGAATCAATCGTGGCGAAGAGTGCGTCGGGAGATATTGATATGTCAACTGTTCTTGAAAAACTTATCCATGAAAGAAACAGGAATATGGTCTCGAAAATTGAACGATACCTTAATGACAGCAAGCCCTATTTTGTTATTGTCGGTGCCGGACATCTCGTCGGGAAGAAAGGGATTATCAGTCTATTGAAAAAGAAAGGGTATGCCGTTGAGCAGATGTGAAAAAAAGGGGGGCGTATTTCTTCAATAATCATTGATGGGTACAATGTAATCGGCATCTCTCATAGAGACCTCAAGAAGCAGAGGGATGAACTTGTTGATTCTCTTATTGCATACCGGAAAAGAAAAGGTCATGAGATTACCGTTGTCTTTGACGGTTGGAAGACAGGCGAGTTTAAGGAAAGCCGGTCAAAAACCGGCGGGGTGACGGTTATTTTTTCAGGTTTAGGCGAAAAGGCGGATTCCGTCATCAAGAGAATCATCAGTTCCGGGAGAAGGGGTTGGATTGTTGTAACTTCAGACAGGGCCATTGCTGATTGTGCATGGTCAGAGGGGTCTGTCCCCATATCATCTGGAGATTTCATAATGACCGTTGAACAGCACCTGCCGGATCCTTCTGCTTCGGAAGTATACGAAGACGGGGAGTATCAGGAAATTCGCAGAAAAGGAAATCCTCGAAAACTGTCAAAAAAAGAAAAAGCCATCAGAAGGGCATTAAACAAGCTCTGATGGGGAAACTCATGCGGATAGTGCTGAGACAGCGACCCGCAGATGCGGCGACGATTACCTTTCTTGCATTCCTCACAACACTAAGCCTTATCTTTTATAAGGATATAACGAAAGCACCTTTTCTCGTTAGTCTGTATACGATTCTTTTTTTTACACAAATTGCCATTATTAAAATCAAAGATACGAATAAGGTGTTCCGTTTTTTGCATGACCTGCTTTTTCCTGCTCTCTGTGTGTTGATTATTTTTGATAGTCTGGAGTGGCTCGTACACTCTATCAATCCAAAGGACATCGACCAGATACTTATCAGGATAGATTACATGATTTTTAAGGGTCACCCTACAATAATGCTTGAAAGAATTGCAACTCCATTTTTAACTGATGTGCTTCAGATTGCGTATACGACATATTATTTTATCCCGATTAGTTTTGGCATCGTTCTCTTGCTGAATAATCAAAGAGAAGATTTCGAACGCTCACTGTTTTTAATTTTGTTTTGTTTCTATCTCTCCTATCTCGGTTATATCCTCATGCCGGCGCTCGGGCCACGTTTTGTTATAGACCATCTCCAGACCCAGGAGCTTAAAGGTCTTTTCATTGCTGAGCCAATCCGGGATTTCCTGAACTATCTTGAAGGGATCAAGAGAGATGCCTTTCCAAGCGGACACGCTGCTGTTGCGCTTATTGTCCTTTATCTGGCATACCGGTTCAGGAGGGGATTTTTCTGGATAGTATTGCCTATTGTTATGGCTCTTTTATTTTCTACCGTTTACTGTAGGTACCACTATGTTGTTGATGTGATAGCGGGTTTTGCACTCACAATTCTCACGATCATTCTTGGAGAATGGTACTACGGTTGGTGGTCAGGAAGACGGCTGTCCACTAAAAGTAGCCGTAAGCTTTAGCCTGAGAATATGGTGCGCAAACTAAAAGGTTGCGGCTACGACACATAACATAATACGTTGCTATTCTATAATTGGCGGACAGTTTGTTTGAGCTGAGGATAAGTGGAATGATAACTATGTGTCATCTTGACTTGAGAGTTTTTGCAGAGTAATATGGAAAGTCTTTAAGGTGAGTATGAAGGGTTACTTGTAAGGGCACAATGATGGACGGAACAGCATGGGTAAGGCTCCGGACATATAATGGAATTCCATTTCAGTATCGTATACAGAATGGAGACCGTCAGATTGAATACGGGAGCCTTCCGTTCAGGGCAACCATAACCCAGAAAAATTACCAGGAGATTCTCAGGTATTTTCAAGGCAAAACGGTATTGCTCGGTGCGGTCTATGATGATCCACCCCCTGGTAGCCTTGGTGCATGGCTCATTGAGAGACTTCCAGGACGCAATTTAGCTATGTATATCGGGGCAATTCTTGTTGAAGAAGGAGAGGCAGAGTGGGAAAGAAGTGAAGAGGGTGCATGTCTTCACTTTAAAATTAAAAGCTGAACCGGTAATTTCTTATAATTATTTATTTACGTGAATGATTGTGATGATGTGAGAGAGGAATACACTGAGGTAACAAAATCTAAGTTCAAATACAAAGATGAAAATGGGTTGTATCAAATAAGAGGTAAAGGCATCAGTCCTGTAAATAAAGCTGATGGATTAACACCTGAACATGAAAAAAATATCCAGGATGAACGTACAGATTAAAAGTGCTTCCCTGATTTATCCCGATTGATACGATTTCAGCTTGTAATCAAACTACTACAGATACAATATATTTTTACCGATATTATTTTGCCGTTATTGTTCGTATACTGTTCAGCGATTCGAAGAATTCCATAACGGTTTCCCGAGATTTCTATTTTTTTTGCCAAGGACGGAAAACATACGGAACGATTTAAAAGAATGAACAACGTTAGGAGGAATATGCATCATGAATGAAACAGTCAAAAGACCCGGCATGGGGTGGCTTCCGGATTATCCCGATTTCAGGGATTATACACAGAACCATGAACAGATCAATGAGGTACTTGCACCGACACGTGTCCTCAATGACCGGGCGAAGATTCCTGCATCCGTTGATGTAAGAGAATGGTGTTCGCCGGTAGAGGATCAATTATCCATCGGATCGTGTACCGCACATGCAGGAGTCGCCATGGTGGAATACTATGAGAGAAGATCCTATGGTAAACATATCGATGCTTCCAGGCTGTTTCTCTATAAAACAACGAGAAACCTTCTCCACTGGAATGGTGATACAGGAGCCTTTCTCAGGAACACAATGGGCGCCTTAATTCTTTTTGGTGTCCCGCCGGAGGAGTACTGGCCATATGAAATAAAGAACTTTGATAAAGAGCCGAGCGCTTTTTGCTATGCCTTTGCACAGAACTATCAGGCAATAAAATACTATAGACATGATCCTCCGGGAACTCCGGCAGATGCTCTATTGCATAGAATAAAGACATATCTTGTGGCAGGTCATCCAGCAATATTCGGTTTCGCAGTGTACAGTACAATTGACCAGGCAGATAAAACGGGAAAAATCCCGTATCCCTGTGCAGGTGAGAGATTGGAAGGAGGCCATGCAGTTATGGTAGCAGGGTATGACGATAAGATAAAGATTAAAAATAAGGGGCAGTGCTGTACAGAAACAAAAGGAGCACTGCTCATAAGAAACTCATGGGGAACTGGATGGGGAGATGCCGGGTACGGATGGCTTCCCTATGAATATGTTATCAATGGGCTGGCAGAGGACTTCTGGTCGATTCTGAAGAAGGAGTGGGTGGACACGGGGATATTCAGGATTTAACATGCGATATACCCGTGCAGAATAGATTTAATCCATGTGAGGGAGATTGGAATATTTTTGTATATGGATACAGTATGGGAAAAATAAATAATCGTCTTCTTGAGTTTTTTGTTGCTCACTATAAGCCAGGGGTGATAGGTCTGATAGGGACAAAGGATGTGATAGGGTTGGCAATCAGGGCTGCGCAAAAAGAAATGACAGAAGATGGGAGAGCATCGTTGTGGTCACATTGCTTTATCTGTGGTGATTTAAGGCTTGACAGAAGAGGAGAGTGCAATGAAATAACGAAAAGTCCTTATATACTTGAAAGCGACCTCGATCTAAAACCTTTTAAATCCCTGTTTCGGAACGGTGCTCAGGAAAACTGGATTGGTAAATGGTGTGGTGAAAAAACAGAACATGCAGCAGTCATAAACTTTCAGCTTTCAGATGATGAGAGAGACCGTGTCCTTGCTACCGCATTACAGCTTGTTCATGATCAGGTCCTTTATCCGGTTCAAGAGCTCATTGGAACATGGTTTGCAATCGTTATGAAAAAGCAGTGGTTGCCGAATCCCCTCGATACCCAGCATGCGCTCTATTGCAGTGCCTTTGTAAGGCACTGTTACAGGGAGGCAGGGCGTGATTTCCTTGCCGATGAAGTACACGTTTCAAACACCACTCCCGAGGATATAGCGCAGGCAGGATTAAAGGCAGGTAGACTGTCTGTTGCTCAATTATAATAGCACCATCAACATCATGCTTTTCTCTCCAGGCTTTTGACAGTAGGCCGACTCTTTTTATATACTCACAGCAACCGATGATCTAAGGAGGGATACAAATATGGATTTCGGACTGAAAAACAGGCTATCACGTATCATAAACCCAAAAACAAAGAAGACCGTTATGCTTGCAGTTGACCATGGTTATTTTCAGGGTCCTACAACAGGATTGCGCGATTTGAGAGAGACTGTCACTCCTCTCGTTTCCCATGCAGACTGCCTTTTTATTACGAGGGGCATGCTGAGAACTTCTATCGATCCCAGGAGTGATGTTGCAATATGTCTCAGGGTATCAGGAGGGACAAGTGTACTCGGTGAGTTATCCAATGAGGATGTTATTGTCTCTCTGGAAGATGCACTGCGGTTGAATGCATCAGGAGTCGGGATGTCTATCTTTGTAGGTGCAAAAAACGAAGACAGGACGGTATCAAATCTTGGCAGGTTGGTAAATGAGGCAGAAAGGTTTGGAATGCCCGTGCTCGCAGTAACAGCAGTTGGCAAAGAAATGGGAAGGGATGAACGGTATCTCGGGCTTGCATGCAGGATGGCAGCCGAGATTGGAGCCCATTTTGTAAAGACATATTATTGTGAAGATTTCTACAAGGTTGTCGAGGGATGTCCGATTCCCATCGTTATGGCAGGAGGGAAAAAGATACCTGAAAGGGATGCCTTGAAAATGACGGAAAGCGCTATCAAAGAGGGAGCGTCAGGCGTTGATATGGGAAGAAATATTTTTCAGAGCGACAACCCGGTAGGTATGATCAAGGCTATAAAAGCAGTTGTTCACAAAGGTGCCTCTGTTGATGAAGCATACGAAATCTATGCGAAGCACCCTAAGAAATAGACCTCTGGCCCTATGGGTCATAGACAAGCACAGGCTGTATGAAAGTAGCCGTTTATTATAACAATGATGATATAAGGATCGAGAACCGTCGAACGCCCCGCATATCGAGTGATGAAATCCTTGTGAAGATGAAGGCTTCCGGAATCTGCGGGACTGACGTTATGCAGTGGTACAGGATTCAAAAGGCTCCCCGTGTCCTCGGTCACGAGATGGCAGGCGAGATCGAAGCCGTCGGAAAAGGAGTCAAAGGGTTCGAGAGAGGAGACAGGGTATTTGTTTCCCATCACGTCCCTTGTTATGACTGCTTGTATTGCTCTCAAGGCAACTACACTGCATGTGAATCATTCCACAAGGGGAATTATTATCCGGGAGGCTTTTCAGAATTCATAAGAGTTTCATCAGAGCATATAAGACATGGAACATTTCTGCTGCCTGCCAAAATGTCTTTTGCAGACGCCACGATGATAGAACCCCTGGGATGCGTCATTGCCGGACAACGTCAAATAGGTCCAAAGAAAGGCCAGACAGTCTTGATCATAGGTTCCGGTGTATCAGGTATCCTGCATCTTCAACTGGCAAAGACAAAAGGAGCCAGGGTTATCGCTACAGACATCAATGAATACAGGCTCCTTAAGGCAATGGAGTTTGGAGCTGACTGTGTCATACAGGCCGATTTGTATTCTGCAGCTGACTTGAAAAGCATGAACCGAACCAGGTTGGCAGATGTTGTCATTGTCTGTGCGGCTGCTGAAAAGGCAGTGGAAGATGCACTTTCCTCAGCTGATAGAAAAGGAAAAATTCTTTTTTTTGCAGTTCCCAGGGCGAACATCATGCTTCCTTCTTCAAGATTCTGGAGGGAAGAGATGACGGTTACCTTTTCCTATGGTGCGGCACCTCATGATATTCAGGAGGCGATAAAGCTTATAAACAGAAAGAAGATCGATGTCAGGGGGATGATAACTCACAGAATTCCCCTTTCAGAAATTCAGCAAGGATTCCGGTTAGCTTCTGAAGCAAAAGAATCATTGAAAGTTATTATCGTTCCTGATAAAGACATGGAACCCTGATTATCCAGATTTGTTAATCGGGTTTCCCAAAGGTTTCGATCATGGAATCGATGAATTCTTTACCCTGCGTGCTATTAACAGTCATCGTGTGGATCTTATTTTTTCTGTCGGAGAATCTCACAATAACTAATTGTTCTCCATATAATGTAGTGACTGAACGCATATCAGTTATACCTGTGATTTCGCCAATAGAGACAGCATGCCTGCTGAAATAGCCCCAGTTAATCCGTCCGTTATTAACGATAATCTTGTTACGTAAAGATGCATATGCAAACCAGACACAGAGAAACGTGAAGACCGCCATAAAAGCAGCAGGGAGCAGAATATCTTCAGAACCTTGTTTGGAACCGTTGGTCACACATGTATAGAACAGAAATGCTGACAGGCCTGTCATAACAGCTGCCGCAAAAAACATGGTCCGTTTGAAAAACTTGCTGTATACGGGGAGTGCGAGTTTTGTTGAGCTCGTGATTTTCATAGTGGAGTAATTCAATGTATGAAATGCTCTCTGAGTGTTAATGATAAAGTATGGGAAGAACAGTGTCAAATGAATTTTGGAATTCAGAATTGAGAAATTGCGAATAGAGGAATCACGGTTTTAAAAAATTTTGGAATTTGGAGTTTGAAGTTATTTCATGAGAATCCTTCTGTGTTTACAAAACAACTATGACACCCTATACTAACTGAACGTGAATAATCTTAAGAACATTGATGTACTGCTGGCTTTTGTTATTGGAAGTGTCGATGCCCTCATTATCATTTTAATTGCCGAGAACCTTGCTGTTGAAATTCCGGTTATTGAGACTGCCTTACGTTTTAAAAACTATTTCATAGTAGTCCTGCCTTTTTTATGCGTTGCCTTTCTTGTGACTTCATATTACATAAGCAGGATAAGTGCAGTGTTGTATCAGTTTGGAAAATTCATACTTGTCGGTAGTCTGAATTTCCTGCTAGACATGGGTATATTGAACTTTTTGATCTTCTATACGGGTATTTCAGCGGGTTTCCAGCAATCAGCATTCAAAGGATTTTCTTTTATCGTAGCGGTCTTGAACAGTTATGTCTGGAATAAATTCTGGACGTTCAGGCGTTCAGCAAAGCGGATGCTTGGAAAAGAATTCTTTCAGTTTTTTGTAGTAAGCACAGCCGGGTTTTTTATTAATGTTGGCGTAGATTACTTTTTTGTGAATATTTTACATCCCCTGAGGGGAATCCCTGTAAAGAGCTGGGCACAATTTTCAGCTATGGGAGCAGCTATAATTGCACTCTTCTGGAATTTCATCGGGTATAAGTACATCGTCTTTGAGGTGAAACGAAAAGGAGTAAGCCCTGTCGAACTGCACACGAGACAGTAGCACCCTGTAGAAAAGAATAGTATCTACTATGGAGATATTTACCCACGATAACATGCATATCCCCCCTCCAACGGACATTTCCAGAGGTTCTCTCGTGCAGTCGGAATGGGAGAAAGTCAAAGCAACGCTTGACCAACATAAAAAGAATAGCAAACACATTTTTTGCGCGCACATTCATGGATATGACGAGTACTCTTTAGATGACCCTGTCACGATCACTGCAGGTGGCGGAGCGGCAATGATATATGAACTGAAGAAACGGGAACAGAGATTCTACCACGCGGTTGTTATAAATCTTCTTGAAGATGGTTCTTTGGCCAAGGAGGTTATAACCATACAATGAAGCATGACTAAGCGTAGTAATTGTGCTGTTATTGAATACTCTTAATCTGATGCAGGAAATTTGTGAATAATACAGGTCAGAACAGTCTGACTTTTACGGGTTCACCTTCCTGAATGCCGAGTTTTCTCAGAGGGATGACAAATGTTCCGTCTGCCTTTGTCAGGGTTGTAATAAGACCGGATTTGCCGAGTATCGGGACTGCCCATAATTCCCCGTTCCTTTCTTCGAGATAGACTGCGATATGTTCTTGACGACCAGGGCTCGAAGCTATGTTCTTTGCAATCTTTGCCGTGACTGTATTTTTATCATGCTCAAAACTCTTCCTGTATAAACCTGATAATTCTTCGAGAACAGGTCTTACAAATATCTCAAATGACACCGTAACAGCTACCGGATGTCCGGGGAGCCCGAAAATGGGAAACGAGTCTATCATGCCTCCCATGGTTGGTTTACCGGGCTTTAATGATACACCGTGGAACAGGACGCCCGGCTTCCCGAGATCGTTGATGACCTGCGCTGTCATGTCTTTTGTGCCTACTGAACTTCCGCCCGTAATCAAGATCATAGCAGAATCCCTTAGTGACTGTTCAACAATATCTCTTAAGACATTATACGTATCGCTGAAAATACCTTTTCTGATGGGTATCCCTCCCGCAAGGGAGAGTAATCCAGAAAGGGTATATGAATTGATATCGCGCACCTGGCCGGGTTTAAGTGGCTGATGAGCAGATACTATTTCATCCCCAGTTGATATGATAGAAATTTTTGGTTTTTCATAGACCCATATCTCCGTTATTCCGATTCCGGCAAGCGCCCCGATATCCTGTGGCCGCAATCGATGACCTGTTTGCAGGATATGTTCGCCGCACTCTGCATCTTCTCCAGCCTGTATGACATTTTCCCCTGGTGCAACTGGTTTCAAGACCTCTATCATTTTTTCGCCGATCTGCTGAGTGTGTTCAAACATGACGACTGCATCTGCTCCCTGTGGGAGCATTCCACCGGTTGCAATTTTCGCAACTGCTCCTTTTTCGAGCAAACAATGAGGTTTTTCACCCATGGGAATTTCTGCTTTAACGGTGAGATATGATGGGAGGCTTTCTGTAGCTCCAAAGGTATCTGAAGAGATTACAGCATAGCCATCAACCGTTGACCGGCTGAATCCGGGAAGGTCTTCAGGGGAGATCGTATCCCGGGAAAGAATCATCCCATATGCGTCTTCAATGGGAAGGTTTATTTCGTTCGGTTTCCGAAATGCCGTACTCTTTAGAAGAAGGTCAAGAGCTTTTTCTACTGAAATGAGTTCTTCTCTGCCGAGCATGTCACGCATGGGATGTGTTCCTTTTAACCCCGACTGTGAACATCGTAACTGCAATCCAGAAGGCTTTCGGGATTGCACTAGTTTGTAATGTAAGACCCCTATTTTTGAGAACTGAAACGCAGACTAAAACCTGCGGCTACTCCTTGCCTGTTTAATTGAATCTGTTCATTGCACGATCGACCCCCTCAGTGACAATACTGTAAACAGCACCTGATGCCACATGAATCATCTCCTTCATTATTGGGAGTTCGTGTCTTTTGAACCGACTCAGCACATAGTCCTCGGCTGTTATGCCCTCATGCCGACCGATACCGACTTTCAGTCTGATAAACTCCCGTGACCCGATGTGCTGGATAATCGATTCAATCCCCTTGTGTCCTCCAGATGAGCCATGTTTTTTAATTTTGAGTTTCCCTAACTGGATATCAAGATCATCATGAATGATTATGAGATGTTCAGGGTGCACGGGGAAGCGAAGCAGAACTCTTTTGATGACTGTGCCGCTCATATTCATATACAGCAACGGTTCGATGAGCAGGATAGTACATGCGTCTATGGATCCTTTTCCAATACGGTAGCCCGTACGCGCTTTGAGAGCTATGGAATGTCTCCGGGAAAATTCTTCGAGAACCATAAAACCGATATTATGTCTGGTTCTACAGTATTTCTCTCCCGGATTACCAAGACCTGCAATACCCCACATGTAATAGTTACGTGATGGTGCCTCTGAATAATTTGCGCGAAAGGATACCGGACATAAAACCTATTTCTTTCCCTCTTCCTGCTGCGTCTTGTCTTCTTCCCCTTCTTTTCTGCCCTTCTTGATGAGTTCGGGCTCTGCACCCTCAGGCGCTCTTACCTCCGCTACAGCAGCTTCTTCAACCGGGGCAGCTACTTCTTCGACAGCAGGCGCAACAATGGTAACGATAACTTCTTCAGGATTTGTGAGAATCTTTATATCGTCTGCTAATACCAGCTCATTGACGTGAAAAGACTGACCTATTTCCAGCTCCGAGATATCGATTTCGATATTGCCCGGGATTTTGTCAGGCAGGCACTCTATTTCTATCTCTCTGAAGAGGTATTGTAATATTCCCTTGTCTCTTTTTACGCCGATTGGTTCTCCGACTGTTGTTATGCGTGCGGTCACCTTTACTTTTTCCGTCAGAGATACTTCAAAGAAATCAGCATGTATCAATTCCCCCTTGACAGGATCAACCTGATATTCTTTCAAGAGAGCAAGTTTACTGTCGCCATCTGCAAATTCAAGGTTTACCATCATCTGTTTTCCAAAGGTCGTGTTAATGAATTGATGCAAATCCTTTTTCAAAAATTTTATAGGTGTTGATGTTCCTCCCCTGTAGAGAACCGCGGGAATCATGCTATTCTTCCTGAGCGAACGGGCTGCTCCCTTCCCGAGTTTTTCCCTTGTTTCTGTTTTAATAGTTATTCTCTCCATCCCTCCTCCTTTACATGAAAAGCGAACTCACTGAAGATTCTTCATGGATTCTTTTGATTGCCTCGCCGAGAAGAGGCGCGATACTCAGCACGGTCAATAATGTGCACTTTTCTTTTTTACTATCAAAGGGTATTGTATTGGTCACGATAAGTTCCTGTAAGTGAGACGTATTAAGCTTATCAATTGCCGAGCCTGAGAGCACGGCATGGGTACATGCTGCAACGACATAACGTGCACCTTTTTCCTTGAGGGCACCGGCAGCCTGGACGATTGTGCCTCCGGTGTCTATCATATCATCAAGTATGATCGTGTCAAGGTCTTGCACGTCACCAATGACATTCATAATCTGAGAAACATTTGCTTCTTCACGTCTTTTGTCAATAATTGCGATCGAACAGTAAAGCATCCTCGCAAAGGATCGTGCTCTCTCAACGCCCCCTGCGTCAGGTGATACAATGACAAGACGCTCGTTAGGATATTTTTTTCGGACGTAATCAAGAAGAACCGGTGATGCATACAGGTTGTCTACGGGAATATTAAAAAATCCCTGAATCTGGGCTGCGTGGAGGTCCATGGTAAGAACTCTGCTCGTTCCGGCTGCTGTTATGAGGTCGGCAACGAGTTTTGCTGATATCGGGACACGCGGCTGCACCTTTCTATCCTGCCGTGCGTATCCGTAATATGGTATGACAGCGGTTATCCTTTTAGCGGAGGCACGTTTCAGTGCGTCTATCATGAGCAGTAATTCCATGAGATTGTCGTTGACTGGAGTGCTCGTTGGCTGTATCACAAAGACATCATGCCCTCTCACGTTCTCATTGATATGGACATCGATCTCGCCGTCACTAAAATGCTGTATGACAGCATCGCCTATAGGAATATGGAGATATGCTGCCACCTCATGGGCAAGCTCTTTATGAGCATTTCCGCTAAACAGTTTTATCCACTCAGGCATGGAACCTCCTTAGCCAGCCGTTCCCGTGGAACTGCTCCCGCCTTTATTTATATTCTGGCTGGGGCGGGAGGATTCGAACCTCCAGATGGGAGATCCAAAGTCTCCTGACTTGCCGTTTGTCGACGCCCCAAATTATACCATTTTTACTATTGTTTTAGTTACGCAACTCCAATGACGGGACCCTATCGTATTAGCTGCGGACCATGCTGTCTGTTCTGATTCAAAGATACCGAAGACAGTAGGACCGCTACCGGTCATTAATGAGATTATTGCTCCCTTATCTATCATCATTTTCTTGAGTTTCTCAATAACAGGGTATTCTTCGATAACGACATGTTCCAGGTCGTTTTGGACCATGGTACCAAGAGAAACAAAATCCCTCTTTAAGAGGGCATGACAAAATAGTTTAATATCAATAGGTTTCTTTGTCAACTCGGAGGGCTTGTGTGTGTCGAAAAAACGATATGCCCATGCCGTTGAAATACCTGTTGAAGGCTTTACGAGAAGGACAACACATGGCGGTGCATGATGGTCAATGTCTGTAATCTGTTCCCCGCGCCCCTCCACAAGTGCAGGTGAACTATGGAAAAAAAAAGGAATATCTGAGCCTATTTCTGTCCCTATTGTACATAATTCATCACGTTCTAATCCGAGACCCCACAGTTTGTTGAGCCCTAATAATGTGTACGCAGCATTGCTACTGCCGCCACCAAGTCCCGCACTGACAGGAATTGTTTTCCGGAGGGTTATTTTTACCCCTCTCTTATAAGAAGCATATCGTTTGAGTAACGAGGCGGCCTTGTAAACGAGGTTGCTCTCAGGAGTTATATCGAGATTGCTTATGACCTCAACGGCATCTGAAGATTCAAAGTTTAGTGTATCGTAGACACAGATACATTGCATGATACTGGAGATATTATGGTAACCGTCGTCCCGCTTGTTGATTATTTTCAGAAACCAGTTTATTTTTGCAGGGGCTTTCAGGGATAATGAGGAATGACGTGTTGTAAAAGGAGAAGTTTTCATTGCAGATCTTGGATTTTCTTTTCAACCCTTTCCCGAACTCCTTCCTCTTTATCAGGAATTTCCAATGCTTTTTCCCAGTATGCCAGCGCTTTTTCCGCAGCCCCTAGTGAGTAATAGACATCACCTATATGTTCAAGAATGACAGGATCATCTTTTGTTAATTCAGCAGCCTTCAGGAGTTTCTCAAGAGCTTCGTCATACTTGCCTAACTTGAAATAAAGCCAGCCAAGGCTGTCGATGATATACCCGTTATTTGGTTTCAGTTCAACGGCCTTTTTGATGAGGATATAAGCTTCATCCAGATTGATTCCCTTGTCCACATAACTGTAGCCAAGATAATTGAGTGCATCTGCGTGTTCTGGATTGATCTCGATGACCTTTTTAAGATACCGCACCATGTCATCAAACCTGCCGGTTTTTTCATAGAGTATAGCCAGATTGAAGTTAAGGTCATCGTTTTCCGGAAAACGGCTCAGTGCATCAGACAGAACTTGTTCTGCCGTATCGTATTCCTTTTTCCTGAGATGAACCAGGGCGAGATAGAGATAAATCTCAGGCTTTTGCTTCTCAAAACTTAAAAGCTCATTATAGAGAGAGACTGCATCATCATGTCGTTCGAGTTTGGAATACAGGTATCCGAGATGAAGAAATGCAGGTGTATGCCTCGGATCCTGTAAGGTAATTTTTTTTAACTCGGTAATAGCCTCCTCGTCTCTTCCTTTATCCGCAAGTGCTATCGCAAGATAGTAACGAATAGAAATATCATTGGGCCGTGCTTGGAGGACCATCCTGAATTCTTCTATAGCCCTGTCTAACTGGCCGTTTTCAAAATAGAGGATACCGAGTTTTACATGCAGATCAATGTTTGCCGGGAGTTGAACGCTTAATGTTTTAAACTGCTCTAGTGCCTTCTCTGTTGCATTTTGCTTGAAGAAGACCTGTGCAAGTCTCTCCCTGGCCTGTAAGTTATGCGGGTTTATCCGTAAAGCCAACTGATAATATTTTTCCGCCTCCTCCAATTTATTTTGACTCTCGCTAATTAATCCCAGATTAACATATGCAGCGTCAAACTGAGGTCGAATGTTTATCGTCTGGTGGAAATATTTTGAGGCCTCTTCAAGATCTTTTTTTTCGATATGTATTAAACCGAGATAATAAAGCGCCATGATATTGTCTGGATGGAACGTTATGAGTTTTTCAAGAATGAGCGCGGCCTTATCATATTCGTTAAAAGAAACATACAGGACACTCAAAAAGAGTGATGCCTCTTCATTATCGGGGTGTAGATCGAGGACCTTCTGATATACCGTTATGGCTTCATCAGTTTTTTTCTGACTGTTGTATAGTTCACCGAGGAGCATAAGTGCCGGGATATAATCCGGATTATTTTCAATAATCTCCTCAGCGAGAACCATGGCCTCTTTTATATCACCCTTTCTGAGAAGCATGGAACAAATCTGTGTTTTTAAATATACAGAAGAAGGGTCTTTCTTGAGTGCTTTATAGTAATGCTCAAGCGAATCCTCCCAGTTGCCTTCTTTTTCGGCAAGGTAGCCAAGGAGGTATTGATAGTATGCATCTTTGTGAGGGATGTGCCTTTCCTCTTGTATCGTGGCCTGTTTTGCCGAGCACGCCAGTGCAAGGACGACCACGAGAAATACGAGAATGTATCGTATAAACATTATTAATTATGACATAAAAAATACGTAGTTAACAACATATGATACAATTCTATATGAAGTTTTTTGATGTTCTCTTTCCTGTGAACCTCGGGCCTTTGACCTATCGATGTGATGATGAACTTTCTCGTCATATAAAACCAGGCATGATTGTAAGTGCACCGCTGAAAAACAGAATTTCTCACGGCATTGTTGTTGCTGAATCTCAGGGCATTCCATCTGTTTCGGTGAAAGATATAAAGCAGGTTATGAGTGATGTCCCGATACTGAGCGACACACTCATAAATCTCCTGAGATGGATGTCAACGTATTATATAACAGAACAGGGGCTCGTATTAAAGAACATGATTCCCAAAGAGACATTTGTTGAAGTGAGGCAGAGAAAGAGGAAAATCCCGTCCCCTTTCTCTACTTTCGGGAAAGAAAGGGAGGGGTATCCATTCCATGGGATTGATATTGAAGCAGACATAGTGTCTTGCATTGACGCTTCCGTAAAAAAACACGTATTCAGAACGTTTCTCTTTCATGCCCCGTCCTCAGCGTATGAGGGCGCTCTTCTCAGAGCAGTACTCACGAACGTTGAGGGTGCGATCATTCTTGTTCCAGAGGTGTCACTGATTCACCATCTGTTTCTGTTTCTCGATGAAACCTTCGGGGATTGCATATGTCTTTTTCATAGTGGATTAAGCAGAGGGAAGAAGAAAGAGGCAATTGCAAGAATTCTTTCGGGTCATGCCCGCATCGTGCTCGGGACACGTTCTGCTATCTTTACCCCGGTGAAGAAAGTCTCACTTATTGCTGTTCTCCAGGAACAGAGCAATTCCTATAAACAGGAAAATCCCCCCTGTTATAACGGAAGAGATATTGCTGTTAAGAGGGGATATCTTGAGAAAGCAACGGTACTTCTTTCCTCTATTTGTCCTTCTGTAGAATCGCTCTACAACTGCGGGAAAGGAAAATATAATCTCCTGAGACCGGCAGGTGCAATCAAGAGACCAAAAATAAACATTATCAATATGAGGATTGAAAAACTGTTAAAACCATACGTTACCAAATCTGTCATCGATGCATCTAAAAGACATATCAGGAACGAAAAGAAAGTCATGTTTGTTATGAACAGGAGAGGATATGCAACGGTCTTACAATGTATGGACTGCAGCCATAAAGAGGAATGTCCACACTGTGGAGTCTCTCTCGTCTTTCATAAACATGATATGTCGTTAAAGTGCCATTATTGCGGGCATAAACTTGCCCGGCTCCCACAATACTGTGATGTTTGCAAAGGTTTCAACATTCAGCTGCTCGGTGCCGGCACCCAGAGGGTGAAGGAAGATATTGAGGAAATGATCGGTGTAAAAACCCTGAGGATCGATAGCGACAGATTAAGAAAGAAAGCGGACGAAGAGGGGCTAATCGGTGATCTATTGGGAAGCGATTACAGGATTCTTGTCGGGACAAAGCTTATGACAAGAAGGCTGACTGCATCTGAAAAAGTTTCCATGGCTGCCATTCTCAATACTGACCAGTTACTTAATATCCCTGATTTCAGGTCTGCTGAAAGAGCATTCCAGGAAATTCTAATTATTGCAGATAAGATTGAACCTTATGGTGAGCTGTACATCCAGACGAGGATGCCCGAGAATTCCCTTTACAGTTATTTGAAGGCCTATAATTACAGTGCTTTTTTGAAAGAAGAATTGCAAAGACGGAAGTCCCTTCACTACCCGCCGTATTCGAAATTGGCACTGGTGAAATTTATCAGTAAAAAGGATGTAACAAGAGAAGTCTCGGATGTCCAGAAAACAATAGAAAAAGACGTCATGATCCTCGGTCCTTCACACGTGAGAGCAAGAGAATACCATGAAATAAAATCACTGCTCAAGTCTGCTTCCCAGGAGAAGCTCCATTCAGGCGTGAAGCGGTTCCTGGAGTTTTTCAAAGATTCAAAAGACATAAGGATAAAAGTGGATATCGATCCTCTATCGATCTGAGAAAGAAGGGGATTACGATAAAAAAGGCCCGACAGGGACAATTTGTCATGCTGTGCTGCTTAAGAAGAAGTGAGAGTTTATTCTGGGCAATGCACAGAGAATAGGTAAGTAAGAAAGGAGGACTGATGGCTGATGCAAAACCCGGAAAAGACCTGACGTACGAAATAGATTTACCTGAGATCGCTGGCTAAATTAATTTTGGGTGATTTGTTTTCAGAATTCCTTTTGCTGTTTCAATATCGTTCCGGATTTGCTGTTCAAGACCGGAAGGCTCAGAAAAACGCCGTTCATCCCTGATCCTCTCAATGAAATAGATCCTAATCGTTTTACCGAGAATGTCGCCGGAAAAATTGAACAGATGCACCTCATAGCTTACTTCATTGTTTCCGAAGGTCGGGGTCCTCCCGATGTTCGCAACTCCGTCATAAACACTGTTATTGAATCCAATTCTTACGGCATAGACACCTTCCTTCGGTGCGATTTCAAGTGGTGTTGTTATATTAGCAGTGGGAATATTGAGGATTGCCTGACCCCTGCCTTTGCCTTTTATCACCATTCCCTCTATTGAATATGCCCTTCCGAGAAATGTTGATATTTCCAAGGCATCACCTTTTGAGAGGAGACTCCTGATTTTACTGCTACTGACAATCGTATTCTTGAGCTGTGCGTGTCGTATGACACTTACACGATATCCGTATTTCTTACCCCTTCTCCGTAACAGTTCAATCGTTCCCTTTTTATTCTTTCCAAAGACATAGCGAGAACCAACGACGACTTCCTGCGCCTGGATTTTTTTCACAATAACATGCTCTATGAATTCATCGGGAAGGAGATGAGCAAAAGCCCTGGTGAAGTGTATGCAGAGCAAGACGTCTATTCCTGCATCTGCAATCAGCTTCGCCTTCTCTTCAAATGTCGTGAGTATTCTTAATTCCCTTTCAGGCGCAAGGACCTTCATCGGGTGGGGTTCGAACGTCATTGCCATTGCAGTCCCGTTTATGATCTGAGCTTTTTTGATAACCTCGAAGAGTATCTTTTGGTGTCCAAGATGGACACCGTCGAAGTTACCTATTGTGAGAACAGTACGGGGATAGATTCTGTTTAAGGTTTCAAGCCCTCTGATTATTTCCACTGTGTGCCTCTTGCAGAAGTTTTTGATAGATTTTTGCTGCTTGATTCATTGTCTCGATGGGCGTAGCATTGTTATTTATAAGAAAATCAGACCTGTTCTTTTTCTCATCAACAGGGAGTTGGGACTTTAACCGCTGTATTGCCTCGTTCCTTGAAACACCGTTTTTCTCAAGACGATGCAAGGCTGTTTCATTATCTGTAAAGACAGTGACGGTCCTGTCAAACCTGCTTTCATACCCTCTTTCGAACAATAATGGTATCTCAACGACCACAACCGCCTCTTTATTGTTGATGGTTTCTAAAAAGCTCTCTATACGCTTAAATACAAGTGGATGGAGTAAATCTTCAAGAGAACTTTTTACTATATCATTTTTAAATATTAAATCGGCAACTATTTTTTTGTTCAGGTGGCCATCCTCATCAAAAACCTTGTCGCCCAGGATTCCTCTCATTTTTTCAAGAACCTCTTTTTGAGACAGAAAAGAAGCAATAATCTTGTCAGTATCAAGAGTGATCGCACCTAATTTCTCAAACTGGGAGAGAACAAAACTCTTCCCCATACCATAGTTCCCTGTCAATCCAACAAGAAGCATAACGTATATTATACATGAACTTTTTTATGGTATTATTGTCAGATGGAACGAACAGTTGTTTATTTTGAAAAAACAGGCTGGGAAAACACCAGCACATGTCTTGATATCGTCAGAAAGGCGGTCGAGGATTATGGGTATAAGCACATCGTTATTGCGTCAACAAGGGGGGAAACAGGGCTTTTGTTTTCATCTGCATTGAGTCAACAATCAAGGAACATCGTCGTTGTCACGCACTCATCTGGTTACAAAGAACCAAATAGAATAGAGATGCCTCATCATGTGAGGGAAAAGATCGAATCTCACGGGGCAAAAGTCTTTACCGGTACAATGCTTACCCATTCTATCGAAACTGCTTTTGCAAAGAAATTCAGTGGTCAATACCCAACGCTCATTGTGGCAAATACTTTGAGACGTTTTGGTGAGGGAGCCAAGGTATGCTGTGAGATTGTCATGATGGCCGCTGACGCAGGCCTTATCCCCGAGGGTGAAGAGGTGCTTGCAGTTGCAGGGACAGCAACGGGTGCTGATACCGTTATGGTTCTGAAATCGGCTGCGTCAAAGCGGTTTCTCGACCTGAGGGTGCTTGAGGTACTCGCAAAACCAAGGGTGTAAAGAAGAAGAATTAAAAGAATCAATAAGGAGGAGACCATGCCGGACGTTCTCTCGAAAAAAGAATTAAAGGCAATGAATGCTTACTGGAGGGCGGCAAACTATCTTTCGGTGGGACAAATATACCTTTATGACAACCCACTGCTGAAAGAAAAACTTTCGATCAAACACATCAAACCGAGGTTGCTCGGACACTGGGGAACGACGCCCGGTCTCAATTTTATCTATGTACACCTCAATCGCGTCATCAGGGCTTATGATCTCAATATGATCTACATCACCGGGCCAGGTCATGGCGGACCCGGCTTGGTTGCCAACACCTATCTGGAGGGAACGTACAGTGAGGTGTATCATAATGTTTCTCAGGATGAAGAAGGAATGAAAGAACTCTTCAAACAGTTCTCCTTTCCAGGAGGCATCCCGAGCCATGTTGCTCCTGAAACCCCCGGCTCTATTCACGAAGGGGGAGAACTCGGTTACTCGATTTCTCATGCGTATGGTGCTGCATTCGACACCCCCGACCTTATTGTATCCTGCGTGGTGGGTGATGGCGAGGCCGAGACAGGCCCTCTTGCTACGGCGTGGCACTCAAATAAATTTCTCAATCCCATTCATGACGGCGCTGTGCTTCCCATTCTCCACCTGAACGGATACAAAATTGCAAATCCTGCGATACTTGCCCGAATCAGCCATGAGGAACTTGAAAACCTTTTCATCGGTTATGGGTACAGGCCGTATTTTGTCGAAGGCTCCGATCCTGATCCTATGCACCAGTTAATGGCTGCAACACTTGATACGGTTATTCATGAAATCAGGGAGATCCAGGAGAAGGCTCGCAAGAATGGAGTCGCAGAACGTCCCCGATGGCCGATGATCATCCTGAGAACCCCCAAGGGCTGGACAGGTCCAAAGAAAGTGGACGGAAAGAAAACCGAAGATTTCTGGAGGTCGCACCAGGTGCCCTTTGCCGAGATGGCAACGAAGCCAAAACATGTCAGGCTTCTTGAGCACTGGATGAAAAGTTATAAGCCTCAAGAACTCTTTGACAGGAAAGGGAAATTAATCCCTGAACTTGCAGAACTTGCCCCGAAGGGAGATCGCCGCATGGGTGCTAATCCGCATGCCAATGGAGGAATTCTCCTGAAAGATCTGAAGATGCCCGACTTCCGCGATTATGCTATCGATGTCCTGAAACCTGGTCAGGTCAAGGCTGAAGCTACCAGGGTCATGGGAAAATTCCTGAGAGATGTCATGAAGCTCAATATGGATACACAAAATTTCAGGGTTTTCGGTCCGGACGAGACAGCCTCTAACCGGCTCGGCAACTTATTTGAAGTAACCGATCGAACGTGGGTAGCAGAAAAAATCCCCGAGGATGACCATCTTGCTCCTGACGGAAGGGTGATGGAAATACTCAGCGAACATACCTGCCAGGGCTGGCTCGAGGGCTATCTCCTGACCGGCCGTCACGGCTTATTTTCATGCTATGAGGCGTTTATACATATTGTTGATTCAATGTTCAACCAGCACGCTAAATGGCTGAAAGTAAGCAAGGAAATTCCCTGGAGGATGCCTATCGCATCACTCAATTATCTGTTGACATCTCATGTCTGGCGCCAGGACCACAACGGCTTCAGTCATCAGGACCCCGGCTTTATTGATCACGTCGTCAATAAAAAAGCCAATGTCATACGGGTATACTTACCACCTGACGCAAACACATTGCTTTTTGTAACTGACAAATGCCTGCGGAGCAGGGACTTCATCAACGTTATCGTAGCTGGGAAGCAGCTTTCACCGCAGTGGCTTGATATGGATGCTGCAATCAAGCACTGCACTTTCGGAATCGGAATATGGGAATGGGCAAGCAATGATCAGGGAAGTGAGCCGGATGTGGTCATGGCGTGCGCCGGTGATGTGCCAACAATCGAGACCCTTGCAGCAGTTGACTTTCTGCGTGAACACATACCTGATCTGAAAGTGAGGGTAATTAATGTCGTGGATCTCATGACACTTCAGCCGGAGGAAGAACACCCGCATGGCCTCTCAAATTGGGAATTCGATACACTTTTTACCACGGACAAACCGATTATTTTTGCCTATCATGGGTATCCCTGGTTAATTCATAGATTAACGTACCGCAGGACAAACCATAAAAACCTCCATGTACGCGGTTACAAGGAAGAGGGAACCACGACCACGCCGTTTGACATGTGTGTTCTCAATGACCTGGACCGCTTTAATCTCGTGGCTGACGTGATCGACCGCGTGCCGAAGCTTGGATATAATGCTGCTTATACGAAGCAGGCAGTCCGTAATAAGTTGATAGAACACCAGAAATATATTACCACCTATGGTCAGGACATGCCCGAAGTCAGAAACTGGACATGGCAAAGGGACAGTTCAAATGGCAGGAAGGGGAAGAAACGTAAAAAATAAAATACGTGCGGGTGCGGGGTCTGTAAATAGAACATTATTTTCTAACTGATAGCGTCTATAAGTTTCTATGTTATTACTCTTCAGAGATCTTAAAAACTTTTAAAATTTACGCACCTGGATTCCTGCCGGAGTTTATCCCGTACTTGTTGATACGGGGCAGGAATGACAGGTTAGCTTGAACCGAAGGAGATTATGAAAATCCTTGTTATAAATTCAGGGAGCTCCTCGATTAAATATAAGGTCTTCGATGTTCGTGACTCTCTGACGCTTGCGTCCGGAAAGCTGGAAAAGATTGGCGAATCAACGAGCCGCCTGACCTGTCGCTGGCAGAATTCAGTGGGCGGACGTGAAGAGACCCAACAGAAACGGCATGTACGCGATCATAGAGAAGGCTTTGCGTGGATAGTTACATCGATTGTAGAACAAGGCGCAGTAAGTGACGAAAGCGAAATATTCGCGATCGGACACCGCGTTGTGCACGGCGGGGAAATATTCCGCGATCCAGCACTCATAGACGGAAAGCTTATTGAAACTCTCCGGTCGCTTGTCCCTCTTGCTCCACTTCACAATCCGGCTAATCTTGTAGCGATTGAAATTGCCCTCGAGCGTTTTCCGAATGTGCCACAGGTAGCTGTCTTCGACACAGCGTTTCACCAGTCATTGCCTCCGTATGCCTACCATTATGCGCTCCCTTATGAATTCTATCCAGACTACCACGTTCGCCGGTACGGTTTCCATGGAACGTCTCATCACTATGTTGCTCAACAGGCTGCCCGGTATCTCCAGAGGCCGATAGAATCCCTTCATTTGATTACCCTCCATCTCGGAAACGGAGCGAGCGTAACAGCAGTCAAGGAAGGAAAGAGTATTGATACCTCTATGGGTATGACCCCGCTCGAAGGTCTCATCATGGGAACCCGGTGCGGGGATATTGATCCTGCCGTAATTTTTTATCTGAACAGGAGAACAGGGAAGTCCAGTGAAGAACTTGAAGATATATTGAACGAACAGAGCGGTCTCAAAGGGGTCTGCGGAGTGAACGACATGAGGGAAGTGGAGAAACTTGCCAATTCAGGAAATAGACGCGCACAACTAGCGATCAATATGTTCTGCTACCGAATCAGGAAATATATCGGTGCTTATACCGCCGTCATTGGAAGGGTCGACGCGGTCGTTTTCACAGGTGGCATCGGGGAGAACTCTTCATTCATAAGAAAAGAATCGTGCCATGGCCTGTCACACCTCGGGATTGTTATAGATGGAAGAAAGAACAGGAGATCTCGTGGCGGGATTTTTGAAATCCAGGGAGACAGGGGGGCTGTAAAAGTCCTCGTTATTCCGACGAATGAAGAGATCGAGATTGCCCGGCAGACAGTATATATACTACAACGCAACTCCTGAAGGAAGCGGAAGGGATACCTTGACCCTTGTCAGTATCTAAGGCAGGATAACGCCGACCTTGTCGCCTGTTTTGATGCCGAAAGACCTTGATGCATTGCCATTACGTACAAAAAGTTCGAGATACCCGAAACTGTTTATGAGGGCATAAAGGCCGGTGTCTTTCACTTCTGCATAATAGGTTTTGAATGGTATCTCCTTGCCCTTGATGAGAACCTTGATTTTATTTTCTGAATTGCTGCCGGTCATCTCACTGATTTTCTCTTTAGGTATATTTGTCATGGTATTCCCGAAGCGGTCTATATATACGACCTCTCCGTCAATCACATTCTTTCCGGTCAATTGAGGTGATGGTATGGAAAGCTTCTTGAAATCAGTGATGGGATCGCCGAAATGAGATATGTCAACACCCTTTGACAGCGATCCGGCAATCGGTGCAAAAATATCCTTACCTTGAAACGTAGAACCGTCTTGCTTCAAAAAGTAATGTTCTGCTGTGATAT
>Ga0209270_1001835_pt1 | contig 25798 bp, 26 predicted proteins | sample MTBAKSrepl1MetaG_FD_187456 | JGI IMG/M metagenome (GOLD analysis project Ga0209270, IMG submission 187456) | Enrichment culture microbial communities from Arthur Kill intertidal strait, New Jersey, USA, that are MTBE-degrading - MTBE-AKS1... | ecosystem: Environmental > Aquatic > Marine >...
ACACTGAAGTAAGGATTCTATGACCCAGGAAGAAACTAAGTTCTCCTGCCTATCCGAGTGCTCTACTCTGTTATATCACATCTATCGGTAGGAGGAAGATATGTTCAAAATATGAATCCAAGCCTGTCAAAAAGGGGCAGATGATTGTCGAGATGGAATCATGGTAGGCGATGCTGGTTTCGAACCAGCGACCTCTTCCGTGTGAAGGAAGCGCTCTCCCCCTGAGCTAATCGCCCTTAACCGCATATAAAATAACATCTTTCTTATCCTCATTTCCATAATTATTTGGCTAGGTGATTTTGCCAATCTGTACATTTTTGTTAACCCCTCCCTTTCCCCCTCAAGTTAAGGGGAGGCAAAAGCGGAGGGTTATATGAATAGCTATTGGTAAACCTCTGATAAGTCCTTCCCCGTTGCATACATAAGTCCAGCCTCTGCCCGTTTAAAATCATAGAATGATTTGTTGTAATTTGTCTCTGCAATGGTGAGAAGGCTTACAGCGTCAAGGACCTCTGTTGCTGTACCGACACCTTCTTCGTACCGGAGCTTATTTATCCTAAGATTTTCTTCTGCCTGGCCGATTGCACCGCTCGTTACGGTTAGCTTTTCCTTTGAAGACAGCAAGTCAAGATAGTATTTTTCAATCTCGAGCTTGATATCGTCCACGAGCCTGCTCCTCTGTTCAAGAAGTTTCTGCCTCCGCTGCTGTATCTTTACAATCCCTGCTTTTGTGCTTGCTCCGCTCAAGATGTTAAGGCTCATTCCTGCAACCAGTGACCAGTTCTCTTCGTGAACATAATAAGGGTTTTCCATATAGTCGTATGAGCCTCTGAGAAAGAAACGGGGAAAGTATTCTGACCTCTTGGATATCTCCTCCTTGTCCATGGCCTTCAACGTTGTCTCTACAATCTTTATCTCAGGTCTTGTACTCTCGGCTAATTCCCATGCTTGCGTGAGATTCATATGTAACGTATCTGAACGTGTTTCTGGTACCTCGACGACCTGAAGATCAGCCTGTAAAGGTCTTGACAGTGTATTGTTGAGGCGGGATGCATTGATTGCCCTGAGATTTTTAGCGGCTACAAGTCTCTGTTTAGCGTCTGAAAGCCGAACCCCTGCCTGAAAAAGGTCATTTTTGGTGATGACGCCTTCTTCATAGAGATACTGAGCATCCCTGAGGTGAGACTGAAGCCTTTCAACCTCCTTTTCGGCCACAAGCATCATTTTTTCTGATTCCAGGAGATCGAAATAGGTCAGGGAAAAATCCAGGGAAACAAGGTTCTTTATCCTCTGTGTATCGAGCTTTTTTGTTTCCAGGATCAACGTGCTTGCTCTGTACAGTGATGCGCTCCCCTGAAAGTCATAGACCAACTGTTGAATACTGACGCTGTAGGAGAGGAAGTCTTTATCGGAGACAGGGACGATCTGGGTCCCGAAGATTGCCCGGGGCTGGTATGCCTGGAATGTTTGCGACAGTGAGGCATTGATTTCAGGCAGCAACGGTGAACGTGCGATAATCGTGTCAGCCTCAGAAATAGCCTCCTCGCGCTCGGTTATCTTTATAAGCCTGTTGTTTTCAGTAGCAAGCTTCAGTCCTTCAGAGAGCGTTAGCATGTCTGCAAAAGAAGCGCGGTTGCATATGATGGGATACAAAACTACACTAAAGAATAAGAGTAAAAACGTTATCTTGTTTTTCATACAATGCCCGCATATGCTCCCGGTAGAGACCTGACGGTTTATTATTGTAAAATGCTTCCGCGATATTTTAAAGATTTTTTTTCGCTTCGTTCCATAAACTGTCCATCTCATTAAGGGTCATATCTGATAGCTTCTTTCCCTGATGAACAGCATTCATTTCAATATAGCGGAATCTTGAAACAAATTTGCTTATCGTTCTTCTCAGTGCATCTTCGGCATTGACTCCAACAAATCTTGATACATTAACGAGCATAAACAATACGTCACCAAGTTCTTCTTCTATCTTTTCAGGCCGGTCTTTTTTGACAGCCTCTTTGAACTCTTTCAATTCCTCATCGAGTTTTTCCATGACATCTTCGATCTTTTCCCAGTCAAAACCAGCCTGGGCTGCCCTTTTTTGCAGCCTGGTTGCTCTTTGCAGTGAGGGCATTGAATCGGGGACTCCTTCGAGGATGGATTCACGCAGTTTCCCCTCGAGCTTTTTCTGTTCTTCCCAGTGTACAATGACTTCATCTGCTGTCTTGTAATCTGCTTTTCCAAAGACATGAGGGTGCCTTTCGGTCATCTTTTTGCTGATCTTGTCGATAACGTCATCAAGAGTAAATTCTTGCTTCTCCCTGGCAATTTGACACTGGAATACTATCTGGAATAAGAGGTCTCCAAGCTCCTCACTTATTGTATCCGGGTTATCATCCTCGATGGCCTCAATGAGCTCATACGCCTCTTCAATAATATAGGGTTTCAGGGATGTTCTTGTCTGTTCTTTATCCCATGGGCATCCTTTCTTGCCCCTGAGCTTCTCCATTATTTCTGTGAGTGACTGTAAATTCCTTTTTTTCATATCAAACCCCGATACCGATGAAGACCGGGCGACTGTGCATCAGCAGTACGTTATTAAATCTGTGTCTTTCGTATTTTAGTTGAAAAGGCTTCTGGATTCCCCGATCAAGTCGGGGAATGACACTTTTTATAAGCAGTTCCGTCATTCCCGCGAAGCCTGTCCCCGAAGGTAGTAATCGGGGAGCGGGAATCCAGTCACTTATGATTTTCAACTTTTTCACGAATGAACCTTAGATCTTCATTTAGAGATGCGCGCCCGCCCCGGGCGGAAAGCGATCCCTTTTGCAACGTTTAGGATATCATACAGGAAGCATCATAGCATGTGCTTCATGTGATTTGCCACCTCACCGGTCTTTTTGCTTCCTTTAGTATAGAGAAACGCAGACACAACAATAAGAATTACAGTTAACACAAAGATTGTCCCGGGGGTCAGTTCCAAATAGACTATCCGTTCAATGTAGTGTATCAAAAAGGAGCCACGGTGCATAATAAACGGGTCATGTCTCTGCCTGAGCCAGACTTCAAGATGTGTGAGGGGGCAATACCATCCGAATATCTGTATGATAACTGCAAAACAGAGGCCGGCGATATGGAGGTACTTAATAGCGCGGAACTTCCTCCCGATAAATGCGCCTAAGAGTAAGAACATGATCCACAAGAAGTGGATGAATACAGTAAAATCTGCTGCTAATTTATATAGCACGTGTGCTGCCTAGGATCCGGAGAGACATGACAGCATGCTAAACCATGCCCTGCCCCTGAACAAGACGTGTTATATCGACTCCTATGGATTCTACTGCCGCCTTCCATCGTTCATCGGGAGGGATATCGAAGATGATTTTATTGGCCGCCGGGGCAACGAGCCAGCTGTCGATTGTGAGTTCATATTCGAGCTGCCCCGGTGCCCATCCGGCAAAACCAAGTGCAAAGAGGAATTGCTCCGGTCCCCGTGCAGCTGCAATATCAATGAGAATTTCCTTTGATGTAGTAAGGATGAGTTTTTTATTGATCTTTATTGAAGGCGGATAATTCACTGAAGAGTGATAAAGGATATATCCCTGTTCAGGCTTGACAGGGCCACCATAGAACACCGGGATATCTGTTACGCAATCTTTAATATCCAGTCCGCCAAGAAGAGGGATGAAACTGCTCAGGATAACACGGTTCACAACCAGTCCAAAGGCGCCGTCTTTGGTATGGTCACAGATGAGTACAACTGTATGTTCGAAATTGGGGTCTTTCAGACCGGGAACCGCGATGAGGAACATGCCGGTAAGATTACTTGCATCAATATGTTTCATGATCAGGACGTTCTCCCTGAAGGCGTCGGCGGTGACACGTGCTTGTATTTTTTGATCGCACGTTTTGCAAGTTTATCACACCGTTCGTTCTCAACATGGTCTTCATGACTCTTTATCCATTGCCAGGAGATGTCATGATGCTGTGAGAGATCGAAAAGCCTTTCCCAAATGTCCCTGTTGATAACATTCTCTTTCCGGCTGTTTTTCCAATGATTTTTCATCCATGAGTAAATCCATGTTGTTATTCCTTTTACAACGTAGTTAGAATCTGTCGTGACCGTTACCCGGCAGGGTTTTTTCAGGGCTTCGAGGGCTTTTATAACAGCAATAAGTTCCATGCGATTGTTCGTTGTGAAGGGTTCATATCCGGAGATTTCCTTTTCACGGCCACCAGACCTCAAAATAGCACCATAGCCTCCTATGCCGGGGTTGCCGCTACAGGCACCATCAGTGAAAATTTCGACATAGGGTTTCTTGTTTTCCTTCATAACTGCTCCCGTATTATATTACATTTTAGGATTATTTGTAATGAGCTTTCGCTACACGTACTTGCCGGAAGAGCAAAAAAACTTGAAAAACAAAGACTTGAAATATAATACCCAAATCCATCGATGAAGAGGTGTCATTCCGAGCCCCTCACTCGCTGTCATTCCGAGCGAAGCGAGGAATCTTGTCTTTCCGTTCGGGATAAACTCCGCGAGGTATCTTTCGTTCGAGAAAAGATTGCCACGCACCTTTCAGGTGCCCGCAATGACAAATATAGCAAGGGATTATGCTGCTTATCACTGGATTTGGTAATAACTTGTTTCTTCTCATGTGCTAAAATATGATCCCATGTGCATCTCGGTAATAATCCCTACACTCAATGCCGGTGAGTATATTGAGAAGTTACTTTCCATGATTCAAAAACAGGATGTCCGGGCATCTGAAGTCATCATTATAGACTCTTCTTCAGAAGATAAAACTGTGGATATTGCAAAAGACTACAATGCCAAAACGATCGTGATTCCAAGACATACATTCAATCATGGAAGGACGAGAAACCGGGCAGCAACAGAAGCAACAGGTGATACACTCGTTTTTATGACACAAGATGCACTTCCCATGGATAATATGCTTTTCCGCACCCTGACGTCACCTCTGCAGTCACCTGATATTGCAGCAACTTTTGGCAGACAGATTCCCAGGGCGGGGGCATCACCGTTAGAGATATTCGTGAGGCAGTTTAACTATCCTGATAAGGGAGCAGTGAAGGGGTTAGATGATGTAAGACAGTACGGTATAAAGACTTTTTTTTTAAGTAATGTCTGTTCAGCCTTTAAGAAAGAAGTCTTCCTGAAAGCCGGAATGTTCCCTGAAGATATCAATGCAAATGAAGATATGCTCATTACTGCCAAATTACTCATGAACGGCTACAGGGTCGCATATGTACCGGAGGCGAAGGTCATCCACTCACATGACCTCTCGCTTCCCGGGCAATTCAGGCGCTATTTCAATATTGGTTCCTCTCTTAAAAAAAACAGGTGGATTCGGGAGTATGCTCAACCGGAGGGTGAGGGATTGAAGCTTGTTTTACAGCAGTTGAAGTTTGTTGTCAACAGGCATGAATACCGCTGGATACCTTACATTTTCCTTGAGTCTGTGACAAAATATCTCGGATACAGGATTGGGTTATTTGCGGGATGATAGAGTTTGCTAAGGCCATGAGAAGGCTCATACAGGTTTTATGTCTCATTGTTGTAGACCTTGCAGCCTTTTACTTTTCTCTTTTCATCGCATGGGTATTGAGAGCTGAGGTCATTACAATGTTTACTCCTGACCTGCCCTTTTTCCCTTTTTCATATCTGCATTTTGTATCATTCTGGTGGATACCGGTCGTGTTTATTTTTTTTATCGCTTATGAGACCCTCTACACGTCAAATAATCCCTTCTGGGATGAAACCTGGCATCTGGTAAAATCAGTTACGCTCGCGGGTATCATGGTATTCGCTGTTGTCAGCCTTGGTAAGATGAGTGACAGGGTATCTCGCTTAGTGCTGGTGGGCATGTGGTTTTATTCACTCTTTGTATTTCCTGTTTTCCGCCTTTGGGGAAAGAAATTTCTCTATGAGATAGGAGTTTGGAAAGAGCGGGTTCTCGTACTCGGCGCAGGAAATGCCGGCAGACTGGTTATGGAAGGCCTCAAGAGGGAAAAACATATGGGTTTTGATGTTATCGGATTTCTGGATGATGATAATAAGAAAAAGGGGGTATTTATTCAGGGGAAAAAGGTGTTCGGACGTATTAAACATTTCCCGAAGTTCGTAAGGGAACTGGGAATCAATACGATTATTGTTGCAATACCGTCGCTCCCGCCTCAAAGACTGGCTGCTTTAACCTCGCGCATACAGAACTGCATCCCTAACACAATGATAATACCTGACCTGAGGGGCATCGCTCTTTTGAATACAGACCTTTTCCATCTGTTCCGTGAAGAGATATTCCTCCTGAACATAAAGAATAATCTGAAATCACGAACAAACAGGATGCTGAAAATGTTCTTTGATATCACGGTCAGTATCATCTCAATCCCTTTGCTCCTCATGGTAATAGGGATTATCGGATTAATTATCCGGTTGGAGACACCCGGACCCGTTATCTATGCCCACGAAAGAATCGGCAGGAAAGGAAGAACATTCAAGTGCTATAAATTCAGGACTATGCAAAGAGATGCAGAGGAAAAGCTCAAGGAGATACTGGATAAAGATGACGCAGTAAGAAACGAGTGGGAGAGTAACTGGAAACTGCGGGATGACCCAAGGATAACAAGAGTAGGCCGTTTTCTGAGAAAGACTTCACTTGATGAACTTCCCCAGATATTCAATGTTCTCAAGGGAGAAATGAGTCTCGTCGGCCCGCGGCCATACCTGCCAAGGGAAAGGGTAACTATCGAGGAAAGTATCGATGTAATTTGTTCAGCAAGACCTGGAATTACCGGTCTGTGGCAGGTTTCAGGAAGAAGTACTACGGGGTATAAACACAGGGTTAAGTTAGACTCATGGTATATCATGAACTGGTCTTTATGGCTCGATATCGCGATCATCTTCAAGACGGTGAGGGCAGTCGTGAAAATGGAAGGGGCTTATTAAAGCGCGATCTTTTCATCTGAAAGATGCAATCGGTTGTTTTACCGTAGGCAAAGTTGCCTTCTTTTGATTCCAATTCTCTTAACTTTGTTTGTGCCGTCTGTTTTAATAACCCCACCTACACCTCCCCTTAACTTAAGGGGAGGACATAACCCCACCTTTACCTGCCCTTAACTTAAGGGGAGGATAGGAGGGGTTAATTACAAGAAACGTATTGATTCCCCGGGTGTTTTATTATTGAAGAAGTTTAATGTGCATGGTAGGCGGGCAATAAGGGCATGAAAGCATGCTATATATTTGCATATGGTATAATTTCAGGAGGAGCGGATTGTGATAAAAGATATTCCCTTGATTAAGCCTGAAGATCTTCCGAAAGTGCCTTTCGTCATAAACGGCATATCATCCCGTTTTATACGGGAAAACAGGATTATCCCCCTGGAACTCAAGAATAATGTCCTGAAAGTTGTTGTTGCAGTTCCTGAGGATACCGCAACGATTGATGCCCTTAAGGTTGCAACATCATCAGATGTCGTTGTATACACCTGTGACGGCAAAACGATTGAAGAGTATATCTCCAAATTTTACGGTCAGGAATCACAGAATATCAACAGGATCATTGAGGATATCGGTGAGAAAGATGTCGAATTTATCAATGAAGAAGAGGAAGACATCGGCCACCTGAAAGACCTTGCCTCAGAGGCCCCTATCATCAAGCTGGTGAATCTCTTTATCACGAGGGCTGTTGAAAGCAGGGCAAGCGATATACATATTGAACCGTTTGAAGATGAGCTAAGAGTAAGATACCGTATAGACGGGGTACTCCACGATATCGAAACTGCCCCTAAAAGGCTCCAGGCAGCAATCGTATCAAGGGTAAAAATAATGGCCAAGCTTAATATTGCTGAAAGAAGGCTCCCGCAGGATGGCCGCATACGGCTTCAGGTCGGCGAACGTGAGATAGACCTGAGGGTATCTACAATACCGGTTCTTTACGGTGAAAGTGTCGTTATGAGAATCCTGCTTAAAGAGGGAATCATCATAGATCTTAACAAAATAGGCTTCTCTTCTCACATGCTTCAAGTATTTGATCATCTTATTACAAAGCCAAACGGCATTATCCTCGTAACAGGGCCTACCGGGAGTGGAAAGACAACAACACTCTATGGGGCACTTGATAAGATAAATTCCCCTGATAAGAAAATTATTACTGTTGAAGATCCCGTAGAATACCAATTGAAGGGTGTAAACCAGATACAGGTTAAGCCCCAGATAGGTTTGAATTTTGCGAGTACCCTGAGACACATCGTCAGGCAGGACCCTGATATTATATTAATCGGTGAAATACGGGATTTGGAGACAGCAGAGATAGCGATCCAGTCTGCCCTTACAGGGCATCTTGTTTTTTCAACACTGCATACGAATGACGCGCCGAGTGCAATAACAAGACTCCTGGACATGGGAGTTGAGAATTTTCTCCTCTCATCTACAGTCAGGGGAATCCTTGCTCAAAGGCTTATCAGGGTGATTTGCCCTGTGTGCAAAGAACAGGTTACATCAGTCGTTGCTGACAGTGAAGAACTCAGGCTTCTCGGTTTAACCGGCGATATCCCCCTTTATCAGGGGAAAGGGTGTGAACACTGCTCCCGCACGGGATATTACGGCAGGTCAGGGATATTCGAACTGCTGCTCGTTAATGACGATATACGGAGATTGATCCTGAAGAATTCAGACTCAAATCAATTGCGGGAAGCTGCGCGACAGAACGGCATGAAAACCCTGCTCGAGTATGGTGCTGACAGGGTAAAACAAGGCATGACAACGCTCGCTGAAGTGTTACGGGTTACCCAGGAGGCATAGGTTGGCCATCTTTTCCTACAGAGCAACCACAATCGACGGCACCGTTGTCGAAGGTGCTATCGAAGCAGCAGACGAAAAGTCCGCTCTTGAGCGGCTCAAGAATACCGGTGTTATTCCTCTTAAGCTGTATGTGCCGGACGAGGGCATAAAAAGGAAATTCTCCTTCAGGTCTTCCAGGGGAGATCTCCTCACCTTTACCACAGAGCTTTCAGCACTCCTGGGTGCGGGCCTGCCACTCGATAGAAGCCTGAACATACTTTCCGGGGTATCTGAAAGCAGGGAGATGAAGACTATTGTTCAATCAATCCTGAAGTCTATTCGTGAAGGAAGTTCTTTCTCTGACGCGCTCCAGAGGCATCCAAAGATGTTTCCGCAGATATATGTCAATATGGTCAGGGCTGGTGAGGCCGGTGGCGTGCTCGATGTTGTTCTTGACAAACTCAATGAATTCCTCGAATCCTCAAAAGAACTCAGAGAACATATAACGTCTGTCATGATATATCCGACCATACTCGTTATTACAAGCGGCCTGTCAATAATCATCCTCCTTACCTATGTGCTCCCGAAATTTTCCGTTATATTCGATGAACTTGGCGGCTCAATACCGTTGCCGACACAAATTGTCCTTGCAATGAGCAATGCCCTGAAATCTTACTGGTGGATCATTCTTTTGGGGTTTATAGGGGGATGGCTTCTCTTTAAACAGTACAAAAAATCTGATGCGGGGAGATACAAATGGGACACCTTCAAACTCAGGCTTATGGGAGACGTTATCAGAAAACTTGAGACTGCCCGGTTCTGTAGAACACTGGGAACACTCCTGAAAAGCGGGGTCCCGCTCCTCCAGGCATTGAACAATGCCCGGGATGTTATCAGCAATCAGGTCATAGCTTCGTCTATTAATGCTGTCTCAGAAGGGGTAAAACAGGGAAAGGGGATTGCTGTCCCCCTGTCAAATGTTCATGTCTTCCCCCCCCTTGCACTTTCAATGATCAAGGTAGGAGAGGAGACCGGTCAGCTTGATTCCATGCTTATGAAGGTTGCACTGACATATGAGAAAAGTCTGAATACCGCTATCAAGCGTTTCGTTGGTCTTCTCGAACCTGTCATGATTGTGAGTATGGGCTTGATTATTGGGTTCATAGTGTTTTCAATGCTCATGGCCATCTTCAGCATGACAGAACTGCCGCTATAATGTGTTATAACCCGGAGAAATGTCACATGAAGCCGGCATCTCGCCTTTTCTCCCCTTTTCTTTACAGGCAAAGAAGGTTTCGGACATGGAGCCATGGATTTACGCTGCTTGAGGTAATCATTGTCATGATGCTCATTACTCTGGTCATTGGTATGTCAACGGTATTCTTCGCAAACACGCTTACGTCGAGCACGTTTAATACAACAGTACGCGACATGTCGTCGTCAATAAGGTATGCGCGGTCCCTTGCACAGATTCATGGCGAAAGAAAGACTGTTACGATTGATCTCGATGCAAGAACATTTTCGATACAAGGGAAGGATGTACGGGAGATACCATCTGATATGAACATCAAAATTATCGACCCGTTATACGGTGAGATTTTTGAGGGGAAATATCAGTTTACAGCAAATGCACTGGGTGGTGTTCAGGGTGGAACGATTGTGTTATGGAATGAAAGGAAAACAGTGAGCATACAGCCTGACCCGGTTGTAGGTTCTGTGGTGGTGAAATGAAACTGAGAAACAGGGGCAGGAATGCGAATCAGGGATTCACCCTTCTTGAGGTGCTCGTGGCTGTAGCATTATTAGGTATTGCCGTAACAGTCGTTTTGCAGCTCTTTTCTGCCAATATCAGGACTATTTCCGCATCTGAGGATTACATCTCTGCGTCTGTAAAAGCTGAGGCAAAGATGAGGGAGATTTTGGATAATGACGACATATATGAGATGTCATATGCTGAGATAACTGATGAAGGGTACAGGATTGATGTCTCAATAGCCGAGATCTTGCAGGAGAGGACTGAGAATCTCCAGGTGAGACTCATGGAAATATATTTGACGGTGCACTGGACAAGCGGTGTACAGGAGAAATCTTTTTCACTGAGGACAATGAAGCTTTTGGAAAAACAGGTTTAAGGAAAAATCGGCTCCGGTACCATGAAAGACGACGGCTTTACCCTCATCGAGTTAATTATTTCAATAGCCATAATCGGAATTATTTTGCTGATTATCACCGGTGCAATGCAGCTTGGCTTTCGATCTGTGGAATCCGGTGAAAGGAAGATAGAGGCCCATGAACGGATGCGATCATCACTTGCCATTATCGATTCGCAGATCCAGTCCGAAATCCCGTTGACATATGATGACGAAGGAGACAGGAAATACTATTTCCTCGGGGAGAGAGGATTCATGCGGTTCGCTTCGAACTATTCAATCTGGGGAATGGGACGTGGTTATGTCATAGCAACTTACACCGTGGAAAGGGATGAGAACGGCAAGCAGGTTTTGAATGCGACTGAAAATACCGTGGGGGTAGACAACGCGCAGACTGCCAGGCTTTTCGAGGCATTTGATATGATATATTTCGAATATTTTTACAGAGATCCAACAAGAGAAGAGGGTGAGTGGGTAGAAGAATGGACAGACGAATTCACCATCCCTGAAAAGGTAAAAATTCATCTTGTTAAAGATAGCCAAGACTTCTCAATGATTATCCCTGTAAGGTCAAGAGGTTCCATGGTTCAGGGGACCACGGATTACCCTCATGTCCAGATACCGAAGGGGCTTGATTTTTAAATCCGTGTAATGGTTACGAACAAAAAGAAACAGGGGTATAAAATAAGAAAGTCTGGATGCACGTCTCAGGCCGGCATTGCCCTCCTTATGGTATTATGGGTATTGACAATCCTCATGGTTCTGGTCTTTTCATTTTCTTTTATGTCAAGGACGGAAGCACTGTCAACAATGTCTTTCAAGGAAGGCATGGAAAATAAATTTCTGGCTGAGGCCGGGATAGAAAGAGGGATTGAAGAGATATTTTATCGAAACGTGAACAGGAACCAGGCACTCGTGCTCGAAGGAGGCGAGGTCTGGAATGTTGACGGGACACCATATAGCGGCCGGCTCGGCAGTGGATATTATACTGTCGAAATCGTGGACGAGTCAGGTAAGCTGGACATCAACGCCGTATCTGATATACTATTAAAAAATTTTCTAATGAATATGGAGATTGAGGAAGAAAACGCCGACATCATTACGGACTCTGTCCTGGACTGGAGAGATCCTGACGACCTTCACAGGATTAACGGAGCTGAAGATGATTTCTACCGCTCTCTGCCGAATCCATATGAGGCAAAAGACGACAATTTCGATACCGTGGAGGAACTCCTCATGGTGAGAGGGATGACACCGGAGATACTCTACGGCAATGGTGAGAGAAAGGGTATAATTCACTTTCTCACCGTCCATTCAAACATGAATAGAATTAATATTAACGCTGCACCGAAAGAGGTATTAATGGCTATCCCCGGCATGAGTTCGGAGTTCGCCGATACGATCATAGATATTAGAGGCACGAAAGAGATAATGAATTTGCAGGAAATCGGAATTACCGGGGAGAACTATTCAATTGTCATGCCTTACGTTACCACAGGGGGTTCCAGCTCATATACTATTGAAGCAACGGGTTCCCGGGAAAAAGAGAAAAGGGGGTACGCGATCAGGGCAACAGTAGTTATTTCCGGTTATAATAAATATGATTATGTTTATTATAAAAGCCCTGTAGAAACCGGCAGTGACAGCTAATTTTAATATCAGGAAGATAACATCCGTCACGTCTGCTTCAACAGCAAGACTGAAAGGAATTACGGGACCTATCTGGAAAATCCTTACATTTAGCCCTGCAGACGATACAATCTCGTCGAAAAAAAGCATCTCTGTCTCACTCGAAAAGGGTGCACTGTCTGTATCATATGGCTCAAGATTCTTATCGAAGTTGAATATAAAAGGGGTCAGAAGGTATGAGTTTGAGGAAGGTAAGTATCCCCCTCCCGGTGGAGTTGCATCTTCTTTATCTCTCGCAATCAATGATTTTGGAGCACAGGGGGCTTCTGTCTCCTTAAGCATTCCGAAGGCATGGACTGTTATTAAAATCGCTGAATTTCCTGCAACGGTCAAGGAGAGTCTTGTCAATGTTATCTCCTATGAATTGGACAGGATTACGCCTTTTAGTCCCGAAGATGCTTTGTATGATTTCAGGATAGTAAAAGAGAGCGACAACAAGATAACCGTTGTCATCGTGGCAGCCAAGGCAGATACCATCAGACCTTATATAGAGGCGCTGAAAGACAATGGAATTGCACTCGCCAAGGTCAATCTCAGTTTGTCAAGCACAGGGGCCCTCTTTCAGTACGTCTACAAAATTAAAGACTTTATTTTTCTGGAAATCGGTAAGGATAACTATGAAGGAGGGTTATTCCTTGACGGTTTGGCGAACGGTGCGTTTACAGGGGATTTTGAAACGGATGAAGAGAGTTTGCAGATCGATGCGCTCAAAGAAGAAATCGGACATCTTGTTTCTGCTGCGCAAAAGAGGTCTGAATCACCTTCTCTTATCGTTCTTTTCAGGGACAGAAATCCTGTCCCTGAGGATAAACTGAAGCCCCTGTTCAACTTGCCGGTCAGGATAGTACATGAATCGGATATTCCATTCCGGCCGTCAGGATATCGCAAGGAAATTCCCCACAGTGCAATCGGTGGTACCCTGGAGTCCCTGTTGCCGCATGCGGATGGATTGAACCTCATAAAAAAAGGATATCAGGAAAAAACGAGAACACCCATGACGTTTACCGGTGTACTCGTCCTCATGCTCTTGGCCGTGTGGATTCTCTATATGGTAGCTCCTTTCCGTATTGAGGGGAAGCGGCTCGAAGAGATTGAACGTCAGGTACAGATACGTAAGGAAGACGTCAGGAAAGTGGAAGCATTGAAGGAAGAGATAGCGGGTCTTGGATCGGAGATATCCATGATAGAAGATTTTAAAAAAAACAGGCCGATGTCTCTTGATATTATGAGAGAACTGACCACGGTCATCCCAAAGAGCACATGGTTGACAAGGGTAAGGATATCAGAGTCAGCCGTGAATATAGAGGGATACGCTGCCTCTGCGTCAACGCTTCTGCCGAAACTGGAGGCGTCCGCATATTTTAAAAAAGCTGAGTTCGCTTCCCCGACTTTCAGAGACACAAGAATGAATGCCGACCGTTTCAATATCAAAGTGGAGATAGAGGGAATCGGGCAGGCTGTGGAAAAGAAGCAATGAAAAAGAGCAGGACGCTTCTGATCACACTTCCCCTCATGGTCATACTCATCGGAATCGCTGTATACCAGTATGTCTATGTGAGAATTCAGACCGATGTTGCGTCGATTAAAGAGGAACAGGCCATGAAGACGAAGGTGCTTGAAAAATACATAAACCTCATTTCTGAAAAGACTCAACTGGAAAAAACGCTCGTCTCGTTTAAAGAGGCCCGTAATGCCGAGGCTTCAAAGCTTGTTGAAGGGCAGACCCTCTCTCTTGCTGCAGCGACTCTTCAGGATACGGTCAAAGAGGTGATAACGAGCAGGGGAGGTACCATATCAAGTGAACGGGTAGAAAAGCCGGAAGATTACGGAAAGTTCAAAATTATTACAGTCAGTATAGACAGCGTTTTACCGGACTCGAGGACATTGAGTGATATCCTCTATTCGGTAGAGACACGCACACCTTATTTAACCGTAAAAGAACTCGATGTGCGGGTCAGAAATTTCAGGGACCCGAAAGAGCTCATGGTTAAGTTGAGTGTCTCTGCACTGACGGGCAGCCGCTAAATAGATTAACCCAAAAACTGCATTTACCGGGGGCAATGTTGTCTGACTTTTTCCGCACACATGCCCCACTCCCATATCCCTCTTTTCAAAATCCCGAAGGCTTTCGTGACCTTTATCAAAGGGATGGTGAGGTTGGTTTTATAAGTAATGTATTTATACTTAAGAGCGTATTATTAATTTCCATATGGAGTGAACATGAATTTACTGATTGCAGTTCCTCTTTATGCATTCTTTCAGATCCGCCATGACAAACGGCTTTGAAAAATAACGTATCACGCCGGCCTCAAAGGCATCTTCAATATCGGCCAGCCGGGAGTTACCTGAGAAAACAATGGCAGGTACATCTGGATTGAGTTTCTTGAGGATCCTTAAAGTGTTTATGCCGTCAAGCTTTGGCATTTTGATATCAATCAGGACGAGGTCATAAGCATTTTCGATGAAGTTTAATACGGCCTCGACCCCGTTATGGACAAGATCAATCGAGTATCTTTCTTCCTCAAGCTCATTCTTCAGGACAATGCCAAAGTTTTTGTCGTCTTCGGCGAGGAGAATTTTCAATATATAACTCCCCCAGCAGGGTTTGGCTTGCAATGGAGAATATAGTTCATTATGAGTTCTTTTAGAAAATATATAAGAATTTAAGCAAGATGGATACCAATGCATAACATATTGAATTATTTGAAACTTTATACGCGAGAGGTTTCAGCCTTCGGGCAAATTATCCTGCCCATCAGACATATTGCCCGATCATACTGAGGGCAGGGTTATTGTGAACGTTGTCCCTTTCTCTCTCTCAGTGACGAACAGGATCTTTCCATCATTGTCATTGATTATCTTGTTCGCTATAGAGAGGCCGAGCCCAATGCCGCCTTTTTCTGATTTTGTTGTAAAAAAAGGATCGAAGATTTTTCCTGCGTCCTCAGGAGATATTCCGGGGCCGTTATCGCTGATTTTTATGAATGCCTCCCGGTTCTCAGTCCCTGTTTCGAGTATAATCCTGCCTTTATCCTCCATTGCATCGAGGGCATTCATAATGATTGAGAGAAAGACCTGTTTCAGCGCACCTTCGCTTCCGTGGACAACCGGAGAGCCCTTATAGTTTCTTATGACCTCAACCTTTTTCAATCTCCCCTGAAAGCTGATAAGTTCAAGTGCCTTGTCAAGTATATTGTTAATATGAACATGTTTCTTTTCATATGTTTTTTCTCTTACAAAAGAGAGCATACCTGTCGTAATATTTTTACACCTGGCGACTTCTTCATGGATGATATTAAGATAATTCTCGAGTACAACAGGGTCGGGCCTCCCTTTTTTTAACCTGTTCAGAAGCCCCTCTGCACAGGCTGAAATTGTAGCAAGGGGATTATTGATCTCGTGAGCTATTCCGGAGGCCATCTGGCCGAGGGCAGAGAGCCGCTCGCTCATGATAAGACGGGCCTCGTTTTCCTTTTCCTCTGTAATGTCCTGAACCGTCCCCAGCATGCGGATCGGCTCGCCGCTCTCGCCGAACGTAACCTCTCCCTGTTCGTGAACGAATCGTATTGTGCCGTCAGGAAAAACGATACGGTGGTCTATACTGTAAGGCATCCCGTATAATGCCTCGTTAACTGCCCTGTTGACGGATTCCCTGTCATCCGGGTGAACAGACAGCAGAAATGCTTCATACGTTGCCCCGAACTCTTGAGGCGTCAATCCGAAAATACGATAGATCTCGTCTGACCATTGCAGTTCATTCGTTTCTATGTTCCAGTCCCAGTTCCCAAGATGTGCAATCCGCTGTGCCTCGGCAAGACGCGCCTCGCTCCTGCGAAGTGCCTCTTCTGCTTTTTTCCGTGCGGTAATGTCGCCGACAGATCCGACCCAGCCGGTCACGTTATCATTTCCGTCTTTTAATGGCGAAACCAGGAGCAAGGCATCAAACCGTTCCCCGCTTTTCCGCATGAGTCTGATTTCAACTCCCTCAGGCGGTATCTCCGATTTCATGGCTGTCTGTAAAATTTCCGAGGTTTTATCAATATGCTCCGGTGCCCAGTAAACGAATGGCGGCTTTGCTCCCATGAGTTCTTCTGCGGTCCACCCCACCATTTTGCAGAAAGCAGGGTTTACATAGGTCTGCCGTCCTTCTAAATCTATAACCACAATGCCGGAAAGGATAGAATTCTCTATGGATTGACGAAAGGCATGTTCTGCTTCGAGAGCAGCAGTACGCTCCAGCACCCTCATTTCAAGTTCATCCCGGGCCTTTTTAGAAGCTTTTTCAGTCATCACTCTTATGTGCAACAGAGGCTTTTTCCAGGATTTTATTCCGTTATACCATAACCTGCCAGTTTCCTGTACAGTGTCTTCGGGTTTACCCCGAGAATCTCGGCTGCCTTCCCCCTCTGTCCGCCTGCCTCCTTGAGAACCCTGAGGATGTGTTCTCTTTCAATATCCTCGAGTCGTGCACTGAAGGTATCATGTCTTGCAATCATGTCAAAAGGAAGATCAGCAGGCTCTATGATATCCTTTTTTGCAAGGAAGAGCGCCCGATAAAGGACATTCTGCAGTTCCCTCACATTTCCCGGCCAGTCATATTCCGAGAGAACCCTGATTGCCTTTTTGCTGAGGTGCTTGTTTTTAAAATTCGTGTGCTTTGTAATAATGTGATCGGCGAGTAACGGGATATCCTCTCTCCTCTCCCTTAAAGGCGGGATATGGAATGATAAAGCGCTGATACGATAATACAGGTCTGCCCTGAACCTGCCCGCTTCGACTTCCTTCCTTATATCCCTGTTGGTCGCCGATACAAAGCGGACATCAACGGTGATTTCTCTCACGCCGCCAACTCTGAAGAAACGCCCTGTCTCGATCACCCGTAAAAGTTTTCCCTGGAGTTGAGCGGTCAGCTCTGCAATCTCATCAAGGAAAAGAGTTCCATGATTTGCTATTTCCAATAATCCCAATTTCTGTGCGTGTGCACTTGTAAACGCCCCTTTTTCATGGCCGAACAGCTCACTTTCCAGCATTGTTTCGGGGATGGCACCACAGTTGATCGCTATGAAAGACCCCTCTGGTCTGTTTGACGCATTGTGGACTGTCTTTGCCAATATCTCTTTCCCGACACCGCTTTCCCCTGAAATGAGTATTGGTAAATCAGAGGATGAGACCTTTTTTACCGTCTCTAATAGTTCGAGCATGTGGGGGTTCTTTGTTATGATACTCTGTGCCGTTGACTGCCTTTTGATTTGTGACTTCAGGAGTAGGTTCTCGCGGACAAGGTTCTTTTTTTCAAATGCCTTTTCAGCAATTGCTATGAGTTCATCCATCTGGAAGGGTTTTGTAATAAAATCATATGCACCGAGCTTCATGGCCTCGACAGCCGAGGTAACGGTTGCATGGGCTGTAAGGATTATCGTCTCGGTTGCGATCCCCAGCTTTTTTACTTTTTTTAAGATGTCTATCCCGTTAAGACCCGGCATATTCAAATCCAGAATTAATACATCGTATTCATCATTATTTAGCATGTCAATTGTTTTCTTGCCGTTATCTGCATCATAGACATCAAAACCTTCATCGGCAAGTTCATTCTTCAAAACCATCCTCAGATTCCTGTCATCGTCTGCAATTAATATCTTCATTATGTTTTATATGCATGCAATAGGGTTTCTTTTGATTTACCATTTTAGCACATTTCAAGCCACCGGAATCTCTATCGGCAATTTTGGGAGCGGAGTACTTGTAGAAACGTAACAACAAAGCATGGTACAATAATACAAAGTTATATGACGGAAAGAGCAGACCATGTCAAGGCCTAACATGCAACATTTTTTGAAGAATATTAATCTCCTCAACGTGCTTCTCATAGCCGCCATTCTCATATTTGTCAACTACAGCATTCTGCCTCTCCTGGATATGAATGTCCGCTTTACGTTACCGGCCGGAATGAAACATCCTGATCATAAAACCGGGAAAGCAAATGAGGAGAGCACAGCCCCTTCTCTTACTGATTATACACTGATCGCAGATGAGAATCTCTTTCATCCCGAGAGGAAGATTCCCCCTGAGAAGAAAGAGGAGCAACCTGTACCGAAACCGGACTTTGTACTATACGGGACTTTGATAACAGATGATGTAAGCATTGCATATCTCGAAGACCTTAAAGCGCCGGTTACCACACCCGGGAGGGGAAAGAGGCAGACAGCCTTAAAAATAGGCGACACTATGGGTGGTTTTACATTAAAAGAGGTAGAGGCAGACAGAGTAACAATGGTGCGGAGAGAGGAAAGTGTCATTGTTCCTCTTAATGACCCGGCACATCCTAAAGAGAGAAAAGAATCAGGGATAACAGCATCTGTGCAGACTCAAACGCAGGTTAAGGTAGTTCCGCCTAAAAGAACAGGGGCGGTTTCCTCCAGGTCCAGAACAGATAACAGCTTAAAGAAATCTGTCATGCCCCCTGTACGTACTGATATTAAAAAGAATAAAGTCCAGCTCCCAAAGGATTATCGTCCCAGCGGCAAAGGGGGAGCCCTTTTATTCGGTACAAAAAAGTAATCCCTGAATCATGCCGCATCATAATCGCCTTGCCTGTAACAGTAATGTTCAAGGAAAAAATCGGGAGAAAGCCTTGAATCCTTAAAGGCTTTTAATGTATATGGAATCCCCTTCTCATCCTTGTATCCGGCTTTCCTTAAATCCTGACAAATTCCTTCTGCAGGGTTAATCCAGAGTCTTATTTTTCCCAATCCTCTTTTTTTGGCAAAGGCTTCTATGGCAAAAAAGATCTTTAAAACATCTATGCTCCTGTCACAGAAAAAATCCAGCACAGACAGTCCGTCATCTTCTGTTCTGATAATCGCATATGCCTTCAGGTCCCTCTTTAAAAGGCCCCTGAATATAACCGGCTCATACCCTGCCCGGGGATTATCCCTGTAACGCCACAGGATGTACCTGCTTTTCTTTTCTATGGAAAGGGAGTACGAATCCCTCGTCTTCATCCACAAATTATCCGCCTCACCGGGGCTTATCCTGTCCCATCCCGTTTCTGTCTTCAGTAAAGGATTTCTGTGCCTGCTGAACTCGCTGCTGTCTTTCTTCATCACATTGATAACCCCTGGGATTTCCCAGCCAAGCTGAAGTTTCATCAGCCTTCCATGCCGCTCTGACGGGAAACCGAAAATAAACTCCGCGGGATTCGCCTTATAAAATGCCTCTGCTGTCTTTACGATGATGCCTTTTTTTGCAAAAAGCCTTGCACGGTATTCCGGATGTGTCATTACATCGCACCCCTGATATGCATTAAATACCGTACCGTTTGAATAGAATCTCATTTTAAAACCGCCGTAGTGGGCAATAATCCTTCCATCGTCTTCTGCAACAAAGGATGAAGTTCCAAGATATGAGTTTTTATATTTCCAGAGCCATTCCTCGTGAGACAGCTCCTTGCCGAAACATAACTTAAAAAGTGCTCTTATATCTTCCTCGTCGTCATCTCTTGTACGTCTTATATTTACCATTTCAGGAGGTTACTTGAGTGATTGAAACGAGACAGCAGCCTGAAGGAGCTTCCATTGAAGGGTGTTTTTCTTTGTTCTCTCATCACCGTCTACGAACAGGAATGCCTCAGCATAGAGAACGTCTCTGCTTAGAGTAGAGGTTCTGTACGTGTTAAGTCCCTCAATCTTTTCGGAATAGTTGGTATAGTAAAGCTCTGTCCGGTAACTCTCAATTGCTCTTTTCTTGTAACTCCATTCGTCCGTGATATCAACGAGTGTATCAGGGTAGAAGGGAACAAGCGTTTCATAGAATAAGAGTTTCAGGGGTGTCTTGTGGATCAGTTTCCACGCAACAGAAAAAGCGGTTCTGTGGTCCGGGTGAATCTCAAAGGGCGATGGAGCATAGAGAAGAGAAGGGTGGAAATCTTTCACAGTGTGCAGTAATCTCTCCGTGAGCTTTTCCTCTGCTCCGTGGATTCCCCTGTCCGTATACCCCCAGAACTCATGATCGTTGACTCCCAGGAGGCCGAGAGCTCTCCGGGCGCATCCACGCCGTATTTCGAGATAGTCCGCGCCGAACCTTCCCTCAAAATCTCCTCCGTCTCCGTTTGTGAGAAATATAACTTTTATCCTGCTGCCGGCCTTTGTATGCCTGACAATGCTACCGCCGCACCCGATTGATTCATCGTCGGGATGAGGTGCAAGCACAATGGCATCCTCAGATGAAAAATCCTGTACTGTATAGGGATAGAGCTGCTCTTCGGTCTTCATTTGTCTTCGTTCAAAATTGTATCACAGACCCCAATTCATGTGGACTTCACCTTTGAGTAACCCTTCCATCCTCCCCTTAAGTTAAGGGGAGGTAAAGGTTGGTTAAACAGGCATCCTTGCCTTGAATCTCAGGAACGTCCTTTCAATAAGGTAATATGATACTGTAGATATAATTAATGTTGCAATAAGTGCAATAATAAACCCGCTTGCCCCTACCCACATGCCGCCTAATAATCTTAAAGTGAACACATGCCACAGGTAGATGCTGTATGAAATAAGACCGATAAAGGTAAAGGGTCTAAAAGACATGGCCTTATTCATTGCAGTGGCGGTCAGAACCAGGAGAAAAGAAAATCCGTATCCCAGTCCAAGTAAGGGATAATAGAAAGTATTGTAAAATCTGTGCTCAAGCAAAGAGTCGCCCATACTGAGCCATGCTATCCAGCAGAGAGATATTATGAGAAAAGCAAGGATGCCTGTAAGCCCTGCAACAGGAGGCCTTTTAAGAGTCTCCATGAATTCTTTCTTCTCAATAAACAGTTTTGCGATGATCATTCCGTAGCAGAACTCGCTTATCCTCCCCGGGAGTATATTCCCAAGAACCAGCCCTGTATTCGAAGATGCACTGTAGAAGGCAGGAAATATCAGCCTGTAGAGCAAATTTATACCAATTAGACCAAGCATCCACTTCATGCCGCTTTTACCTGTAAGAAGAGGGGCCAGGAGAATCAGGAATATGTAAAACTGAACCTCGACAGCCAGGGTCCAGTAAAGGGGCTGTATGCTGGTTGCAACGTCATAGTCGAAGATATAGAGGAAGGAGAGGTGCATGAGAAAACCATGGGAGAACAGCTTATCCCTCCCGAAGAGTAAAACCATTGCGAACAATGACGCATAATAGGCAGGGATGATCCTCAAAGCCCTGTTTTTCAGATACACGAGATAGTGAGTTTTTCCCTCTTCATGATATTTCCTTTTTACCTGGAAATAAAGCACAAAGCCGCTTATCACAAAGAACAGGTCAACCCCGGACCATCCGAAGGAAAAGAGCCTGTGCTGGGGGAAGAATTCCTTCGTGTAATGGAACAGGACAACAAGGGTTATCGCGATCGCCCTCAAGCCGTCTATTTCCTGAAGTCTTTTCCGGTTTTTCATGGTATTAATAACAGTCTTAAAAATAGTATTTACATGATTATCATAAAATCCCTCCTAACCTCCCTTTTCCAAAGGGAGGAATTATACCCCTCTTTTCCGCCGCAGCGGATTCGCCCGGGGCGGAGGCAAAGAGGGGCGAGGAGAGATTTTCTGAATAATATGAATCCTGTTATGAGACCTATAATAATAACAATAATTACCCAGATGCAGCATTAAGAGATACAAGCTATGATATCAGAATAACCTGCAGAAAAGGGAGACCGGGGTTTATCCCGCCGGTTATATACAATCTTGACAAGTAAATGTCCTTATTGATAACCTTAACGTCATGGTAAAAGATGGGTAAATATCAAAACAAAAAGGAGGACATATTATGAAAAAGCTAATTTTGGTACTTCTTCTCATTCTATCTATTGCCGTATCATCGCCGGCCTGGGCAGCAGACGTAGTTTATAAACTTACTCTCGTCAATAATCACTACTACGAGACATCCGGTACAGTCGGATATTACAGGGCCCTGTATGGAGATGTGTATGATTATACAGATACACTGGTCGGGCATTTTTACATGACATATCAATTCCTTTCGCCATATACACAGACTACCGGAACTCAAGTCTTTATAACAATACACATGGTTGAACTGGAATCCGGTGGTCCGCCGTGGTATAACTTTACCCTCCAGGGCTCATATTCATTTGGTGAATCCATTGGTTATGGCGCCATAACCAATATCACCGAATTCCCTGGCTCGCTGACAGGCGCATATTTTACAATGGAGGATAATCCGTCACCAAGCTACTCCTGGACACTTACTCTTCATTTGCCATAAGCAGAGATCTACCCATCTTTGCCTTGATACCTGATCAGAGTATGAGTGGGCTCTTCGAAAAATGTTGTTACCGGTCTGCAGTCTTTTAAGATGTGATCATATTCTGCGCCCGGCGAATGCCGCGGAATCAGTGCATTCGCCGGGCCTTTAAAAGGAGAAGATGTCTTCAAAAAAAAAACGCATATCTGTCGTAACCCCTGCCTTCAACGAGGCAGCAGTCCTGAAAATCTTCCATGATAACCTGTCCCGGATTATAGAAAAGACACTTAACTCCTATGACTGGGAGATCATCTTTGTAGATGACGGTTCAACTGATAATACACGAGACGTACTTAAAGAACTCCGGGAGAAAGACCGAAGGGTTAAGTGGATCTTTTTCTCAAGGAACTTCGGACACCAGACAGCATTGACAGCAGGTTTAAAATATGCAAGGGGAGACGCAGTAATCACCATGGACTGCGATCTCCAGCATCCTGCATCACTGTTGCCGGAGATGATCGCCCGGTGGGAATCCGGATACGACATCATACTGACAATACGGGAAGATGACCGTAGCGCCGGGTTCCTGAAAAGGGTTTCTTCACGCTGTTTCTATCGCATAATCAACTCCATGAGCGATACCAGGATTAAGCCGTCTGCGGCCGACTTCAGGCTCATGTCACGCAAGGCAGTCGATGCATTTTTAAAGTTCGGCGAGGCCCACAGGTTTATAAGGGGCATGGTCTCATGGATGGGGTTCAGGACCTGCGAGCTGCAATACAGGCCGGAAACCCGCCAGGCAGGAGATTCGAAGTACACCATTAAGAAAATGGTTAATCTCGCACTCGACGGGCTGACATCGTTCTCAATAGTCCCCCTGCGTATAAGCACAATACTTGGTATTTTAATCTTTTTCGGGACCCTTGCTTATGCCCTCTATGCAATAGTGATATGGTTTATAAAACCGGAGGACCTTCAGGTAGGATGGACTTCCCTGCTCGTAACGGTTAATCTGCTCGGGGGTGCCATTCTCCTTTTTATCGGTCTCATCGGGGAATATATCGGCAGGATTTATGAGCAGGTAAAGATGAGACCCCTCTATCTCATTGATGAAACAGACGGCTTTGAAGAAGAATTATAGTGAAAGTCAAAATTAAGTTTACCCCCCTCACCCTAACCCTCTCCCGCAAGGGGAGAGGGAACTGTGATTTGGCATTTCGGCAAGGGGAGAGGGGACTCGCCTTTAGCTCCCCTCCCTTGACGGTCGAAGACTCGCCGGGGAGAGGGGGGATATGGGGAGGGTGAGTTATGAAAATTAATTTAGCCCGTTCAATATAGAATAAAAAGAAATATAAATAAAGATGTCAAAAAATTTTTCAAAGATAGAGTTTTTCTACGACGAATTTGCAGATGAATTTGACAGGTGGATGAACAAATATGACCTGCAAAGAAGGCTCGATATCGTCTTCAATGAACTCCTCCCTCATGATATATCCGGCAGGAGGCTTCTCGATGCCGGCTGTGGCACAGGTCATTTCTCAAGGCTGGCATCGGAAAAAGGCGCCATCGTTACATCCCTGGACATAGGGGAGAAACTTCTTGAGAAGGTTGCAGAGAAGTGCAATACCGAGAGGGTCATCGGCTCTGTCCTGGATTTGAGATTCAAAGAAGATTATTTTGATTTCGTCATATCCTCTGAAGTTATAGAGCATACTGAAAATCCCTACGGAGCCATAAGGGAGTTTTACAGGGTCTTGAAGCCCGGCGGAATCCTTGCCCTAACCGTGCCCAACCGGTTCTGGAAATGGTTGTGCATAATTGCAAACGCACTTAAGATCCGGCCGTACGAGGGCATGGAAAACTGGGTTGGGTATTTGAGGCTGAAAGGGGAACTTAAAAAAGCAGGTTTCTTTATTTTGCAGTACAGGGGGTTCCACCTTTTACCGTTTCAGTTGAAGTTTTTACATCCTTTCCTTCTCTTCATGGACAGGTTGGGAGATAAGATAGGCCCTTTGTACATCAACATTGCTGCAAGCTGCCAGAAACACAGGTAATGCACTGAATGAAGTTACAGTGTAATTATCCTGCCGTTTATGCACAATATTGACAAGTAAATGTCCTTCTGGGAACTTTAACGTCAAGGTCAAAGATGGGTAAATGTTAAAACAAAAAGGAGGATATATTATGAAAAAGCTAATTTTGGTACTTTTTCTCATTCTATCTATTGCCGCATCATCGCCGGCCTGGGCTGCAGACGTAATTTATAAACTTGATTACCTCGAGCATGAATACTACGGGACATCTGGTACTGTCGGTTATTACAGAGTCAACTATGGTGATGTATATGATGTGACTGATACACTGGTCGGGCATTATTATATGACATGGCAATTTCTTTCGCCATACACGTCTACAAGTGGCAATCAAATCTTCATGACAATCCACATGGTTGAACTGGAATCCGGTGGCCCGCCGTGGTATAACTTTACCCTCCAAGGTTCGTATGCATATGGCACAGGTATCGGTTATGGCGCCATAACAAATATCACCGAATTCCCGGGCTCGCTTACAGGCGCATATTTCACAATGGAGTATAATTCTGCACCAGCCTACGATTGGACCCTTATACTGCATTTACCATAAGTAGAGATTTACCCATCTTTGCCTTGATGCCGGTGTCCTGTGTACCATAAATGGATAGCGAGCGTATTCCCCATGGTTTGCCACGGGAAATCTTCAATCAAAAGACTTTGAAGGCGACTTTGCCCCGGTTCAACAACTAGCCTGAGTTATTCATAAAAATATTTGTCAATCAGAAGGCATTACTGATTAACAATGTTATAATCTTTACGTGAAAATTTCGGACAAGGATCCTGTTTCAGGGCTTAAGGATTCGGGCTTGTGGTACCTGTCACTCGCACTT
>Ga0209270_1001837_pt1 | contig 25785 bp, 22 predicted proteins | sample MTBAKSrepl1MetaG_FD_187456 | JGI IMG/M metagenome (GOLD analysis project Ga0209270, IMG submission 187456) | Enrichment culture microbial communities from Arthur Kill intertidal strait, New Jersey, USA, that are MTBE-degrading - MTBE-AKS1... | ecosystem: Environmental > Aquatic > Marine >...
TCTAAAAAGTGTATATTTTAAAAATTAAAAAATTTTATAAAAAACTAATAAAAATACATATATGATAGCATTCAAGTCAATTTTTACTCTAAAAACCTTCAAGGCTGAAGAAATTGGCCTGAAAAAAAGAGAATTGACCTAATTTTTTAAAGTTTGAAACGTTCCTTGACATGTTTGTTGTGTAAGTTTGATAATTCTGACAAGGTTTATCCGCAGGCCTCTGCTGTGGGCCCACATTTGCTGTTTAAAGATGCCACGGTATTTGGTTTTTTTGTTGTGAAGCGTACAAGCCAAATGAAAAATTGTCGCTTCCATATTGTTTCGTTTTCGAAGCTCCTCGATTGGGCGCTGGTGCATTTTCTTTCTCAGCCGTGATGCCCTTATCTGATGTTGGCCAAAATACTTTTTACCTTTTTCGGTTAGAATGTACCACCTGTCTTCTTTGCTGTTTTTGCGTTTTTTTACAGGTGATGCAATCTGGGTCTGGCCTGTTGCCATGTCTGTAACATGAAGCCCGTCGGATTCCATCTCAAGCTGATACCTTGACTGGGGGCCTTGCATTCCGGTATAGACCATATCTATATCTTTACAAAAAGGATCATTTTCAGGACTTTGATAAGCACCGTCAGCATATACTGTCTCAACTCTCTGCCCGGTAACCTGGGTTGTTGTTTCTATTGCCGGCCTGACAAACTCAGTATTAGGAGTATTGGCAGGCCTTACATCAATATTTATAATCAAATCCAGGGGACCCTCTGATGCAGTTTCAGTTACATTGGCACTGTAACCCTTTACTTTTTGTTCGCCTTTTTGACGGTATGCTCCATCCGGGTCATGAGGTGACTGCAGACTGTCGGAAGAGATATCTTCTCTGGGACGAAGTGTAATTTTCTGGTCTTCAATCACTTTATATTGTTCTTCAAAAACCCGTCTGAGAAGTTGAAACTGACTGCCGGAGTTACTGTCAAAAAGCTTTATAAGCTTATATGCCAGGATGCCTATCTGCTGCATGCGGGATTTGATTTCATCCCTTGTGCTGCGGTAAACGATCTTTTGTGATTCTTCTTCCAATAGCTGATTTAATTGTTCTTTATCTGATGTCGATATTAAATTCAGCTCCTGTTTGCTAAGTGATTTGTAAAAAAGGGTCAGGGCCTGATGAATGATTTCATAACGGGAATAAAAAGCAATATTGCTGCCGATTAATTTACTGTCCATCCGGATACTTTTCCCGTTGACATTGAATTCATTTATCTGGTCACGTGTGATCTGGCTGAAGGTAATGCCAAAAAGATCTTCTCCCTTTTCTCTGTAATGTTCATGAATACGCTTACGAAGAAGGTAATAGGTTGATTCGGCAGGAATGTCATCAGTCAGGTTAAATAAACCTAATGCGCTGCGTACCAATATGTTAAATCTGACTTGTTCGAAAAGCTGCAGATCACTCCAGTTCATGGCTTCTTTTAATATCATCATGCCCAGTAAAAGAGAGACAGAAGCATTGGGTGCGCCCATCCTGTCACTGAACAGCACCTGATAGGGTGATTCATCAATGCGGGAGATAACATGACTGCGGAACTGGTTGTTTCAGGCTGAAGGATCGTCAAACTGCTTTTTGAATTTTCCTTCCAGCATCGCAGGAATGCCCCCGAAAAGGTTTATCTGCGAATCCCTGTTTGATTTTTTAAACATACTGCTATGAAGATTGATTACAGCCATGAATATAATAAATATTTACTTAATTTACAACATACACAACTGAAAAACAACGTATTATTTGAATAATTTTATCAACAAACATGTTAACATTTTGAGTTAAATTAATTATTAACCGCCCCTCCGACTTTTCGGAGTGGGCTCAATCTTGGAATCTAAAATAGCAACATTCTTTGTTATTTTTACGGTTGCTGTCATTGGTAATTCCTTCCTTTAAAAATGTAAAAATCAAAAACTCTTTCTTAAATATTAGCTTCAACTTGTGGTGATATTCCTGTATTAAATAACTTGTTTATCCACTTATTTTACTGTCGGTTGAAATTCATAATTCAGTTTTCGCTTTTCTTTATTAATCATCACTGAATTAATTATCTATTGATTCACACTATTATCATAGCCATTATCCAATAAAGCCAGGTTTCTTCGGATTGCCATTTGAAATTTTTCCACAATATAAATAGAACGCATATTAAAAAAAGACAAATTAAAAGTGGTTAAATCAAGACAACTCCTTTCAGAAAACGACCAAAAAAAGGAACCGCCTGAGACGGTCCCTTTAATTGTTAATCCTCAAATTTGATTTGATCTTCACATTCACGGATTCTTTCATCAACTACATTCTGCAAAGTATCCAGAACAGTGTTGACAACCAGTGAATGGCTGGTCTTGAATTCCTGTCCGGTTGAATCCCGAAGGGTGATCTGGGCGCTGAGCCCGTCATTGCCCGGCTGAAAGCCGGTAAGGTTTTTTCTTGCTTCATTGAGCTTTCTCCATTTCTCAATAACGATGTTAAGTTCTTCCACCCTCCGGATACGTTTTTCCAGGCTGATGATCTTATCAGCTGCTTTGGGCTCTTGTTTTTTTGACTTCGACTTTGGCGTCTTTTGCTTTGCCGTGATTTAACCGGAGTGGGTGTTAGGAGAGCAATAGACATTGGATATTAATTGAATTAGTTCAATAAGGATTTTTCATAATTTTAAAAATCATAATGAAAATATTAGCCAAAGAAGATCACATAAAGGATATCAACACATTATAAATTATTGGATAAATTAAAAAAGATTTAAGCACCGGCTTCAAAGTATTCATCCTGTATTAAAAAATAGAAATAGGGTAAGTTATTTTGAGAAAAAGGCTGCCGGTTTTTGAAAAATTTATATTTTCCCTGAATTCGTCGTGTGAATAAATTATATACAACGCTCCAAAAGGGGGTTTAAATCGCCAGCCAAACATTCCGTAAAAATAAATCAATTCTTCAGCCGTGTTGTTCTGAGCCAGCAACTTGATCCATAAATCTTTTGTGAAATTATAATTGGCTGAAAAAATATTAATAAAGGTGGAGTTTGCATCGGTGTCGGGCTTGAAATCCAACCAGTTGGCTGAATACGTCAAAGAAAGATTCTCAAAAAGTTTTACTCTCCCTCCGGTATTCAACAAAGTGAAATTTCTGTCAAAATTTTTTCCGGAACTAAAACCAATCATTAAATGACTCCACTCTTCAGTATTGTAACCTAAAGTAAATTCATTTCTGAAATTGTAAAATTCTTTTTCATACAGTTTATATTCGTTATTGTAATTATACCTAAAACTAAACCTGCTGTTGGAATAAAATTCGACTGAATTATCAGTATTCCAGCTTCGCAAGACATCCTTGTGACTCCAGAAAATATTATTGTTAGAGCGAAGATTGATATACTTCAAAAATGAATTTCTTAACCAGAATTTATAAGTTCCTTCAAAATCAACCTCTTTTCGATCGTCATCAGTGATAAACCCGGTTTGATTTACATTGTCCATGAAGTTTTCCCCTACGTTGTTGAACCGGATATGATAATGGTAAATATTATCTTCTCGTGCAAACCGCATGTACCATGCACTATGGGTTTTTAAATCACCCGGAGCACTTCCCACAAATTGTCCTGTCAGGTAGGTTTTACCAAAAGTGAAAACATAATCGAGACTGACGGATCTCACGTAATTATCTTTCCAGCTTTTATCTGCAATTGTAATGCCAATATTGGATGATTTGAGGAAATCAATTTTCGCACGTGCGGCTGTATAAAAAGTCGTTGGATTTTCTGCTGAATAGTTGGGTGTTTTTACATTCAAAATGTTGAATTGTGTCTTGCCAATTTTCCCTGTTAACCGTTCCCCAAAATCAATATCCTGAATTCTTCTTGAATAAAATGTTTTAAACCGGGTATTATACAAGTCATTTCCTTCCTGAAAAAACAGTCGTTTTTCCGGGTAGCTCAATTCGTATCGCGTTAGATTTATTTTCTGTTCATCGGCTTCTACTGTGGCAAAATCGGGATTGATGGTTGCGTTTAGGGAAATGTTAGAACTCATTTGCAATTTAATATCACCGCCGACATCGGTTTTTATATTATCACCAGAAGTTTTAAAAACCGATAAATAGGGGAACGCTGTAAGTTGCATTTTTCCTCCGGGAATTTGAATTCCTTTTAGTTTTCCGCTTTGTGAAATCCTGAAATCTTCACTTAATGTCCCTGACCAGTAAACTGTTTCAAAGTTGGATCGAATAACGCGGCCAAAATTAATTCCCCAGCTTTCGGTTCCTTTTTTATATTTCAGACTTTTAAAAGGTATCTCAAATTCGGCACACCAGCCCCATTCAAATATTTCTGATTCGCACCTCCATTCAGTGTCCCAGTTTAAATCCATACTTTTCCCGTCGTCGTTAACCTCCATGTCGATTTGCGTGCCTAACGGGTTAGCAAAAAAGACATAACCCCGGCGGCTGTCGTTGTATGTATCAATAATCAGTGCAACAATATCGTCATTTTTGGTAAGCGCATCGCGGCTTTGATTTTTTGCCACGATGGGCGTCGATTGGTAACATTTTATTACAGCGTAGATATTCTGATCATCGAATCCGAAATAAGCCACTGTTTTTTCCGATGCCATTGTTCCGGGTTGGGGTTCCATCTGATAAAACTGGGTGGCACTGTCAGCCGTCATCCATTTTTCCCGTTCAAATATTCCATCTATCTTAATAGGATTCTCCAGCCGAAAAGCTGTCATTGATTTTTGGGCAAAAGAAAAATTTGTAAAAATTAAGAATAAATGAACCAAAATGGTTGCAATCTGAACTGGCTTAATCTTCATAGAATGCAGTGTTAAACTTCAATACTAATTGCACAAATTTTTCTTTAAATTTAAAAGATTCTTTTTACATTTAAATTATTGTTTAATAAGGAAGTGTAATTTAAACTCTGTCTGATTATTTTCTTTCCTTTAAATTAAAAGTGTCGTACAGAGTTTTTTACAGTCTCTTGACTTATAAAATCATTTCTCATTTAAAATTCTTACTTCTGTCCTTCTATTATTCTGCCTTCCTTCATTGGTGCTATTAGTATCAATTGGTTGGTTTTCTCCATAACCCTTTGATATAATTCTATTTGAAGATATTCCTTTTGAAACTAAATAATTTTTAACTGTTTCTGCTCTTGCTTCAGATAATTTAAGATTAAACTCATCATCTCCAACATTATCGGTATGTCCTGCTATTTCGATAATAATATCGTTTTTTAGTCTCATAAATTCTACTAGTTCCTCAAGTTCTTTAAATGAGCTTTTCATTAAAGCTGATTCCCCTGATTCAAAATGAACATTATCCAGAGAATAAGTTTTTGCTGGGACGATTTGTATAGTCATTTGGATTGGAGCATAAAACTCTCCTTTATTTAGCTTAGGTATTGTGAATGTACTATAATCCTCTGCTTTACCAATACTTTTAATTTTTATCAAATATGTTTCATTTCCTTCTAGCTGTATTTCAAATTTTCCTTCTGAATTACTTATTCCTTGATAAATCTCATGAGTATTCATTCCTTCAAATATTATCTGTTCACCTTTCTTTGAATTACTATCAAAATCGGTCACTAGTACATGGATTGTTGCCAGGTCTGAGATAATTGTATCCTGCCCGGAAACTGAATTAATAAAAATAATTAATATGAAATATGAAATTAAATTTTTCATTTTTTAAAGATATAAAAGTTCTTGAACAGCAAATAATAATTTTTATCTACCTCGCAAAAATTTCAATCTAACTCCCCATATTTGGCATTTTAGCCACTTTCTTTCTTTGAAAAAGTTTATGAAAGGCGAAATAAAAATTTTACTGCTGATCCATATGAAGATTATCAAGTATTTCAAGAAATTGTTGAATATGAAAAATAAACTGAAATTGTAAAAACTGATTTATTTTTAAATTTAGTGAGAAGCCTAAAAGAATTTATTCATGGCTAAAAACCCAGTCAACCGAATTGATAACATTTTGCAATTTACTTGCATAGATAATGGGTGATCCAATCCGTCCTATTCGATTGTGAATCTTATAGGTAGGAATGTTACTTATTAAAACATTTCCTTGCTTGCAATTACGGGTGATGATACTTTAAGAATTAATAATTTCATCTTCATAATGATCGGGAAAATTTCCATTTGAGTGACCAAAAAAAATCCTTCCCGAAGGAAGGACTTTAACTTTAAGCTGAAACTTCACATCTGAATTTGGAAAACTCAAAAGTTAGCAGATCAGGATCCAAAACTTCTGAAGCACCCGGAAAATAAATACTATCGATCTAATCAGAAAAAGCATCTAAAATGTTGAATGTTTGGTTCATTTCTTTTTGGCTGTTTTTTTTAAATAATGATTTCATGATTAAAAAATTTTAAAATGATGTGCTTCCCCTGAATCAGAATTTCAACGAAGGCAAGGAGGAACTGGAATACCGGATGTATTGAGGATATGCCGGGAAAATCCTTGCATGATTTATTTTCCCTGAAGGCAAAGCCGGTTCCATGTGGCACCTTAGTATGTGATTTTTGATTTAAAACCCATGAAATCAGGCCACAGGAAAAATCAGCTAAGGGGTCATGAAAATCTCAGGAAATGTCGTTACAAAAAATGTATGCGACAAATGAATAAAAGGCACCGTATATGAAGTTGACAAGTAAGCCTGAAAAATCCGGACATTACATAAAATGAAATACTGCAAGAGAACAAGATGAAAAAGGCATAACTAAATCAGAAAATAGGGTACAGAAAAAAAAGTGCCCCAGCGTAAAGAAAATAAAACATGTTCCGGCAGTACCTGTCAATGGGAATAATGAGCAAAAAAGGGTAGATCCCCCTCTTTTAATAAGAAAACGTGACCAGTTCAGGTTCCTCCTCCGGATTTGGCACCGGATAGAATGGTTCCTGCTGGTTTTCCAGGATATAATCAGTAGCATGCTGTGCATGAGTTCCTGCCTGGATTATAAATTTTTTATCAGATTTTAATTTGGTAAGCCAGCTTTTTATGTATGCAGCGCTATTGTCGATTGTTTTATTTTCAATACCTGTTATACCGCAAAGAAATGCTGCTCCCATTTCCACACAAAGTTCCTGGCTATAATCTTTGCAGCCAAACTGGTGATCAGCAAAGATTTTATGACGGCCGGTCCTGGAGGAATGGCCTGTGCTGTGGGATAACAAAGTTTATGATACAAAACTGAATAAAAATATTCATCCTTGTAAAATGTTCGTGAACAGGGCATTATGACTTTATCTGACCATGGCATATAAGCTGCCTGCTGATGGTTAAGTTCTATTATTGGCTTATCCTTCCAGTTTGAAACAATCTGCTCACATGCAGAAATAGGGTTGAAGTCATGGTCATGATCTTTATCCTTTGGAATCAGCTTATCAGGTATGCCTTCAACAGAGTCAATATGAAAAACCCGGTAATAACGCAAATAAGGAATTGTATCCACAGAATCCTCCTTTTCAATTTCGAGAAGTTTCCAGAATATCACCCGAAATGACTCCGATCCTTTTTTCAAACGGGCACCAATCTTTCTTATCTGGTTAAAGGTGAGAAAATAAGGCCGCTCCAGGTTAAAACTGAGCAGGTACCAAAAATTAATTCCCCGGTATGGTTTTTTAGAGATCAGATTTCTTGGAATAACTGACTCTGTTTTCCAAGGCATCTGCCAGGGAACTATTCCTTTTTCCAGCCGGTCAATAATTTGGTTGGTCACCATTTCATAGATATCAAATTTACTCATCAGAATTTACTCCTGCCCTGGAGGTTTATTATGGCATCTGGCACGCCGGTTAAATTTTGGCGGCCACTAATTGAGCCACGACGGATACGCGCAAGGGCGGATCCACTTGTGGAAATCAAATAATAGAGTTTATATACCCTTGCACATTCCGGCGGGCGATTAATAACTTTGCCGTGATTTAAGCGAAGAGAAAGTCAGGAGAAAAGTTCCTTTCCTCTAAAATGGAGATTTCTAAAGTATTCACCTTTGGAATTTGTTGAACTAACGACCCGGCGGTATGAAAAGTTGCCGTTGCGGAGTACCAAACTTTCAAACCTCTACAAAGTTTAATAAATGTAAAACCCTTAAAATTTGCACTATCCGTTAAATACACTATACAGTTGCAAGCTGCCCGTACTTGTCTTTCGTTGTTCTGTCTTTCATTTTTGCTGCATATTTTCTGTCAGTGCGTTTGTGCAGGCAAGCTCTTTTGCATGCCTTTGTTTTTAGCATTGGCTCGTGTGGGCTTGCAAATGTGCTTACGACGGTAGGATGGCAAGTTACAATCTTAATAAACATTCTTACAATCTTCTTTCTTGTTTTTACCAAAAAGAAGTTTTTCAGGAAACACAGGAGCAATAGTAAAACATTGATTAATTAGACCTGGGCTTCTCCTGATTTTTTAAGTGCATATTTTGCTGAGATTGGCCCGATTATCTCAAAAATCACGCTGGTGGCTGTAATAGTGGTGAAAACAATATTTCCGATGTGGTCACCCATGGTTAGCCCGGCATCGTTGATTTCAGGGCCTTGGAAGCGGTTTTTAACCACCAAAGCTAAACCAATTGCAACACCTGCTTGTGAGAGTAATCCAAAGCCCAGGTATTTACGGATTTTGGGTTCCATCCTACTAAGACTGGCCCCGATAAATGCACCTGACCCTTTTCCAACAATTCTTCCTACCACATAAACCAGACCTATCAGTCCGAGAGCAGGAACAGATTTTAGATGGAGATTTGCCCCGGCTAAGGTAAAAAACAGAAGGTAAAATAGTGGGATTATAAAAACAACTTTCTCTTCTTCAAAATCTTTTAGTTTCTCGAGTTTCGGATATAGTTTCTTTAGTTTCGGATAATTTCCAATTACAAGACCAAGCACCATGCCCGAGAGAATCTCAGAAAGATTTGCAAGTTGACTAACTCCGGTAACCAATATTACTACACCAAAGGAAAGAAGCATTAACTCTTTGCGAAAACTTTTAAAACGGGTCAGCCAAATTAATAGAGCAGCAGTTACTCCACCCAATAAAATGCTGAGTCCGATTTCGCGAAACGGCTCGATTAGGGATGCCCAAAAACTGCTGTCCAGAGTTGAATTACCGCCCGAATGTGAAAGAAGAAAGATGGCGACAGGACTTATCAACCCGAATATGATGATGGCCAATCCATCGTCTATTCCAACGATAGAATATAAAGTCTGGGTGAGGCTGCCTTTGGATTTAGTTTCATCAATAACAGCAATGGTGCCAGCCGGGGCACTGGCCGGGGCTAAAGCTCCAAATATTAATGCTAAAGCCAAATCCCCCGTAAAAAGATAAAGGAACAACGACACCATAATCGCAGCCAGAAACGATTCGGAAAGAACGGTAATAATAATGCCCTTTCCACACAAAAGCAGGATTGAAAAAACAACATAAATTTATCACGTTTGCAGTATCTTATCATAGAGCTAAATTCCATATTTAAATTTTTATCAATTTGCACCTATCTACCGTGTGGTTTTTCAGTTGTTGCCAACGTAATAGTATTTTATCTGTCGTTCATGCGAGGCACAACAAAGTACTGAGATTTAAAGTTATAAAAAATGGAAAATTATTCTAAATAAAAATGATGGATAAAACAAAGCTGGGCGCTGTTGCAAGAATTAGTTCAACTCATCGCTGGGTCTTGCAGACCGCTCAGAGTCCTTTATTTATTGTATGTAGTACATTCATGTTTTAGCCTAGCAACATCTAATAACATCATTGTTGCAAAACCTAACATTGCACCAATTGTAGAAAAATCTGTTTCATTTCCAGTTTGAGATTCAGGTATCAATTCTTCAACTACAACAAAAATCATTGCTCCTGCTGCAAATGATAGGGCATAGGGAAGCAATGGCGTAATTGTCATTACAAGGTATGCCCCAATTACTCCAGCAATAGGTTCAACTATTCCAGATAATTGACCATAATTAAATGCACGTAATCTTGAGAGGCCCTCTCTACGCAATGGTATTGAAACTGCAGTTCCTTCCGGAAAATTTTGCAATCCAATCCCAATTGCTAAAGCAACAGCCCCTGAAAGTATTCCAATATCAGGGTTATTGGCTAATGCTCCAAAAGCTACACCTACAGCCAATCCTTCCGGAATATTATGAAGTGTAATTGCAAGTACTAATAGAATACTTCTTTGCCATGGTGTCTTTATACCTTCTGCCTTATCAGTCGATAATCCCATATGTAAATGAGGTAAAATATTATCTACAATTAATAAAAATGTGCCACCTGATAAAAACCCTACTAATGCAGGCAACCATGCTAATGTTCCATTTTCTTCAGCCATTTCGATTGCAGGTTTTAGCAATGACCAAAAACTTGCTGCAATCATAACACCTGCTGCAAATCCAAGCATTGAATTAAGGATTTTTTTGTTAATTGATTTGAAAAAGAAAACCATTGATGAGCCAGCTGCTGTAACAAACCATGTAAATAATGTAGCTATTAATGCTAATAAAACAGGATTATAATTTAATAATTCTTTCATAATTTATTCTTTTGTCTTTTAATAAAAACAATCAATCATAATGTACTGTTTCAGTCAACTGGACCTTAATAATAAAATGTTACCAAAAATAATAATTCAATCTATCTATTTATCATCAGAATTTGGCACAATATATTTTAGTAAATTTCTATCTCCAAAGCATTTAATAGCATAAGCAAAGAAAATTCCTGACAGGATATCTATTGTGTAATGTCCTCTTGATAAAAAAAGTGAGAATACAATTATTAATACGGAAAATAAAAGGATATATCTGTAGGGTTTCGCCTTTACCAATAAAAAGTATAGAAAAGCAATTCCTGTATGCCCTGATGGATAAACTCCCAATTCAATATCCGTAAAACCATTAAATATACCTTCAGTTCCATCAAATCCCATAGGGTTGCCAAAAGGAGTCAGCACTATAAAAAATCCTCTGGTTATTTGAAAAATGCCGTTCAGCAGTAAAAAATAAGGTACACTATCATATTTGCGTTTATGAATTGTAAAAATTATCAGAACTAAAAGCGAGACTATTGAAAAGATGTCATATAAAAAATCAATATCCCAAAAAGGGATATTATCTAATATTAAATCAGAGAGTATAGGCAAGGATTTTCCATTATGCAGGTAATTAAGCAAATATTCCTGAGAGTAAAAATTTAGTTCTATCCCTAAAAATAATGTTGCTGCACCTATGTAAAAATATTTATTCTTAAGCAGCTTAATAAGTTCTCTTGCTATTTCCGATAATTTTTGTAACACTTTATTCGTACTAATGTCTTGGTTATTATTCATGTCAGAATTAAAAATTCCCGTAATTATAAACAATATCCTCTTTAAATATTTCTCTACCAGTCAACATTCTGTAAAGATGAAATTTTATGTATTTAAGTATAAACCTCAACCCTCCTTCTGCCTTTGCTCTTCTGTCTGAAGTATAGAAGCAGGTAGATAAAATTCCAAATTTAAAATGATGTTTTCTTCGTGCCTTTTTTATGTAATTACAATCTTCACATAAACCTATTTTTTCATCGAAGCCTCCTATTTGTTTATGCACTTTTTGGGTTGTGATAAAACATGCACCATATCCAGATGAGTAAATAGGTTTTAGCAAAATCATGAATGAATTAAGAAAAAAAGCCCCGAAATCAGAAGCTATTCCGCCTTCCAGGATTCTCACAGGACAGGTGGCAACATCTAATTTTCTTTTTTTTATTTCACTGTCAATTCTTTGGATAAAATTATTCTTAACTGATGTGTCCGCATCAAAAAACAATAATCTGTCATACTTTGCAATTTCAGCACCTCTGTTTCTGCTATAAGCCGGACCTTGGGCTGTATCAAGTTGTATATATGCAAATTCCTTAAAATAAGATGAAAAACCTCTGGCAACTTGTTCAGTTTTATCACTACTGTTGCTATCTACAACAATCACTTCAAAGTTTTCTACTGTCTGATTTTTCAATGCTTTTAATATTCCGGCAATGAACTTTTCCTCATTGTAAGCAATTATTATTATACTAATCTTTCTACTTCCCACAGTCGTTTGTATTATTCTTGAATACGTGATAATATTTTATTCATTGTTATTGCAAATTAGAGCAAAGAAATAATTTTCTATTATCAATTACTGTAAATCAACCAATAAACACTTTATCTCCAGTCCTTAAAAAGTGTACATGGACAATTCATGGACATCGTTGCTCCGGGAAACTACATTCTTATTTGCTATAAAACCTGCATTGTCATTTGCTATTTATTTTAATTTGTTATAGGCTCAATTGTGCTTTAATCTCCTAAAATGTTTGGCAGAGGTTTTATATAAATTTTCTTCTTTTAAACCACAAATAAATGACTATTGCAATTACTGCCATTACTAACAGTGTAATAAAATAACCATAAGCCCAGCGAAGTTCAGGCATAAAGTCAAAATTCATTCCATATACTCCTGCAATAAACGTAAGAGGCAAGAAAAAAGCAGAAAAAACTGTCAATAACTTCATGACATCATTGCTTTTTTGGGCTGTAAAAGTCATATAGGTATTAAGAAGGGCAATAGCGTCTTCAACTACTTCTTCAGTCCTTAAAATAAGGTCTATAATCGTATCCCTTAAATCTTGCAGTGTGCTTGTTAATTCTTCTTCAACCTTAAATTGATTAATGACGTTTTGCATAATGACCAGAATCTTTTTTGTCAGTCTTGCCTTGGATTTTTCAAAATATAGTTGTTCGACAGATAAGTTATTACCGCCTTTTAAAAAAACACTTCTTTCCAGTTCATCCATTCTGTCAGATTGCTTTTTGATAGGGTCTTCAAACGTCATCAACAATTGGTTTACCAAATGCAACAAAACTGCGTTTGGCAAATCAAAACTTATGGGAGTATTTTTTATAAATTCAAATGATGTTCTGTGAATAGTGAGCAATCCCTTATCATATATGAAAAAGGCTATCTTATTGCTAATCTGACCAACCTCAATTGCTTTTTCATCTTCAGTAGCAGTGTAGGCTCTAAGTATAATAAAACCATAGTCTTTTGTTCTTTCAATTTTGGGTAAGTGCCCTGGTGTAAAAGCATCTTCCAGTAAGTTTTCATCAATTGGAAATGGCAGCTCTATTGTGTTCAAATCACTGTCAGATGGATTTTCAATATCAATCCATTCAAAATTGTTGAAATGGAATTTATTTATTTTCATCCTAAAGAAAAGTTATCATTACATTTTTCATTTGCAAACGTAATGTTTTTAGCTTTTATCCTACTTTTTAAGTTGTTATTTTTTTAGATTTTTAGACCCTCTTGATTACAGGTTGACTACTGCTTATTGTTCTCCTGTTTAGAACCATTGTCTCTTTCGAAACAATATTACCCCAAAGAATGAAAAAATTAATGAACCTAAAATTATTGAAGGCATTGCCCATAATGAATTTTCCATAAAGTTGGGAACATTCATCCCGAAAATACTTGCTATCAAGGTCGGAATCATTAAGATAATCGAGATAAGAGTTAGTTGTTTCATTACAACGTTTAAATTGTTGGAAATTACCGAAGCAAATGCATCCATCATTCCACTTTGGATATCTGAATAAATTTGTGCCATTTCAAGGGCCTGTTTGTTTTCAATAAATGCATCTTCCAGTAAATCTTCGTTTATTTCAGTGGTTATCTTTTTTGAATTACGAAGTTTTGCCAGGACAATTTCATTTGCTTTAATAGATGTAATAAAGTAGACCAAACATTTTTCCATTTTCAGTAACTTATTCAATTCCTTGTTTTTAATTGATTTTTCAAGGTCTTGTTCAATTAATGATGTCATTTGATTTATTTGTTTTAAGTATCTCAGGTATAAATTCCCTGAACGAAGAAATAAGCGTAGAATAAAATTAATGCTATCTGTTATTTCTTTGTACTGGTCTCTAAACGGGGAGGGCTGTCCTGTTGGTAATACTTCATTGTCTTGTAAACAGAGGGTCAGTATAAAATTTTCCGTTATAAAAATTCCAAGCGGTATTGTGTTAAAAGGAACTCCATTATTCTTTATTTCGATTGGGATTCTTATAATTATCAATGTCCAATCTTCATCAAACTCTATTCTTGGCCTTTCATCCTGGTCTAAAATGTAATTAATGACATCGTTTGGCAAACCAAAATTATCCATTAACTTTTGAATTTCATCTGATGTCGGATTAGTTGTATTAATCCAGCAACCCTTTTGTGGTTCATTGATTTCAACATAACCACCGAATATCTTGAAGATTTTAATCATGATGTTGCCTCCTTACAATTTTATTCTGTAAGGAAGCATAAAGCCCTTACAGAATTGTTAATACATTAATTTACTATGATACGGGCCTTCGTCCATTGTCATTGAATTTTTCAAATTTTCGTTGCAAAAGTAATTTGATTTTTCACTAACTGGTTATTTATTATAGAATTTTTTAAGCCTTGCAGCAAATAAAATCTATGTATATGTTCTTTCAGTTCACCTATGTAATTTGTTGAACTAACAGTTCGTATAAGAATAATAGATAATTGCGGGCTTCATTCCTTTCAAATTATAAGAAAGTAGAAGCTGGCAATAAACCTTGAATTTACTACTGAACCGGCTAATATTTTTATACATTATTGTTGGTGGGCAAACCCAAAAACCACCATTAAAGACGGTTACTCTGGCTGGCTTTGTAAGCTCTTTGGCAAGTTTTAATTTTAGTACGGTTAGGGCGACTTGCCATTGTGTTTACGATAGTGTAGCTATTTAAAACTTTAACTTCATTCCCAAAGTAATAACCTGTGTTTCATAGTAGTTATCGGCAGTTAAATTAAATCCATCGCCGTAAATTGTTTTGCGAATCGCAAAGGTATTTAGCAAGTCGATAGCCGATAAACTAATTTCTGCTTTACCTTTTAATGCTTGTTTCTTTAGACCAAAATCCAAGGAATAACGTTCTTTAATCTTTCCTTGCGGAATGATATTCGGTGCATAATAAACTGCTGATAATTGAAAGTCCGTTTGATAGGGTAGTTTTAAATTGCTGTTTAGCTTACAACTCCATGTATTGCTTTTACTTTCTTCGAAACTAAAGGTTTGCGGATAAGGGTAAATGCTTGTTCCTGAAAAAGCATTTATGGTGTTGGCGTACCAATTGAAACTTCCGTTAATATCCCATTTTTCGGTAATTTTCTGTTCCAATGCAATCTCAAAGCCCAAATTTGTTCCTTTCCCCAAATTCTGAGGTATGGTGTTGATAATAATGGTTGAAGCTCTGGTATCGCTTGTATAAACACGTTCAAAAATATCATTTATCAAACGGTAAAACCCGGCAAAATAAATTGAACCGTTCTGCCAATGGGTTTTGTATGCCAGTTCAAAGGTTTGTGTAAATTGGGGCCTAAGATATGGGTTGCCGGTTTTTAGGATTTCGGGGTCATCATATTTTGGGAAAGGTCGTAATTCAAATTCGCCAGGGCGGTCAACCCTTCGGTTGTAAAATGCCGAAACCCTGTTTCTTTCGTTTAGTTTAAGCGTTACCCTTATGTTTGGAAACAATTCAAGATAATTGTAAGCATCATTTTTTGTGTAATAAATATTTGCAGGGTCAATGTCATAGCTTACCGTTGTTTGTTCTGTACGAAGCCCGCCTTCAATATCAATTGTCTTACTTTCGTGTATCAGGTTTGCATAAACAGCGTAAACATCCTCATTGTATTCCGACCACTCTCCTAAATTAGGGTCAAGAATGGAATTTACCCCAGGGTTAATTTTGTATGAAATAGGTATTTTTCGCAATTGAACTTTTGAACCCAATTCAATGCGCCCGGAACGTAAAGGTTTAACGTAATCCACGTTAATGTCGGTAACAATTTCGTCAACAAGTAAATGTGTTTCGTCCGTAGAATTTCGGACTGAACTTGAATCGGTAAATGGGAATAGTTCATCTTCGCCTCCTTTTGTATATAAAATACCTGCTTCAATCGTATGACCCGGTTCTTTAAAAGTATGTGAGAAATTTGCTGCATAATTTATAAACCGGGTATTTTCATCCTCTGCCCATGTCCAAATCCTTTTTCTGGTTCCATCAAAAGCAAAATCATACGGCACGTGACCACGATCAATATGGTATTCATCCTCAAACAATGCAAACAAGGTCAATTTGTTTTTATCATCAATAAACCAGTCGAATCCACCCTTTATATTGTAAAGTTGCTGTGTGCGGTTCTCAAGAAACTGCGAATTAATATCCGGGTTTCCGTTGGTATAAGTCCGGGTTGTAAATTCATTTGTATTTACCCTTTTTCTTACCATACCGTCGGACTGTAAAAAGAGATTGATATTTTTTGAACGGTAATTGATGTTTAAAGCCGGGTTCAATTTGGGGGTGAATGCATATTTGTCCATGAAAATGGGCAGGTTTTCCTTTCTGCTAGTCAATTCGCCTACACCAATATTGAAGCTAAAGTCGCCATTAAAACCCGATTCACTTTCTTTTTTATAAATAATGTTGATAATCCCCGCTAAGCCTTTTGAATCGTATTTTGCCGATGGGTTGTTAATGATTTCAATACGCTCGATATTTGAAGCCGGAATATTTTCAAGCCCTTTTTGATTGCCAAAACCTGTAAGGCTCGATTGTTTTCCATCCATCAAAACGGTTACTTTATCGCTACCTCTTAGTAATACTTTTCCTTCCGGGTCGATGGTAACCCCGGGAAGGTTGCGCATGGCATCCATAGCAGAACCACCCGCTTGTGAAATGTTATTTTCAATGTTGAAACTCTTTTTGTCCAGACCGGAACTAACAATTTCACGTTTTGCAGAAACGATTACCTCGTCAAGATTTTCAGATGATATTTGAAGCTCAATCTTTCCAACATCAAACGTTTCATTTAGTTTCCCAACCAAAACAGGAATTGTCTTTGTTTCATAACCAATAAATGAAATGCTTATCGTATAGTTACCTTGATTTATACCCTTTATGACAAACCTTCCATCGTTTTCAGTTATTGTTCCTGTTAACATTTTGTCATTTTTATCAAATAAAAGAATAACATTAGCGAATGGAATAGGATTTTTAGTTGATTGTTCTACAACTCTCCCTGAGACAGTGGCATTTCCCTGAGAATAAGCCTGCAAAGTAAGGATTAGTAAGAAGAAGATAATAAAAGTTGGTTTCATTATTAATTTTATAGAATTAAGCAATGAATAAATATTATTGTTTATTTTAAAAATAACGTAGCTTTTTACGCGCTCCCTTTTCTGCCAGATACTATCCCTTTTTTGTCAAATTAATACTCTTCAAACAAACCTGAATAATCATGCCTTTTTAAAAGCATTCTTTCCTATAAAGTGCGATGCTTTCCCTAGTTCATTTTCAATGCGCATAAGTTGATTGAATTTTTCTATGCGCTCTCCGCGGCATCCGCTTCCGGTTTTAAGGTGGCCCGCATTGACTCCGACTGTCAGGTCAGAAATAAAACTATCGATTGTCTCTCCGCTCCTGTGCGAAACAAAGCAGTTATAGGAATTTTTATAAGCCAGTTCTATTGTCTCCAGTGTTTCCGTTACAGTACCTATCTGGTTCAATTTTATCAGAATGGAATTAGCTACCTGTTTTTCAATACCTTCTGCTAGAATAGCTTTGTTAGTGCAAAACAGGTCGTCACCTACAATTTCTATTTTATTTCCTAACGTTTGTGTCAGATTTTTCCAGCCTTCCCAGTCGTTTTCAGCCAAACCGTCCTCAATCAACACAATAGGATACTGGGTTACCCAGCTTTCCCAAAGTTTAATCATATCATCGCCTGAAACCAGTTTACCGGTACTTTTAAAATGCTTGTATTTTCCTTCTTCCCACATTTCACTGGCCGCTGGGTCGAGACAAATGCTGACTTCTTCGCCGGGTTTGTAGCCGGCTTTGGTAATTGCTTCCAAAATCACTTCTACCGCTTCGTCGTTCGATTTCAAATCGGGTGCGAAACCGCCTTCATCGCCAACACCGGTACTGTATCCTTTTCCTTTCAGCACCGATTTTAACGAATGGAATACTTCAATCCCCTTTCGTATAGATTCAGTAAAAGAAGAGGCTCCATGAGGAGCAATCATAAATTCCTGGAAATCTACATTGTTATCGGCATGTTTTCCCCCATTTATAATGTTCATACAGGGTACAGGCAATATGTGTGCGTTGCTGCCTCCAAGGTATTGATACAATGGTATTTTTAAGCTTTGTGCCTTAGCCCTTGCATATGCCATGGACACACCAAGAATGGCATTGGCTCCCAGTTTAGCTTTGTTGGGTGTTCCGTCGAGTTCAATCATTTGGTAATCCAGTTCACGCTGGCTTACAAAACATTTTCCCGCCAGCTCTTTGGCAAGAATAGAATTGACATTACCAACTGCTTTCTGAACTCCTTTTCCACCATAACGGTTTTTGTCGCCGTCGCGTAATTCAGTGGCTTCACGTTCGCCTGTTGATGCTCCGCTTGGCACCATGGCACGCGCTGTTGTGCCGTCTTCCAGTTGAAGGTTGACTTCTACCGTTGGATTCCCCCTTGAATCCAGAATTTCAATTGCTTTGATTTTTACTATTTGCATAACTAATCTTTTTAAAAGTCAAAAAATTTATTTTCTCCTGATTTATATAATAGTACGTTAACCTCTTGTATTGTGACCAGGCATCCGTACTGCATTGATTCCAGTGTTGGGCGGATGGTTTCAAAAAAGTTTGTTATTTTCTTTTCCTCATCAACGATCTGGATAAGGGTAGGAATTTTATCGGTCACTTCCCAGAATTTATAAGAATGGATAACCGAACTGGACCCAAAGCCTAGCATGCCTTTAAGAACCGTAGCTCCTGCCAGACCTGCCTTTTTGGCTTTAAAAACTATGTGTTCATACAAGACTTCCTGCCCTTTTTTATCTGTAGAACTAATGAAAATACGTAATAACAATGCTTTTGAATTATTTTCCATACTATATTAGTTTAATAAGTGTGCGCCCTAAATAAACAGCCAGAAGACCAAGCAGGAAACTCATGGATGAGTATGCAGCAAAACGCAAAAATTCCTTCTCTTGTAACAGTATAAAAGCATCATTGGAAAGAGACGAAAAGGTTGTAAATCCACCACAAAGTCCTACCGTCAGAAATATTCTCCATTCGGGCGACATAAAATTGCCCTTTTCGGAAATACCGAAAAAAATCCCGAATAAGAAACTGCCAAATATATTGACAGCAAAAGTTCCCCACGGGAATACTGAAACATAATAAAACTGGAAATATCGTGAAGTGATAAAACGAAATATTGTTCCTAAGAATCCACCCAGACCTGCTATTACAATTGACTTTACCATAATAATTAAAAATTTTAATTAACTTGATGGTAGAAGTCATCAGTCTTTCGGACGGTTAATGGCAGACCTCATTGCCAGGGACAAAAGTAATAATTATTAATCAGAAAAATTCAATGATTACAGACATTGAATTTCTGATCAATAATTTCGGCACTTTCTCAATACCTTATGAATATTATGAAGCCTTTCAGATATTGGGCAACTTTGTAAACGGACAGGATTCAATACTTTTTAAATGGGCAGAGTTTTCACTACTGGAATATGATGAATGATTTCCAGTCACTGAGATTCCGGAACGAAATACAAGTAGCTCTTTTAGGTAACTATTCCCGGGATTCATGGGAGGATATTGCCATAAAACAACTTCAGAAAAGTTGCGAAAATTTAATTTCAAAGCGGGGATATGAGGAATGGCAAATATAAAAACCTTAATTATCTTTAAAGTATTTTGTAAAAATACATACTGATGGAACAATCTGATATTAAACATTCACAACCAAATACCTGTCCTTTTTGTAATCTCGATCCTTCAAGGGAGATTATTGCAGAATCACCACTGGCCTTTGCTATATACGACAAATACCCTGTAAGCAACGGACATACTCTTATAATACCCAAACGGCACTGTTCCGGTTATTTTGAACTAACTGATGAGGAGCAGGCAGCCTGCTGGCTAATGGTCAATGAATTGCAGGTTTTTTTAACAGAAAAATATAAGCCAGACGGTTTTAATGTAGGAATAAATATCAATAGTGCGGCAGGTCAGACAATCCCTCATGTTCATATACATTTGATACCAAGATTTAAAGGCGATATTCCTGAACCGGAAGGTGGTGTAAGAGGTGTAATCCCGGATAAAAGATTGTACAAGTCAAAGATGAATTTTTAGGGTTATGACCATTTTTTATTAATAAATATTTCGCGGTTAAACGAATAATCCTGAAAAGATACTTTGAAAAACAGTCGGTACAATACCGGCACAAACAGCAGGGTAATCAGGGTAGCAAACAACAATCCGAAAATGATGGCCAGAGCAAGTGGTATCCAAAGTAAATCTCCCGAAAACCATAAAGGTAACAGTCCTAAAGAGGTAGTAAGCGTTGTGAGCAATACCGGTCTGAACCTGTTATTAGCTGCCTTTAATATGGCATCACGCCGGTCTGTATCCGGATTTTCGGATATTTCCACATCAATCCTGTCTATCAGTATGATTGAGTTATTCACTACAATTCCGGCCAGGGCAATCACACCCAGTACACCGAAGAAACTTACGAAAGAACCGCCAATAAACCAGCCGGCAACAACACCAATCATTCCTAAAGGAATGGAAAGCACAATGATGGCAGCCTTGCGGATGGAATTAAACTGTAGGACGAGTAAAATTACAATAAGAAAGAATGCAAGGGGCAGATTGACAAAAATAGCCCCCAGGTTCTCGGCTTTGTCTTCATCTTCTCCTCCCAGTTCATAATCGTATCCCAAATCCCAGTCAGCTTTCTGCTCATCCATCCAGGGCTCAATAGCCTCAAAAATATCGGAAGCGTTATAGCCGGGGTCCAGGTATGCCCCTACAGTCATGGTTCTTTTCAAATCTTTGCGAATCACCTTGCCAAACTGCCAGTTAACCTTTACATCGGCAACCTGCGAAAGCGGCACATGCTGATTTCTCACCGACGAATAAATATTGAATGCCTGCACCGTTCCTATGTCGTGTTCGTCGCTGTTTTCATTTTTCAGAAATATGGGTATCTGCTGGTCAGAATCAAAAAAGTCACCGACTTTCATCCCCGATAAGCCCGTATTCAGCGCCAAAGCAATTTCCATATTGGTTAATCCGGCGCGTCGAGCTTTGTCAGGATCGATATCTACAACCAACTTTTTGATTTTCGGCCCCCAGTCGTCAGTGATATTTTTGGCTCCCTCAATGGTAACCAGTTTCTCTTTCACTTTTTCTGAAATAACTGCTAATTTTTCAGGATTACTACCCGAAATCCTGACCTCTACCGGTGTTCCCGAGGCACCGGCACCGGTAAGCCGGTTTACCCGGATGTCGGCATCAGGGATATAGTTGAAACAGAAGCTGTCCACTTTAGCAATGATATAATCGTTGTCCTTGTCCCCGGTAGTATTCAACAGCATATGTGCATAACCGGAATTGGCCTCGTTTTTAAAATAACCAAGGTCGTAGGGTTCAGGCCCTTCTCCAATAAACGAAGAGAAATCGAGCACACCCGGTTTGCCTTTTTCGGTTTCCGGATTAACCAGCAGGTTTTCCAGTATATAGTCACCGATATCGTTCACTGCCTGTTCCGTGTATTCTATTTGCGTGCCGGTCGGGAGTTTGATATCCACGGTCACAAGGTTCCGGTCGCTGTCAGGTACCAGTTTAAATGGCAGAAACTGCACCAGCGAAATCGCAATAACAAACAAGATTACAATGAATCCAAGGAAAAATAACGGTTTCCTCAACACCCGGAAAAGCAATCCGTTATACCATAAATTCAGCTTCTCCATGTAGCGGTCGATAAAATTTTCCTGCTTCTCTTTATTTTTTGCTTTTATCTTGACTATCAGCACAGCAAGCAACGGAATGAAGGTAAACGCCAAAAACCATGATGCCAGCAATGTTAAACTTACCACCCAGAATAACTGCGAAGAGATCTCGCCCATGGGTGTGCGGGCCAAAGCAAAGGGTAAAAAAGCTGCCGAAGTGGTAAGCGATGAAATAAGCAGAGGAACAAGCAAAACTTTTCCGGAATACACGCTTGCATCGAATGCGCTGAGCCCGCGTTTCATATTCACCAGGATAGATTCAGAAATAACAATGCCGTTATCCACCAGCAGCCCCAGGGAAATGATAAGTGCTGCCAGCGATACTTTATTGAAGCCCAGGTTAAGCAGTCCCAGGAAGAAGAAGGACGTGACAATAACCATTGGAATGAGAGTTGCTACCAACGAGCCGGTGCGAAATCCAAGGAACAGGAGCATCACTGCCAGTACGATGAAAATACTTTGCACCAGGTTAACTAAAAAGTCGTTCACCTGCCCATGTACCACCTGGTCCTGCGAGGCTGAGCGAACCACTTCCACCCCCAACGGCAGATTGCTGTTAATCCGCAACACCGCTTTATCCACATCTTCACCCAGCCGCACAATGTTGGCGCCGTCTTTCAATGAGATGAAAAGAGCTATGGCCGGCTTGCCATTAATCTTCACTATTTTTTCACGCGGGGTGATATAATCACGGTATATACCGGTGGTGATGTCCTCCAAACAGACTGAGACTCCGGTGGAGGTAGGGATCAGAATTTTTTTGAGGTCGTTCAAATCCTCAAAACTGCCGGATGGCTCCAGCACAATGCGCTGGCGTCCCATGTTGATTTCACCTGCCGGGTAGAAAATGTTGGTAGCAGAGATAATACTGCGCAGTTTCGTCATGGTCAGATCGTAGTGAGCCAGTTGCTTGTCGTCAAACTCTATAAAAATACGCTCAGCCTGCACACCGCCGTATTTGATTTTCGCAGCGTCAGGGAGAAGCAGCAGTTCATCCCGAACCTCTTTGGCATAATCTTCCAGTTTGCTGTATGGAACGCCATCGCCGGTAACGCCAAGAATGATTCCAAACACAGTTCCTATGTCTTCATCCTTAACCACCGGACCAAAAATCCCCTGAGGCAACTGAGGTTTGATGTCTTCCACCTTGTTGCGAAGGGTAGTCCATACCGGCTGTAACTCTTTTCCACCCACGTCAGTTATCAACTCTACCGTAATCACCGACAGTCCGGGACGAGATTCACTGGTAATTGTTTTTACCTCCGCCATTTCGCGAATAATCTCCTCAAGCGGTTCGGTAACAAATTCCTCCACCTTTTGCGGATCGGCTCCCGGGTATTGGGTTACCACACTGGCAATCCGGATGGTGTATGGCGGCATGCTGTCGCGTTCCAGTTCAAAATAGTTTCCAATGCCGATAATGGCTATTACCAGAATGGCTATAAATGTTATCCGGCTGTTATTCAGAGTAATTTTTGTAAGATTCATTGTTTTTTTCTTTTAGTTCTCCACAGAGAGCAGTTTTACTTTACGGCCATCGTACAAATAACTCAACCCTGCTGTTATTACTCTCTCATCTCTTTTAAGACCACTTAATATTTCATATCCGTCAGCATGTAATTCACCCGGCGTTACATACTTTTTTTCCGCCATATAAATATCCTTCTCTCCTGATTTGGCAGCCACGTAAACAAAATCACCTGTCTGGTCGTGTCCCACAGCATCGGCAGCTACCACTATCCTGTTTGCTGAAAAATCATTCCCATTTAATGAGAGCTCGACGGTTCCCGTCATTCCCGGAAACAGCCGGGAAGCAGATTCCGTAAGCTGCACAACCACCGGATAGGCTGAGGCAATTGGGATGCCCGGACTTACTTCACTAATGATTCCGTCGAAAGTTTCTTCAGGAAATGCACTGAAGCGCACTGTTGCATCCTGCCCCCTTCTTATTTTTCCTATGACATTTTCCGGCACAGCCGTTTTCACTTCAAGGTTATTTACAGAGGCAAATACCACAACAGGATGCCCGGCGCCGGTCATTTCGCTTTCTTTGACCATTACAGAGGAAACTACCCCGCCAAAGGGTGCACGCAAAACTGTATAATCCAGTTGGTTTTGTGCAGCTTCCAACTGCGACCGGACTGTTTTCATCATGGATTCAGCCGACTCAAAGTGCATTTTGGCCTTTTCATACTCGTTAAGGGAGACATTGTTATTCACATAGAGGTTTTCAACCCGTACAAACGCTGATCTGGCAGCGGTTAGCTTGGCCTCCGCACTTTTGAGAGATGCCTCCGCTTTATTATAGTTGATAATATAGTCGGTGTCGTCGAGACGGGCAATACCTGTGCCTTCGTGAGCTTTAATAATCCTTACGGCCACCTGCCGTGCCACCTGTTGAAAAGTAAACTGCGGAGTAAATGTGATAGTGGCTCCGCGTTCCAGGTAAGCAGTTCCATTTACTGCCAATGACGGAATCCCCTTTTCATTCAGACCGGAAAGTAACTCCCCGATTGCCTCATCGGAGTGCTGAACCAGCGGAAAAACCATGACCCCGTCGGTGCCGGCAGGCAACCGATCCAGCAGATTCTCATATTTTTCAACCGGCACAAAAGAAACATCGAAGTCATTTTCAATGTCTCGCAGGTATGTAGTTAAGACCGGAAAGTCAGAATATAGCTCCCGGGGAATGACAACAGCCAGATTAACCAGTTCAAAAATACGGGTAAAAGTGTCCATGTCACTTTTCAGCCGGACAGGCGATTCAATCCACGAAAAATGGGAAATGCCCAAATTTTTATCAAGTTGAACCGGCAAATTTTGAAGTTCCGGGTCTAAAATTGTGGCGGCAATTACCGGTTTGGGAAAGGATGGTAACCGGGCAGCCTCTTCCGAGGAGAGAAATCCCAGCGTCACTACAATATCTGTTTCAGGATCATTTAAAAAAGCTTCTATGTTCTCCCGGATTTTTTCAGGCAGCCAGTTTGCAGTCATTTCTTTAAAAACTGCTCCCTCACTTCCGTGGGTCAATGCTTCAATTTCCGACTTCACCTGTTTGGTTAGCAAATCAAATTCTTGTCCCGGTGCATCAGTAACAATACCCACTTTGACCGGCTGGGCAAAAGTCAGCAGCGGTAACATAAATAATAGAAAAAAGATGTTCAAAACAGTTGAAATTCGTTCCATGTTTCTATTGTTAATTAATATTCACTAACCATGATATTGTAATTATTTGGTATTCAACTCAATCGTTAGTATTGCACAATTTTTTCACTCAATAATTCGATACAAAGTTAGTTAATATTTACTAACTTACAAATTTTTTTCAACATTTTTATTTAATTAAAAAGAATGTGACCCACTAACGTGCTCCAAAATATCGTGAATAGCTTCAATCGTATGCGTATAATCCGCTGCTTTTCATCATATTTAATAATCCGGCCACATGAAGTCCACAACCGTGAAACTCTCTTCAGTCTATACTTTCGATATTGAAATAACCTTCCAATTTTATTTTGAAATCAGGCATTTTACAGACTCTGTTAATTTGGCGCCCTCTTTTTGAAGGTTAAAAGAAAAACCAGAAAACTGCCATTTTTTTACAAAAAGCCGCAAAGCGCCCATAATAAAAATAACCAGGTGGTCAGCTAAAATATCGTCTCTGATTTCATTACGTAGCTGTCCTTCATTTAATATTGCAAGCAACGTCTGATTATTATATTCAATTACCTCTGAAATTTTGCTAATCAGTTTTTCTTCATTTCTGAAGATTTCTTCGGAAAAAACAACCGAAGCCAGTGATGGCATTT
>Ga0209270_1001842_pt1 | contig 25735 bp, 16 predicted proteins | sample MTBAKSrepl1MetaG_FD_187456 | JGI IMG/M metagenome (GOLD analysis project Ga0209270, IMG submission 187456) | Enrichment culture microbial communities from Arthur Kill intertidal strait, New Jersey, USA, that are MTBE-degrading - MTBE-AKS1... | ecosystem: Environmental > Aquatic > Marine >...
CCGACAACATGGCCGCCATCGGCTACATCCAGGGCCGGATGGGTCCCCGGGCCATGGCACCCGCCGGCCAGCCCGCCGAGCCGGTGGAGCTGCCGTACCGGCTCAAAGTCGAGCTGGACCTCAACGGACCCAACTGCATGGGCACCCTGGTGCTGCGCGAGGACAAGATCGTCTTCGAAACGGGCGCGGCCAAGTGCGCCGACCGGGCGTTCGTGAAGGAATGGGATTCGCTGAAGGAGTACCGCCGCCTCGACGACCGCCAGTTCCTGCTCATCTTCTACAAGTACGGCCGCTCGGCTCCCGACGAGATCACCGAGCTGCGCTTCTGGGCCCAGGGGCCGGTCCCCCAGGAGGTGCACCGGATGCTCGCCGAGGGCGGCCGCTAGCGCCGCCGGCGGAGCCCGCGCTCAGGCGGCGGGCGCCCCCGCAAAAACACAGCGCCCCGGACGGCTGCCGCTGTCCGGGGCGCGATCTGTTTGGGGGTGGCGCTCAGGCCTTGGCGGCCTGGAAGCGCTCCTTCAGAAATTCGATCACCGACTGGGTGGATGTGCCGGGGGGGAAGATGGCGGCCACGCCCATGGCCTGGAGCTGGGGCACGTCCCCCTCGGGGATGATGCCGCCGCCGAAGACGAGCACGTCGTCCATCTGGTTGGCCTTCACCAGGTCCATGATCTTGGGGAACAGGTGCATGTGGGCGCCCGAGAGGATGGAGATGCCGATCACGTCCACGTCTTCCTGGAGCGCGGCGGCGACGATCTGCTCCGGCGTCTGGCGCAGCCCCGTGTAGATGACCTCCATCCCGGCGTCGCGCAGCGCCCGGGCGATGACCTTGGCGCCGCGGTCGTGGCCGTCGAGGCCCGGCTTGGCGATGAGCACGCGGATCTTCCGTTCCATGTTTAAACTCCGTTCAACAGCGATTCAAAAGCAAAGTATAGTTAAAATCCCGGCATCCCGCAAGACCTATGTAAAACGGTGAACGGTGAACGGTGAACAGTGAACAGTGAGGAGATAGGAGATAGGAGTTTGAAGTCCCTTCGTGATCGTGATTCGTAATCGTGATCGTAATCGTGATCGTAATCGTGATCGTAATCGGAATCGTAATCGTAATCGTAATCGTGATCGAGGCTAGAGGCTCGAGACTCGAGGCTCGTTTTCCGGAACGCGGACATCGGACTTCGGAAATCGGATATCGGACCTGGGACCTGGGTTCGGGTCCTGGATCACAGAACCTAGATTCCAGTACTCGTTCACCGATTCACCGATTCACCGATTCACCCATTCACCCATTCACCACTCCCTTTCCCTTGGCACGATCCACCGGTTGGTACGCCTGAGGTACCGCGAGCGGCAGCGAGCGGCGCGACAACCCATCGCCGCGGCTCACCCCAGGCACTTGACCACTCTGTCTGTGTCGCTTCAATGCCTGTCTGGGGTCAAAGGGCAACCCGTCGTCGCGGGGTCTGCCACGACACACCAGGTCGCGTGACCCACACTGCCGCCGCCGTTATGGCATGGTGTCGCGGCGCCAGCCGGTCGTGGCGGCTGGCCCCTCGCGCCGCTCGCTGCCGCTCGCGGTACCTCCCGCCTGCCGGCTGCCTGATCGTGCTCGTACTCGTGCTCGTAATCGTACTCGTGCTCGTACTCGTGCTCGTACTCGTGATCGTAATTCGTAATCGTGTTCGTAATCGTAATCGTGATCGTGCTCGAGGCTAGAGGCTCGAGACTCGAGGCTCGTTCCCGTTCCGGTCATTCGCGCTTGTGATCGAACGACGAACTTCGGACTGAGGAGTTCGGACATCGGCTGTCGATCATGAAGCGTCGAATGCTTCTCAGATCCCACGACTCATCCCTCTGGGATTTCGGGTAGTGGCCGCTGGGTATTCAATCATTGCATCCGAATATTGATAGGAATACAATCAGGCCAGAACAATCTCTTCAATCAGTCCAATCGGCTGCGCGATCATTTCTCACCTTTCATGAAGGAGGTTCATGATATGAAACCCGGCGTGTCCCGGTTTCTGCTGAGTGTGGCCATCGCCATGGCACTCGCGGTGCCCCTGGCGGCCGCCACGTACTTCGGGGCCCATGTCACCGCTCTGTCGCCGTGGATCAACCGCATTGACGTGTACAACAACGACGATGCGCCCCATACCTTTACCCTGACCATCTGGAATACCAGCGGGCAGCTGGTGTCATCCGCCCAATACCCGGTGGGCGCCCATGCGGCAGCCCGCGTGGTCCTGCCCGCCGACCCCGGCTACTCGCCGGCCCCGGGTGAAATCGTGCTCGCGCCGGTGGAGGGCACCTGCGCCGTCACCGCGGCCAATGAGCGGGTCCGGCCGAAACTGTCATACCGCTACGGCGACAGCCTGTCGCTGTGCGAGTTCTTCATGCAGGATACAATGGCGTGGGAGTACGTGCTGCCCAACACCATTCAGGCGCATTTCATCGGCACCGGCATCGCCGTGATGAATCCGTCGGAGGTTTCCCTGGCCGTCCGGCTCGAAGCGTTCCGCCTGGGCACCCTGGTGGGGGACAGCGGCGAGGTGGCGATCGCCCCCCACACCAAGCTGGTCTCCATTTCGGAGGGGCTCTGGCCGGGTGTGGGCGTCGACGATTTCGACATGGTCCGGATCAGCAGCGATCAGGTGGTTTTCCCGACCCCCATGTGCATCACCTGGGATCAGCTCAACGACCGCCATGTGTTCTTCAACGCGGCGCCCACGGCGATGCCGACGGTCTTCCAGCCGGGGGATCTGTACGCGGTCGATTCCATCGTGGGTGACCTGATGTACGTGCCGGCAGGGACGTTCACCCAGGGGTCGCCGACGGACGAGGTCTGCGGGGGATTGGATTTTGAAAAACAGTTCACGCACACCCTGACCCGGAACCTGGCGGTGATGGCCACGGAGGTGACCCAGGGGATGTGGGCGGCGCTGAAGGCGGCGCAACCCACTCTGCCAAGCGATCCGAGTTCTTATAACGGATCGGATCGTCCGGTGGAACATGAAACCTGGTTTGAAGCGGTGCTGTTCGCCAACCTGCTGAGCGTGGAGCAGGGCCTGACGCGGTGTTATTACACGGACGCGGGGTTCACTACACCAGTCAGCGCCGCCAATTACACCACCGGTCCGTTCTACTGCGATTTCGATGCCGATGGTTACCGGTTATTGACAGAGGGCGAATGGGAATACTGCTGCCGGGCGGGGACGGCGACGCCGTTCTGGATCGACGAGCCATACTTAGCCACCGAAAACTGTGATCTTTGTGGTGTGACTGGAGTGCTCCAGAATCTGGAGTCTGCGGCGGTGTTCTGCGCCAACGATCCCGGAGCCACCGCGGCGGTGGCGACGAAACTGCCCAATCCGTGGGGCCTGTACGACACCCATGGCAACGTGTATGAGTGGTGCTGGGACTGGGCCGCTACATACCCGACGGGGAGCGCCACCGACTACCAGGGCCCCGGGACAGGCTCCGAACGGGTAATTCGGGGCGGCAGTTGGGCCAACACTGCATCAACCATCCGGTCGGCTTTTCGGCTCGGCATGGGCGGCCCCGAATTTCGCGGCTCCCGGGGAGTTCGCCTGGCCCGAGGTCTGTGAGTAGCGGACGAGCCGGCGCGGCAGACGGCGGACGAGGGGCGCGGGCCGCTGCCGCGCCGCCTGGTTCTTGACGGCGGCTTTGACGATGCGGCCATGCGCTAAAAACGATGCCGGCCACGATACGATTGCCTTGGAGTCCGCCTCGCCAGGACGATCCCGTGATCCCATCTCATTCTGTTTCATGGTAGGCCCGCTATTCTGACTCCGACGAACATGGACAAGCGTGGCCCCGAGACGGCGGGGCCGCGCTGGTCCAACCTTAAGGTCTGACTGTTGACCGGTTGAAAGCCGGCGCAGCCGGAACCCGCGGTTCGGGGTTCGGGGTTCGGGGTTCGCGGCTCGCGGTTCGCGGTTCGGGGTTCGGGTTTTTCCCTTCATCTAACGTCTCCCGTCTGTCGTCTCCCGTCTCCCGTCTCCCGATTCCCGTCTCCCGTCTCCCGATTCACCGATTCACCGATTCACCGATTCACCGATTCCCGCTCCGTCGGGTAGCGGTTGAGTTGGGCGGCGAAAAAGCATAAGATGAGCTTTCGCATTCGACCATCTGGTGGAGGGAGTCCATGGTGCGAAAGTTCCTGCTGGTGGCCTGCGCGGTCCTGGGCCTCGTCATCGCCCGCTCGCCCCACGGCGCGGCCGACGATCGGGCGAAGCTGCTGGCCCAGGTGGGGCTCAAGCCCACGGCGACCGGCCGCGGCCAGATGGACACGGTGGGTTTCGCCAGCACCGCCGCGCAGATGGACATGGTCCGCGCCCAGGCCGCTGCGGCCGCCGCGCCGCGGGAGGCCGCGCTCCGGGCCGAGCACGGCTGGACCGACGCCGAGCCGCGGTTCGTGGCCGCCGTCTGCCCCCACGACGACTACTACTACGCCAGCCGCCTCTACCAGCTCGCGCTGGCGCGCGTGCGGGCGCCGGTGGTGGTGCTCTTCGGCGTGTTCCACAAGGCGCGCGCCTTCGACGTGAGCGACCGGCTGGTGTTCGACCGCTTCGCCACCTGGCGCGGGGCCTACGGGCCGGTGAAGGTGTCGCCGCTGCGCGAGGACCTGCTGGCTCGCATCCGCCTCGAGGACCGCGTCGTGGACAACGACATGCACCAGGTGGAGCACTCGCTGGAGGCCCTGGTGCCATTCCTCCAGGCGGCCAACCCCAACGTGGAGATCGTGCCCATCCTCGTCCCGCACATGGAGTGGCCGGTGATGGAGCGGCTGGCCGGCGAGCTGGGGCGGGCGCTGGTCGAGTCGTGCCGCGCGCGGGGCTGGATGCCGGGGCGCGACGTCGCCTTCGTCTGCTCCGCCGACGCCGTGCACTACGGGGACGCCGGCTGGGGGGCGTCGCCGTACTACCCCTTCGGATCGGACCTGGAGGGCTACCGGCAGGCGGTGGCGCAGGACCAGCGGATCCTCGCCGACCACCTGACCGGGCCCGTGCGGGCGGAGCGGCTCAAGGCCTTCCTGTACCGCTGCGTGGAGCCGGGGGACGTGGCCCGCTACCGGATCACCTGGTGCGGCCGCTTCTCCATCCCGCTGGGCCTGCAGGTGGCGGACCGGGTGACGCGGGAACTCGCGGGCCGGGAGCTGCGGGGCGTGGCGCTGGACTACGGCACCAGCGTCTCGGAGGCGTCGCTGGACGAGTCCGACTTGCGGGGACTCGGCACGACGGCGCCCAACAACCTGCATCACTTCGTGGGCTACGCGGCGGTGGGCTATTACGAAACGGATCGTCAGGCGGATTGAATAATCCAATGAGTGAACGATAATTATGCAATCAGGAGGTACGGAATGAAAACCAAGATCCCCGGACTGAAACCCGCGGCGCTGTGGAAGCACTTCTTCGCCCTGGCCGCCATCCCCCACTGCTCGAAGCACGAGGCCCAGGCGGCCCAGTACGTGCTGGCCCAGGCCCGGCGCCTGGGGCTGCCGGCGCGGCAGGACGCCGCGGGGAACGTGGTGGTGACCAAGCCGGCCAGCGATCCCGCCAAGACCGGCCCGGCGGTGGTGCTCCAGGGCCACCTGGACATGGTCTGCGAGAAGAACGAAACCACCGCCCACGATTTTGCCAAGGAAGGGATTAAGCCGGTGCGGGACGGGGACTACATCCGCGCCCAGGGGACCACTCTCGGGGCCGACAACGGCATCGGCGTGGCGGCGGCCCTGGCGGTGATGGAGGCCAAGGACCTGGTCCACGGCCCCGTGGAGTTCCTCTTCACCATCGACGAGGAGACCGGGCTCACCGGCGCCTTCCAGCTCGGCACTGACATGCTCACCGGCAACCGGATGCTCAACCTCGACAGCGAGGAGGAGGGCGCCGTCTACATCGGTTGCGCCGGCGGCATGGACACGGTGGCCACCAGCCCCGTGCGCACGGTGCCGCTGCCGGCCGGCCGGGCCGTCTACCGCCTGAAGGTGGCGGGGCTCAAGGGCGGCCACTCCGGGCTGGATGTCGCCACCGGGCGCGGCAATGCCATCAAGCTGGCGGCGCGGATCCTGTGGACGCTGCGGCGCCAGTTCACCGTGGACATCCTGACCCTCACCGGCGGCTCCAAGCGCAACGCCATCCCGCGCGAGACTTTCGTGACCGTGGCGCTGGAACCGGGGCAGGTGTCCTCCGTGGAGCAGGCGCTCCGCGCGCTGGAAACGGACATCCGCTCGGAGCTCGGCTCGGCCGATCCCGACTTCCAGATCCTGTTCGAGCCCCACACCTCGAACCTGGAGCGGATGCTCGACGCGGCCGACGCCGAACGGGTGGTGCAGTTCCTGTACGCCGGCCCCCATGGCGTCATCGCCATGACGCCGGACATCCCGGGCCTGGTCCAGACCAGCACGAACCTGGCCATCGTGGAGCTGCTGCCCGACCAGGTGCGCGTCTCCATGAGCCACCGCTCCTCGGTGGAGAGCCACAAGCATGACGTGGGCCGGATGGTGGCCGCGTACTGCGCCCTGGCCGGCTTCGCGGTGGAGCAGGGCTCCGGCTACCCCGGCTGGAAGCCCAACCTGCAGTCGGCGCTCCTGAAGACCGCCATCGAGGTGCACCAGAAGACGTTCCGCAAGAAGCCGGAGATCAAGGCGATCCACGCCGGCCTCGAGTGCGGCATCATCGGCGAGAAGTACCCGGGCATGGACATGATCTCCATCGGTCCCATCATCCTGGGCGCCCACTCCCCCGACGAGCGGGTGAGCATCACGTCGGTGGCCCACTTCTGGAAGTACCTGAAGGCGATGCTGGCGGAGCTGTAGCCCGGACGCTGCGCCTTTCGACAACCATCTGAAAAACGGCGGGATCCTCCCGCCGTTTTTTTTACACCCAAAACCCGTACCGAGATGTACCTCGCGGCCTGGCGGCCGCGAGTTCCATCTGCAGGACAGGGGGGATTCTAGCGGCATGATGACGGGGATTCCGACGGCAGGACAAGTTGGCGTCCGGCAGCACGAGGGAGGAGATTCGGGTGGTGCGATGTGGGGATTACTCAGTGACTCCCGATTTTCTGCAGATTCTTGGCAGGCTTTTTTCACTGAAGCCACGAGCACGATGGAGCAGCCGGCAGGCGGGAGGTACCGCGACCGGGAGGGAGCGGCGCGATGTGCCAGCCGCCTCGATGTCCCGACGCCGCGACACCATGCCATCACGGTAGCGGCCGTGCATGTCACGCGACCTGGTGAACCGTTGCAGAACCCACGGCGATGGTTGGCCCTTTGATCCCGGACGGGCATTCAAGCGGCCCGGACAGAGTGGTTGAACGCCTGGGGTAAAGCGTGCCGATTGGGCTTTCGCGCCGCTCGCTGCCGCTCGCGGTACCTCCACATTGCCAACCGGTGGATCGTGCACATGTCTCAGGCGCTGGGCCGATCGATGAACGACTGGTTGGACTGGTGAATTCCAGATACTTTCAATCAATGGGTTCCGGCTCCGCCGGGTTGGGGATGAACTGTGCCGGATAATCCGACGGACTGGTTGATCCTGCCGTGGCCGAACTCGCGCACCGCCAGGCCCTCGGGCTATGAGCATGATTAGTCAGCTGTACAAATCTGCAAGCATTCAGCAGGATTTCTCACTGGTCTTACTGTGCCGGGTCGCCCAACTCATCATCGATATGCAAAATCAATAGTTTGATGACGAAAGTAGCCAGGCGCTGCCCGGCTTCGCCGGGCGGCGCCTGGCTATTCTCGTTGCGGTTTGAACAGTGCGCCGGAGAGGAAGCCGATCGGTAGGGAGTCTGAAAATCTGTCCTCGAAGATTTGGTTCCGACTCCGTCGGGTTGAGCGAGGCGCTCAAGCCGCGAAAACCGAAGTCCGTTGTCAGAAATCCACGCGGGTGATCGAGTCTTGAGTCTCAATCTCGGGTGCGGTTACCTCACGAACCAGCCAGTATGCGACCGCGAGCACAGACGGTGGTCGCGAGTTACTTCTTCGACTCGTGCACGTACACCGGCAGTCCCGCCACCATGGTCATGGCCGGCCGGAACTTGGCGATGAAGGCGTTCACGGCGGCCACCCGGGCGGCGTCCATCATGCCGTCGGGCATCTGGCTCAGCATCTCCAGTGTCAGGCCGCCCGGCCCCTGGATGGCCAGCGGGTTGTTCCGCCAGACCACGATGTCGGCGAACCAGCCGGGGGAACCGGCCGCCGGCGGCAGCGCGGCGATGGCGCCGACCTCCGTCTCCTGCTTGGCCACGTAGGCCGCCCAGAACGTCATGCTGCCGAGTGTTTCCTCGATGGTCATGTGCATGGGATTGTCCGGTGTTTCGGCGGTCAGGCCGAAGGGGCCGTACACCCGGCCCACGAGGTAGTCCGCGGGGCGGAACTCCGGCTCCGGCCCGTCCTGGTCCAGCCAGTGGTACGGGTCGATCTCCAGGGGCGTCCGCGCCACCGCGCCGATGACGGTGAGGGCGGGGCGCGGATCGCGCATCGCCGGCGGGTCGGTGTTGAGCGTGAACGGGATGTCGGCGGCCATGACCAGCGGCGTGGCGACCAGGTGGTGATAGCGGGGGACCGCCGGCAGGCCCCGCCAGAAATTGGCGTAGCCGTCGTGGGGGATGTCCCACAGCTCCTGGAGCGGGGCATAGCTCGTGCGGGAGCCCTGGCCGTCGAGCGCGAAGATGCCCGGCTGGAAAGAGAAGCCGATGTTCCGCGAGGCCGGGGTGGTGTCCGCGTTGATGCCGCCCGGCCCGATGACATCCGCGAACACCTGGTAGGAGACGTTGGTCAGGTGCTCCACCCGGTACCGTTCGTTCTGGAAGGTGCGGGCCACGGCGCCGAGGTCCGCGTCGACGGGGACGGCCCGCTGCCACCACGCGGGCAGCTCGTCCCACGTGGCCGGCAGTTCGCCGAGGTCGGTCTTGAGCTGCTTGATGGCGTTCACCCAGAGGTCCACCGCCCCGTCGCCGGCGCAGTGGCAGACCGCCTGGGAGGGCATCTCGGGCAGCGCCGGGTCGGCGGCGCACTTGGCGTACCAGATCCGGGCCAGCGTCTCGAGCAGCGTTTCCCAGGCCGTGGCGGCCTGCTCACCCACGGCGGCGAGCTTGTCCGCGAGGCGGGCCGCCCCGTCAGGCGCGGCGAAGTCCACGTGGCTGAGCCCGTCCAGGTCCGCCGCCAGCGCGGCGGTATCGATGGGCCGGTGCAGCCAGTCGACCACGCCGTTCCGGAGGAAGGACCAGTCGGTGGACAAGGCGTTTCCCCGGCGGAAGAACTTCGTCTCGGTCTCCCGCACCAGCCAGTAGAGCGCCGCCGATTCCCGGCTGGTGAACACCTGCTCCTGGGCGTTGACGAAGGTGAAAAGACCGAAGCTGTGGTCCCAGAACGTGACGGGCGTTCCGGTCTCGGTGACCGTGGCGTAGCCGTCCAACTGGCTGGCCTTCATGAAGGGAGCGCTGGAAAACAGGGTGCGGCTGGTGACGCCGCCGTCGAGCTGCAGCTTCCAGCCCAGCCAGCGCACCCAGCCAGGGGACTCGGGATGCTCGTCGGGCGGTTTCAGCCGGTCCACGTCGGATCCGGTCGCCGGGTTGTGGGCCAGGTACAGGATCTCGTCGATGTCGGCCGGATTTTCGAGATAGTAATAGAGCCCCACCCGCAGGTTGAAGTGCCCGGTCTGTTCGGCCGGATCAATCGCCGCCGTATCGAAAAACGAGTCGCCGCCGCAGAAGCGGTGGTCGTACGACAGCGCCTTGTAGGCGTCGAAATCATCAGTCGCGTAGCGGCGGCGATAGTACATGATGTCGTTGGCGCCGGTGAGCCCGTGGCGGTGGCACCAGGCGGCCATGCTCCGCCGCTCTTCCATGTATTCGGAGATGCTCTCGGGGGGGAGGATCGTCGCCGCGAGCATGTCCCGCATGACGTAGTGTTCGGCGTAGCCGGTGGGCCGCCAGGCCTGCGCGCCGGCATCGTAGAAGTACTGGAGCAGCCCCACCTGGGCGCCGTTGTACCAGTTGGTGGCGTAGGGGTGGCGGGGATCCCAGCGGCCGCTGGCCAGCGGCTCGTCTCCCGGCGATTCCCCCCACCAGGCCAGCGCGTCGTCCCAGACCGACTTGGAGACGCAGCGGACGATGGAGCGGTAATAGGGAATCACCGTGACGCTCTGCGGCGGTCCGGCGAAGGCGGCGTCGGCCACCTCGGCCAGAATCGGCTGGGCGAACAGGTGCCCGCCATCGGTGTCCCGGCTGACGACGCTGAACGGGACGGTCAGGGCGCCCCCTCCGGCCGCGGGTTCCACCACCAGGTCGATGAAGCTGGGGATGGGCAGGCTGAACAGCGCGTCGATGTCGGGGGAGGCGCCGGGCACCGCGATGTCCCAATCGGCGCCGCTGTCCGCAGGGGGCGTCACGGTTCCGGCGGGGATGGGGCCGAAGCGAGTGCCGAGGGTTTGTTCCTGCAGCTCGTTGAAGCGATCGATGATGGGGGCGTTGTACCAGCAGGACTGGCCGCTGGTCTGCACCATGACCGCCGGGGCGGTGGGGTAGGTCAGCGGCGGCCAGGTGCCCGGATCCGATTCGCAGGGATCGGCGGGCGGCTCCGTCGGGGCGCCGGCGCCGACGCCGATGCGGTTCAAAAGAAAATCGGGATTGATCTCGACCGCCGCGCAGTCGGCGGTTCGGGCGAACAGGTAGTTCTGGTCGGACGGGTCCGCGGCGATCGATTCCACGCTGTTGCTCCAGTAGCCGTGGAGCACCACGCTGTCCTTGCCTTCGTCGGCCAGGTAGTCGTTGGCGGCGGTGACAATCCGCCACATGGTGTCGCGTTCGCATACCCGCTCCCAGTCCGACGGGTCCACGTAGAACGCCGGGTCGGACACGTCGGCAAAGTACCCGAAGCGTTCGCCGGGCGCCGGCAGCTTCTTGGCCCAGACGGAGATATGCATGTGGTCGTCGATGAGGCCCGGGGTGGCTACGGCGCCGTTCAGGTTGATGAACACGCCCTCGGTCAGCAGGGAATCGGCGATCCCCTGGGCGTGCCAGTAGGCGATCACTTCGCTTTGGGTGACGCCGGGGGCCGGCGGCTGCTCCATGTTCAGGAGCGCCGGGTACTGGTCCGCCGGCGCGGCGACGTCCGGCCCCGCCCCGGGCTGGCCGGGCAGGGCGGGGTAGACGCCGATGATCCGTCCGGTGACGGGGTGGATGAGTACCGCGTGGAGCACGTAGAGACGGTGCCGGTCCGCCGTGGAGGCCGGGCTCAGCGCCGTCCAGGGGTTGACCGTGAGGAGATAGCCGTTGTAAAGGCAGCGGACGCGCGGAACGGTGTAGTACGCCTGCTGGAACACGTACCACAGCATCAGGTCCTGGACGTTCAGCAGGCCGTCGCTGTTCATGTCGGCCAGCGCCGCCGTTTCGTCGGACAAGGTGATGTTCTCGACAATGGCCTGGCCCAGCAGCATCGCGTCGGCGTCATTGACCCAGTTGTCTCCGTTGAGGTCCCCCTTGACGCCGGCCGCCGAAGCCGAAACACAGAGACACGCCGCCAGCAGGATCCCCGACACCAGGTGGATCGCTCGCATCGCTCCTCCTTTTCCAGACAACAACAAGCTTCGGTCCGGCCCGACCGGTGGCACTGAGACGGCATGAATGATTTGGATAAATTGTACTCCCAGTTCCAGCTGAGAACAAGCGCGACCGCCGCCCGGGCTGACAAGGACACAGTGGAGCGGCGGTGGACTCCGCGCTTCCCCGCGCCCCTGTTCAGGGGCGCGCCGTGTACAACTATTCGGCTTTCCAGGCGCTGCCCGGCTTCGCCGGGCGGCGCCTGGCTATTGTCTTTGAAACTGGATGTGCTTGCCGGAGACCCGGCACCGCGGACCGGAACTGGAGTTCACGATCATGCCCCTTTGATTCCGGCTCCGCCGGCTTGGGAATTACGATTACGAATTACGATAACGATGACGATTACTCAGTTACTCCCGATTTTCTGCCAAAATTTGGCAAAATATCTCACCGGTTTCTTCCCCCCGGTCGCCCGTCCCATCATCGACCGGCCCGATCCACGTTGTCACGACGAAAATAGCCAGGCGCAGCCCCGCGAATGCGGGGCAGCGCCTGGACAATCGATTGTTTTTGACGTCGCGCGCCCCGGACAGGGGCGCGGAGAAGATCACCGCAGCTATCGTTCGTCGACCGCGACGTGGTGCAGGCGGAGCAACTGAACCCACTTCTCTCGCGCGACACCCGCCGGTAGTGCTCCGCCTGGTTCTCAATGTGCCGCCGGACGGCTGGCACCTGAGAGGCACTCACCGAAAACGCCGAATAACCGTCCGGCCAATCGAACCAGGGCGTGTTCGGCGGGAGAGATTTTTTCCGAAGATTCGATCCGAATTTCCCCGCGCCCCTGTCCGGGGCGCGCCGTGTTTTTTACTTCCGCTTTCCAGGCGCTGCCCCGCATTCGCGGGGCTGCGCCTGGCTATTGTCTTTGAAACTGGAAGGGCTTGCCGGAGACCCGGCAACGCAGCACGGAGCTGGAGCGAATGATCATGCCGCTTTGGTTCCGGCTCCGCCGAGTTACGAATTACGAGCACGACAAACTCAAAACTCCTACCTCCTATCTCCTGTCTCCTATCTCCTAACTCCCAACTCCTAACTTTCTCTCAGTCCCAGAACGTCGAGGATGTCAGGGGCGAGGCGGGACCAGGCCAGCGTCTCGGCGACGAACTGTCTCCCGGCCGCCGTGCGGGCCGCGGCCTCACCGGCCACCGCGGCGGCCAACGCCCGCTCCCAGCCCGGTTCGTCATCGGCCAGCGCGATGAATTCCCCGAAATCTGCGGCGTCGGCGGACGGGTTGGCCGCCACGGGCAGCCCGGCGGCCAGGTACTCGCGGATCTTCATGACGGCGCGGTAGCGGTTGGCGCCGCCCGGGCGCAGGTAATGGAATCCGGCGCGGCAGGACCGCAGGATGGCGGGCACGGCGGCGTGATCGACGTAGCCGGCGAAGTGGATGCGGTCACCCAGCCCGGCGGCCTGCTCCCGGAACTCTGCCAGGCGCACGCCGTGGCCCAGCACCAGCAGGCCCCAGTCGGCGTGGCGCGCCAGGATCCGCCCCAGGGCGGGGAGCACGTCCCCGAAATCGGAGGTGATCCCCAGCGAGGCCATGTAGATGATCGTGGCGCGGCGGCCGGTGAACGCGGCGATCTCCGGCGGCAGCGGCGCCGCGGGGGCGGCGAAGACGTCCAGGTCCACGCCCTGGGGGATGCGGCGGAGTCGCTCCGGCGCCACGCCCGCTTCTGCCTCGAGATACTCCCGCAACGGTTCCACGTGGTAGGAGACGGCGTCGAAGCGGCGCGGCCAGCGCCGGAACCAGCGCCGGACCAGCCGCCGCTGCAACCCGGGCGGGTAGTATTCGAAGTCGAGGTCGTCCACGTCCAGGACGATCCGGGCGCCGCCCCGGGCGGCGGCCAGCGCCGGCAGCACCGCGTTCGGCATGGGCTTGAGCGCGTACACCGCCCGCCACGGCCGGCTCCGGGCGATCCGCCGCCCCTGCCGCGTCGCCCGCAGCACCGCCGCCGCCAGGCCCGCCGGGGCCGGCCCAATGATTGCCGAATTCGCTTCCTTCGCTCCGGCGGGGGAGGCTTCGACTGCCGTCGCGCCAACTCTTTTTGCTTCGACTGAACCTGGAACCGCGGCGGAAGGCGCGGCTGGCGGGAGGTCATCGGCTGGCGGGAGGTCATCGGCTGGCGGGAGATCATCGGCTGGCGCAAACGAGTTTTTGTTCGCCGCATCTAGTGAACGATGCAGTTGCCCGCCACTTCGGGGGCTTTCGGGAATGCCCACGTAGGCGATGCCGGGATGCGTCCGGGCCGGCAACCCCGCCGGCAGCCGCTCCACGAAGGTCACCGGCCACCCGGCGTCGGCGACGACGCGGGCCATGTTCCAGAACCGCACCCCTGACCCGCTGTCGCTGGTCAGAGCGGAGAGGAACAGGACTGATGTTGAAGTGTATCTGCTCATTTCCAGAATTAGCGATAGATTCATTAATTCTAAATTCAATGGATACAGACTATACCCAGTTTCTTGATGCGATTATAATAATTATTAAAGGTCAGTTCACGATGTTCCAATCTAAAATCACGGCCGACAAAAAACGAGTAATATTCATCACCGGTCACCATATCGGGTCAAAAAGACGCGCCAATTTCCACTGGTTGGCGGATGCGTTTTGGCGTGCAGATTACGAGGTGATTTTTTTTACCTGTTGGATTAGCTGGATCTCACGATTGGTAGGCGATCCTCGATTTCAGTATTTCCGAAAAGAATCAGTCCGCCGTTTGGTTTGGGTGAATGATCATTTGGGTAGTTATGTCTGGTTGACCCCTTGGCATCCGTTCAATTTGCCGTTGAAATCGTTAAATCAACTCACAGGCACACTTTTTCGTAGTTATCCCTGTTTCCCTCTCGGTGAAATCACGCCAATCATCGAGCAGAGCAACCTGTTTATTTTTGAATCAACACCAGGGCTCATGTTGTTTCCGGTCTTTAAAAAAATAAATGATAAGGCTCAAACGATTTACCGAGTATCAGACCCACTTGCACTTGTCAATATTCATCCGATTGTCGAAGAGGCTGAGAAGCGCTGGTCACCACATTTTGATTTGATCAGTACAACCAGTGAATATTCCTTTCGGCAGTTTGCTAATCTGCCTCATTGCCGGTTACATTACCATGGATTGGAAAAAGCTGTTTTTTCCGTCAATACACAGAGCCCGTTTCCTCCAGACAGCATCAACGCCATCTTCGTTGGAAACTCACATCTGGATGTTGACTTCATCAACAGTGCCACAGGACTTTTTCCTCAATGGCATTTCCACATAATCGGACCGTTTAAGAATTTGCCCCAACGTGAGAACATTCATGCTTACGGTGAAATTCCCTTCCAGCAGACCATCCCTTTTATTCAACATGCAAATATCGGGTTGCAAACCAGGTCGTACTGTAAAGGCGCCGAGCATCTGACCGACACTCTGAAAGTACTACAATACACGTATTGCCAACTCCCCATCGTCGCACCGGAGTTTCTTCGAACACGCCGCACGCACTGTTTTTACTACACGCCGGGTGATACTGCCAGCATTCAGCAAGCTCTTCATCATGCCCTGCTTTTCGACAGGAATTCGATCGATCGGGAGGGGATTCAGACTTGGGATGAACTGCAACAACGGATGATCAGTGATCTTGATATCATTTCGGGAGCGCAGGGCTCATCTCACCGCATGATCTTGCCGTAACCGGGCGATGAGCCCGAATAATCACATCTTCCTTGAATTACTCTTTCGTCCTGATCGTGAAGTTGATTGTGCCAAGCGGACGGAAGTACATCCGTGATGGCGATAACCGCCGGTTGTATTTCAATGAGACGGTAGATGGGTATTCCCCATCCAACATGAGATCCGGCAAATCCGTTCAAACCAAAGAAGATGCAAGCAGCTTGAGCCCTGTCAGGCAATCGGAAAAGTCCATAATCTAGAGGATTGGGTTCCAGTTTGTCGGGATGCTGAGGAGCAAAGTGACTGTTAACTGATCGGAAGTGTTGTCTTCGGCACGGTATGGGAGTGTAGATGTAACTGCCAGGATCGATGATCCAATCTTGACCATCGACATTGAGTTCCAATGATAGTTGGTCGTTATGGGCATGTCCCCCAAACCCGTTTTGGCCGACCGGGCCACACCGAATCAGCATGTACACACGAGAAGAGCGAAATAAGAATATTCCAAAACAGGGATAAGCTGTTGCTTTGAGATTGAGTGTGTTGTCACCTCCCGGCGTCAGAATGAGAGTTCGTTTGCTTTGATATCCTGCCGTCGACGTGATGGAGTTGCGAACATGCTCCCAGGAGGTCCCGCGTGCGCGAGATGATACCAGGTGATCTGATACCGTGGCAGTGATTGTGTCTGATACTTCAAGAGAAGATCTGCCAACGATCGATCGGATGAGCGATTCTTCCAAACGGCAAGTATTTAGAAACTTGCTGAAATCAGCTCGTTGCAGCAATCCATTGCAGGCGCTGACCACGTGCCGATAGTCGAGAACATCTTCGTCCCAATACTCATCGCCTTCCGCTTTGTTCCGATAATCAGAAAGATTCTGATATCTGGCTTTTGCCTCACCAACGGTGGTTCGCCAATACGTGGGCTGTAATTTTAAAAATCTTCCGCTGTCGTTGTCGCCGATCTGAGGTAACTGCCCATTCGGCTTCGTGATGTCAACGACCATTTCTGCAGCTTTGGCCAAACGTTCAAAATACCAAAATGGGAAGGGCGATTGATTCAAATGATTGAGTGATTGGTATAGGGGTAGGGGTTCAAGGTCGCGCGCGGGTGCCGTCCATAGCTTGATCCGAGGCGGTTCTTGAAAGATTGTCTGCCGGTTCACCGCCAACCCAAGTACAAATGCTGTGGCGTACGCGACCATCTCTAAGGCGAAACAGTGATATGATGTGGATGCCTCAAAATATGAGCCATCGTGTTGGAATTGCTCCTGCATGATCGCTATCAACTCGTGAATGCTGAAGACAAGCCAGGCATCTGTCAGTTTGGCAGGGGGGAGGTAAACCGAGGCAAATAAAACACCGATGATGTTAGCGAGATAGTGGTTGTTTCGGAAGTATGGTGACCATTCCAAATTGGAAATGACATATTCAGCGTGAGTCAAAATGCTGCTGACCATGATCTTCTGAAACACTGAGTCAAATACCGCCCCGCCCGCTCTGAAAAGATCGTACGCAACAACCAGACTAGAACTCCGAAGCGCCACTTCCATGGGACAAACCCAATTGACGCCATGCCCTACCGGATTGGACGCGAAAAAATCCAATACCTGATTTTGAAACTCATCAAGATAGCGTTGTGCGACACTCTCTGGGTTTTGCTGGTTCTTAATCAGGCAATAAGCCAATGCCAGCTGCGGCAAATGTTGGAGCCTCGCCAATTCCCATGGAACTTTGATATCGGCTCCAACGACATTCCCGAATCGGATCTTGCGGGAACTGATTCTCGCAGGCCAACGATAGCCTGATTTGAAATCGAGATGCCAATTGATTGGCTCAAAATTTTTACCGATGAGTGAACGGAGGTACTGAGTTTCTTGTAGTTGACGTCTTGAAAGCGGTGGTCCTTCGTTCTTGTCTTGAGTCTGCGCTGTGAAACTGTATCCTTCAAGGCCGCAGCACGGAGTGTTTGCCGAAAAATTGATATTAATCCAGCCCGAACCAAGCAGATCTATCTCGTGCCCGCAAAACAACTCTGCGAGATGAATAATCTGCTGTTTATATGGTTCTAAACTCTGTGTGAAACGCGTCGGAATCAAACGGTTTAAATCGAAGCGCAGCATGCTCTGAAGATCACCTGTGGCAGCGTGCGTCGCGAGATAAGTTCGATTCCGATTCGCGAATCCTTTCAGTTGCCTAAATGCCTGAATTAACGCATAGCGAAAAACCTGATTGACTCGTTTTTGCCACATGGGGTTAAACTTCGATATGTCCCTTCCAATTTGGATGGGATTCGAAATCAAGCAGTCGATCGCGAAATTCTGGATGAAAGAAATCCCGGCCGTTTTGAGGGAGGCTGTCACTGATAATTTCAATGCAATTCTCGAAACAACCCTCCCCCGAAGCTGGGTGGTCTTGTCGAACGTCGAACTGCCTGATCTTTCTGATATCGTATCCCATCAGCCGGGTAACCACAAGATCGACAGCCATCGGATTTTCACCCATCACCAAACACCCGGCGGGTTTGGCTGTGGGAGCCAGTGGGCCTTCTTTTTCTCCACCAACAATTCCGTCGACAAGACAAAAAAAGTTCCGCTGTGGTTGTTGCCTCATTGTTCCCGATGAGTCAGCATAAAGAATGAGCTTGTAAAGATCCGCAACCATACGCCAAGCAGTATCGTTCCCATACCAGTTACCGCCTTCTTGGATGGCGGTCGATGGGGAGATATAAAAGAATGGTTTGAGAAATCGGCGATATATGCGCGCGACGAGCTTGTATAAGTACTCTCCTCTGCGCGTTTGGCTCGCCAAGAGAAAATCATATAGGTGTTGTTGACAGCGCAGAAATCGTTGCTCCCGATGAGGGGTGTCTTCTGGGATTGCATCTCCTCCTGTCGCGGGTGATCCTAATCGATAATGAATCAGATAGTTTTTGTCAGTGGTTATTCCCACCAATCCTTTAAGATTGAGCGTGACTCCGACTTTCTTGTGCACCTTCATTTTAGGAATGGAAATGAACAGATCCGCAGACAATGCAGTTCTTGATATCGCGTACTCGTGAGTGATGCCCGTGTGATGGCGGAGTGTTTTCGCACGATCAAAATCAGCTCCATAATATAAATGCTCATTGGATTGTCCGAAAAATTTGCTTTCCGAAGCGAGATTGATTATTACATGTCCGTTGGGATCACCTGACCGCGACTTGCGATTGCTGGGAAATGCCAGCTGCTTTGGATCTATCAAGGCAAAACTTCTCAAATCAATCAGCTGAACCTCGAAGCCGAACCGGGATCGATAAAACGATATGATTTCATTCAAACGCAGCAGGTCCATCAGTTGGTTCCAGTCGCAATCCATCTGCGGAGAATCCGCAATAAATATTTTACCGTCGCCTCTCAAGGCGATGTAGGCGTAATCGAGCGCAACTCTGAGAACAGATGGGTGAGTCACGACACCGTACAATTCACCACCCGAGACATTGAGACTGTTAACAAAATTAGGTTTTAACAGGACGGTCTGACCAGGTTTGCAGAGATGCCCCAAAGGATTCCAGTTCGGCTTGCCGAAGTTAGACTGGTCATATCCAGATTCAGCCATCAAACGACGGCATAAATCGTAGGGAAAATTCACTGAATCGGATCGCTCTGTAAATGGGAGTTCCGGATAATCCCCTGAAGGATGGTAGGGGGGGGATTCGTTGTATCGGGGTATCGTCTTGCCGAAAGCAACGCGATACATCAGCCGCCCTCGCGTGATGGTATATTCAATCTCTGATCTAGAAACAAGTGTTTGCCTGAAGCTGTCCGCGGGATGTCTGTTACCGCCTCAAGGCGTAGTTCGATATCATGTCCAAGCTTGGCTTTTATTCCCGAGGTAATCATCTTTACCTCCTGTGGTTGTAAAGGATGCTTGGGGATGTATCTGAATAAAACTGCACCGGGTTTTTCTTGATAGAACTGAAATTGGTATAAACCGTCAAATAGTGAATCATGCATATTCAATGCTGCCATTGAGATTAGCCGTCCGGTGCTGGTCTGAATAAAATCCTGATTTCGTCCCACAATCTGGCGGATAGATAGCCCGAGATGGCCACACGCCTGGCAATGATCACTGGACCTGATCGCCCCATCCAGGGTGCGGTAACGAATAAATGGTGTGTCATAATTATGAAAACTGGTCCCGATGAGTTCTCCGTCTTCTCCTTCCGCAGCTGGTGTTCCATCAGGACGCACTATTTCGGTGTAACCGTAAAAAGGCCAAGGGTGGTACTCATTGGAGCTTACACACCGGGGAGCCAAAATGGCCATCTCCGCATGGCCATACCAGCTGAAGAATGTAGCGTTCGGGAAGAACTTTTTGAATTTTTCGAGTTGCCATGTGAAAATATTTTCAGATCCCAGCAATATCAGCCTGATGCAGTCAGGCAATCTCTTGTCTTGTTTCTGCAGTAACTCAATCAGCAGATTTAACGCGGATGGATATGCTTGTAGTATGGCTGGGCGATATCGATCGAACAATTCAAGGTAAGTGGGAATTTGGGAATCGGTTAAATAGTAGGATGAAAGATAAAGTTCCTTGTAGAAGGGATTATATTTCCAGTGATTTTCGGGAGAGCCGACAAAAGCTCCGCGCAGGATTGCAGAAAGTGTTCCAAGGCGCCAACCGACGCGCTCCCACCCGGCATGCATGAAGGCAGCTTCCATCGCTAGATTCGCCCTAGAAACATGAAACCCAAATGGAATCCCTGTTGAACCTCCGGTTGTGATATAACACCCTCTCCATTGACGTGCTCTGAATTGCGAGGGCGAATCACGCAATTGCTGCTTTGTGATTAACGGGAAGTACGCCAAATCAGACACGCGTTGAAGATCGGACGGGGACACGCCCGCATCTTTCCAAACCGCTCGATACCCAACGGATCTATCCCACGCATACTGGACCATGTGTTTTAAGTGACGCAGCTGCCACTCGTTGATGCGCTCTTGTCCCCATCTGAAGGCATAGCGCAGGAAGATTTTCCAATACCAGTAAGTGGGGCCGCGTCGCCAGGAAGCCGGTAGAACTGCGGCTATCTGGTAGACAGGAGCAAGTGGCATGGCGCGAACTGCTGATAGTATTCGATGCAAAGACAAGTCCACCACCTCTCCGCTTACTGTGAGGGAGAGGTGGGTGGCGAATCACCACTTCTCAATAGCTGCTCCACGTGAAGGGCGATTTCGGTTGCTTGCAGCTGTTCCCATAAAGGTATTGGCCACTGCCCGCCTGATCGAACGGTTTGCGCAAATGCTTGTAGCTCTTCGAGGTGACCTTTTTGAATTCTTCTAAAAGGGTTACTGATTGATGTCTCACCAAATGACTGTAGGGTGTGAAAATCACTAATGACAAATGATTTGTGATCTGTCATCACTTCCAATCTCTCTTTCCCCATCTTTTCGTGCCCAAGAGAAGTGTATTGAAGGGATGCGACAGAACCTTCCTCGAAGGCGATGGTAGCGAGAAAGTTCTCGTTCGATCGAGAATATCCTGGCGCTGTCGGCAGAGCCATCACGGATATCCTGCCTACACGTGATCCGGTCAGGGCTGTAAACAGATCGTAAAAATGACACGCTTCACCCAAATTCCTCCCACCCTCTTCCGGGTTGAAAACCCAGTGATTATTCGGTAAGCAACCCGCATTGACTCGATAATGAATCATCAGAGGGTTGCAGCGTTTTTTGCAATTATTCACGATCGGTATAAACAATGGCGAAAATCTGCGATTGAATCCGGTCATCAAGACAGGCGACAAGTTGCTCTCCGACTGATTGTAGAATTCGCGGATACATTGTAGGTCGGGATCAGTCAGTGCCAGAGGTTTCTCAACCAGAACATGTTTACCGGCTTTCAATGCGGATAGTGCCATGCCCGCATGCAGGTGATGCCGTGTCGCAATAATCACGGCGTCGATCTCCGGATCTTCAAGAATAGTATTCAAATTTGATGTGGAGTATTGAGCGCTGAATCGCCTTGCCACATCCGCAGCAGAGTGACCCGAGCGGCTAACAACTGCCCGTAGACTATAGTAAGCGGAAAGTTTGAGTAGGTTCGGAAGATGGACTGACCGGGCGAACGAACCCGTGCCAATCACGGCAATGCGGATTTTACCTTTACAGGGGGCTGGGGAGCTGTGGATAACTGTCGCGTTTCCAGACAACTCCTGAACAGGTTGGCAAACATTGCTGCGCAAGAGTACCAGAATCGGCTTGGGTTTTGCAGTAGCAAGAAAATGGTACGCTTTGTCGGCTTGTGGCAATGGAAAAACATGTGTGAGCAAATCGTCAAGCAGGATTCTTTTTTGTTCAAGCAATTGAATATATGTGTGCATATTTCGCTGTTCGGTCCAGCGCACATAGGCGAAGGGATAATCTTGTCCGTGCTCTTCATAACTGGGGTCATAACGTCCGGGTCCATACGAGGTCGAAATTAAAAGATCCAGCTCCTTCCTATAAATGTCCTCACGTTTTAGGCTTAAGCCAACATCTCCGACAATGATTAAACGGCCTTTTTTGCGACAAAGCCTGCAGGCCAACCCAATGGGGTTGCTTGAGCTCGATGATGCCGTGATAATCGCCGCGTCAACTCCGTTCCCGCCAGTTATTTTGTTCACAGATTCCCACAGGGTGTCGGATGACGGTGAGTATCCCCAATCGAGGCCGAACCGCTCAGCAATGTCCACGCGGATTTGGTCCGGATCGATACCTATCACCTCGCACCCATTAGCCTTAAGAAGCTGCACTGTCAGTTGCCCGAGTATTCCCAAACCCAGCACAGCGATTCGCTCACCAAGAAGCGGAGCGGCCCGGCGCAAACCTTGTAAGGCGATACCACCGAGTGCGACCGTGCTTGCGGGAGCATCTGCGACAGACGACGGAACAGATACAGTGAGAAGTCGCGGGACTCTGATGATTTCTGCATGATACGCACATTGAGCACCAGCGCAGGCAACGCGAGTGCCGACAGGTAAATCAACGATGTCTTCGCCCACCGCTATGACAACACCACTCGCAGAATAACCTAATGGGATGGAAGTGGAGAGAGCGTCATGGACTTGGGTGGTGGCAGCAGCAATGCCTTGGCGGTGCACGGTCCGGAGCAGACCGACAATGGATTGTCTATGCTTGAATGCCTTGTTCAACAACGAGACGCGACTGCTATTGATCGCGTGGAGTTCGGTTCCGGTGGATATGCAAGAGTGCGAGACTTGCACGAGTACTGATCCCTTCTCCAAGGAAGGAGGCGGAACCTCTTCAACGCAGATCGTGCCTTGTTTGAGCAGCACCTGTTGCATAATATTCAGAGCTTCTGCGGATTATTCTAGCACGACTTCGCTTTCTGGTGCGGCACGCTGTGCAATGGGCTTGCGGCAGAAAAACAAGTTGCCAAGCAGCATCATGCCATAGGTGATATTGGAAGCCCAGACAGCTCCTTCTAGGCCGAACAGCGGAATGAGTTCCCATGCGAGAACTAGATTTAAAACAGCAGCGATCGCCGGTAACACGATGGCGTAAGTAGGCACACCCAAGCTGGAACTATAGTAGACCAACATGGTGTTGATCGCCAAGGCGATCATTCCGGGCATCGATAGAATAAGCACAGGAACCGATGGGAGAAATGCCTGTCCGAATAGGATTCGAATGACCGGTTCTGCCAGTACCGAAAGGAAGATACATGTCACCAGCATGATGATACCCGCACCGAAAGCAGATTGAAGAGAGGTTTTCCAACGCAATCGATCGTTGTGTGTTTTGACCAGCTTCGGAAACAACACCATGCCGATCACCCAGCAAATAATCATTAGCAATAAATCGACGATACTGAGGGCGATGGAGTAATACCCGGTTTGCGAACTTCCAAGAAAGTATTGAACCAACCACAGATTGCCCTTGAAAAGTAATGTGTAAAACAACAGGCAAAGATATGCTCGGAATCCGTACAAGAGCGTCACCTTGAACAGCTTTTTAGAGTGATGAATAGGAGCGGGATTTCTTCTCAGCAAAGCGCGCATTGACCACAATGCGATGAATATCATGGTGGCCAAGATGACAGCAACATAGAACTCAACCCGCTTCGATTGCGCAAGAAACAATGCCAAGAACAGTAAAACTCCGAGAGCTTTCTCCACAAACTCGATCCGGTTTGCCGTTTGAATGTTTTCTAAACCCACCAGAAGCTGTTGATGCAGCTGGTAAACAATGCCAGGAATGATGCCACAAAGAGCGAGCAGTAAAAGCCAATCGGGGAGTGGCAGGAGATCATACCAGAGTCGATGGATCAGAATGCCTCCCGTGATGAGTAAACCTCCGCCACCAGCACTCAAGATAAGGCCATTGGCAATTAATCGGGGCACCCAACTGGGGTGCTTTGCCGCAAAAAACGCATTTGCGGCATCCATGCCGAGTCTTCCGAACTGCACGCCGAGCAATGTCACCGTGGTGGCTAAGGCATATAACCCTCGTCCGTCGGGCTGTAATGCGCGGGATACGAGGATTGTCATAACTCCGCCCAGAAGTACGATACCGGACCTGCTGAGCATTGTGAAAAGAATTTGCTCAGCGATTTTACTGCGCAATACAGAAACCCACATGGGTCGAATCAAATGGTGATTCATCATCAAGTCATGATACAAACGGCTTAAATAATAGCAAATCGAAATCCGATGTTAAGTCATCGGCTGTGTTGCTGATTGATATAGTGTGTGATAGGCGACAACGGAAGCACGGAGTGTGAAGTTGAGAACGCGTTTGCATCCGTGCTCGGACAACCATCGGGAGCGTTCGGTATCCGTCAATGCGAGGGTTATCGTGGCGGCCAGTTCACCGGGATCGAGGGGATCGATCAGCATGGCGGCGTTGCCGGCCACTTCGGGCATCGCCGCGGCGCGCGATGTCACGACAGGAATGCCGCACTGCATGGCCTCAAGGATCGGCAGACCGAAACCTTCGTACAAACTGGGATAGACGAACAAGCTCGCGCCCTCCAGCAGCGCCCGCAGTTCGGTATCGGCCAGATAGCCGGTCCAAACAATGCGGCCGGGAACCGGGTCTGTGAACGCGGCGTTCGCAGTGTCCACTTTCCAACCTTTAGGTCCCACGATGACCAAAGGGTGATCCTGCCGAAGCGACGCGGGAAGGCGTCCGTATGCTTCGACTAGTCGGTGAAGATTTTTCCGGGGCTCCACGGTGCCGACGGTCATCACGTACGGACCGCTGAGACCAAAGCGCTCCCGCGGCGGCGCCGCAGAAGGCTCGCCGGTCTGGCCGAAATCCGGATCGATGCCATTGGGGATCACAGTCACCCGGTCAGGCGGCAAGCGGCCATCGAAATAGGCAAGCACCTCTGAGCGGGTGAACTCGGACACAGCTGCCAGCCGGGCGCCCTCGCGTGCGGCGATGCGCAGGCCGGTGCGGTGGACGAACCGGCCCGCCCAGTTCAGGCCCTCCGGATACCGCCACCAGACCAGGTCGTGCACCGTGACCACCAGCCGGGCGCGGTGCACGGCCGGCACCGAGCTGGTGCTCGTCGCATGGACGACATCCAGGGGGCCGGCGAACCGCTCCAGAAACGGCCGGCGCACAAGATGCCAGGCGAAATACAGCCACTCCCGGGGTCGGCAGGGAAGCTGAAGCCAGCTGAAATTGGGCGGCAGCTCGCTCAGCGCCGGCGGGATCTCCCGGATCGGGCGGGCGGCAAACAAGATGAAGTGATTGTGACGATCCAGCGCAGCCAACTGCCGGATCAGGTTGACGATCACCCGGCCCTGGCCGCCGCCGCCGCGCACCCGTCCGAAGAGCTCGTCTACGGCGATAGCGATACGGAGTGGCCGTTTCGGCGCGGTGGCGTCTCCGGGTAGTGCCGGTTGATCAGCGTGCATGGTGTCGGTTCCCGGGGCCCATTATAGCAGAACCGCTGCCGGGCGCACCTGACCCCCTGTTGACAGGCCACTGCATTTTCAGGACAATGAACGCCGGGTTGGCCGTTCCACGGGCCGATTCCTCAGGAGGCCCATGCGGGTTCTGTTCATCGAACCTCCGCCCACGCCGGACTGGCAGCCGGGCAGCGGCGTGTCCACCGCCGGCCGGCGGCACCCGTCGCTGAACTTCACCGGCGAGCAGGTGTACAGCTACATCAACCTGTCGGCAGCGGCAGTGCTGCGCCGGGCCGGATACGAGGTGACCTACTGGCATTGTCAGACACACGGCATTCCGATGGCGGCGATGCGGGAACGGTTGACCGCCGCACCGCCGGGATTGGTGGTCATCATGGCCGAACACGTCAATCTGGATGTGACGGCCGCGATCATCCGGCTGGTTCACCAGGAGTCGGACGCGGCAGTGGTTCTGGTGGGGCCGCTGGCCACCGCCCTGGACGCGGACATCATGGAGCGGCTCGGTCCGGACTTCGTGCTGCGGCGGGAGTGGGACCTGGCC
>Ga0209270_1001846_pt1 | contig 25678 bp, 20 predicted proteins | sample MTBAKSrepl1MetaG_FD_187456 | JGI IMG/M metagenome (GOLD analysis project Ga0209270, IMG submission 187456) | Enrichment culture microbial communities from Arthur Kill intertidal strait, New Jersey, USA, that are MTBE-degrading - MTBE-AKS1... | ecosystem: Environmental > Aquatic > Marine >...
GTCAATGTGACGTCTTCCACGCCAATGTTCTCTACTAAGAACGTGAAGGTTACATTTCCGCCAGTCTCTGGTACTGAGCTCGGTGAAGCTGTCTTGGTGATTTGGATCATCGGTGCTACGTCTGTAAATGTCACCGTTTCATCGTCATCATCGCTTGCTTGCGTCCCATCGTCATCTACGGCTGTCGCGGTCACTACATTGTAGTGGGCCGTCAGGCTGTCGGATGCCAGGAATACGGTGTATGTACAACTGTAGCTGCCATCAATCAGAATCGTTTGTGGTACAACACAGGTGCCCTTGCCATCCAGATTGCCAAATACGGTGTCACTCAGACTGGTCAATGTGACGTCTTCCACGCCAATGTTCTCTACTAAGAACGTGAAGGTTACATTTCCGCCAGTCTCTGGTACTGAGCTCGGTGAAGCTGTCTTGGTGATTTGGATCATCGGTGCTACGTCTGTAACTTCCAGGTAAACAGGATCTATATCCGAGTATGAACTACCACCATATCCCCCAGTAGCTGTTGCAATATTTACATGCGATATAGGTTCATCAAATGTATATTGAATTGTGCATTGGAATGAAGCACTTACCTCAAGTGGATCAACAACTGTGCAAGAAGATATATCAAAGATATCATCATCTAATGTCACCGGAGAAAGAAACACATTTCCTGTGTTAGTGACAACAAATTTAAATATCACTGATGATCCTTCTGGAATTTGAAGTCCAGAAGTATCAGCATCAAGCCATGTTGCTCCTCCATCCACTGATACCAATTTCTCCACATTGATAGCTGGATCAGCACCAAAATAATTGGCATCATCCGTATCGCTGTAAATTGTTTCACCATAAGTACCTGTTGCAGTGGCAGTGTTAGTATGTTGATCTACTGCCCATGGAGCAGTAATGATACATTCAAACGAACCACCGGCAGCTAATGTAGCTGGAATCGTGCAGCTTGATAGATCAAAATCACTATCCGTTAAATTAACCGAGGATAAATCTACATTCCCTGTGTTGGTTACCACAAATTTAAATTGTGGGTCCGTTCCAGTTAGCAAGTATGGTCCAGTCGGAGTATCAGCATCCGCCCAGGTTAATCCTCCATCTACTGAAACCAACTTTTCAACATCAATAGATGGCATGGGCACAAAAGTGATGTACACACTGGCTGTATCACTATCCGTCAAAGGATATTGCGTATCATTCGGGAATGTATATCCCGTGATTACGGCAGAATTTGTATAAGTCCCAACTTCGGATTCATCAACTGTCACCAAAGCTTCTGCATAAGCTATACCACCTGCGGCCAGATCATCCATCTGACTATCGCCATCTACATCCGTAAGCCCGGTCAATGCGATTGCAAAATCATCTGATGTATCACCAGGTGTGCGATTGTCGTCAATAATTTCAGACAAATCGTACAAAGGTGCACCTGGGGGTTGGTTAATGTCGCTTGGGTTAGTGACCACGTAGCAATACTTAACCATGTCACCAGACATAATCTCTAAACTTTCATTACCTGGGCATGTCCCTTTGGTTGTAGTTACAGTTTTTTGGATGTCCAATTCTGGCCAATACAAATCACCAAACTGGAGGAAGGGTACTGTCTGATTTCCAACACTGATATTGGCAGGTTGTGGAACAGGAACATCACCATTAATAAAGGTTAATCTTCCTGCTGTGATAGCACCTTGCAGGTTACCAGTTGGAGAACTTCCTGGTTGGCAATATAAGCGAACGTCAACACGTATGATGACTTCCTCATTTCGTTCCAGATCAGTTACCTCTACTGTCCCTTGTAACACAGACTTGGCTACAAACATTGGCCCAGTCTGATATTCATAAATCAGAGTGGCTACACTACCGTTATCATCTATGTTCCCTTGATCTATGGTATCTTCCCCTACGATCAGGTCAACGATCGGAGCATAATTCACGCCTACATAGGTAATATCACCTAGAGCAACTCCAGAAGTACCGGTCGTATCCATCAGGAATTCATAATCGAGCTCAATGGTCTGTGGGCCATCGGTGTCAGCTCGATCTGTATCGTCCACAACGATTTGCGTGAGAAAAGTCACAATATCACCACAGGCGAAATCAGATGCTTCCAGGGATTCGACAATATCTAAGCTTTTACCTACTGTGCGATCATCAAAAGCTCCACCACCGACCAGATGGTTGTAACTATATGGTGCTGCACCGACAAAGTCCATGGAAAAATCACCAACAGCATCGGTAAATGTACCGCTTTCCAAATAGACGCCATTTTGATAAACATCATAGCTATATGGACCGACAGCTAGTAAGCTATCCCAAAGCGTCACTGTACAGGACCAGCCTGGAACAATAGTTTCAAATCCAGTTAGTTCGTCAATAATTGTTTTTTCAACCACTGTATCTGTACAGGTAGCTGTATAACCATTGGGTCCGAACACATTTACTCCAATAGCACCTCCCAGTACATATCCAACCTCATCCCGGTTGTCACCTGAAATAGTAACAACAGATCCAGGTTCATAATCCAATTTATCCGTCGTCGTATATGCAAACACACTCAAAGGTGCATTCAACGTCATCATCAAGATGACGAGGATGTTGAGTGCTCTGTATATCGTTTTGAAAAATTTATACGTTTTCATTTTAATCTCCTTATAAGAGTAAAAAAACTATTTTGATTAATTCTTGAGAAATAAATTTTATAAATTATTTTGAAATCTCCTTTCCTTTCTTTCAGCTTGCTCCCCGGCAGATTGTGGAGGCTGCCAGGGACGTACAAAAATGAATAAATTACGTAAAATGATGTGGATAAGTGGATAATTTTCTCAACTCGTTAAATGAAAATTCGCCAGACCTCCTTCCTTTTCTGACTGGTAAAGGCTGGTGTGTAAAATTAAATTGACCGCTCCCCAGTTACGTCCCAAAACGGGCTCCCCAAATGAAAAATCAACCCTGCTGCCATGTTTTGTCCGGTTTCGCCACTGGCTCCCTGAACTTATAGAAAAGGCGTCCCTTCCTTCCCTATAGCGACCATGAACAAGTTCAGATCATTGCTTCCATTTTGTGATCATTGGATTTTTTCGGCCGGTTTCGCCACTGGCTCCCTGAACTCATAGAAAAGGCGTCCCTTCCTTCCCTATAGCGACCATGGTTTCGAGTTCAGATCAATGCTTCCACATTCAACATGCAGAAGGCCGGTTTCGCCATTCACTCCCTGTACGGCGTAACGGGTGACCCCGCTACAGCGATCCGAATGCCACACAGATCTTTGTTCCCTCTATTTATAAGTATAAGGTTTCATAGAAGAGAGTCAATACGTAGAACTACGTATTTTTGACTACGTATTGGATGAATTTGAGGAGATTTGTCATTATATTATTACTACAAAACAAAATTGTTACTTATTTCTCAAGAGGAAATCCTGGAAAAAACATTTTTTTCGAGCTTTTTTGTGGTTCTGCCTGAATAGGAAGAGAGAAAACCAATGTACATTATTTACATCAAAGTGTCTTCTCTGGAATGATGCCACGCACCACCCTGCCATTTCATCCCCCGTAATCGAATAATCTCTGCTCTGATCTCTTTCCCCTCTCCAATCTCAATCACCCCAATCGATGGTCCGCTTTGGTTCCGCAACGGGTCATAGGCTGAGCCGGGATTGAAATACAACCTGCCCTCCACCCAGCGATTTTCTGAGCGGTGAGAGTGCCCAAAGATAATGATGTCAAAATCTTGATTCAATCGGGTAAATTTGCGGTAAAAACGTTCAAAGCGGTACCCTGACAGCAGGTAGGGGATTTTATCCCATAGATAGGAGAATAAATGCCCGTGACCATGGGTTAACAGCAGTTTTACTTCCTTAATAATGATAATTTTCAGGGCGGGTAGCCCTCTGAAGCGCCACCAATCCCGGTTACCCATCACAGCCTGCACAGGAGCAACCTGCTCCAATTGGCGAAGCACATCCGGAGAGGAGATATCGCCGGCATGGATAATCAGATCGACTTCACGCTGCTGAAAAATGGGGATGATATCCGGGTGCAACGCCCCCACCCGATCCGGGATGTGGGTGTCGGCAATCACGCCAATGCGAATGCGATCATCAGGCATTAGAAATTAAACCAATCCGGGTTCAAGCACCAGCTCTTCTGCCAGTTTCTTCTGCTCATATTGATGGAAGAAAATCCACGTGGAGAGAATTGATAGCAGATAGATGGATGCTGTCGTCAGGAATAAGGGTTGAAAACCATAGCGGATCTGGATTAAACCCGAGAGAAACGGACCAATCGCCCAACCGGCTGTCCAGGAGTTGCTGATCAGGCTGTTAACCACACCCTGTTCAGACTCGGAGACATTTTCCATACAGAAGGCGTTATACAGTGGCACGGCCATATTCATCAACATGCCACGCAACAAATACCCGATGGCTGCCAGCCAGGCAAACGGTGAAAATGCCAGCACCAGCAGGAACACCAGGCTGCTGGCCTGTGTCATCACCACCACCCGGATCTTGCTGTTGAACTTTTGCACCAAACGCGGACCCAGGATCGAACCGATCCCAACGAACAAAGCACTCAGGCTGAATAACGCTCCCAGCAGATTGCTCTTCATTTTGAATGTCTCTGAAAAGTATAGATTCATATAGGGAATGGTGATGGCAGCCCCAAATCCGAGCAAGGCTTCCGGTATTACCAGCTTCCAGGTGAATCCTCTGCGCATGGTTTCTTTCAGCAATAGCCATTGATTGGGTTTTACCTGGTCTGGAGCCTGTTCTTTCACCGGTTCTTTTAAAATGAAGATCGGAATCAGCGCAAAGAAGCCCAGTACCACACTCACCAGCAAAACCAACTGATATGCCTGGGCGCTATCCACTGGAATTTGCAGCAGTCCACCAAACCAACCTGGCATTTGCCCGGCAAAGATATTCCCTACCGCCCCGGCCAGGGTTGCCAACCCAAAATTCAGACTGAACATCAACGAGCGATTGTTCGGATGGGTCACCTTCATCATGAAAGGTGCCTGACTGATAAAATACAATGAGTTTCCAAGTCCACCCAGAAAAGCTACTACCAACAATAATGTTTTGATCTGAATAAAAAGCTGTAAACCCATCGCCAGGGTGGAAAATGCCAGACCGATCAACATGGCTGGCCGCCTGCCAATCCGGTCTGAAAGCATACCCAATAGAATTCCGAAGAACAACCCGGCCATCGAAGGCATGGAGTTGATTAATCCCAGAAAATCCTTTTCATATCCCCGTGCCAGAATAAAGAAATTAAAAAATAATTGCCATGTACTGAAGATAATGCCATTAATGATGGTCGCCAGTAAAAACAATCTTGCGCTTTTGGGAAATGTTTTAATTTGCTGCCATGTGCTCGTCGATGCTGCCATTGTGGTTATGTTCCTAAAATTGCTGTAATTTTCTGGATTGCCTGTGATGTCTGCATAAAATGAACCGTTTTGAAACCCAATGCCTGCGCTGCCAGGATGTTCTCAATGAAGTCGTCCACAAAGATCGTTTCCCCTGCGTCCACCTGCAACGCATCCAGCATCCATTGATAGAATTGGGGGTCGGGTTTTGCCATACGCACTTCGGCAGAGAATACAGAAACATCAAAAATATCCAGAAAACCAAATTTACGGGTCAGTAAATCCCGCGCACCACTCCAGGCATTTGATAACAACCCCAGAGGATAGGTTTCTTTCAGGATTTTGGAGTATGCCAATAATTCCTGATCCAGGTAATCACCACCCCAGAATTTATCCCAGAATGTCTGCATCTCATCAGAAGATAATCCAAAATGCTGTGCGAGAAAGTCCCAATGCACCTGTTCATCATTGGCTCCTACAGTAGCCTGATACGCCGTTTCGGAGTGAAAGACAATCTCGCTCAATTCTTCATAGGTCAGGCCTAATCGTTGCGCCAGGCGGGTTCTGGGATTTTTATCTTTTGTTTGCACATAGACACCGCCCATATCAAAAACGACAGCTTTAATGTGATTTGATTTCATGGATTCTCCTGCGGTGAATTTTATCACGAGCTGGCATTACTGAGTCTGTTCCGCCCACTCACTTTTCAGGATACCCATGCGGTACATATCCCAGCGTCTGCCATCGCGCTGTAAGAACTGCCGCTGTACCCCTTCCAGTTTGAATCCCGCTTTTTCGTAGGAACGCACACCGCGTTGGTTATACTCAAACACGGTCAGGCTGATGTGATGAAGGTTGAGCATGCCAAAACCATATTTAAGAATGACCTTCATGGCATCCGTCCCAAAGCCCTTGCCCCAGTTCTGCGGATCGCCGATCGATATTCCAACCCAGGCATTGGCGTGTTTTCCCTGAAAACCTGATAGGCCGATCTCGCCAATCACCGTATCCTCCGCCTTATCTTTAATGATAAAGAAGGCGAATTTATCAGAGTTCTCATTATCTTCCATCCATTTTTTGATGTTTTCAATGGAGAAAAGCAGTGCAATATCACCATCCATCAGACGCAAATATTCACTATTGTTGCGCCATCTGGCAAAGATTTTGGAATCTCGCTCTGCTTCAAAAGGCACCAGTTTTACTTTTTCACCGACCAGATATACTGTTGTGATCATGCGTTCACCTCTTGCAGTGCTTCCCATTCAGGTCGCAGAATGCCATATAAATATTCATTCCAATACTGGTAATCATGATAGATGACACCACGGTTGACAGCATCCAGCTTGAAGCCGTTTCCTTCCAGGATAGCACCCAGTTCGGCTTCAAACGTTGGCACATCCACTTCCAAACGGAATAAATTCAACTCGTTAAAGGCATATCTCAGAGCCAATGGGATGATTTGATGTTCTGCTTTTCCATAATAATCAGGATTTCCGATGGAAACCACCAGCCACCCCACGGCATGATTCCACATGATATGGATACGTACAAAACCAATCAGGAGGTGATCCACTCTGGTCCGAATGGCAAAGTGGATCACGCTTCTGGTTTCATCGACCTTTTTTTCAATTTTTTCATACTTCTTCTTGAACTCATTTTTAGATAAAGGTTTGATGAAACTATCATTCCAATATCTTGCATAACGCAAATTCAGAGAATAAGCCGAATCAGCTTCCGGGTCTTTCTCAAAGTCGATTGCTGTCAGGATATAATCCTGACTTTCAAATAATTTATCATTGATCATAATACCTCCTCCTGAGAGAAATGTCTCTTTAAACTCCTAATAACTGGCTTACAGGAATTTTCTTTGCTTCAAAGACATTACCATCCACATCGATAAATTCAATACCATTCACATCTTCAGCCAGATCGAACAGTTTGTCATTCAGAACTGAATCTTTAAAAATTTCTTCAAGATCAGCAAACAGTACCTTTTCAAACATACCTTTGCGTAAGTCTGTTTCCATTTCCTGAAACGCCAGGGTATTTGCGTTTTGTAAATCAAAAATGTCTATATATACCGCCACGAGCTTTTCTTCTTCCATGCTACGACATACATAATCTAAACAGAGAAAAAGGCGTCTTTTTGCTTCCAAACAATAAGGTTGGTCTTCCTGTAAACAACCTCTCACATAAATACCAAACGAACCATTCATGCCTACGGCTTTGAAATTTAGATAATCTACTCGATGTGAATTATTTTTCATCATGTTGCTCAACATTGTGGGCCTCCTTTTCAGTCAGCCGGCTATCATTTCAACCAGTAAGGCTTATGCCAGATCAATCAGATCTGCTTTTTTACGCCGGGATGATCTCATTAACAAAAAATCAGATCACCGGATTTCGCCACCCGTGACCTGATTCAAAAAGCAGAGGGAAATAAAAAGGCCACGGGGTTTGTCTTGCTCCCGTGGCCGTTATTTATAAATTAAAGCTAACGACGAACAGGCGCATTACGACAAGGAACAGAACCAACGCCAGCGAAACTTGCTGTGCGGATTCGAACGATGAGGATGTTGAAGATGGTATTGCTCATTTTTGCGCCTTCCTTTCTTTTTAAGATAAGTAGATTTTAACATGAGATTTTTGCGATTGTCAAGGTTTTAATCAAATTTTAATCCAATTTTAATCAAAATTCGTTTGGGCTGAAGTTTCCCAAAAATTAAATCCGTTTAAATTTTTTTACACGCGATTCCCCAAAATTGAATCAATTTCTGCGTATAATTAGAAAAAGACACACCTCTCCTAAAAAGTTTTTCTTACAACAAAACCATTACGTCGATTCATGATTAATATTCATCCCTTATAAATGGAGAAAGACCGATGTTAAAAACGAATACCCAACCTAAAGCAAAACAGCCAACCCCGGCAAAAAAGAATAAGACCCTATACTTTGTTTTGTTCATTCTCGTCCTGATTTCCATTGGCTTTTTACTTCGCCCAGGTGTCTACACGATTCAACCGGTGGATGCTCTGCCAGAAGGAATGACCATTGTATATATTTTAAGAGACGCACAGGAACCTTTTTACACCTCGCTTCATCCAGAATGTTTCTACTCACCGACCTCTGTTTCCTTAATATGCAATGCCATGGTCAAAACAGCATTGAACAATCTTTCTGGCCGTATCATTCTTCGATTGCCCTATAATCATACAGCTTACCTCAAAGGATCGAATGGGATTGAACCTGGATATATTGAAGATTAAATTTCCAGAAAAATGATCCCATCCTCAAAAAACCCACTGAAAACCTTGACGCCTATCGAGAGTGAGATAAAATTGAAATGTCTGGGGCGGTGGCGGAATTGGCAGACGCAGAGGACTTAAAATCCTCCGGTGAATAACCTTGTGGGTTCAAGTCCCACCCGCCCCACAAAAGCCGTAATGAAAATTTGCGGCTTTTCTAATGAAATCCATCTGAATATTATTTTTACTCATTATCCAAATCCACCCAAAAATATCCTTCTCGATACAATAAAGTATTCCTTAACTTAATAAACTATTGATCATTTTTTAAGCAAATACATTCATTTTTTGCTTGATTTTTCTTTCACAATGCTCTTTAATAGAGAGTGCGGTGATTATTAAAAATTTGCAGATCACAAATCAATTGGAATTTGAAAGGAGAAATGCTACATGAGTAATAGACCCGATGCTGTCATCCGCCCATTTAAAGCAATAAAATTGAAACGAGTCTCACCAGTTCCTTCCGATATCGAAATCGCTCAAGCCTCTGAGCTGAAACACATCACCGCCATCGCTGAGGAATTAGGGTTACTACCTGAAGAATTGGAACAATATGGCCCCTATAAAGCCAAAGTCAAGTTGGAAGTCCTGGAACGCCTGAAAGGCAATCCGAATGGTAAATATATTGATGTCACTGCCATTACCCCCACCCCCTTAGGCGAAGGTAAAACCACCACAACCGTTGGACTAAGCCAGGCCTTAGGTGCCCATCTCAATAAACGCGTTATCACCTGTATCCGCCAACCCAGCCAGGGACCAACCTTTGGGATTAAAGGGGGCGCTGCTGGTGGTGGTTATAGCCAGGTAATCCCAATGGATGAATTTAATCTCCATCTCACTGGTGATATCCATGCCATCACAGCCGCCAACAATCTTCTGGCTGCAGCCATCGATGCCCGTATGTTTCATGAGTCCACCCAATCGGACCAGCGCCTGTTTGAGAATTTATTTCCCAAAGACAAACAGGGGAAACGATATTTCTCTGTTGGTATGCAACACCGCAAACGAAAATTAGGAATCGAAACCGATGACCCTGATCAGATGACCGAAGAGCAAAAAAGCAAATTTGTGCGTCTGGACATTGACCCCGATTCGATCACCTGGAAACGTGTTATTGATACCAACGATCGCTTCCTGCGCGGCATCACCATTGGCGAAGGACCCGATGAAAAAGGTCACACGCGTAAAACAGGTTTTGACATCACTGTCGCCAGTGAAATCATGGCAATCTTAGCCCTCACAACGGATTTACGCGATATGCGTGAACGCTTTGGCCGCATCGTGATAGGCACCAGTAAAAGCGGTGAAGCAGTTGATGCCAATGATATTGGTGTCGCTGGTGCGCTGAATGTTTTGATGAAGGACGCCATCAAGCCCAATATTCTCCAGACCCTGGAAGGCACCCCTGTATTCGTGCACGCCGGCCCATTTGCCAATATCGCTCATGGGAACAGCTCCATTCTTGCAGATAAAATTGCTTTGAAATTAGCTGATTATGTGGTGACGGAATCCGGTTTTGGTGCAGATATGGGGATGGAAAAATTCTTCGATATCAAATGCCGTTATTCTGGACTCGTCCCGGATGTGGTAGTTCTGGTTGCCACAGTGCGTGCGCTTAAGATGCACGGTGGTGGCGCCAAAGTTGTCGCCGGAAAACCATTGGACCGCGCTTACACCGAAGAGAACCTCGAATTACTGGAAGCCGGGTTACCCAACATGCTGCATCATATCAAGATTGCCAAGAAATATGGTGTTCCGGTGGTTGTCGCTGTCAATAAATTCTATACTGATACAGATGCTGAACTGGCACTCGTTCGCAAAGCCGCCGTAGAGCAGGGTGGCGCATTCGATGCCGTTGTCAGTGAGCATTGGGAGTTTGGTGGAGAAGGCGCGGTAGATCTGGCCAAAGCAGTCATTGCTGCCAGTGAACAACCACACGAATTTAAGTTCCTTTACCCAATCGAAGCTACCATTAAAGAAAAAATTGAAACAATCGCGAGAGAGATTTATAACGCTGATGGTGTCGATTATTCACCCGAGGCTGAAGCCAGAATCGCTGATTACGAACGTCTTGGCTTTGGAAACTCAACCATCTGTATGGCGAAAACTCACCTGAGCATCAGCCATGATGCAGCCTGGAAGGGTGTTCCATCCGGTTATCGCTTACCTATCAGTGATATTCGTGCATCGGTTGGTGCCGGTTTCCTGTATCCACTGGTTGGCGAAATGCGCACTATGCCGGGTCTATCCACCCGCCCCGCCTATTTTGATGTGGATCTCGATCCAGATACGGGTGAAGTACTTGGATTGTTCTAAGATCCTTGTTTTAGATGAAAAAAATCACTCCCCTTGAGGAGTGATTTTTTCATCTCAATAAATCGGCAAAAGTGGTGTTTTTGGGCAGGTGTGTGACTGCCCAAAAACACCTTTACCGCTAACTACTATTTCTTGATCAATTTTTGTTGCAGCGCCATCGCTACCGCTTCGGTACGGCTGGTCACCCCTAACTTCGACAGGATGCTGCTCACATGAAATTTGACGGTAGAGCGGCTGACATAAAGCTTTTCAGCAATATCCACATTACTCATCCCCTCCGACATCAATGCCAGAACTTCCTCTTCGCGATGGGTCAGACCATAATCCGGTCTATCCGGTTTTACCGCAGCGTGGATCAATGCCTGTGCCGCTTCAGGAGCCAGGGTGGGTTTGCCATTGTAGGCTGCCCGGATGGCATTTGCCAGTTCATCAGCGGATACATTTTTTAATAAATATCCAATGGCACCAGCTTGCAAGGCTACCTGCACCAGACCATCTTCTTTAAAACTGGTCAGTGCAACCACTTGAATTTCAGGCCATTTTTGGCGGATTGCTTTGGTGGCTGCAGCACCATCCATGACCGGCATAACCAGATCCATTAAAATGACATCCGGTTTTTCTTTTTCACAGATTTCCAGAGCTTCTTTCCCATCTTTTGCTTCTGCCACTAACTCCAGATCATCAAAAACATATAGAAAAGCGCTTAAACCGCTCCTAACTACGGCATGATCATCAACCAGCATTACTCGAATGGGTTTTTCCGCTCCCATAATATCTCCTACAACCTGAAATCATCTCATATTGAAATGGTAATTCAATTATATCAATTAGTAATCTTTCTTTGTTGGTTCGTCACCAAAACTTTCTTCAAGAATTTTCATTATTTCTTCAGGAAGCTTTACTCCCGCTTCTAATTTTTCCAGTAGATCAGCCATCGTCATCCCATTATCGATCAATTGCAGTTGTAACCGCAAATCGCGCATATTTTTATCATCCGCAGGTAAACCAGCTTCAAAGATGACTAACGCTTTTTGATAATAATTTCTGGCTTGATCAACTTCACCTTGCACATGCAATACACCTCCCAGGTTGGTATAAGAAGCTGCCAACTTAAGATTGCTATTGTTTTCAGATTCAAAAATCCGGACAGCTTCTTTGTAATGTTCCAACGCTTCAGGCGCATTACCAATGGTCTGTAAAATCATACCCAATCCATGATGAGCTTCCGCTACTTCCGGGTGATCATTTCCGAAATTTTTCTGTCTTTTGGCCAGGGCAAGTTCCAGTTGTGCTCTGGCACGTGGGAAATCTCCAATTGCCATTAAAGCCATTCCAAGATTGTAATGGCCGGAAGCAACCAGAAAATGTTCATTCCCAAAATTTTCTTTATTAATTTCCAGTGCTTGTTCAAGATGAATAATTGCACCATCCAGAACATTCATTTCAATCAATACCTGTCCCAGATTATTATGTCCAATGGCAACTGCAGGATCTTCTTTACCAAGGATTTTCTTGTCGATAATAATAGATTGTTCAAAACATTTTTTTGCATCTTCAAATCTGCCCATGCGATGTAACGCGGTTCCAAGATTATTCAGGTTCTCAGTATGTTCAACACTATTCACGCCTGATACTTTTTCAACAATTAATAAAGCGCGACGGATGTACTTGACTGCATCTTCAAATTCGCCTGTTTGAAGTTTATATCGCCCTAATAAACCAAATAGTAAACCAGAAACTGCAATTTTTTGGATCTGGCCACGTTGAGCTAATTTTTCAATATGAGGAAAATATGGCTGAAATTCAGTGTTTTTTTCTAAAGGATGAACAATCGCATGCATAGCCCGGCTGGTTGTCTGTAATATCTCATTCAGGGCATTTTTATCCGCAATTTCCTGAATAAATGAACCAACTTTTGGATGGATAATGAATTCCTTCTCAGCTTTTTCCAGGAAATTCATCGAGACCAAAAAATTTAATTTCTGATGTAATTCTGCTTCCTGTTCCACCTTGGAAACGGTCTTGAGCAAATCGATTGGAAGTGGTTCATTAGGAGCTAACCAGCTACAGACCATCAAAATTGTTTTATAGGTAGAATCTACATTTTTATACAATTCCTTCAATGAATCCTTGTCAGTGTCTTGTATAGCGGTCATTTAGACTTTCTCCATTTCTATAATTGATCAATACAGTGGGATTAGAAAATTGTTGATTGCTGGAAATCATGGAAATCAAAACTGGATCATCCACCGATTTGCATCATGTTTCGATTTTCAGGTATGTGATTAAGTAATAATTCATGGCGCGCAGGCTTTTGCTTAATTACCTTTTCAATTAAGACAGAAATATCCTCACCGGAACGTATCGCATTCAAGAGTGGCACTTCAAAATCACTCATTAGACAGGGTCGCAGATTCCCATCGGCCGTCAATCTTAATCGATTGCAACGACTACAAAAATGGTCATCATCCAGCGGTGAAATGAAACCAACGTACCCTTTAGCTTCTGGTAATTGATACAGCTTGGCCGGTCCCAATTGATCTGGTTGATAAACAGGTTTCAAATTCATATGCTGGTAGCGTTCCAGAACAGTTCCAGTTGATATATAACAATCCGAAGGATCGGGGAAACTATCACCCCACGAAACCTGATTTTGAATAGGCATCAGTTCAATAAAACGCACATGCCAGGCATTTTGCATGGTTAAATTCATGAAGTCTGGAATTTCATTGTCATTGATCCCCGCCATCGTCACCATATTAATCTTCAATGGTGTTAGTCCATGTTTCTCAGCTGCTTCTATTCCACGCCAGACAGTGGCTAGATCACCATACCGGGTAATTTTCCTGAATAAATCTGGTTTTAACGTATCCAGACTGACATTCACCCTGGTTAACCCTGCATCCTTTAATGCTTCAGCATATTTGGCAAGTAAAAAGCCATTGGTTGTTAAGGTGATTTCATTAATGCCGGATACCTGACGGATCATCCGTACCAGGTCGACAATCCCTTTACGAACGAGCGGTTCTCCACCCGTCAAGCGAATTTTGGATATCCCATTTTCTGCTGCCACACGGACAACCTGAACAATTTCCTCAAATCTCATCATTTCAGCATGTTCGCGTGGTTTTACACCTTCAACCGGCATACAATACACACACCGGAAATTACACAGATCAGTAACAGAAATTCTCAAATAATTAATCGTTCTACCAATAGAATCCTTCAATGATGTAACCTCATCGTATTTTTATTGATTTCACATTCGGAAATAAATCCGGATTGTTAACCTGTAAGTAAGTATAGCAAAAAAAATAATAATGTACCAAAATCACAGCTATTTGGTTTTTGGTACATTTTTTGAAAAGGATCACAGCCTCTGGTGTATTATCCAGAGGCTGTAAAAAAATTAGAATCTCTATTCCTCTTCTACGTAAAGCTTATATGCGTATTTCTCTTCAGGGACTTGATCCTTGGGATACACATCAATCGCTACGTCTTCCTGTTTTGGACAGACATCCACACAAATGCCACAACCTACACAGCCAGAGTTATCTTTTACCCTCGGGAAGACACCACGAATACCTTCAACCTCCACCAGCTCAAAGCAATCATAAGGACAATTATCCTTACAATCCATGCAACGCACACAGGTATCAAAGTTGACTTTGGCGATTCCTATGACGGCCTTGCGTTTTTCTTCCAGGCTGAGCGGAGGAATGGCATGGCTGGGGCAGACCTGACCACACAGGTTGCAGTCGTATTCACAGCGACCAGAAAATGGATCCATGATAGGAGTAAACAGAGACTCCCATCCACCTTTTGTGATGGCTGGTTGAATGATATGTCCGGGACAGGCCTCAATACATTGATCACAGCGGATACACTTCGCCAGGAAATCTTCACCTGCTCCTGGAGGACGCATGACACTGGCTTTGGCTGCTTTCACCTTACCAACATCGGTCGCCAGTAAACCAACGGCAATGGCGCTGGTTGCGACGGTCGCGATCGCCTCACGGCGGCTGGGGTCAAATTCATAATTCCATCCACCCAATTGGCCTTTTTCGAATGAAATAGCCAATTTTGGACAGGGAACTGCACAATCCATGCACATGATACATTCTGCGGGATCGCTTTTGTAATCATTTTCAGGGCTGATCGCTCCCATCGGGCAGATTTTGGCGCATTCACCACATTTCACACAACTCATCTGGTCAACACGACGTTTGATCCAGGAGAACTTGGAACCCAGCCCGATCAAAGCACCTAATGGACATAAGTATCGGCACCAGAATCTCTTTTCTACCAGGTTCAGGAGTAACACCAGAACAAACGGCACACCAATCATCCACCAGCTGAAACCAGGCCAGATGAAGTCTTTTTTATCAGCCATCTGGAAGTATTCCATCAAAGGTTTCGCACCGGTAGTAATACCACGGATGATGATGGTGATCGGCTCAAAGTACATGAAAGCCAGACTGCCGAATGCAGCCATCACAAGAATGGTGAAAAGAACGACATATTTAACTTTTCTTAACCATTGAGCTTTGATTCTGCGTCCTTTGAAGCCGAATAGCTCCAATACTGCCCCTAACGGACAGAACCAGGCACACCAGACACGTCCAAATACAAGCGTTACAGCTACAGTAATCAATGCTGGCCAATAGTTCCCGATAAATTCACGCGCACCAACCATAGCGGTGAGTGCCTGTAATGGATTCAATCTTGAAAATAGATTGATGGGAGTACCCGGGCCTGAACCAATTCCAGTCGTCAAGGTGAGTCCCATAAGTACCAGGAAAAGGACAAGAGCAGCATATTGCACCACGATTCTGACACGTTTCCAGACCCTATCCTTTGCTTTTTCCGTTTTACCAATTTCTGTTCCACCCAGAAGAGTAATCGCCCCGGTAGGACAATATGGAATACATTGATTACAGGTATCACAGATCGCTTCATGCGTGTTAAAAGCTGTCGTCACCACCCGATCGGGTGCTCTACCCTTGAAACCAATCACATGGTTCTCGGCAATTTCGTCACAGGCACGGACACATAATCCACAAAGGATACAATCTTGCTTTGGATCAGCACTGGCAAAAGAAGGTTTCTCAACACCTAAATAAGCAGCGATACGTTGGACAGCGGGAACTTCAGGACAGCGCGAGAGAATAAAATCTGCCATGACTTTGCGAGTTTGGGTAACATCTGGTGTGTCCGTTTCGATGACCATTCCTTCAGTTACCAGCGTATTACAGGAAGTAACAATCGCTGAACGACCATTATTTTTTGATTCAACCAGACAGAGACGACAGGCTCCATAAGGTGATAGATCTTTGTGATTACATAATGTTGGGATGTAAATATCATTCTCACGGGCAACATCCAGGACGGTTTTGCCTTCGCCAACTTCGTAATTTTTTCCGTTTATTGTCAGATTTACCATAGTATCTTCTCCCTATCTGACCACAACCGCATTGTAATTACAGACGTCACGGCAAACACCACAACGAATGCAAATGCTCTCATCAATGACATGTGGTTTACCTTTCTCACCTGATATGGCTTCTACCGGACAATATCTGGCGCACAATGTACATCCAGGACAATTATCCGCAATGATTTCAAATGTGATCAATGCTTTACAGACGCCAGCTGGACAGGTTTTATCGCGAATATGAGCTTCGTATTCATCTCTGAAATACTTGATCGTTGTCAACACCGGGTTGGGTGCAGTTTGACCCAATCCACAGAGTGAGCCAATTTTTACAGCATGAGCTATTTCTTCGAGCAGTTCGATATCACCTTCTTCACCATACCCTCTGGAAATGTAATCCACAATCTCCCACATTCTTTTTACGCCTTCTCGACAGGCGGTGCATTTACCACAGGATTCAAATTTGCAAAACTCGAGGAAGTATCGGGCTACATCTACCATACAGGTGTCTTCATCCATCACAATCACACCACCAGAGCCCATAATTGAACCAGCTTCTCGCAGACTATCATAATCCATGGGTAAATCAAACATGCTCTCTGGAATACAACCGCCCGATGGACCTCCGGTTTGTACTGCTTTTAATTTCTTCCCCTTGGGAACCCCTCCCCCGATGCCTTCAATCAATTCCCGGATGCTGATTCCCATAGGAACTTCAACCAGTCCGGTGTTATTGACCTTGCCAACCAGTGAGAAAATCATGGTGCCACGATTTTTCTCATTACCAATACTGGCAAACCAGTCAGCTCCATTATTAATGATGTGTGGAACCCAGGCCCAGGTTTTTGTGTTATTGATGTTGGTCGGTTTTCCCCACAACCCTTTTTGGGCAGGATAAGGAGGACGTGTCCGGGGTTCACCCACACGACCTTCGATCGAAGCCATCATAGCGGTCTCTTCACCGCAAACAAAAGCGCCAGCACCGAGCTGTACTTCCAGATCAAAACTGAAATCACTGCCGAGAATATTGTTTCCTAAGAAACCGTATTCGCGTGCCTGGACAATTGCTTGTTTGATCACTTTTACTGCTAATGGATATTCATGACGTATATAAATATATCCTTTGCTCGCGCCAATAGCATATGCTCCCAGGATCATTCCTTCTAAAATGCTATGAGGATTTCCTTCGATGATACCGCGATCCTGAAATGCGCCTGGATCACCTTCATCAGCATTACAAATGATATATCTTTGATCTGATTTTTCTTTGCGGCATAATTCCCACTTTATAGCAGCGGGGAATCCTGCGCCACCACGACCTCTCAGATTTGCCTTTTTGACTTCTTCCAACACCTGCTCAGATGTCATTTCAAATAGCGCTTTGGAAACAGCTTTGTAACCATCTACCGCGATGTAATCCTCAATTTTTTCCGGATCAATGATGCCGCTGTTTTTTAATAACACCCTGGTCTGTTGTTTATAAAAAGGAATGTCCTGCTCATACAATACCTTATTCTCAGTGATCGGGTCGGTGTAAAGAAGACGGTCAACCACTTTTCCATTGGTAATTGTTTCAGTTATGATATCTTTTGCATCTTTGGGTTTAACATGTGTGTAAAATATTTTTTCCGGATGAACAACCACCAATGGTCCTTGTTCGCAGAAACCAGGGCAACCTGTCGTCTTTAATTCAACTTTTGCATCCACGCCTTGGTCCTGGATGGCTTTCTTAAGCGCTTCAGCAACCTTGTCTGACTCCAGCGCAAGACAGCCTGTACCTCCACATACCATGATGGTAGGTTTGGATGCGTCTCTGCTCGACAGAATTTGATCGCGTTGTTTTTCCAGCTCAACTGGTGTAATTTGTTCAGTCATCAGCGACAACCTCCTTTTCGACGTATTTATTAATCACACGCTCAACTTTACTGACGGACATGTTGCCATAATATTTATTGTCGATTGTCATCACAGGTCCAATTGCACAACATCCCAGGCAATTAACTTCTTCGAGGGTGAATTGCAGATCCTCGGTTGTTTGACCGGGACCGATTTTTAACACCCGGTCAACCTGATCCACCAGCATACTGCTTCCACGAACATGGCAAGCTGTTCCTTTACACACAGTAATAATATGCTTTCCTCTGGGTTCCAGACTGAAGACTTTATAAAATGCAGCTACCTGATAGATGCGAATCATGGGAACATTTAATTGTTCAGATATTTTTTCCAACGCTTCCGGTGGAAGATAATGAAATTCTTCCTGGATTGCTAACATTGCCTGGATCAGATCATTTTCGTCTTTTCCATGCTCACCTATGATGGTTTCAACTTTGTTAATATCTATTGCCATAAGCTTTAATCCCTTTCTAGTCTGAATTTTCTATCCAATACTATTCAATCAATAGTCGAAAATATTTCTTCTTGGTGAAAGTGACCAAGGACACGCTGCCACACAATTGGCACAATCAATGCCACCGTTCTCTTGCCAGAACATGTAGCATTTTTCTACATTTACAGGCCAGCGCAAAATTCCTGGACGATTGGAAATGGAAGTTTGTTCTGTTGTGCGATCTTCAAACCGAATTGCCCTGGCTGGGCATGCCTGAGCGCAGGCATGACATTTCTCGCAATATCTTTGAATGCCAAAATCAATCGGCTTATCTGGAACAAGGGGGATATTCGTAAACACTTTACAAAGTCTTTGTCGAGGCCCAAATTCAGGACTGAGCATAAGTCCAATCCTACCCAGTTCCCCCAAACCGGCACTGATAGCCAATGGAATATTTTGACCTGAATCATTACCAGATGGTATCGCTTCATACCCTAGCATCCGGATATATTTTGCCAACGATGCGGATATCTCAGCCATGTGAGAATACGCCAGAGCAGTTGCTGCGCTCGCTTCAGGTCCCGGAGAGAGATGAATCATATCCCATTTCATCTCAATGCCCAGCATGATAACATACTTGTAATTCATCTCCACCGGGCCGGCATTTCCGGTAAATGGTTCAAAAAAATTCTCGTATAACCAACGATTATCCACTTTGGTTATGCCCACCAGATCGGCTCCGTAAAACCTGGCTACCTGTTTGATCCGTTCAGACATTTTTGCTGGATCTTCAATTTTATATTTTTCAGGATTTACTTCATCTTCCCAATTATAAAGTCCGCCAAATTCACGGATGTGGCCAAAATATCCAGGATAATAAGGATGCAGACTTCCAGCCGTGTCATCCACATGAATGGCTCCAGCCACCAAGGCATTCCCTTCCATAAAAGAAGGATCCGTCTGGGTGACAAAGGGCATTACTTTTCCAACACGTTGTTGATAGTCTTCGTCCCAGGCGATGCGAGAAAATATGGTGTTTTTCTCGTCAAAGCGTTTCACATTGACAAGATACTCACTGAATGAGGGTTCCTCAACCCGATTTACCTCAGGTAATAACCTGACATGCACATTCATTACATGCGCTTCCACTTGTTCAATTTTCGTAAATCGTTCTCCACAAGCCTGACAGAACCATGTATTTATCTTTGGGGGAGTTACCGGGGTGTTTGTTGCTTCCGGGGTGAGAAATGTATGCGCTGATGTTGGAACACTCTGGTAACCTTCGTATTGAATTTGAGCATCAGACAAAGCATTTTGAGTTGTTTCAGGAGCGCAGGCAGATAATATTTCTGCTGCTCCGACACTTATTCCAAGCAATCCAACTGCCCGAATAAAATCTCGCCTGTTAATCTCACCCATATGAAGTTGTTTTAATACTTCGGAAATTTTAGGATCCATAATTATCCCTTGTTAACTGATTATTCACCATCCCGAATCGCCAGGTAATCGATCACTTGTGCTTTCTGCTCATCAGTTATTTGCATTCCAGCCATGACCATTCTATTGACTGTTGTTTCCCATATTTCTCGCGAATATTTGGCATTATCCACCTGAACAATCGAATGGCAGGTACTACACTTTGTTGCTACCAATGCCTGACCAGGATGTGGTGTGGGCGTAGCCGGTTCGGCAGATCCGCAACCAACTAAGACGATTGTTGCGATAACCAATGCGATAATGAATGTATATTTAATTTTCATTTCATATTCCTCCTTTTTTTTTAATTCATAAATATCTACTAATTTAATTAAGTCTGGTTGGAATCCATGGAAATCCAATTCAAACTGTATTTATTCGTCAATTTTTTATGAAATAATCCAGATAAAACACCCAAAATCGCTGCAGCAATCGCCAAATAAAGTCCTGGTTGAATCGTTGTATATACATCAACCAGCGCAAATCCCCCATAACTGCCAACTCCATGGCCTATAATAGGTACTTCATAAAGTCTCGCCACACCTGCAATCCGGACCAAAAACTGCCAGATCGCCAAACCCACCAAAGTCCCACCAACCGTTGAAGTTATTTTAATTCCTTTTCCCTTAATAAAAGATCCTAAGAGAAACAGGAAAATACAAATTATTAATAGAATAAACAAAATCGTCATTTGCGGACTACGTTTATAACCAATAATCTCGCTCGCAGGGCCATCAACCAGATATGGGTATATATCTGTGGGTCTGTTCATTACAGAAACTTCTAACGTCCACCATGGAAAAAGCAAGGAAATAATTAATGAAATTCCAGCAAATAAAGCCAGAGGATTGATACCGAACCTGATTTTCTTCAAATAGACCTCCTCCAGATATTTAGCTAATCATTCGTGTAAAAATACGAACAAGTCCAGGGCGTTTTGCCAACGCTGGGATGAGTGCCCTTCCCCATTCCCGTCGCATCATTCTTGATAACAGACGGCGACTTAAACCAAATTTGGCAATATGGCCACCATCAGGTGTAATATGCCAATAATTGGGGGCTGCGACTGGCTTCCAACGACCGGTGATAATTTTGACAATCTCCAGTGAAGCCAATGTTCCCGTTATCCAAACGATTGGGGCAATCTGTGGATGAGGTAATCTCCCTTCGCAAAATCCCTCAAACCACTCCTGTGTCCATCCTCCTAAACTTCGATAGTAATACAATATGCTGCGATTTTCTTTGCTTTCCATGAATACTTTCTGTTCATCATATGATGCTCTATATATCATGGTCAGACATTCAGAGGCATAAGGACCACCAGGCATATAAGAACAAACACGGCCAAACGCCCCGACTGGATATGACATGATGGCTGGTATGCCAGCAGCAATACTTTCATCCAGCATGGTTACGCTTAATGGCCAGTTATCCGCGGCTGGAATTATCGCATCCCAGGATTCCTGGTGGACAACAGAAGATATTTCATCAGGTTCTAGTGCCCGTGGAATTAAATTAATTTTTGCTTCCGGGTTAATTTTTAAAATAGACTCTTTGGTGACAACACCTTTATTCAGTCCGAGCGTGTCAAAGTTACAACCTATCTGGCGATTGATATTTGACACTTCATACGAATCACCCTCGTAGATTGTCATGTTTTCAACACCACTCCGGGCAAGTGATATTGCCACTATCCCGCCGATGCCACCAACACCAATAATCAGAACATTTGCATTACGAAGCTTCTCCTGTTCTTCAGGAGAAAAAATGCCATAATTTCGTTCAAAAAGGAATTTGTATTCAGAATTATTTTTTTTATTAGTATCCATAAGGCAACAATAAAAATAGAGAAATATTTAACAAATTAGTATCGAGGCTCCAAATTTTTATCATTCTTGGAGCCTCGATTGTTTTTACAGGATACTTAACTGAGATTATAGATGTTCAGAAGCAATAGATCCGGCTATATCATCAATCCCCAATTTCTTGAGGGTATCCAGTGTCGGGACACCTTTGTCCTCCGTCCAACCACGTTCCTTCCAATAAGCAGGTAATGCTTCATTGAACAAAACATCTGGTTTTCCTTCATAGGCAACAGCACCTTTTTGTGAGCCAGTTGGCAGTGGATCATTGAACCAGCGTGGTGGTACCTGTCGATCCCATTCAGCTTTTGGATCCTTGAGTTGTCGGATGTGGATTTCAAACAAGCGGGACAGTGCATATTCGCGGGCACCAACCAGTTGCAGGTCTTCATCACTGAAATCACTCCAACCAGTTGCAGCTTTGATCAGGTCAATACGGCTTCCAGCCCAGTGGCCAGCAGGGAATTGGCAATGCACCAGTGAATTTTGTGCAGCACTGACGTTCTGGCCAGCAATAGCAGCTGCCCAGTCACCGGTCTTAAAACCAGCAGTGCCACCACCTGTATGGGCACAGGCGCGATTGACGGTAACATATTCCATGGCATTTTTATCTGCTGGGCTACGTACGTCATGTGCTGGTTGTCCATAATGGTGAGCCGTCATGCTGTAGTTCATGATCTCAGGTTTACCCTTTAATTCTGCAAAATAACGGGCAGTTTCATAGGTTCCTTGAGCCAGTTTATCACCAATACCATCGCGCGTGACAATCTTTTTCAGGATCTCATCGACTGCATGAACATCACCCCATTTCAGGTCAATACCATCCAGATCGTTTTTGTCGATGAAGCCACGTTGGACGAGTTCCATTACCAATGCCAGGTTATTACCGCCTTCGATAAAATCGAGACTGTAGTTATCATGCAGGAAGGTCGTGTATTGGAGTTTGGCAAGATGTTCAGCCTGGTCTTTTATGGAGCCGGTAAATGGCTGACCAGGATCAGTCCCTTCCATTTCCATAAACCCAAGGTTTCCACCTACCATACCCATGGCTTCCCAGTCAGGCATATCGGACATGGTACCATCCATCAATGGATCAGTACTGGTAACCTCTACCGGGTAGAGACAATGCAGGTTACAGCCATAGCAGGATACTTTACGAACAAAGCTGGTTTGATCCATGAATGGGCCAGCAATCGCTTTTACATGCGGATCAGCCCAGGAGCACCACTGCCAGTTGCGAATCGGGAAAGCATCTTCTACATAAGCAGAATTTGCACCGATACCTGCAGTACCGTAAGAACGCCAGAAGTAGTCTCCTCTTTCAGATTTTTGAATGCCACTGACTAAAGCAAGGAATGTCTTCTTGTCAGCCAACTTGTGACCTTTGGTTCCGCGAACGACAACTGCTTTGAGATTCTTCGAGCCCATTACGGCACCAGCACCCCAACGTCCAGCAGCACGGGCACCTTCTGTGACTACACATGAATACCAGACCTGGTTTTCACCACCGGGTCCAATCGCCATTACATGTGCCAGGCGTTTGGCATGCATACCTAATCTTTTGGGTGGACGCATGGCTGCCCATTGTGGATTTAAGTCAGCATCGCGTAGCATACCTTCACGTGATTCTAATTCAGCCAATACCTCGCTCTTAAGAATTAATTCTGATTCTTCAACACCTTTGCCCCAGACATGGCCAGCATCACGAATTTCAATCGTGTCATCCATCACAGCCAGATAAACGGGTTTAGATGCTTTTCCAACAACCTGAATACCATCCCAGCCAGCATATTTCAACTCAGAACCAAAATGTCCACCACAGGTGGATGCGCAATAGATATTGTACGCACTTTTGGTTACTAAAGTAATACGGGCGTTGGGCGCAGCTCCGGTTACAGGTCCAACCATAAACTGTAGTAAGTTGTCCGGTCCAAGTGGGTCCAGTTTTGGGTCAAATATTCCTTCTTTAAAAAGGAAATAAGCACCCATGGCTGATCCACCCAGGAATTTGCGATAAATTTCCTCTGCCGGCTCAATAACAGTTACAGTTTCGTTTGTTAGGTCAACACGAGCAATTTTTCCGGTAAATCCAAAATATTCAGCCATTATAAGTCCCTCACATGATTATAGATTTTTCTGTAAAGTAGCTCAGCATAGTCCGAAGGAGTATTTGCAAAATAACGGCCATTTCGCGCAGCGGGTACCCATGATAAGGCACCAGGTTCAGGGCAAGCTTTGACACATTCAGGATCGCCGCCACAGCGGCTGCAAACCTGAGCTTTTCGGTCAATGGGGTCAAATGACATGCCGCTGGCAAATTGATCTTCACAAATTTCTGCGCATCGCCAGCATTTATCAATACCCAGGCATTTCTCACGATCAACCCATTTGTATCCCATTCCGTAATATCCGGCTTCGCCTTCACCTTCTGGGACGGTTATAATCGCTTCTTCTGGACATACAGCTTCACAGGGGAATTTACTTGAACCTTCCGCCCATTCGTATAAATTACAATATGAACACACGTTGATCACGTCTACATATTGGAATCGCATGGGTCGAATTCGGGCAAATTCCAAACTAGCTAAATTTGCAGTCTCCTCTGGGTGAAGGAAAGTAGCATATTTCTCAGAGCATGCTACAGCGCAAAGCATACATCCTGTGCATTGAACTGAATCAAAAACCAGGGTGTAACCAGCTTTGTAAGGAGATTCTTCGCCTTCCGCTGGTACCTCAGCAGCTGGAGCCTCAACGACTGGTGCAGCAGGCTTTCCAATCACTTGATTGCCTACGACTCCACCAATAACGAGACCAGCAACCCCAGCCCCAGAACCAATTAGAAACTCTCTACGGGATACGCCCGATGCAGAAGTTTCAGTCTTTTTGGGTTCTTTTGTTGGCTTTGGTGCTTCATCTCTTCTTTTTATTTCTGCCATAATTATTGCCTCCTCTATTTAAAATTGTTGGGCTAACTTATTGTCAACACGAAACTTGGATTGGAATTTTTGTTTGGGTGAATTTCTCCTTTCTTGCGACGACCAACCATTTAAACACAAACCACCCTGATGGTCACAGGATGTTCCAAAATTGATAAGTGTCCGGGTTGATGCTGTCGCGCAGATAATTTTTTCATTAGCGGAAATATTTCAAATATAACATCTGAAAACTTAGATACTACTTGTAATATAAGTAGGATACCAAATTGACCTCGAATATAAAATATTACAATGAGTTATCTTTCAAATCCAGATGGATGATCTTATATAACCCACCTGGGTTATATAATGAATGAAATTATCAAATTTCTGTGCAACCTGAATAACTCAGGGTTTCGTTTCGATATCTTGCCCAGCAATTCCCTGGCGAACCGCGTACACAGCTGCCTGGATGCGGTTCCGCAGATGTAACTTTTCAAGAATATTGCGAAGATGGATTTTTACCGTATTTTCAGAAATTCCTAATGTGTCCGCTATTTCTTTATTCATTAACCCCTGGGCAACATATTTTAAAATTGTTTTTTCTCTTTCGGTAAGTTCTTCTACATTTTCGTCTAAATTATTTCCATTTTGGTAT
>Ga0209270_1001848_pt1 | contig 25655 bp, 17 predicted proteins | sample MTBAKSrepl1MetaG_FD_187456 | JGI IMG/M metagenome (GOLD analysis project Ga0209270, IMG submission 187456) | Enrichment culture microbial communities from Arthur Kill intertidal strait, New Jersey, USA, that are MTBE-degrading - MTBE-AKS1... | ecosystem: Environmental > Aquatic > Marine >...
CCCGAACAAATCTTGCTAATGAGCACCTTTCTACAGTACCTTCACATCATGGCGATGTAGCTCAGCTGGTTAGAGCGCACGGCTCATATCCGTGGTGTCCGGGGTTCAAGTCCCTGCATCGCCACCATTTGCATAAACAGTATCGTCCGATACTGTCCGAAAAGGCCCGAAATTACGGGCCTTTTCTTTTTCCTTTGTCCGGCATGACATAATACGATATAGTGAAATCCGAGGTTTTTGGGGGCTTTTTTAAGGCAAAAAGCCCCCAAAGCAAAACGGAAGCCCCCAAAAACGGAGGAAACCGCCATGCCACGGAAGATCGCACCACTCACTGACACCAAAGCCAGAACCGTCAAGCCGGCAAAAAAGCCCCTAAAACTTTTTGATGGCGGGGGCCTTTTTCTTCTTGTCACTCCTTCCGGCGGTAAACTCTGGAATTTTAAATACCGTTTCGAGGGAAAGGAAAAAAAGCTGGCCTTTGGCGCATATCCTGATATCTCCCTGGCCGAAGCCAGGCAAAAACGTGATCAGGCAAGAAACCTGCTGGCCAACGGGGCGGACCCGGGCGTTATCAAAAAGGTGCAGAAAGAGGCAGGTCTCCAGGAAACGGAAACTTTCGAGCTTGTTGCCCGAGAATGGCATACCAAGTTTTCTCCCTCCTGGGCTGATAGTCATGCCACTAAAATTATCCGCCGTTTTGAACTCTATATCTTCCCCTGGATAGGATCCCGACCGATCAAATCCGTCACCGCTCCCGAGCTACTGGCAGTCCTCAGGAGAATCGAGGCAAAAGGCATTCTGGAGACAGCTCACAGGGCTCAGCAGAATTGCGGACAGGTTTTTCGCTATGCCGTAGCCACCGGCCGTGCCGAGCGCGACCCGACCGGCGATCTGCGCGGCGCCATTCCTCCGGCCAACGGCAAGCATATGGCCACAATCACTGACCCGAAAGAAATTACCGGCCTGCTGCGCGCAATAAATGACTACCAGGGAAGCGCGTTGTTACACGGTGTGCCATGCAACTTGCCCCCTTGGTCTTTGTCCGCCCCGGGGAGCTGCGGCATGCGGAATGGCACGAAATAAATTTTAAAACAGCTGAATGGCGAATTTCAGCTGATAAAATGAAATCAGGCTCTCCTCATATCGTTCCTCTTTCAAAACAGGCAATAGCCGTTTTGCTGGAGATTCAACCCTTGACCGGTCATGGCCGGTACGTCTTCCCCAGCCCCCGCACCGATACCAGACCCATGAGCAACAATGCCGTTCTCGCTGCCTTGCGAAGAATGGGATATACCAAGGAAGAAATGAGCGGCCACGGATTCAGAAGCATGGCCAGCACCTTGCTGAACGAGCAAGGCTGGAACCGTGACGCCATTGAACGCCAGCTCGCCCACGCCGAACGCAACAGGGTACGCGCCTCATACAATTATGCCGAATATCTCCCGGAACGAAGAAAAATGATGCAGGCTTGGGCCGATTACCTTGACCGCCTGGTGAATGAAGAGAAAAACAAAATCGTGCCGATCAGAGCCGCAAGATAAAGGAATCAGGCAACCCGTATTTCGAGTTTTTTGCCGAGAGCCCGGGCGAATTTTTCAAGCGTCGACAATTTTATGTCTTCGGCATGATTTTCAATGCGCGAGATTGCCGGTTTTTTTGTGTTTAATTTTTCCGCCAACTGTTCTTGGGTCATTCCAGCTTCTTCCCGTGCTATTTTCAACATTACACCGATTTTGAATTGCTCATATCCTTCATCAAAATTTCGGGCGAACCTGGGATCATGCTTTTTACGATTTGAGATATATTTCTTTAATGTTTTCATTTTGATTTCCTCCTTTCGAAATAGTCTCTTCTTCTTTCCTCCGAAATTTTAATCGCCTGGGATGGTACTTTTTGAGTTTTCTTTTGAAAGGCATGTAATGCGATTATTTTGTTAACACGCATGTTAACTTTGTCAAGAAGATGTTGATTCTTCTATGTTCGGATATCCATATTCTTGCCCCACCCTGCTACAACGCTTTCCATTTTGTTCATCTTTTGTTCTTGTTCATTAATAATGAACATGCAGAAAAAATGAACACATCATGAGTAGAAAAATTTAGGCCTACCGTTCATCAGAAACAGTCCTCATTTTTTCGTTTTTTTATCGATAAAAGTCATTTTTATCCGGTCAAAACGTCATCCCTCCTGAAAAGAGTATGTAGAAGGAAGAAATTCGTCCAACACAGTGGGATTAAAGGTTATGCGATGCAACCTGCCATCCATTGCCACCATTCGGACGGATTACCCGACTGGTTCAGAAGATATTCATTTGTGTAGTTACGGAATTCTTATTTTATCATCACAGGAGGCAACTGAATGGAACAAACTGTCTTGAAAAACACCCTGCCGGAAACCGGTTTCCTGCGCCTGGCCAACATCATCGGCGATGCAAACGCCAGTCCGCCTATCCCGGCCATTATCCCGGTTTCAAAAAGTACATGGTGGGCAGGTGTAAAATCCGGCCGTTATCCAAAATCGATAAAATTGGGCCCCAGAATTACAGCCTGGCGCGTAGAGGATATCCGCGAACTCATCCAAAATAGTCCCGAGTCCCTCCATGGAAACGGAACGGAGGGAGAAGAGGAATAGATTAACTCATGGACTGGATCAAAGTCGTGTGCAATATCCTCGACAACCGAAAAATCAAAATGATCCGCAAGGGACCGGAAGGAGATACCATTGTCCTGCTCTGGATCCTGATGCTTATTGAAGGCGGAAAATGCAACAGGGGAGGTTATCTGATGATCTCTGACAATCGCCCTTATACTCCGGATACCCTCAGCATGGTAACGGACATCCCTCTGCCCATTGTCCAACTCGGACTGGCTATCTTTCTGGAACTGGAAATGATCGACAATCGGGATGGGGCTATCTTTATCAAGAACTGGTGGAAGTACCAGAGCGAAGACAAACTTGCAGCGCGAAGGGAAAATGACAGGCTCCGGCAGCAACGGCACCGTGATAAACAGCGGACCGGAATACTCGCCCTTCCAGAACCCGAAAAGATGTCACGTGACAGTCACGTTACCCTGTCACGTGACGTCACGCCGGAGAACAGAGAAGAAAAGAGTAGAAAAGAAAAGACAACAACAGACATCCGGTTGTTGTTTGCTGAAACACCTCTGGACAAGATCACTGATAAGGAACTGGATAACCTGAAAAAACGATACGATCCGGATCAGCTGCTGAAAGCCGCTGATATTGCTGCCGAGACCTGGCGGCGCAATCATGAGGATCTGCACAATCCTGCCGGTTATCTCAATTCGCTGTGCACTTCCTTAGTCGTACCGGAATGGTACGTTCCCTTTTCCGAACGGATCCGGATAGCAGAAGAGTCGAAGCAACAAAAAAAGTTAACAAAGGAGGAACAGACTGCTCAGGAAGCACAGGAAGAAAAGGATTCTGCAGCCAGTGAGGCTTTTTGGGCTTCTTTGGAAGAAGAAAAGCGCGAGGAGTATCTCACCAGAGTGCTTAACGACCTGCCGTCGGGCATACAACCAGGTAAGACTGTTTCCTTGCTCATGGCGAAATTGCTTGCCTGGTCTGAAGCTCAGGCCGGGGAAGAATAGATTATGGCGCTGGCCTGCCGGCACATCGCTTAAAAGGATAAAGAAAATCTGTGGAGGACATTGTCCCTCACAGATTTTCGCGCTGCGGCGCGAAGCGGAAATGGAGGGTTATGAAGTTGTCGCCGGATTTTTCCAGGAGTTGACCGAACCTTGTAGATGCCGCCATCGGTAACCGAGGCCCTCATTTCCGCGCTGTGTCAGCCTCTGCCGACACAGCGCGGAAAGAACAACATCAGCTGCTTTGCCGCGTTTCACGCGACAAAGCGAGGAGGACAGATAGATGAGACAAGATAAAGAGACATTTGATGCGCAAAGAGAAGTTAAACGCATCCGCGCCCTCAGGGCTAGAGCACAACGCAGGCGTTATCGCAAGAGCCGCCTTGAAAGGTACCGGGCCGAGCTGGCGGCCATGAGAAGGGCCGGCGCCTCCTGTGGCGATCTTGCCTTCTGGCTGCGGGTCACCCATCGCTGTAAAATCAACCGCAGTTCCGTCGATAGATACCTGAAAAAGCTGCCGGAGCTGAACAGCGAAACGGTGAAAACTGACCAGCATACGAACCGGACAGAGTAAAAATATGCCGCGTTTTCGATCAGCCAAATCACAGGCCGAACATGCTGTTTCCTGTAAAATTGCTCTCGGCCAGGGTCGTCATGACAACCGGGACGATGGCCGGATTCACAGCCTCGGTACTGCCCGAGGATATGAACAGGCGCTCAAGGGTTTTACCGAATACATTCAGGACCATCGTCTGGGGGATCTGAGTAGCGCAACCATAAAGGAGGCAGAGCAATATCTGAGCGAGCGTGCCGGGATGGTGGCGCAGAAAACTCTTGATCTTGACCGGCAGGCGATCCAGATGCATTTGGGCACCCAGCTCGAAGTCATGAAAAGCGAGCTGGAAACCTGCCTTACAACCCGGAGTTATACCCCGGATCAAGTCGAGCGGATTGCCTCAGCCCAGTCCGAACGGAACAGCCTGGCCACCCAGATTGCTCATGATGCCGGTTTACGAGCCCATGAACTATTGACACTGCGGCCGTCTGATGAGAGGCAGGTCTCCACCCATAGGCAATGGAGCGAGGACCGTTTTATCGGACGCACTGGTGAGCGCTATACAGTTGAGGGGAAAGGAGGTCTGGTACGCGAGGTTATGATCTCGAAACACCTGGTGGATCGTCTGGAGGAAAAAAGGTTTGCAGAACCAAAACAGGTTTCCGACCGGGGTGTAAACTACACCAAGCATTATGATATTGGCGGCGGCCGGGCATGGAGCCAGAGTTTTTCGGCTGCCAGCAATCGGGAGCTTGGTTTTTCAAATGGCGCCCATGGTCTTCGGCACAGTTACGTCCAGGAGCGAATGGAAGAACTGCAAAGTCGCGGCATGCAATATGAAGAGGCAAAGGGAACGGTTGCCCAGGAGGTAGGGCATTTTGCCAAGGATACCACAGAGGCTTATCTCAGATGAAAGTAGTCAGAATTCTTGTCGCCACAGGAATAATAATAGGTATTGTCTGGCTGAACTGGTTGGTGGTGCCCGCTTTGGGTATCTTTACCATGACGTTGGATGATCCACCGCTTCCCGAGAATGGATATGCTATTGTTCAATTTAATGATGGAAAAGGCATACAAGCATGTGTCCTCACCATGCTGAAATTAGGGTGGGCGGTAATCAGTGAAATTTGGCCTTTTGCGCTTGCCTGCCTGTTATCGGGACTGGCGCTTGGTTATCCCCTGGGAGAGTTGGCCAGACGGAAATTTGCCATCGACCAGGAGTCAAATAAAGCTCTCCGGCAAAGCAAGGGAATAACACTGGATGAGTTGATCAGCGAGAGCCATGCAGAAAATAAGGATAGACAGATCAACAATCTCTATGTCGAAACGCAACAATTGAAGAAAGAAGTTGCAAGATTGTTGAAAAAAGTTTTCGACATGCACATGTCTGCCAAAGAACAGAACCAAAGCATGGAAAAATTACGACGAGAAGCGGAATCAGCCAAAAAGGAACTGGTTAAGGCGAAAGCGAAAATCCGGAGATTGACAGAAAAAGAGCGGCCGCCGAGGGGTAAAATCGATTGACGGCAACCCATGATCTGATAAAATTTAAGTAATGAAAGCGTACCGTGACGCTTAGTCTATTATGACACACGGATCGGCCCGCAGAGCCGGCCTAATGGCAAATCTGCTTTCTATCCTGTCCGGTGCGGAGGTGCCGGAGGATAGCAGCGGTGAACAGTCCCACGCTGAAAAATGGGGGCGAATCGGGAAGGTGACTTCCCGCGGTGGTTTTATTTATGACCATCGGCCTCAGCGGCAAAAACCGACTGTTTGGGCAATCTAACGCGATGTAACGGGGCAAATCAGTCGCGCTTTTTTTGCTCCAGCTGTATTTGCATGGTTATGTGTAAATAGCCAGAGAAGTAGCCGTTTATGAATCACTGACTTTTTTACGTTGAGCCAAGTCAATGACAACCACGTCTACGGCTTCAATGCCAGGAAATTCGTCAGCGATTTCCTGCCAATAATGTTTTAGAGCATCGGCAAGTTCACTTAATCCAACGCGGCGACCACTGATCATCCATTGCTTCTTAGTATCTATTCTTTGAGATACCAACAGCATTACACCGCATCCAGCGCTTTCCTCTCGCAGATAATCGCCCACCAACTGGTTGCGCAGCCGCTCACAAAGTTTTGGGCCGGACCAACCCTTGTCGAGTAGTTTCAGTTCAATAGGCACAGGCGAATGCACATATGTATTATGCAACCAGATATCCATACGCTGACTATTGGCAAGCTCTGGTTCCTGCGCGGTTGTGTATTGGTCGCGGCACTGCTGATTGAGCCAACCGGCAATCAAAGTGCGCATCTCGGTTTCGCCCTTGGCGCGCTGCCAAGTTTGCCAAGGACTATCATTTCCGCGTTCCAGCCAGCCCTTGAGATCTATTAGACGATGCACCGCAAGATCGAAGAGCTGACGATGCGTTGCGGGAGTGATTGTTTGTGACTTGTCAAACGCATTGACCTGTTCAGCCGACCAAGGCTCCAGATCACCATCTTCTTCTGCTTTTTTATACGCCAGCTTTGCCATCCAGGATCGATAATCAGGATCTGGGTGTTCGTGGATCAGCTGTTTGATGGCCGTATAACTTTCCTTACCTGGTATTTTCGATAGAAGGCTAAACAGCCTGTTGCGTGCATCCTGTGCATCATCGCGCAGTCCTGGGGAATACACGCCCCCGCCTGCACGGTTAATGTCCTCTTTTGCCCGAATATAACGGTGCATCAGGACATAAAGCGATTTCAGATGCTCTACTGTGTGGAAATTGCCGATATTAGGACCCCTCACTCTCATATGCCTGTCTCCCATCAGAGCTGTGATGAAGAGTTGGGCCGCGCGCTTCGCTTCCTCCTCACTGAGACCTGACAGCCACTTTTCGACTTCCGGGATGCCATTTACGGGATCGCAATCGACAAGAAGCGCGTACCACCCGGGAATGCTGCTCGGATCTTTTGTCTGCGCTATCTGCCGGCCAGCCAGCTCCGCCAGCCTTGCCGGGGCGATTCCGCCATTGACCAATATCTGCATGCAATCGTATCGGTTGGTATTGATGCGTGTGGGATTGACTTTCACCCATTTCAGCAAAGCAGGAGCAATCGCATGATGAAGCCAAGGAGCATAATAAACTACATCACTCAGGATGTAATGCAGTGGTTTTTCCGCCTCTGTATTTTCCAGTTCCCAGACTAACTCCCTAATCACAGCCTCTTCGACCAAGGCTGGGAATGCCTCATACATACGTTCAAACCAACGAGGAAATCCGTTAAGTTCCCACGTGATGTATCGCAAAGCATGACGTACCTGTGCATCATCCAGATTACGCGGAAATTCAGGATTCTCAGTCGCCTCAATCTCGAGACCTGCCATGGCAAAGATCAAGACATAAGGCGTGCTATCGCGTTGCCCCCCTTCAGACCGTAAGTTAGGCACATAATTCCGCCAAAGGTTGACAGCAGCATCCCGATATGCGTGAGCCACAGCTTCACCGAAATCTGGGATGAGCGCCTGCCAGTTCGCGTACTCAGAACGGTCCGTTGAAGAACGACTGTTATACAATTCATGCATCAGCCAATATTGATCATTGCTCCATTCGCCTGGCTTCAGATTCGCTGGATGGCGAACTCGGTCAGGATTGGAACGTAGCTCTGCAATCCAATTGTCGCGGGCCTGCTTTTCTCGTTTTTCTTCTTCATCCCGCTGTCGTAAATATTCAGTATGTTCTTCTTCATGCTTTCGCATCGTCTCTGACACTGGCGGGTTGAGCAGAATGTCCAATTGATGCAGCAAGACTGAATCATCGGCCACGGCATCTTGCAGATTTTTCAAAATGTTTGCTGGCCTGTTTGCTTGCTGGTAGACACGAAAAGCTGTGCTAAGTGCAACCAACCTGTCATCCTGAAGCGGACGAGTACGCATGTACTCGAGCAGCCTTGGCAGGCTCACCTTGTCGAAAGCCCAAAAATGGTCGCGCCAGGAAACAGACCAATCATCGGTCAATGCTTTACCAGACTTTACCGCCTTGGCTGCCCGCGCCTGCTCAATGCTGGCCCAATAGAGAGAGTCATTAAGTTCCGGCCAACCGGGGACGAGTTCCCGCAAGCCGTCCTTGTACTCTCCCAAATCATTACCCGACCAAAATCGCAAAGCAGGCACCTTCAACAAAATGGACAAAGCAGTCACCCCGAGCGCAACCGCGCTTCGAGCTACTACCAACCTTTCTACCGCATGAATAGCAGGACTAAGTAACCATGCATATTCATTCGAAACATGACATTCTCGGCGATCGACATATGGTTCCCTTCCGAGATAGCTATTCAACCCGTCCAGCAGTTGGGTGATTTCCTTTTGACCACTGTCAATAGGCAAGCGTTCGATAAATGAATGCAGTGAGCGACCGAGACCACTGACATTATATCGTTCGTAAGGTGGCAATTTATCCAGTGAGTTCAAGAGCTGTTCGACGTTGTGGCTATCAGGCTCCGCATCAACAACCAACTCTGCAAGTAATTTGCGAGGAATCTGAGTATCGCTTTCATTAAGCCTTTGCCACAAGCTTTGTTTCTGTTCGATTGAGCCACAAGTCATAACTGCGCGTATCGATGCTATTCGGGCATAGATCCCTCGCGAAGTATCTAATGCAATGGTAATAAAAGGTGCAACGCAGCTTACCATTTCTCCCTGCCAGACCAGCCTACCGAGAAAAAAGATGGCATCGTCATTGTCACCATATTCATCGACAAGTTGCTTCGTGTCTTCAGATAGGTCTGGATTCGCGATCCGTGCGATCGCACTGTTGTCTTGTGCGGAGTCTTCATCCTCTTTCGCAACAATCCGACGGACGATGTCTGCCAAAATTCTCCGTCTTTCCGACAAAGGCAATTGGGACGGATCGCCACTTTCGACGGCAATTTCCGGATGAATTTCCAGAGCCCAGCGACGGATCTCATCATCGAACAAGATAAGCCATGGCAAAATCGATCGAAGCCGAGGGGTAACGATTTTCTCCCCAAATTGCTCACGGAAGAAAAGGGTTTCGACAATATGGCGGCTGTTGCCTGTCTTCAGCAATCCTTCAAACCATTCAGCAGCAAGCAGTTCGCGCACATCCCGCTGCCGAAACCGCACTGCCCCATAAATGATGTCGTTGAAAATTCCTCGTTCCAATAGCGCGCGCACATCCTTTGGGTCCCAATCGGCAAGAACAGTTTCAGCATCGATACCAGGCTTGACCGGCGTTGCATCAGGTACATTCAAGCCAGGCATGCCTGTCAAAATTACAGCGGCGGCAAGTCTGCGAGCACCGTGTCTCGCCTTCTCAGTATTGAGCGGCTGTCGTTGCTCGCGGGCTATGTTGTGAGCGTCACGCAGTCGTTTGTCGATACTGTGACGGAATAATTCCAAACGTCCACCTAGTTTTTTATCTTGTTCCCATTTTGCCAGTATACCTTCGAGATCAAATGGGCGCTCCGCCAGGAACCAAAGGTTAGCGCGCTCAATTTCGCGCAACAGCCGACCGATATCCTGCACAGCATACGCCGCACAAAAACGCCGAATCCTTTCTTCATCCAAGGGACACATAACGTATACTGTAAGAGCACTATCCGGTTTTGATTGATCACCTTCTTCACGATCTTGATTTTCATGTTGGCCAGGAAGAAACAGGATATCATCTACCAACCTTCGATCTTCTTTTGGCCGCCACGCGTAAGGCCTACTGGAGATATAAATGTGGGCCCTATGCACACCTTTTTTGATGACTTTAGTGAAACGCCTAAGCGCTTTTTCGAAGGTTCTAGGATTATCGAGTCGCGCCTCATCAACAGAGTCGAGAAAGAACCAAGCTTCTTCTAACGAATGCAGCCATGATCGGAATTGGGCTTCTTCGCCCACTTCAAATGCGTTATAGAAATCGGCTTCAATATCCTCAATACGGATGAAGAAGGACGGCTTGCCCTCTTCGGCCAAAACATTGGCCCGATGTCGTAATTCTTCGGTCTTGCCAGCGCCTGCTTCAGCCAAAATTACACAACGATATTCACGGTCGAGGTTATCCCAGGACTTAGGTTTGACATGCCCCCAAACCGAAAGGATTTCATCTCTTTCCGCATCTTCTTGACTTTTGGGGACAGGTGAAAATTGTCGTTCTAATGGAATATGACTCTCTATTTGCATTCTCTACATGTGTGATCGTGTGCTTGGAGGGAGTATAAAATTACTATCAACAATCGCTCGCTGACTAAATTTTTTCATATTACACATAATGGGCACATTACCCATTCCTATCTTTACCGAATATTTCAATACCAGACAAACGAAGATTGACGGAACATAACAAGTCTGGGATTCTTTCGCATGTTAACCTGGTCTTCCCTTCACCCGCATAATATATTGCATAATAAGTGAAATAATTATAAAAAATTATAGTCAACCACGCATAATGATACTGCGAAGGCAAAGTGAAACCTGTAGCGACAGACAAGCATTCCCAAACGGTGTTCGTAATTTGAAGCGAAGAGGTTTCACGGCACCAACGCTCATAAAACTTCTATGAGGAGCAGGTAAGAAGTTAATCCTGTTCCTCTTTATGTTATCCATCGAGGAGCCCCATGGAACAGGGCCAACTGAACTGGATCACCAATTTCATCTGGGGTATTGCCGACGATGTACTGCGCGACCTGTATGTGCGGGGCAAATACCGGGACGTCATCTTGCCGATGACTGTGCTGCGCCGGCTGGACGCGGTGCTGGAACCGAGCAAAAAGGATCTCCTTGACATGAAGGACTCCCTCGACAAGGCGGGAATCGTCCACCAGGATCAGGCCCTGCGCCAGGCGGCAGGCCAGGCATTCTACAACACTTCCAAATTTACCCTTCGGGATCTCAGTGCCCGCACCAGCCAGCAGCAGCTCAAAGCCGATTTTGAGGCGTATCTCGACGGTTTTTCTCCTAATGTTCAGGGCATCCTGGAGAATTTCGAGTTCCGCAATCAGATTCCCCGCCTCTCCAAGGCCGATGCACTGGGGACGTTGATCGAGAAGCTCCTGTCTCCGGATATCAACCTGAGCCCCAACCCGGTGCTGAACGGTGACGGATCGATAAAGCACCCCGGCCTTGACAATCATGGTATGGGAACGGTGTTTGAAGAACTGGTGCGCCGATTCAACGAAGAGAACAACGAGGAAGCCGGAGAACACTGGACCCCGCGTGACGCCGTCAAGCTCATGGCCAACCTGATTTTCCTGCCCGTCGCGGATCAGATCGAATCCGGTACTTACCTGCTCTATGACGGCGCCTGCGGGACAGGCGGAATGCTGACCGTTGCCGAGGAAACCCTCCAGCAGCTCGCTTCGGAGCATGGCAAACAGGTGGCCACGCACCTGTATGGCCAGGAGATAAACGCCGAGACTTATGCCATCTGCAAAGCAGACCTTCTTCTCAAAGGCGAGGGTGATGCGGCAGATAATATTATCGGCGGGCCGGAGCACTCTACACTGGCTAACGATGCCTTTCCTTCCCGGGAGTTCGATTTCATGCTCTCCAATCCGCCCTACGGCAAAAGCTGGAAGAGCGACCTGGAACGAATGGGCGGCAAGGGAGGGATCAAAGACCCGCGCTTTATCATAGAGCATGCAAACGATCCGGAATATTCTCTCATCACCCGTTCCAGCGACGGCCAGATGCTCTTTCTGGCCAACATGCTCTCCAAAATGAAGCATTCCACCCGTCTCGGCAGCCGCATCGCAGAGGTACACAACGGCAGTTCCCTTTTCACCGGCGATGCAGGTCAGGGCGAGAGCAATATCCGCCGCTGGCTCATCGAAAACGACTGGCTGGAGGCCATCGTCGCCCTGCCCCTCAATATGTTCTACAATACAGGCATCGCCACCTACATCTGGGTGCTGTCCAACCGCAAACCTGAACAACGGACCGGGAAAGTGCAGCTAATTAACGCCGTCAACTGGTATAAACCGCTGCGCAAAAACCTGGGCAAGAAGAATTGCGAACTCTCGGCCGAGGACATCAAGCGCATCTGCGACACTTTTATTGCCTTCGAGGAGACCGAAGAGTCCAAAATCTTCCCCAATGAGGCTTTCGGTTACTGGAAGGTCACCATTGAAAGGCCGTTGCGGCTCATGGGAATTGATCCGGATCGCGCCTACACTGCCAAGGAAATAAAGCAACTCAGGGAAACCGCCGAACGGTCTGAGGATGCTGCGCCGGTCATTAAAAAAATTCATAAAAAAACCACCGCGCCGGATCCATTGCGTGGGCTTTTCCCTGCTACTATTGGGGGCAAGCCGCGAGTCGTTGAATACGAACCCGACAGCGACCTGCGCGACACCGAGCAGATACCGCTTATGGAGGAAGGCGGCATAGAGGCATTTCTCCAGCGCGAAGTTCTGCCCCATGCCCCGAATGCCTGGTATGTACCAGCCAGTGTCAAGACCGGCTATGAGATAAGCTTCACCCGATATTTTTATAAACCTCAGCCCTTGCGAAGCTTGGAAGAAATTCGTGCTGATATTCTTACGCTGGAAAAAGAGACCGAAGGTTTGTTAGCGGAGATAATCGGAGGGAAGAATTAATCATGTCAACACAGCGCTACTCAGTTACCCCCCATCCCATCGAAACTCTTCTCACTTGGGTAAAATCCGGCGAAATAGCAATACCGGAAATCCAGCGCCCCTTTGTCTGGGATGCAACCAAGGTTCGGAACCTGCTGGATTCCCTCTATCAAGGCTACCCTGTCGGTTATCTGATCGCCTGGCGCAATCCCACCGTAAAACTCAAAGATGGCTCATCATCAGCCGGCAAGCGCATCCTTATTGACGGTCAACAAAGGGTGACTGCACTTATGGCGGCGCTCCTGGGTCGCGAGGTGCTGACTAAGGATTACGAAACAGTCCGCATCCGCATTGCCTTTCATCCACAGGAAGAACGTTTCGAGGTAGCAAACCCTGCCATACGAAAAGACGTGGCCTGGATTGAGGATATCGCCGAGGTTTTTTCTCCATCGACAAGTGTTTTTCAGCTTGTGAGTAGTTATTGCACAAAAAACTCAGAAATGTCACAGGATGCGATTTTCGCAAGTATTGAAAAACTTCGCAAGATAATCAATAACCACGTTGGAGTAATCGAGCTGGCGGACGATCTCGACATTGAAACAGTCACCGAGATTTTTATCCGAGTCAATTCGGCCGGGAAAGAACTTTCCCAGGCTGATTTCGCCATGTCGAAGATCGCCGTTAACGAAACATATGGCGGCAATCTGTTGCGCAAGGCTATCGACTATTTTTGTCACCTTGCAGTGGCCCCCGAATTTCTGTCACGTATCGAGAAGGGCGACAAAGCCTTTGCCGGTTCGGAATTCCTGCCTGCCATGCGCTGGCTCAAAGATGTGAATGATGACCTCTATGATCCTACCTACACCGATATGCTCCGCGTGGCATTTACCTCTGAATTTGGACGTGGCAAGCTCCAGGATTTAGTAGCATTGCTTTCGGGCCGCAACTTCGTCACCAAACAATTTGAGGAAGTTATTGCCGAGGAATCTTTTCGAAAGCTCAAGAAAGGCATTCACGCCTTCATCAACAAGACTCACTTCGATCGTATCACCATGATCCTGCGCTCGGCAGGTTTCGTTATCAGCGACCTGATCGGCGGCCGGAACGCAGTCAATTTCGCCTATATAATCTACCTCCGCGGCCGGGCCGAAGGCGTGCCGGCTGCCGATCTCGAACAGTTGGTGCGACGATGGTATGCCATGTCTATTCTTCGCGGTAGATATACAGGCAGCCCGGAAACCGCCTTTGATTTCGACATCCGCCAGATTGAATCCCGAGGACTGTCAAACTATTCCGAGTCGGTGATTGAAAATGAATTGCCGGATAGTTTTTGGACCGGAATGCTCCCACAACTGATGGACACCTCCTCCGGCCAGAGCCCTTATTTTCTGGCCTACAAGGCCGCGCAGGTAAAACTCGGCGATAAAGGCTTCCTGTCCCGAGACATCACCGTGCTCGATCTGCTTATGAACCGCTGTGACGTACACCATGTGTATCCGCGAAATTATCTGAAAAAACAGGGGCTTTCCCGCGGCCGTTATAATCAGATCGCCAATTTCGTTATTGCCCAGAGCGAGATCAACATTGCCATTGGCGCCAAGCCGCCCGAGCAGTATTTCCACGAACTAGCCGAGCAATGCAACGGAGGTGCAAAAAAGTATGGCGGAATTACAACTCAGGAGGAACTGCGTGCCAACCTGCGGATGAGTTGCCTGCCTGAATCCCTTCTAAATGGCGCAATCCCCGCATATGACGATTTCCTTGCGGAACGCCGCAAGCTCATGGCCCTCAAAATCAAAACCTGGTTTGAGAAGTTGTGATGATCACTGATTGCAAGCCCTATCCTGCATATAAAGATTCCAGCATTCCATGGCTGGGAGAGGTACCGGAGCATTGGAGGCTTCGACGCACAAAGACAGTGCTTCGAGAGCGTGTACAAAAAGGATTCCCTGACGAGCCTTTGCTTGCGGCGACGCAGACGAAAGGTGTAGTGCGAAAAGAACACTACGAAAACCGGACTGTGCTTGCTTTGAAAGATTTACATCTCCTGAAGCTCGTTCGAATGAACGATTTTGTCATCAGTTTGCGATCCTTCCAGGGGGGGATTGAATATGCCCGAGAACAGGGAATCATCAGTCCAGCCTATACGATCTTATATACGGCTCAACAAGAGAATCACAGATTTTTGGCGTGGCTTTTCAAATCGAAACCATACATCGAAAATCTTTCACTGTATGTCACAGGGATTCGGCAGGGCCAGAATATTGATTATGATAAGTTGAGCCGGTCTTCACTCCCGCTCCCGCCTTCACAAGAACAAACCGCCATTGTGCGATTTCTTGATCATGCGGACAGGAAGATCAGGCGATATATCCGTGCCAAAAAGAAACTGATAAAATTGCTGGAGGAACAGAAACAGGCCATCATCCATCGCGCCGTCACCCGCGGCCTTGACCCAAATGTCCGCCTCAAACCCTCCGGTGTGGAATGGCTGAGGGATATTCCGGAACATTGGAAGTTGATTCGTTTCAAATTTGTTGCAGAAAAAATCGTGGACTGCCTTCATGCAACCCCCAAGTACTCTGAAGATGGAGAATTCCCGGCAATTCGTACCGCAGATATATCACCTGGAACTGTAAACCTATCATCAGCACGTCGAATTGAAGCGGATGAATATGAACGTTGGGTTGAAAGGTTAGTGCCGAAACCAAGGGATATCCTCTATTCTCGAGAAGGGGAGCGGTTTGGTATTGCAGCCTGCGTACCTGATGGATCACGACTCTGCATCTCTCAACGCATGATGGTATTTCGAATTCGCCCGGAACACAACCCTGTGTTCATCATGTGGTTGCTGAACAGTAAAGAAATATATGCTCAAGCCTGCCAAGACGTTATGGGTGCAACAGCACCTCATGTCAATGTATCAACGATTCGTAATTACTATTTGGCTGTTCCTGACCGCAAGGAGCAAGATTCTTTGGTAGTTGAGATCGTGAACGCAACCAAAGGATACAGCAATATTATCGACCACGCCCAATGCGAGATCTCCCTCCTCCAAGAATACCGCACCCGACTCATCTCCGAAGTGGTAACCGGCAAGATCGACGTTCGAGAAGCTGCCTTAAAATTTCCTGCTGAGGCGAACGCAGAGGAGGCTGATATGCCGGAAGAAGATGAAATGAATGACGCCGGCATGGTAACAGAAAACGTGGAGATCGAAGAATGACGGTACCGGCACAGCCGAAAATTTACCACATTGTGCATGGCGATCGGCTGCCGTCGATCATTGCGGACGGAAGGATCTGGTGTGACGCGGAAATCGTCCGCCGGTCACCCCCCGGAACCACCATCGGCATGAGCCGCATTAAGCAGCGCCGTTTGGACGAGTTGACCCTTGCCAGTCATCCTGATCTATATGTGGGAAGTTGCGTGCCATTCTATTTTTGTCCCCGATCTGTTATGCTATACCTGATCTGGTGTGGAAATGATCCTGACCTGACGTATCGCGGCGGACAAGGACCGATTATCCACCTGGAGGCCGATCTTCGCGCCTCCGTTGACTGGGGCAATGCGAACCACAAACGCTGGGCCTTTACCCTGTCAAATGCCGGGGCCTATTATTTTGAAGACCGGTCCGACCTGAGGAATTTGCATGAAATTAACTGGGAGGCCGTACAGGCAAACAGATGGAGTGGTCCTGGAATTTCACCTTCGGTAAAGGAAGGCAAGCAGGCAGAATTCCTCATGGAATATGAATTTCCCTGGCATCTGGTTGAGCGGATCGGGGTAAATTCCCGCGCGGTGTATCAACAGGTGATTAATGACCTGCCCTCAGACGGCCACCGGCCACTAGTCGAGATAAAATCGGAATGGTATTATTAATATGGAGGCAGCGACGATGATTGAATACAAGCACGGCGACATACTCAAAGAGAATGCCCAGGCCCTTGTCAACACCGTAAACTGTGTCGGTGTGATGGGTCGAGGCATAGCGCTGCAATTCAAGAACGCCTTTCCGGAAAATTTTAAATATTATGCTGCGGCCTGCAAAAAGGATGAGGTCCGACCGGGCCGAATGCTGGTATATGAGACAAGGAAACTGATCAATCCCCGCTTCATTATCAACTTTCCCACCAAGCGTCATTGGCGGGGAAAGAGCCGGATGGAGGATATTGAATCCGGCCTCAAGGATCTGGCAGAGGTTATCCGTCGTCACAATATTCGCTCCATCGCTATTCCTCCCTTGGGTAGTGGTCTGGGCGGGCTTGACTGGGCTGAGGTAAACAGGCGGATCGTGACAGCGCTGCAGCCGCTTGCAGATGTTCAGATCATCATCTTTGAACCTAAAGGAGCGCCGGAAACCGAAAAAATGGCACACAGCCGTGAGGTGCCGACCATGACGGCCGGCCGGGCAGCCCTCGTTGAGTTGATACACCGTTATCTCGAAGGCATGCTTGACCCTTTTATCTCACTCCTTGAAGTACATAAACTGATGTATTTCATGCAGGAGGCGGGCGAACCCTTGCGTCTCAAATATCAGAAAGCTCCTTATGGCCCTTATGCGGAGAATCTTCGCCATGTTCTGCATGCCATTGAAGGTCATCTGGTTTCAGGTTACGCCGATGGAGGTGATATACCGGACAAGCAGCTCAAGCTGGTACCAGGGGCTGTCGAGGACGCTACTCTATACCTGAAACAACATCAGAAAACACGTTCCCATTTTGACAAAGTGGCCAACCTGGTTGAAGGGTTTGAGTCGCCATTCGGCCTGGAACTTCTCTCTACGGTTCATTGGATCCTCAAAAAGGAACGAGTGAACTCTGTTGAGGAAGTGGTTAACAACACATATGCCTGGAGCCCTCGAAAACGGCAATTCACTCCACGCCAGATTCGCCTTGCTGTAGATATCCTTTCCCGGAAAGGCTGGGCGAATAAGCAAGAGAGTGAGACCCTTGCCACCAGGGATGTGGGGCACTGCTGAGTCAAGCTGATCGCTTGCAGAATGTTTTTTAATTTTTATGAAAACTGTAGACGGGTATCAGGATTTAGTTGACGGGTAGTTGACAAATTGGAAACCCGACCACATTTATTTTTATATTTTTTGTGTAAAAACAAAGTATTACGGAAAAACTTTTCGTTGACAGGGACTTGCTAAAAGGTTCTGTATGACCACCGACACCAGTGAAAAAGGGTTGGAGAGTCTGATCATTGAAGCGATGACTGGTTGCCAGCCATTGAGCCAGGGAGGGCCGAATGAACTGAGGCACCCTTTGGCGCTTTATGGTGGCGGTGGATGGATTCTTGGCAACTGGCGTGATTATGACCGGGAATACTGTGTGGATCTGGCGCAACTTACGGCCTTTGTGGAAGCGACGCAGCCGGATGCGCTTGATGCGCTGGATCTCAACCAGGACGGCCCGACGCGGCGCAAATTTCTGGCACGGCTCCAGGGCGAGATTACGAAACGCGGCTCCATTGATGTACTGCGTAACGGCATTAAGCACGGGCCGCATCACCTCGATCTGTTCTACGGCACACCCTCTCAGGGCAATGTAAAGGCAAAAGAAAGATACGCCGCCAACCGCTTCAGCGTCACCCGCCAGTTGCGCTACAGCCGCGACGAGACACAGCTTGCTCTTGATCTGGGACTTTTCATCAACGGCCTGCCGGTCGCCACCTTTGAACTGAAGAACAGTCTTACCAAGCAGACTGTCGAAGATGCAATCCAGCAGTACAAGCGCGACCGCGACCCCCGCGAAAAACTCTTCGAATTCGGTAGATGCGTGGCTCACTTTGCGGTGGACGATCACGAGGTGCGCTTCTGCACGCATCTCAAGGGCAAGGGTTCATGGTTCCTCCCTTTCAATCAGGGATGGAACGACGGCGCCGGCAACCCTCCCAACCCGGAAGGCCTCAAAACCGACTACCTGTGGAAACACATCCTGACCCGCGAAGGCCTGACCAATATCCTGGAGAACTATGCCCAGATCGTTGTAAGCAAAGACGAGAAGACAGGAAGAAAGAAGGCGGTACAGATCTGGCCGCGCTTCCACCAATTGAACGTTGTGCGCAAACTGTTGGCTGATGCCGCAAAGAAAGGCGCGGGCCGGCGCTATCTGATCCAGCACTCGGCAGGAAGCGGCAAATCCAACTCCATCGCCTGGCTTGCACACCAGTTGATCGGCTTGAGGAAGGATGATGCAGCGGTATTCGATTCGATCATGGTGGTTACGGACCGGCGTGTTCTTGACCAGCAGATCCGGGACACTATCAAACAGTTCGCCCAGGTGGGGGCGACGGTAGGTCATGCCGAGCATTCAGGGGATCTGCGAAGGTTTATCGAAAGCGGCAAGAAAATCATCATCACCACGGTCCAGAAGTTTCCGTTTATTCTCGACGAGATCGGCAGCGAACATCGGGGGCGCAGGTTTGCCATCATCATCGACGAAGCCCATTCAAGCCAGGGCGGCCGCACCTCAGCCGCGCTTTCCATGGCGCTTTCCACTGCCGGGGCGGAAGAAGATGACGAAACCATCGAGGACAGAATCAACCGTCTGATGGAAGCAAAGAAGCTTCTGCCCAACGCCAGCTATTTCGCGTTCACCGCCACACCCAAGAACAAGACCCTGGAAATTTTCGGCGCACCGCGACCGCAGGCGGACGGCAAGGTGCAGCATCTGCCCTTCCACAGCTACACCATGAAACAGGCGATCCAGGAAGGTTTTATCCTTGATGTGCTCAAACACTACACCCCGGTCGAGAGCTACTATAAGCTGGTAAAAAAAGTGGAGGGCGATCCGGAGTTTGACATCAAACGGGCAAAGAAAAAACTGCGCCGCTACGTCGAGAGCCACGAGCACGCCATCCGCCTCAAGGCCGAGATTATGGTCGATCATTTCCACGAGCAGGTGCTCCAGCTTGGCAAAATCGGCGGGCAGGCGCGGGCCATGGTGGTAACCAGCGGTATTGAGAGGGCCATTCAGTATTACCATGCCATCCACAGCTATTTGCTTGAACGCAAAAGCCCTTATCGGGCCATCGTCGCCTTCTCCGGCGAGCACGAATACGGCGGGGCAAAGGTTACCGAGGCGTCGCTGAACGGCTTTTCCGCCAACCTGATCGCGGATAAGATTCAGGAGGATCCGTACCGTTTTTTTGTGTGTGCCGAGAAGTTCCAGACCGGTTATGACGAACCGCTCCTGCACACGATGTACGTGGACAAGGTGCTATCGGGAATTAAGGCGGTGCAAACCCTTTCCCGGCTCAATCGAGCACATCCAAAAAAGCACGATGTCTTCGTGCTGGACTTCATGAATGATGCCGACACGATTCGGGAGGCGTTTGCCGACTACTATCGCACCACAATCCTCGCCGAAGAGACCGACCCGGACAAATTGCATGACCTGAAAGCTGAACTCGACGGCTACCAAGTCTATTCAGAAGAACAGATCACCCAATTTGTGAAGCTGTATCTTGGCGGAGCTGATCGTGACCGCCTGGATCCGATTCTGGATGTCTGTGTTGCTGTCTACAAGGAGCAACTCAACGAGGACGGGCAGGTGGATTTCAAAGGAAAAGCAAAAGCCTTTCTGCGAACCTACGGTTTTCTCTCTTCGATCCTGCCATACACTAATGCCGAGTGGGAAAAATTGTCTATCCTGCTTGCCTTCCTCGTGCCCAAACTCCCGGCCCCGGTCGAAGAAGACCTTTCCAAGGGTATCCTTGAAGCAATCGACATGGACAGCTACCGAGTCGAAAAGCAGGCAGCCGTGAAGATTCTGCTCCCTGACGAGGACGCGGAAATCGAACCGGTACCAACCACCGGCGGCGGCCGCAAAACAGAGCCGGAAATTGACAGGCTCTCGAACATCCTCAAGACATTCAATGACCAGTTCGGCAACATCCCCTGGACCGATGCCGACAGGGTGCACACCCTTATCACCAAAGACATCCCCAGCCGCGTTGCCGCCGATACTGCCTATCAGAACGCGAAAAAAAATTCGGACAAGCAAAACGCCCGGATCGAACACGATAAAGCATTGAGCAGAGTAATGACCGCGGTCCTCAAAGACGATACCGAACTTTTCAAACAATTCATGGACAACGAATCATTCCGCCGCTGGCTCACCGATACGATATTCGGCCTCACCTACGAACATGAAGGAGAGGAAGCCTTCAGCCGATGATCAGGTGTGGGCCGGTGGCGAAACAAACCTTAACTATTGATGCCAGGATTGAAGCTGATTTATTAGAAAATTGAAATGCCGAAGAATTTAGCAAACAAAGGTCCAGGCATTAGCGAGGCTCAGGAAATTGGGGATGATGCACGTGCAGCTCTAAATGCAAACAAACCGAAAAAATGGAATTTTGGTGGAGGTGAAGGCGACGATTTTGGATATGATTTTCAGGTTACAGCCTTCGGTGTCGGGGATGATGGAGCTCAGTGTTCATTCAATATCCAGTTAAAAGGGACAACTCAAGCTAAATCACGCTCTGCTGATGGCAGCTATCTTTCTTATCCCTTCAAACGCACAACTCTCAATTTATGGCACAAAAGTGGCTTTGCGGTCTTGGTTGCTATAGCTGACTTGATTGAAAACAGGGATCCGAAAACTGCCAAAGTATATTTTCATTTTGCTAATCCAGACCTAGATAAGATCCTGCCTGGCCTACCTCCCGAACAGGAGACCGTAACATTACAGGTACCCACTTGTCAGGAAATCCACAGAGACCTCGACATTTTACCCATAATTCTCCCTTATCTCGACGAGATAAGGGAGTTAAGGCAACTAGCCCGTGAAAAGCAGCGCGCAAAAGGTGGTGCAACTGCTGAGGCCGCCACAATAGTCAATATGCAAGGTAGCTCCAACATCTCATCTGGTATTGTATTACAAGGTGAAGACATTGAAGACCTAATTAATTCGTCCTCCCGAAAAACTGAACTCCGTACAGCTCTCTCAGCTTTGCGTTCAGGAGACTATGACCGTGTGTTCCGCCTTGCACCAGAACCTTCCCATGAAGATTTAAAGCTTTCTCCTAAAGAATCTGCCATATGCGCATATCTTAGATCAAGGGCGTTTGATGAGACTGGGTATTCATCAGCCGCTGAAGTAATGATCGAAATGGCAGCTGCTCTTTTGCCGGATAATGACGATATAGCGTCCTTTATAGCGCAGAGGGTGCTCGACAAAATCGAGTTTGGACCCGAGGGACATGAAGAAAGACAAGCATTACTGAAATCCCTTGAACTGAGAAATGGTATAGGCATCTCTAATCTTAAGGCAAAGGTATATGCTCTCGATGGAGATTTTAACTCTGCACGAGGGGTTTTAAAACCATTTCCATCTGACAAAGTGGCAACAACTTTTGTGATTATCTCAATTATTGAGAAATCGTGGAAGCGAGCTTTGTCAGAAATAGAAGAAAGTCGCTCAATTCCTACTTTGAGAGAAAAACAACTATTCTGGTTAGATGCGCTCGAATCCAAGGTACATCTTGAACTAGCCCTAGCTGGTGTTAATCGACCGGTTGGAGGTGATTTTATTGTCCCTTATTCAGGTCTCCCGGGTATCGACTACAAAGAATTACGCTGTGCGTATGATACTGGCCTGAAAGCTATGCTTGCGGGGCAGCGATTGAATTGGCCAGCAGCTATTCAGCATGTGGTGGACGCATTCCATGTCTCAGCTTTGGTCCTTGGATATGAAAGAAAAGCATTTCCTTTGTTTACTTCATTGGCATTTACTAGGCCCAATTTACGATCGATACGAGAAATTGTTGTCAAATTTGCTCTTCAATTTGATCAGCCCCAAATTGCTTTAGAGATAAGTGAATTAGCAGGCGATTCAGGATGTTTTAAAAACGAAGAGGCCTTAATAGCAGTAGCAGCATATAAAGTTGGCAATTTAGCCAAGGCACTAAGTTACATCACAGACGATTTCCTGAAAGATCCCTCTTCTTCAGATGTCTATCTTACTGCATTGGTTATGTTGGGTATCGCTGCCGATTCAGCTTTACGTTCAGACTTATTAGAAAAAATACGAACCAGATTAGACAAAAATAAAGACTCTCGTAACTACCTAGCAATTCTCGATTCTGGTGTCCGTGTACAAAAATATCCACTTCAACGTCAAGCTGCTATCCAGCAACTCTATGAATACTGGAATGAACAAGGGCAATCAGCTATCGTCGGTCACCACATTCTGATCAATGCAGATCCGACCGATACTGAGGAAGCCACGTTAATTATAGATGTAGCAACTAAATTGGGAGTTGAAAGTTCGCTTGGAGCTGAGGATCTCGCCAGTTTCAACCAAGCACTTCTTACACGCGGTGATTTTAAAAATGCAATCAAATACCTCAAAAATGCATGCAAAAGGTTCGACAATGACCCACGACTGAAGTCTTTATTGGGTATCGCGTTGGAAATTGACGGACAATCTTCGGAAGCATACCAGCTAATCGGTCAACTATTAGAATCTGGTGAAGCATCAGAAACCGCTCGCCGATACTTCATTCAGATAGCATCAAGGATGGGTTTCTTTGACCAAGCAGAGGAGCAAGTACGCACTGCACTCGCAAAATCAATTTCTCATAGCAAACGACTTGAACATCTGAATACATTATTTCAATTACTACTTACCTCCGGAAAAAAATCAAACGACCTGGAACAGGTGGCCTGGGAATATGGCAAATTGGCAAACCAAAATGATGAGAGGGAAGAAGGTATTTTCCTTCAGCAATATCTAATAGCAACTTCCGCTAAAGAATTAGAATTACCGCCTGAGCGAGTCCAGGAATTCCGCAACCGCCTAGAAGCTTATAATGAAAGATTTCCAAAATCCAAATATTTATGGCGTGCTGAAATTCCTAAAGGAGGACCGCCAGAATCAATACTTAAGGTGCTGAAAGAAGCCGTAGGCATAACTGAACAAGATATTGAGAATGATCTAGCGATTGAACGCAAAATGGATAGGGGTGCGCTTCAAGTACCTTTCTCTTGGCGTCCACGCCGATTTCTCAGAAATATGTCAAATGTATTCATGCTGTGGCAGTTCCGAAAGCAGGTTCCCCCAGAAAGAGCAGCTTTTCATTTTCCATGCAGTATATCTGATTACGAACGACATACCCCATCCGACCCTAGTTGCGCACGAGCTGTTATCAGCCTCACCTCAATATTGTTACTGGATGAAATTGGGTTGTTGGGAGTTGTTCTTGATTCTTTTCAGCATATTGTAATTGCTCGCTCCACCTTGGACAGTATTCAAGAAGCCCGGAATCTTTTCACAGGAGGCTGGGAGGGTGAGAAAGCTTCACGGATTATGCAAGAGCTTCAAAAATATTTCACAAAGATTAGTCACCCTCCATATCCAATCGAAGAGGATAGGCAAGGTTTACCGGAATGGCATAGTGAAGAAAAAATAGCAATGAAGGGGTCTGAATGCGTTTATTTCTGCGACGACATAATAGAAACGATCTTTGTTTGTGGAAATGGTATAAATAATCCCGCTAAGCCAAGCATGTCGACAGTTGATTTCCTTAATTGGGCAGATCAATCCAAAGGGATACTCAATGCCCAACAAGTCGCAGAAGCTTTGGGTTTCTTAGTAAGGCTTAAGGTTGGCGCGATAACCATCCAAGATCGTTACGTTATTGCTGCCATACCATCTAAGCTACAATTTGCCACCACTCAGGAAGAACAAGAAGCTGCATTCGATGATGCACAGGCTTTACGTTCGATCCTGGATGGACTATGGAACCCTGCAAAACAGTTTGAAGAATTGCAAACTCACTTCGCCCGCATAATGAGTTACCTACTTAATAAAGGAAACGCAAGTGAAGCAGTGCTAGTAGCATTATGGATTCGCTGGTTACAGGCGGTACGATTCCAAGTCAAACCCCAAATAACAGTCAAGCAGAAGCTTGTAGCAGGATTTGTAAAAATTTTACTGTCTCTAAAGCCCGAAAAACAAATAATTCAAATCCTATGGCATTCTTTTTGGGAAACTATCAAACGAGGTCTAGGTGAAAAATTGAAGGAACCCGAGGACATAACTGGTATCAGAGCTGTCGCTGAATTTTTTGGTTATCTTCGAGCAGAGGAGAGTACTGAAACTGACGCAGGGGTATTTTTCGAAAAAGCAAGACTCGGCATTGAACAAGGGACTGTATTGGAAGATGAATTCAGTCGCATTTATGTTGATAGCACAGCCAAGAAGCTTATTGAGTCCCAAAAGAATAAATTTGAGGGCAAGTATTAAAGTAAAATGCCTAGAAAGAATCATATGATTGATAGCAATGATTCTGTAATTTGGGGGCCTTTTTAGGGGCTTTCATGATTTTAAGAAAATTTTATATTTTTTAATTCCAGATATATAGAAAACAAGTTCAAGTCCCTGCATCGCCACCATTTGCATAGACAGTATCGTCCGATACTGTCCGAAAAGGCCCGAAATATCGGGCCTTTTCTTTTTCCTTTGTCCGGCGCGACATTATAAGATACAGTGAAATCCGAGGTTTTTGGGGGCCTTTTTCTTCTTGTCACTCCTGCCGGCGGAAAACTCTGGAATTTTAAATACCGTTTCGAGGGAAAGGAAAAAAAGCTGGCCTTTGGCGCATATCATGATATTTCCCTTGCCGAAGCCCGGCAGAAACGTGACCAGGCAAGAAACCTGCTGGCCAACGAAGCGGATCCAGGCGTCATCAAAAAGTACAGAAGGAGGCAGGTCTCCAGGAAACGAAAACTTTCTAGGTTATTGCCCGCGAATGGCATACCAAGTTTTCTCCCTCCTGGGCTGATAGTCACGCCACCAAGATCATCCGCCGTTTTGTACTCTATTGACAATGAAGCAGACTAACGAACTTGCCGCTGTATTGATGCCGGATGGTTCCATCCAGCTTGAGTGGACCCCACTTGCCACCGC
>Ga0209270_1001852_pt1 | contig 25577 bp, 28 predicted proteins | sample MTBAKSrepl1MetaG_FD_187456 | JGI IMG/M metagenome (GOLD analysis project Ga0209270, IMG submission 187456) | Enrichment culture microbial communities from Arthur Kill intertidal strait, New Jersey, USA, that are MTBE-degrading - MTBE-AKS1... | ecosystem: Environmental > Aquatic > Marine >...
GTCTTGCCGGGCCGGGCTTCGACCACGATCACGGTCACGTTGTCCTTGCCCCCGCCGGCCAAAGCCAGGTCGATCAGGTCCTTGGTCTTTCTTTCCGGGGACGTGCCCATGTCCAGGACCTTGGCGATCATCTCTTCCGGGACCATGTCCGAAAGGCCGTCGCTGGCCAGCAGAAAGACGTCGCCTTCCTCCAGGGGCCACCGGTTCAGATCGGGTTTGACTTCTTCGCCCACGCCCATGGCCCGGGTCAAGGTGTGGCCCATGGTGGTCATGATGGTGCCTTCCGGGTCGATCAGGCCGTGAAACTGGGGGTCGTCGGACAGGCGGTGATCCACGGTCAGTTGTTCCAGCTTCCCGCCCCTTGATCTGAAGATGCGGCTGTCGCCGACGCTGGCCGCCAATAATTCCCCGCCCTCGGGCAGGATCACGGCCAGGGTGGAGCCCATGCCCTTGCGGGCCGGGTCGCTGCCGGCCTGGTCGTGGACCAGTTTGTTGGCCAGGAAGACGGCCTGGAGCAGGGTGTTGGCCCGGGGGGACAGGTTAGGGTCGGTGAAATCGAACCTCAGACGGGCGTCGGCCGGCTTATCAAGGTATTTCTGGACATAAGCCCCCACGGTCTCGGCCACCAGTTGGCTGGCTATCTCGCCGCCGGCCGCTCCGCCCATGCCGTCGGCCACCAGGAAGAGGCCGATCTCCTGGTCAATGAATAGGGAATCTTCGTTATTCCGGCGCTTCAGACCTACATCGGTCCGCCCCGCGCCATTGAGGACCAACATCGACCGATCCTTTCTCCATCAGGCCGCCGTCTGCTTCTTGGCCGCCAGTTCGTCCATCTTGCGGGCCACGATCCGCAGATGTTCGGCCATCTGCTGGGCCTTCTGGTAGCGCTGCTCGCGGTCCTTGAGCAAGGCCTTGTCGATGATCTGGGACACGGCCTTGGGCACCTTGGGGTTGAACTGGGTGACCGGCTCCGGTTCCTCGTTGGTGATCTTGTAAATCAGCGCGGTCAGGTCCTCGGCCCGGAAGGGCTGGACCCCGGTGAGCATTTCGTAAAGGACCACGCCCAGGGAGAAGATGTCCGAGCGGCCGTCCACCTTCTGGCCCTTGATCTGTTCGGGGGACATGTAAAAGGGGGTGCCCTTGACCACGCCGGTCTTGGTCTTGCTCGAAGCCATGGCCCGGGCGATGCCGAAGTCGGTCACCTTGACCACGCCGTTGTTGAGGAGCATGATGTTGGCCGGCTTGATGTCCCGGTGGACCACGCCCTTTTCATGGGCGTAGCCCAAGGCGTCGGCCACGTCGGCGATCAGGCCGATGACTTGGCGCAGCGGCAGGAGTTTGTCTTTGCCGGCATGCTCCTTGAGGTCGTGACCATCCAACAGTTCCATGGCGATATAAGACAGGTCGTGGTCCTCGCCGGCGTCGTAAATGGTGACGATGTTGGGGTGGGAAAGCATCCCGGCGGTTTCGGCTTCCCGGAAGAACTGCTCCTTGAGCTTGTCCGCTTCCTCCGGATCATAGTCCTCGGAGAAGCGGATGGTCTTGATGGCCGTGGTCCGGCCGATCTTGGGGTCCCGGCCTAAGTAGACCACGCCCATGGCCCCCTTGCCCAGTTCCTTCATGATCTCGTACCGGCCCAGAGTCGGCCGGGTGGTCTCGTCAATGACCATGGTCCCGTCTTCGGCCTGGCGGCCGCCCGTGCCCAGACCGAAGATCATGGTCTCGGAGGCCACGGTCAGCTTCTTGATCTTGTCGCTTATATCCCGGTAACCGCCGTCGTGTTCCTTTATGTAGGAATAAACCGAAGCCGCCTTGTTGAACATGCGCTTGCGTTCATAGTCCAGGCCCAGGTTGTAGAGGATGTCCTTCATGCCGTCATCCACCGGGACCCGCCGGAACTTGTCGAAGGCCATATCGAGCTGGCCCTGGTTCTGGAAGCTGAGGCCGAGCATGCGGTTGACTTCGGCCGACTCGCCCTCGACCTTCTCCTTGCCCACTTCGGTGACGAAGTACCGGGTGGTGGTCACGGCGGCGTACCCAAGAACGGTCAGCAGGACAGGATAGGTGATCTTGAGCCAGACGCCCGGGCCGACAAACAGATAGACGCCGGCGGCGATGATGACCACCAGGACCCCGCCCGAGACCAAGGCCCCGGCCCTGGCCTTAAGGCGAGGCAATAAGATGGAGAGAAACACGCCCACCAGAATCAGGATGACCAATTCCAAGATGTCCATCATCCCCGAGCGGGTCACGAAACCGCCTTCCAGGAGATTCTGCAGGGCGTTGGCCGCGACCATGGCCGTGGACATCTTGCTCTCCACGGGGGTGACCTGGGGGATGTCTATGCCGGTGGCCGAGACCCCGATCAAAACGATCTTATCCTTGAGGGCCCCGGCGTCGACTTTGTCGTTGAGCACGTCGAAAAAGGAAAAATGGGGAAAGGCTTTCGAGTCGGTGAAGGTAATATAAAAGTCCAGGTTGGGGTTGGTCGGGACCATTTGTTGGCCCAGGCTGAGTCCGGAACGACCTTCTTCCGGGGAAAAGACCTGGACGGCGTCGTTTTCCAGGTCCTGGGCCAAAAGGGCCAGTTTGAGAGTATAGGAGGGGAAAGGCAGCCCTTTGTAATCGATCAGCAAGGCCTCCCGCCGGACCGCGCCGTCGTTGTCCGGGATGATATTGATGTGTCCCAGGCCCAGGGCTTTTTCGGAAAAAGCCGGAATGGGGGCGGTGATTTTTTTGGCCGGGATGATGAACCCGCCGCCGGCCCCTTGAGCGTGGACCAACCCGTTCTTGAGCAGGGTCTGGTCCAGATCGGTCTCGGGCTTGGGATACACGCCGATCTGAAAAAAGACCGGCAGGACCACGTTGCCGGCCCCGGCCATGGCTTCGGCCAGCCTATGATCGCTGTCCAGGCGATCCCGGGCTTCGGTCAGCTTCTGAAGAAATTCCTGGGCTGTCGGGTCTTCCCGGCCGGCGAAACCGGCGGCAAAGGCCGTTTTGAGTTCCTCGATCAGCTTTAGGCTTTCACCCACTTCCGGTTCGGAAAAGATCACGTTCAGGCCGATGATCCTGGCCCCTTGCCCTTTTAGTTTGTCGATCATGCGGGCGATCATGGTCCGCGGCCAAGGCCAGCGCCCCAATTTGGTGATCGAGTCGTCGTCGATGTCCACCAAAGCAATGTCCGTCTGGGTTTCCGGGCCGGGGGCCCGCAGGCGCATCCGCAGGTCATAGGTGGTCAGTTCGAGGGATTCGAGGAAATCCACCTTGGCAAAGGCCAAAATCAGGAAAATAACGGACAGGAGGACGGCAAGCCACAGGGCGGGATTTTTCTTGATCATTTTTTGATCTCCCCCAGCTTGAAAGATCGAGCCTCGGCCGGTCTCCGGCCATGGTTTTTATCTTTTTGAAGCGTCAGCGCGAATTCTTCCAGGAATTCACCTGGGACCCTTGAGTTTTCTATGCCGAAATAATAAGACTTTTGCGAATTTAAAGTCAAGTTAAAAGCCGGGCCAAAGCCTCTGGACGCATCGGCCGACATCGTGTAGAGAAAGACAGACTGATGATTTATGATTGGTTGTTTATCATTATTATTAATCGAAACCCAGACTAAAAAATAACCACTCCGCCCAGGCCGCGCCCCCGTCCTTCTGGAGCAGGAGGCTGAAATCGCCGCCACGAAAACACAAGCCCGGCGAAACGACCTTATCACCGGAAAGAACACGGGATGAAAGCCGATGAATCTCAAGGACCAAATCGTTATAATCACTGGCGCCGGTTCCGGCATCGGCCAAGCCTTGGCCCGTAAGTTCTCCCTGGCCGGGGCCAAGGTGGCCCTCTGCGGCCGCCGCCCGGAAAAACTGGAAGAGACCGCGACTTCCTGTCCCGGACCGACCTTGGCCGTGCCGGCCGACCTGACCGAGCCCCAAGGCCGCCGAAACCTGGTCGACCGGACCCTGGCCGCCTGGGACCGGATAGACGTCCTGGTCAACAACGCCGGACTGGGCTCTTACGGCCGTTTTCTCGACCACGACGAAGCCCTCTGGCGTCGTCTTTTTGAAATCAACCTGTTCGCCCCGGTCTTTTTGACCAAGGCCGTCCTGCCGCTCATGCTTGAGCAAGGCCAGGGCCTGATCGTCAATATCGCCTCCATCGGCGGCCTGATGGCCCATGGGGACCGACTCACGCCGTACATCGCCAGCAAGCACGCCCTGGTCGGTTTCTCCCGGGCCCTGGCCAAAGACCTGGCCGGAAGCAAGGTCCGGGTTCTGGCCGCCTGCCCCCATGTGACCGACACCGAGTTGTTCACGGCCACGGTCGGGTCCATCGACGAACTGGCCCCGGTCATCGAAGGGCTAAAGGGATTCATGGACACGGCCGAAGACGTGGCCCAGGGTCTCATGGACCAGATCGACTCGGACCTAGTGGTCGTTTTCCCCACCGCCAAACCGGAAAAGGTTTACCGGAAGTATAGGGACCTTTGAGCCATGCGCATCGGGCCGGCGTAAAAGGCCCTCATCGCCGGCCGCAGTTCCGGACTGGACCGGGGGGCACTGGCCCCGCCTCGAAACCTTCCTCAGCGACCGCACATGGGGGCTCCGCCCCCAGGCCCCCGCCAGGGCGCGGCGCGCCCTCGACCCGCACCTTTTGCTTCGTCGGCGAGCCGCCGAAGCAAAGGTTGGGGGGTCCGGGGGGTTCCCAACCCCCCGGCCGCCGGCGGCGTCATGCCCCCAGCAAATCCAGAATAGCCCGGTCCCGGACCGGGTTGGGCTGAAGGACCAACGAGTAATGGTTGGCCCCGGCCAGCTCGACGATCTCGGCTTGAGGCAGGGCCTTTTTGAGGTTCCCGGCCGCTTCTTTGGGCAAAATCAGATCGTCGTCGGTCAGCATGCCTTCGGTGGCCCGCAGGACCAGGACCGGGCACTTGACCTGCGGATAGAATTGGGTCGGGTCCACCGTGACCAGGCCGGCGCTTTCCTGCTGCACGGTTTCCGGCCTGACCCTGGACCGGACCCGGCCGCCGACCTCTTCGGATTCGTACCGGAAATAATTCTCCATGGCTTCCGTCCAGGGGTGCAGGTAGGGCGTCTGCTTGACGTGCTCGACATAGGCTTCAAACGAGGGAAAGGTCAAGCTGAGCCGGTCCGTGGACGGCTTGATGGCCGCGGAAATCTTGACCCACTGCTCCGGCGGCAGCACGGCCCCGCCGTCGATCAGGATCAGCCCCTCGACCAGGTCGGGCCGCTTGGCCGTAAAAACCAGGGACACGTACGCCCCGAGCGAATGGCCCATCATAAAGACCTTTTTCAAACCCAAGTCGGCCAGGACCGCTTCGATGTCCCGGACATGCTGGTCCAGGGAATAACCGGTCGGCGGCTTGTCCGAAAGCCCCCGCCCCCGCAGGTCCACGGCCAGAAAACGATGCTTGGGCGACAAGGCCGGGGCCATGACGTCGAAACACCGGCTGTTGGCGGTCATGCCGTGCACGGCCAGAATGGTCTGGCCCTGGCCCGGCCAATCGGCCACTTGAATCTCCACCCCGTCGCCCTTGGCCCGGATCATCTTCAGCTCTTTCATGGTCTCCTCCCGTCAATATCGGCGCTGCTGGATAAACCGTCCCCAGTCTACTATAACCGCCGGGAGAGATCAAACCCCAAGTCCGGGGCCGCCGTAAAAGTTCAGCGCCCGGCGGACTTTCACTGCCCCATCATCCCGGTCCTGATGAAAATGCCGATCAGGGCGGTCAGGGCCATCTGCAAAGCCTGACTCAAGGGCACTTCCCCGGTCAGGTACCCGGCCGCCGCCGCCACCAAACCGGACACCCCGGTCCAGACCGTCTTGGATTCATACCATCGCTTCTCCATCTCTGTTCCTCCTTTTTGAAACAACGTAAACGCTGTTTTGCTGCGGGCCAAGACCAGCTTGGCCCTTACCCAAAGACATCTACCGGCCCGCCGTAGGGGCGACGCATGCGTCGCCCCTACACTCCCGCCGCACCCGTAGGGGCAGGCCCCCGTGTCTGCCCTTTACCCTTGCCCGATGACCGCCGCCCGGAGACAGGGCCGCCACAGAGGGCGGCCCCTATGTCGTCCTTGACGGATTTGGTTCATCGGTTCAAAACCATGACTGTGCCCACAGGGTGAAACAATCGGGCCGGCCGCCCGCCCTCCATATCCTCAAACCGCTTCCGGTCTGGGCCGGCCGCGGACCCAAATCATCGTCTCTCCTTGGTGCTTCATGGTCGGCAAAGACACGTGGACGAAACGCGGCGTCTTCCCGTCCGCCTCCAGGTACAAAATAAGCTGCCCGAAAGCCGCCCCCGGCATCATCTCCGGCACCTCGGCCAAACGGCCGCGCCACTGCTCCGGCAGGCTGAAATCCACGGCCGCGCTGAAACCCTGGAACAAATGGTCCGACGTGGGCGACCCGCCCACCGCCCGGTTAAGCTCCAGACTCCGCTTGCCCGAAGTGATGATGATCGGCCCGCCCAGTCTTTTCCGGATCGGTTCCAGGATGGTCCGGGCCAGCAAAAAACACTTGTGGGCGTCATGTTCGCTGAATTCGATCCCGGCGGCCGATTGAGGAAACCGGCGCGAGACCCGGAATTCCTCCAAAGTGAAATGCGGCGACAACCTCATGACGTTCTCCTCCTTTCCGCGGCCATCAGCCCGTTGATCCGGCTGGTCCGCTCCTCGACTTCCTTGATCCGTCCGAACAGATTGGCGATCTTGCTTTCGGTCTCGACGCGATGCTCCCGGCAAAAAGAAAAAGGGACCATGTCCTTGAGCACGGATTCCCGGCAAAGGCGCTGCCTTTCGGCCAACTCGTCGACCTTGGCCGCCAGCCGGCCCAAGTCCCGCTTGATGACGAACACGGTCAGGCCGAAAAACACCCCGGAAATCAAAGCGTAAATAAGGTTTTCCATGTCGGCTCCTTAAGTCTCGGGGGGAGCTTTTTAGCAAAAAGCTCCCCCCGCACCCCCCGAAAAGCATCTTTAAAACTGCGCAGGTCCCTTGGCCGACGGCCAAGGGACCTGCGCAAGGGTAAAAGTTTTTGGGGATGGGGTTTCCCCCGGCTTATAACTATCCTTCAATCATCCTAAATTCGCCCGTGGCCGGATCGACGTAGAACCTCCCCCCGATTTCCCCCTGGGCCGCTTCGTGGTCAATGACCAGGCCGCATAAGCACAAGCCGCAGCCGTCCGGAATTTCCGGACGGTCCTGTTCCGGCCAAACGGCCAAAAAGCCCCTGATTTGACCCGTCTCCAAATCATAAATGAAAGTGCTCTGCTTCATGACCGCCTCCTTATCCGATCTCGTAGCCTTCCAAGTAAAGGGTGATGGTCGAACCGCTGTTGGTCACCCGGTACTCAAACAAGGCATTATCGTCCAGCGGGACCTTGACCGTGACCCACTGGACCGGCCCGGAGGTGGTTACTGAAGCGACTTCCCAGCCGCTGCCCGTGGACCCGTTCTTGCGGACGTAGCCCGAAGCATCGGCCGAATCCCGGACCAGGCGGACCCGGAGCCGGGCGGTCACACCGTCGATCTTGGGCAGGTAAGGCGAAAGGTCCCCATCCACGAAGGAAGTGTTGCTGTTGTTGGCGATGGTGAAACCGGCCCGAAAGAAGTGCCCCCGGCCCAGGGCCGAGGGATCGAACTCGCGGATGTTGTTCGAACCGTCGATGGCCACAGCCTGCTCAATCCAGCGCTGATCCGTGTTGGTCGGGTGGTACCAGCCATGTTTACCGTCGACCCAGACCGGGACCGCTTCGCCGAGAACGATGTTGTCCTCGCCGAGGCTGTTTCCGGACGACGGCGGATCGATATAGACATAGACCAGCTTGGGGCCGCCGGTCACGGCGTGAGCCTTGGCCGTCTGGGCGGCCAGGAGGTAAGTCCTGACCGCGACCCCGTCGTCCACGGCGATTTCACCGGGCCCGACGTAGATTTCATCGCTGTCTTTGTACGTCACCCTCAAGCCGCGCCGCCAGCCCGGCCGGTTCTTGTGGGTCCCGTCGCTGTGATGTTCGGCCAGGACCAGCCGGTTGAGGGTATCTTGTTTGGTGGGGTGCTCGGCCCCGACCATCTCCTCGTTGTATTGAACCCGCAGATCAGTCATGGTTTTGAGCCTTTCTTGGATAGGGATTGCTTCGGTCCGCCAGCAGCGGACCTCGCAATGACAGGCTTGTCATTTGATTTTGTTCAAACTTGGTATTATTCCCCTCACCCCGGCCCTCTCCCAAAGGAGAGGAGGCCATAAATAAAGGCGGGCCTGGGCGGTTGCTTTCAGCAACCGCCCAGGCCCGCCGCGACAAAAGTTTTTGGGGAAGGGGACCGGGGGAACCCCTTTTTACAAAAAGGGGTTCCCCCGGTTCTTCAAAAATATTCGGTCCGGTCGCGGTCGCCGCCGGCCCGGGTGTTTCCGTCCGCCAAGCGGGAACCGTCAGCCGGATAGGCGCTGGTCAGGTAAAAGTCCCGCCCCAAATATTGAAGCCGGAAACTCATGGCCGGCCCGGTGAAGTCGGTCTCGATCTCGATGACCTTCAGTAACTGGTTGGCCCAAGGCCGGCCGTCACGGTCGTAAAACCAGTCCAGGGAGACCGCGACCAGGTCCCCCCGTTCCAAGCAGACCGCCCGGCCGTCGGACCTGGTCAGGCTGACGATCAAAGGCGGCTCCTTGAACCGGCCGACCAGGCCGGACTGGATCACCCGCACCACGGCCTCTTCCCGCAACCACTTGAAACTGAACAGCTTCCGCCTGATTCCGTAAACCGACTGAGACAAGGCGTCGGCTGCGTCCTGACCGTCGTCCCCGGCCTCGAACCGGCGGGCCGAATAGTTGTAAGCGTACTCGACTTCAACCTGGTTGACTAAGGCCTCCAGGTCGGCTTCGATCCCGGCCTGACCGGTGATCCCGGCCGGAAAATAACCGGCCGTATCGGCTTCCGAATAAGACCCGGGTCCGGCCTCGACCCTCAAACGCAAACGGCCGTCCTTGTCCCGCCACCAGTCGGCCCAGGGAAAAAGCATCTCCGACAAAATCTCGCCCACGGTCCGGTCCGCCTCAATGAGCCCGGACAGCTTCAGTCCCGAGGCCGCGGCCTGTGCCCTGGCCCGTTCGAACGAAGTCGAATCCAGTTCCTCGGGACTGAAACCGGCCAGGTTGACCAGAAAATCCTCGACGATGTCCACGGCGTTTTCCATCAACACCCCGGACGCAGCCCGGCCTTGGCAGCGGACGGCCATAGGCTCGGCGGCCGCATAGTCCGAAATGAAAGTCACCGTGGCGATCGGTCCTCGGCCCTGGAAATCGTGTTCGGCGGCGAAAGTATACTCACTCGGACTGATGACCAGGCCGTCCCGGTCGTAAACCGTGACCTGATTGCCTTCCGCCAAGGACAAAACCGGATGACCGGCCACGGCGTACACGAAATTGGCCGTGTCCAGGCAAGGGCAATTCCACAGCCCGCCCGAACCGCCGGTCATGGCCCCGTAAACCACGGGCAAGACGTCGGCCGGGTGGCGGGGAGCGGCGTAGCTCCAGGCCCGCTTCAGCTTGAACTCGTCGGAAACCGCCGTCATCACAAGGCCCCCGCTTCCAGGTAAAGTTCTTCGCTGGTCAGGACAAATCTGAGCACCCGGCCGCGAAACCGGTCCATGACCTCGGCTTCGGAGGTCAGGCCGGGAAAAACGGCCCTAAGGGCGACCACGGCCCCGAGGATGTTTTCGGCGGCCGCGATCCTGGAAAAATGCCGGCCTTCAGGCTCGGGCAGATTCTTGAGGACCAGGGTCAAACGACCGGCTTCCTGACCACGCAGCGAAGCCAGAAGATCGGACCGTTGCGGCGTCAGGGTTTCGGTCAAACGGGCCCCAGGCTTGACGGCCGCGGCCCGAGCCAGGACAGCGGTCGACCCCTGACCGGCCAGGCTGGACCCGTCGGCTAAGTACGAGCCGTCCGCCAGATGAGGCTCCTGCCAGCCGAAACTGTCCGGCGACGGCGCACCGAGTCCGTACAGCCTGGTTCCAGCCCCGTTCTCCAGGGATAAAATGAAAACCGGCGATTGGCCGGCCAGCAGCCGGCGCTGAAACTCCAAACCGGCGCTATACATGGGATTTGGGCTCCTCGATCAGGCTGACTTCAAAACGTTGATAATCCCGGCTGGTGTTGACCAAGACCGGATCGGCGGCCAGGCGGACCAGCCCGGTCGCGGCCGAAGCCGCTGAAAGGTCCCGGCAGAAAAAGAACGGTTCGTTTCGACCGGCTTCGACATTCCGCAACGAGATTAGAAACCCGGCCAACTCGGCCGCCTGGTCCGGGTCGGTCACCAGCAGGTCGAAACTGAAAGACCGCCGGACCCCGCCTGAAAAGTCGCTCAAAATCAGGCTTTCCCGAAAATTGTCCAGGACGACCGCGGAAGCCGGCTCCATAAATTCACCCAGGAAAAATTCCCCCACGCTGACGAATCCCGCCGGATTGCCCAGGTCGGTCACGGCCAGCCGCCAGTACCGATAGGTCTGGTTGAGAAACAGGGCGATGAGTCCTTCCGACCAGGGCAAAGCCAAGTCAAAAGCCGGACTGGTCCAGGAGTCTTCGTCATCGGCCTGGAGCCTTATTTCGGCCGCCTCGGTGAAATTATGATCGCCGATGATTGCGGCCGTGACGATCCGGGACTGGCCCAGGTCGGCCCGGATGTAGTCGGGACCGCTCAAACCCGCGCTCCGCCAGGCCGTGTTCCGATCCAAATCCAGCAGCCTGGCCCGACCGAAATGCTTGACCACAGTAAAGGTCCAGGTGTCGCCCAGGATAAAGTCCGCGCCGAGTCCGCCGATGAACTTGACCGTCACGCCGTTGTTCAAATTTATAGGCACGGAAGCCGTAACCACCCCGGTGGCCTGCCAAGCCTCCCCGCCGTCCTTCCAGCGGAACGTGGCCTGACCGACGTCGCTCCCGCTCGCCGTCGAATCGATCTCCACGGTGTACAAGGCTTCCACCGGCCCGGTGAAGGCCCCGCCGGTCTCCAGTCGGGCCGATCCGACCCCGGACTTGACCGCCGGACCGATCACCCCGGCCTTCTCGGTGGACACGGCCAACATCGAAGCCGAGGTGATGAAGTTCCGACCTTTGTTCATCCAACGCATCGCCATTTTTTCTCCCAAATATGGGGGCTCCGCCCCCAAGCCCCCGCCAGGGCGCCGCGCGCCCTGGACCCGCATCTCTTGCTTCGGCGGCCGACGGCCGCCGAAGCAAAAGTTGGAGGGGGTCCGGGGGGTTCCTAACCCCCCGGCCACCGGAGGCGATTTGATTTACAATCCGAAAACCAGCCTTTGTCGCCGGCTCAAGGCTTCGCCGATCTTGACCGCCACCCGGTCCAAGGTTTGCGGGTCGGTCAAGGTGTCGCCGTGGATATGGACTTCCACCCTTTGGATCGAAGATGGACGATCTTGTAAAACCTCGACCGAACCCCGATAGTCGGCGGCTGCCGGCTGAATCCGCCCCAAGTTAACCAGGCTGGATTCCGACGATCTCTCCGGCGGCTGATCGAAAAATCCGCTGAACAGCCCGCCCACGGTCTCCACCGCCCCGGAAATCAGGCCGGCCCCGGCTTCCACCACCGAACCGATGGAAGGGACCAACCCACCGGTGGCTAAACTCCCGCCTGCGGACAGTCCCAGGCTCGAAAGCAGCCCGCCGAGCGCTCCGCCGGAGATCGAACCCATCACGGCCTGGGCCAGGTTCTGGGCGGCCAAATCACCCAGAAAACCCAAAAAAGACCTGAGCATCGAATCGACCAGGGCCTGCCAGGCCTCCTCCAGATCGTCGAACCGGCCCTTGATCAAGGCGAATAGACCATCCTCAAAAAAGGCGGCGGTCTGGCCGACAAAAGTCTCAAAGACCCTCCGGCCGCCTTGGGTCCAGTCGACCAGTCGGCCCTGCAGTTCCTGATACCCGGACCAGACTCCGTCTAAAAATTGTCGGCTGGCTTGGCTCTTTTCCCTTTCACGAGCCAGATAGTCCCTAACCGCAACTGCTTCCAATCTTTGCAGATCGTCGAAAGTCCGGACCGAATATTGATACCAGTCGTTCAGCCCGGCCTGACGGAACTCCCAAGTCTCCCGGCTCATGGCCCGCATCTCGGCCTGGGCATCCTCCTGAGACCTGACCATGTCCCGGGAAAGAGCCTCGACCCGTCCGGCCGCCTGGGCCAAGCCCTGCTCGGTCTCGTCGGCCAAACGGGCCATCTGCCGCTCGAAAATGGAAAGGTCGGCGCTGACGCCGACCACAATGTTCTCCCGCACTAGCAGCTCCTTTTTATAATGCCTCCGGCGGCCGGGGGTGTTTCTGGGGGCTCCGCCCCCAGACCCCGGCCAGGGCGCAGCGCGCCCTGGACCCGCATCATCTGATTCGGCGGCCGCCGGCCGCCGAATCAGAAGTTGGCGGGGGTCCGGGGGGTTCCTAACCCCCCGGCCGCCGGAGGCCTTCTTTCCAAACACCTGCGTTCGGCTTCGCTCCGGTAATAGTTTCTGAGAAGCAAATAGTAAGCGGCGGCCCGGCGTTCGGCCTTGGGCCAGGCCCGGACTTCACTTGGACGCCGGCCGAATTCACGGGCGATATCCAGTTCGGCGAACAGAGCCGTCACCGGCCGGGTGGTTTCGTTCAGTTTTATCCGGGCCATTTCCGCCCCGGTCAGACCGAGGCGTTCCCGGATAAAAAATCCGCTTCCTCTTCGGCCAGCCGAGTCAGATGACGCACGTCCCTGAGTATCCGGGCCAGGTGTTCGCCGGTCAGGCCGGACGCTTCCAGAATGACCCGTTTACGCTCCGGGTCTTCGACCGGCCGCCCCTGAACGTCCTTGAACTCGAGGTCCAAGGCCTGGATGACCACGGCCCAGACGAAACGCCGCTCGTGTTCGGCCAGGGCGGCCGCATAGGATTCGTCGGTCAGGTCGAAGATCCGGACCAGGCGGTCCTGGGTCAGCCGCAAGGCCCGGCCTTCGGGCGAATCCTTGCGGACCAGCTCCGTCTTGACCGGCGGTTTCGGGGCCTTCCCGGCCAGGTCTTCCATGAGTTCGCTCACCCCGGCCGTGCGGATGGGGATTTCCAAAAACTGCTCCCGTCCGTCCTTGGTCACCTTGATGACCGAGGCGCCCCGGGAATGAAACAATTCCTCGCCTTCGACAATGGCCGAAATTCTGGTTAAAGCCCGCTGGTCGGCGCTTTTTTCTTCGCTCATGTCTGTTTGCTCCTGAAAGGAAATAAGGGAAAAGAAAAGGGCGAAGACAAGCCCGCCTCGGGCGGACAAGTTTCGCCCCTTGTATCTTGTTCCATCGGCATTCGGTAGGGGCACGTTGCAACGTGCCCCTACCATGCGATTAATGATTGGAAATCAAGCGGGTGACGCCCCGCCTTCACTCCTCCTCCGTAAATCTTCTAAATCAAATCCAGCCGAAACCTTTGGCCAAAGTTGTAAGAAGTGCTCCAAACATTAAAATGAACAAACCGATAATCCATCGAAAGTATGAATTTATGTCGAGAAAGCGGGAATTGACTTCCTGTTTAAAGGCTCGCAGATCGGCTTTAATATCACTGATCGTTCCCTCGATATGCTCGACCGATGCTTCCAATTTGGCTATTCTGGCTTCCATACCTGAACCACCTCCCCCGGATTGGCCGAGGCGTTCTTAACCACTTATCGCGGCACGGCCTTCATTTCCACGACCACCCGGCCCCAGCCGCCGCAGGCCACGCCCACGTCGAAACATCCGGTCCGGTTGAACATGACCTCGTTGGGGTCCCGGCCGTTCATGATGTTTTCGAAAAAGGCCGTGACCACCATGGTCAGATGGGGCATCAGAAAGGCGCAGACCCGGTCCGGCGACTCCTTGGTCAGCAGATTCCCCGACGAGTCGAAAATGATCTTCTGGCCGACCACGTGGCCGGAATGACAGCCCTTGGATTCGATCACTTCGGCCACCAACTGGTAGCGGGCCCCGGCCGGGGCGTGCTCGAACATCTTTTGATATTTGGGGTTATCGACAATCTTTTGGAATTCATCCTCAGGCAGTTTCAATCTCTTGCGCAGAATTTCGATAAATTGGTTCTTGTCCACGGTTTCACCCCCAGGTTTTTTATTGAACAAACTTTGACTTTCGCCCACTCAGAGTAAACCAACCGAACCTTCAGGGCAAAACAATTTTTCCCGTGGACCTGGGTTTGTTCAATCCTGGTTTTCCCGCCGGAATGGACGCCCAGGACCTCTTTAGGGACAACGCATGCGTCGCCCCTCTTGACAGATAAGAGAGTTGCAATAGATGACGAACCCTGTTTTCGCCCGGCTTTCGCTCAAACCGTCACGTCATTCCCGGCGGTGAAAACCGAGTCTCTGGTCACGGTCCCGTAACACAATCCCCTCAGGCTGATCAGCACGCCCTCGTCGGACTCCTGCATCCGGGCTTCGGACAAAGGGAAGTAAACTTCATGGTAACGCCAGACCAGGCCGGTCGATCCGGTCAGCTTGAACTCCAGGTTAAAGGCCTTCTTGCCCTCGTCGGCAAAAGCCGGATTGTCGTTGACTTCGTCTCTTTTAGTTTGACCTTTGGTCGTAGCCAGGGTGTGGCCGTTGACCGGTCCGCCGGCCAGCCAGTCCAATAGAAAGCCGCAGGCCGAGCCGTCGTGAAGCAAGGCGGAAAAGGACAGCGGGACCGGTTCGAGCAAGGCCGCATCCGAACCTTTGATGTAATGAGCTTGAGCGGTCATCCTTTGCCGGTCCAGAACCAGAATCTCTTCGACTTGAGGCGGTCCCAAAGGCCCGGAAAAATCTCCCCCGGAAAAAAGCACGGACAAGTAATAAGGCGTGCCCGAGCCGTCATACAGCCGCAGTTCGCCGTCACGATTAGTGAATTTCATTTTTTCCTCCTTGATAAGACGCCTCCGACGGCCGAGGGGTTGGGTTCATGGGGGCTCCGCCCCCAGACCCCGGCCAGGGCGCAGCGCGCCCTGGACCCGCATCTTTTGGTTCGGCGGCCCTTGGCCCCCGAACCAAAGGTTGGCGGGGGTCCGGGGGGTTCCTAACCCCCCGGCCGCCGGAGGCAAAAAAACATGGGTAATTATGCAAAATCACGCACTCCACCGGGCCAAAAAGACGATCCGGACGGTGAAGTTGTATTGGAGCGGTTCGGCCGGGCGGCTGGGGATAGCCCGGTCGGTGACGACCTGGTCGACTTTGATCGAGCCGATGGTTTGAGCCGGGTTCTGGTCGAAATCTTTGAGGCTGATAATTGTGCCGGGGTAAAGGAGCCCGGCGCTCAGGTCCCGCAGTTCGTAGAGCCGGGCCGTGGAAACGTTTTGGTTCGGCCGGACAAAGATGTTTAGGGAGATGAGGCTGTAAAACGATTCGCCCCAGACGTCCGCTTCGACTTGGCGATGGAATTGCCGGCCGGCCGGCAGAAGCCGGGGCTGGAGCCATTCTGGGGCTTCGGCCAAGTGGGCGGGCGCGCCTTCACAGTCCACGGCCAGGCCGGTCCCGGCCAGGCTGTCGGCCAGATAAACCTCGACCGATTTTTTCAGGTTGACCAGTTTGGCTGAAGATAGAAGCGTGACCATGAGTTCTCCGAAAATTAGGGTTTTCCCCTCCCCTTAGTCCCCTTCCGTCAGGGAAGGGGAAATCATAAGAAAGGCGTTTAAATGATTTTCCCTTACTTCGATCTTATGGTAGGGGCGCACAGCCGTGCGCCCCTACGGCGGACCGGCCGGCGGCTTTAGGTAGGGGCGAACCTTATGTTCCCCCTTTTTTGACCCCTCCGTTAAAAGTTTTTGAGGAAGGGGGTATGGGGAGAACCCCTTTTTACAAAAAGGGCCCCCCCTCACCGGCTCACCAACCGCACCCGCAATTCTTCCAGGGCCGACCTGACCATGCCGGCCGGGGCCTGGCGACTGCGGCCGCATTCCAGGGACACGATATAGTCGACGTTGTTGATCAGATACAAGGACAGACCTTGGTGCCCGGCGGCACGGACCTGCTCGCGCTGAATGATTTGGGCCTCGTCCGGAAAGGACCCGCCTTCATCCGGCGTCCAATGGCTGTCTGGATTTGAAGAAACGTGCCAACCGCTCCTGGCCCGGCCGGTGTTGACCGGGGTGACTCTGACCGTATCGGCCAGCAGGTTCATGGCCGTTTCGACTACTTCTTCAGCCGCGGCCCGGCGAACGGACCGCCCGTGCTTTTCCAGCGACCGGATCAAGGGCCTGAGGTCTGGTTGCAATGATATAACCGGACCGGGCATAATCAAACCTCTTCCGTCCAGACCTGGTAAAGCAACCCGGACGGGTCTTTTTCCGACCGTGCCACCAATAGAGTCTGACCGCCTCGAACGATCCGGTCGCCGGGAGCCGGTTCGGCCGGCAGGTCGGCGGCCTTGATCAGAAAGGTCAGGGCTTCGGAACCTCGGCCGCCAGGGCCGATCCGGGCCGACTTGACCCGGGGCAGCACCCGAATGAGTGAATCCTGTGTGGTCACGGCCACCGACTGCCCGGCCGGGTCGAAATCCGTCCCGACCACCCGCTGGTAGGTCACGGCTTCGGTCAAAATGCGGTCCCGGAAAATCAGGTCCACAGCGGTCTTGATGGTTTTTATACCGTTCATGTACGGATGATCTCCAGGCTATGAGCCAGGTAAGGGGCCAGCAGCCTGAGGGCGGCCGGGGCTAGACCCCGGGGTCTGACCCGGTCCGAGGCGCTGACCGTGATCCGGTCCAGTTGAAACGACCCCAGGCCGAAGGAAATCAGGTCGGCCGGTCCGCCGTCCGACCCGCTGATATAGATATAGCGGGCCTGTTCGCAGGCGGCCTGGCGGACGGCCTTGGGTACGGCCAATTCCCCGGCCGAAGTCAAGTCGTGCACCCGGCCGCCGATGATCCTCGGGAACTGAAGGGCTTGAGGCGTGGTTTCGTCATAGGGCCGGCCTTGGTACCTGAGGCGGTCGATGGTTCGGGCCGCGCTGACCAGCAGCCGGGACCGGTCTTCTTCAGATAGACCGGCCCAGACGGCGGCGAAATCGTAGTCGGCTTGAAAATACTGATCAGCCTGATCCAGGGTCACGTAACTGTCGGCCGCCGGTCCGGCCGGAGTGGCGTCTATGGTCATGTCGGTTCCTTTATTGTGGAATTGGGGGAGATCTTGAGCCAAAAGCTCCCCCCAAACCCCCCGAAAAGCATCTTTAATTTGCGGCCGATCCTTGGCCGCAAGGGTGAAAGTTTTTGGGGAAGGGGCGCGGGGGAACCCCTTTTTGTAAAAAGGGGTTCCCCCGCCTGGTCCCCATCCCGAGCCGGCGGCTTCGGCCGCGCCCGGACTCGCCGGCGTCCTGTCCTTGCAACTTCCTGACGCGGAGTCCGGGCGGGTCAAGGCCGGTCCGAATCCTGGCCCCCAGCTTCAGCCGTCCGGCGGTTCACGGCTCAAAAAAAGCCGCGACAGTGTTTTTCAGGGGCGAACACATAGGTTCGCCCCTTGCTACGGCTTTGATGCGCCGTCAAAGACGGCGCATCAAAAATTGGGGGGTCCAGGGAGCCCTGCTCCCTGGCCGGGGTTTGGGGGCGGAGCCCCCAAATTCCAGTCGCAGCAGGCTAGGCGCTTACAGCCTCAACCCAGCAACCTGACGGCCAGTTCCGGGTCCAGGGTCTTGACGCCGTAGAGCAGGTCGATGGAGACCACGTCCTGTTTGTACTGGAGGTCGTACCCGATGGAGACCCGCAGGCCGATGCCGTTGTAGGACATGACCGTGGACCTCACATTGCCGCCCAGGGGCGGGGCCAGGGGCCTGGTCACCAGGGCGAAGGCGTTGCGATGGAAGGCCAGGTTGGCCGTGTGTCCGGCAATGACGGTAACGGCGGCGTCTTCGGCCCAGATCGTTCTGGCCGGGGGCGAAAAGTGAATCGTGGCCGCCCCGGCCGAAGCGGCGGCTTCCTGGATGATGACGTAGGGCTGGTCGTCATCGGCCACCTTGAACAAATCGCCGACCTTGATGGTCTTGCCCGTAGTGATGGCGTCGATGGGACAGGACGTGTCGCCGACGGCGCAGGAGTCGCTGTTAACCAGAATCGAGCCGGACTCGTCGACCCAGGTCCCAGGGGTATGCCCGGCGATGTTCTGGTCCATATAAATGTCCAGGCCGAACTTACGGCCCAGGGAGGCTTCGCGCAAGGCCGTGCCCTGGTCGCCGACCTTGTCGGCCTCGTAAAAAGCGGCGATCTGGAGCAACTTGAATTCGGCTTCCTCGTCGATAATCAGCCGACGGCGTTCCAGGGGGACCATGTTGGCGTTCATGATCTTGCGCACGCCGACCAGGTCGTCCACGCCGTCCGGGGTGGTCCCGGCCGTGCCGTAGTAGTAATAAAGGTCTTTGTACAAGGCGGCCAGGTCGGCGTCGATGGCCTGGGCGTGGGCGGACATGGCCGGGACGATGAATTCATCCAGCAGGTTCTGGACGGCCATGGACCCGGCCTTGGCCGGCAGGGCGAAACTGACGTCCTTGTATTTGTCCAGGGTCACGGCCACGTTGGTGGCCGAAGCGTCCTGAAGGTCGATCCCGGAAGCTTCGACAAAGTCCTGAGCGGTGAAGGCCGCGGGTTTGCGGGTGTTGACGATGTCACCGGCCCTGGCCACGGCCTGTTCGAAGTCGCGGTGAACCAGATTGGCCAGGACCAGGTTGTTTTCGAGGACGATCAGGGCCTCCTGGGCCCAGAATTCCGGCGCGTACACGCTTTGCAGGCCGGCGCTGGATTTTCCTTCGTAAGTCATGGTTGATTACCTCCTGTTGAAAAATTGATGAATACGGTCCCGGTTGGACCGGTAGAACTCGGGATCGGCCAGTTGTTCGGGGGTGAAGCCTGTTTCTTCCCGGCCGGGTTCGGGAGCGGTCCCGGCCCCGAAACGACCGGCCGGCCTGACCAAGTGGGGGTTTTTACCGAGCCAGTCGGCCATGGCCCGGTCCAGGGCCAGGGGACCGCCTTGACTGTCCCGGGCCGGTTGTCCGTCGTCGCCGATCAGATAGACCCGGCGATCCTGGTCCAGGTCCAGTTTGAATTCCCGCTGGAACAGGACCCCGGCCTGGTCCGGGTTGACGGCCTGGGCCGCTTCGGCCGCGGCGCGCAAGGCCCGGTCGATCAAGGCGGCCCGCAGTTCGGCTTTTAAGGCTTCGACTTGCTGTTTTAGGGTTTCAAGGTCTTCAGTCATGTGGCCTCCTTTTGAGATTAGTTGGGGGAAACTTTTTGTAAAAAGTTTCCCCCAGACCCCTTTCCAAAACTTTTAACGCGACGGCCGGACAAGTCTGTCCGGCCGTCTTTTCGGGCGAACACATAGGTTCCCCACGCTTCTGTCATTCCGAACAAAAACCCCGGCGGACCAGTTCGGTCCGGACCTGATCCTGGTCCAGGTAGCCCTTGTCTCCGGCTTCGATCAGCAGACGGCCCAAGTCGGTGTTGACGGCTTCCAAATCAAAGGACCGGTTGTATTCGACGACTCGGCCCGGGTCGGGCAGGTCCAGCCATTTGGCCATCAGCCGCCAGACTAGGTTCTCGGCGGTTTCGAAATTGGCGGCCCGGTCCTGGAGCGAAGAGATGAACTCGGCCCGGTCCAGGCGGCGTTTTTCCGCACTTTCGGCTTGAGCCCCGCTCGGCGGTTCGGCCGACTGGCGCAGGGCGATGCGAAAAATGTCCCGCTTGATCTCCCGGCGGGATTCCCTAAGCGAGTCGATGGCCCGGCCGGAATGTTCGAGGAATTCGGCCCGGTCGCCCGGGGCGAGCTGCAAGGCCCGGCTTTGGGACAGTTCGAGTTCGCCGATTTCGTCGTGGGAAAAGATGGCCAGTTGAGGGAACCCGGCCCAATATTCGGCTTCGTCGAGCAGGGAATCTTTTTGGTACAGGGCGTTATTGAGCGGGGCGATGTCTTTCAAGGTGGATTCGCCCACGAAATCGTCCAGTTTCAAATTGTAGAGCGGCGCCAAAGGCACTTCCCCCAAGGGATTGCCGCCCTGGTCGATCTTGATCGGCGGGCTCTGGCCGGGTTCCCGGCCTTCGGGTTCAACCCAGAGTTCCCAAGAGTCCGGCCGCCAGAGCCGGTACCTGGTCAGGGTCAATCGTCCGCCGAAGGGTTTGGTCTGTTCGGTCTGCTCCTGGATGACCACGTAAGCCAAACGGGAAGGTCCGCCGGCCTCAATCGATTCGAAGCTCCAGTCCAACACCCGGGACGGCCGGACCAGGACCAGGTAGGGCCTGAGGTTTCGGGCCTGTTCGTCCAGGCGGCTGGCGGCCTCGAAAGGGCGGGGGAAGTCGACCAGGATGAAGACGTGGCCTTCGATCTGAGCCGCGGTGGTAGCCCTTTTCATAAACAGGTCTATGTCCGCGCCCCGGCGGTCCACGTCCGCGGCCAAACCGGCCAGGGGTTCGGGCAGACGGCGGACCGGGGCCCGCCGCCAGAGCTGGGCCTGGTACAGGCCGACGATGGGGGCGCAATAGTTGACATAAACCGAACGGCTGACTCGGGCCGCATAGCTCTGCTGAGACTCGCGCTGGTGCCGGACCAGGTAGCCCAAGGCCGGAAAGCCGGGCCCGCCCCGATAATGGTCGCGATAGTAGCGCCAAAGGTCGAAACGGGCCTGGTAAACAGGATGACGCTGTTTGAGATCGAGTCGGATCATGAGGACTCCTTAAAGAGACCGGGGGAAACTTTTTGTAAAAAGTTTCCCCCGGACCCCTTTCCAAAACTTTCAACGTGACGGCCGGACAAGGTTGTCCGGCCGTTTTTCGGGCGAACACATAGGTTCGCCCCTCCCCGAAATACCCAACCAGGAAATGTAGGGGCGACGCATGCGTGCGCCCCTACCAGAAAGCCCTCCGGTAAACGCCCGCTCTGCTCCCCTCACCTCAGTCCTCTCCCAGAGGGAGAAGAAGGCCGGTTGAAGCCATGTCCGGGCGGTGGCTTTCAGCCACCGCCCGGACATGAAGACAAAAGTTTTTGAGGAAGGGGTTCCCCCGCTACTTTAAAACCTGAACCCCTTGATCTTACCCCGGAAGGGGAATTCCCGATGGACCAGATAGCCCAAGGCCGCGGTGACGTGCTGTTCGAAGCTTTCGGCTTCCAAATGGGAGCCGGGCTTGTAATTCACGGTTTCCAGGCCTTTGATCAGGGTTTTGCAGCGCGGGTCGATGAACAGGCCCACCCGGCCTTCGGCGTTTTCCAGCCTGGCGTTGACCGCGTTATGCCGGTCGCGCAAACCGGGGTTGACCTGGGGCACTTTTTGCACCGTGAATCCGGCCCGGCGGAGAATCTGGTAGTCGCTGGTGCGGCTCCTGGTGTCGCCGGCCCGGCCGGCTGCATCGCCGTAGACGATGGTCCCGGAGGGGTGCCTGGCCCAGCCCCTGGCCCGAAACTCGGCCACGACTTCCGGCGTGGACGAAGTCTCGATCACGATTTCATCCAGGACCCGGACTTCCTCACCCTTGATCTGGGCAATGACCGAAGACATGGGGTTGAGGTTGAAGTCGTGGGACCAGCACAAGGGCAGGCTGGGGTCCGGTTTCAAAGGCCGGACGTGTTTGCGCCGGTCGAACTGGTAGTAGATGCGGCCTTTGGCCAACGAGACCCAGCGGGCTTCGACCATCCGGGCGAACAAGCGCGAGTCGTAGGTCTTTTTGAGCAGGTCCAGGTAGCCCGGGGGCAGGTTTTTCAGGTTGTCGGTGGTCTTGGCGTAGATGACTTCGCACAGGGCCTCGTCCCGCCGGTCGACGAAGACGTCGTAGAGCCAGGACGAGGGTTCGTCCAGGGTGGTGGTCAGGAGCCCCTGGAGTCGTCCGCAGCGGGGATCGCGCAGCCGGGCGTTGACCAGGTCGAAGGCGGCCCGCTGGGTCTGCCAGACTTCGTCCAGCCAGTACCAGCCGATTTCCAGGCCGGCCAGGGTTTCGAAGTTGTCCAGGGACCGGCATAAAATTTCGATCCAGCGGCGGCCGTCGTGGATTTTCATGGTGAAGGGCCGGCCGGTCCGGGGGAGTTCGGGCGGCTGGACCTTGAGACCGAAGGCTTCGACCTTGCGGTAGAAGTTGCGCAGGGTCGAATCCACCAGCTGGCTGTAGGTGTTGGCCGCAATCAGGCCCAATGATCGGGGCCAGGCCAGAGCCTGGCGCAAGGCCCAGATCGAGCCCACGTCGGTCTTGCCCGAACCGACCCCGCCGCCCAGCAGGATCAGGCGCTTTTCGCTCTGGAGGACCCGGTGCTGATGAGGCCGGGCCTGGTATTCGAAGTTTTTCATGGATTTAGCCATTTTTATAAGACGCCTCCGGCAGTCGGGGGGTTGGTTCCTGGGGGCTCCGCCCCCGAACTATTCTTCTTCTTCTTCTTCATCCAATTTGATGGTCACACTGATTTCGTCGTCATCCGGGTCGTCCGGGCCGCCGCCGAGTTTGAGCAGGCCCTGCAGTTGGTTTATTTCGTTTTCCGTGGTCCGGATTTCCCTGAGCAGGCTGACTTCGGCCGCCACGTAGAACTTTTCCGATTCGCTGATTTCTTCGCCCCGAGCCGATTCCTTGCGGCTGATTTCGGTCAGGCCTTTCTGGACCTGGACCAGACGTTCGTTGAGCCGGCGAAGGTGTTCTTCCTTGAAGGCTACGGCCGCCCGGACCTGGTCCGAGCCGGTCAGGTCGAACTGGTCTTGGAGGAGACGCCGGACGATTTTGCCTACCTGGCGGGGCTGAAGGCCGAAGGTGCGGGCGATGTCTTGAGGCGAACGGCGCTGTTTGAACATGGCGAAGATTTTCCGGTGCAGGTCTTCCCGGTCCTTGGTCTGGGACATCGGCTTTTTTGCTCCTGTGAGGAAATAAAAAAGCCCGCTGGGGGTTGGCCGTCCCCGGCGGGCTCGTTGATTTATTGTAGCGGATTATAGGCGATTTCCCGGACAATGTCAAGTCGGAACGGTGGGAACAGAGCGGGACCATTTGGGAACAGCGCGGGAAAAGTTGGGAAAATTTGAACCCGAAATTTTTTGCAGAAAGTTTCTAGGAAAATGGGGGATGAAAAATTGTAACATTTTGAAATGTTTATTTAAATTCGTATCAGCCCAAGAGGGCGGACACATAGGTCCGCCCAGACCGGGTCGTTCCGGCTGGCTAAAAAAAGACCGTCTTCCCGGCTTTGACCCGATAGTTCCACCAGAGGAGGAACAGGTTGCGGAAACGGTAGAGGGCTTCATGGGTCAGGTTGAATTTGCTGGGCCGGAAGTCTTCGCAATAGACCGGTATCTCCACGGCCCGGCCGCCGTGGCTCAAGGCGTGAAAGATAATGTCCAGGACATAAGAGGTGCCGTGGTCGATCCGGTCCAGATAACGCAGGATGGTGTCGCGGCGGTAGGCCTTGGCCGCGATGGAATAGTCCTCGAAGTCCAAGCCCAAAAGGACCCGGGCCGTCAGGATGAAGGCGCTGCTGCCGGCCTTGCGCCAGGCGGTCCGTTTCTGGGAGCCCATCTTTTTGGAGCCGACCACGATCTGGTAGTCATCCAGGAGTTCCAAGGACCTGGGGATGAAGTTCAGGTCGATGGACAGGTCCATGTCCACGGACACGATCCTCTCGAACCGGGCCTGGCGGACGCCCAAGGTGAAGGCCCGGCCCACGCCCTTGACCGGCAGATGGAAGAAACGGACCTGATGGTAGGCCCGGGCCAATTCCGCCCCCAGCCGGTTGGTCCGGTCGGTCGAACCGTTGCTGACGATGATTATTTCGAAGGGCCGGTCCAAGCGGCTGAGGAAGGCCAAGAGCTCGGCCGTATTGGCCTCGATGATCTCGGCCTCGTTGAGGACCGGGATGATGACGCTCAGGCCGTCCTTCACCGGATGAACTCCCAGAACAGCCTGAGCCGGTTCAATTTGTCCTTGAAGGTCCCTTCCTGGAGACGGGCCAGGACGTAGCCGGGTCTGAGGTAAAAAGACAAAAAAGCCCGCCGGGCCTGGTCGGCCAAGGCGGCCAGGTCGTGCTCGTCCAGACAGGCCGGAAAGGGTTCGGCGCTCCCGGCCGACCGCCCCAGGTCCGTGCCCGGATAAGGCGCGGCCACGTGGAACGAGGCGTAGGTGGGGTTGAGACGTCGGGCCAGGCGGACCGTGGCCCGGCGGTCGGCTTGGGTCTCGCCGGGCAGACCGAACAGAAAGAAGCAGGCCGTGGCCAGGCCCAGGTCCCGGCACCACTTGACCGCGGCCAGCACTTGGTCCAGGGTGATTTTTTTCCGCGTGGCGGCCAGCAGGCGCGGCGAACCGGTTTCCACTCCGAAATGGACCAGCCGACACCCGGCCGCCTTCATCAAGGCCAGCAGGTCCGGATCGACCGTATCGGCCCGGCTCTGGCAGCACCAGCGGAAATCAAGCTTCATGCCGATCAACTCCCGGCACAGATTTGAAACGAACGGCCGGTCCAGGGTGAATTCGAGATCGATAAAATAAACGTGACGAGCCCCGCGCCGGGCCACGACTTCTTCTATCTCCGCCAGGACCCGGTCCGGCTTTTTGGTCCGCCGACCCTGGCCGTACATGACTTTCAAGCAAAAGCTGCAAGAGAAGGGGCAGCCCCGGGCCGTCTCCAGCAGGGCCAGCCGGTCCCCCAGCAGCTCATACCGGTACAAGTTCAAATCCACCAGATCATAGGCGGGCGGGGGCAAGGCGTCAAGCTCAACCGGAACCTGGTCCGGCTCGTGAACCGCCCGGCCGCCTTCCAGGTAAGACAGGCCGGCCAAGCCCCGGGGATGGCCGCCGGCTTGGGCCAGAGCGGCCAAAGGTTTTTCCGGTTCGCCCCGGATCAAGGCTTTGGCCCCGGTCTCTCGAAGGAAAAGCTCGGGGTGCAAAGTCCCGTGGACCCCGGCCAGGACCAGTTTGTCTATAGGCAGTTCCCGGGCCCACCCTACCAGCCTGGACCAGTCCAGGTCCGGGCACTGCCAGCGGTCCAGGGGCGTGGATTGGAGGACGACCAAGTCGACGGCGGAGGCGGCGGCCTGGACGGTTTCCGGGCCGACCGGCCCGGCCCGCAGGTCGAGCAGATGCGGTTCGTGTCCGCACTGTCGAAGGAGAGCGGCTGAGGTGAGCAGGTCCAGGGGCGGCCAGGCCCGGTGATAGCGCCTGGTTCCGGCCCGCGAGCCGCCCCAGGCCGGATTGATCAGCAGGACTTTCAACTTCCGCCGCCCCGGTCCAGGGATTCCAGCACAGCCCCGGCTTCAGCGCTCCAGCGCGTCCCCGGATGATCCTGGATTACTCTTGCCAACTCGGCCCGAGCCGCCTCGACCTGGCCCAAATGGAGCCGAATCAGACCCAAGTGGTATCGGGCCTCCGCGGCCCACGACCCTTGAGGATTTCCCCCGGCCAGTTCGGTAAAAGCGGTCAAGGCTTCGGCCCACCGGCCCTCTTTAAACAGACAGACCGCGGCGAAGTACCCGGGCCGGTCAGCCAGCCCGCCCGGTCCAGCCTGGTCCCGGACCGAAAGAAAGATCGGCCGGGCTTCCCGGTAACGGCCCCGGTCGAAAAGTTTTTGGGCCGTTTCGAACAGCCCGGAAAATTCAGCTTC
>Ga0209270_1001855_pt1 | contig 25561 bp, 24 predicted proteins | sample MTBAKSrepl1MetaG_FD_187456 | JGI IMG/M metagenome (GOLD analysis project Ga0209270, IMG submission 187456) | Enrichment culture microbial communities from Arthur Kill intertidal strait, New Jersey, USA, that are MTBE-degrading - MTBE-AKS1... | ecosystem: Environmental > Aquatic > Marine >...
CACCTTGAGCTCCAGCAGGTCCCCCGGCCCGATGCGGTAGGCCCGGACGAAGGTGTCGCGCGCTTCCTGGGCCGAAGGCGCGGCCTGAGTAGGGGCCTGGGTCCGGGCGGGGGCCTGGGCCGGGGATTTGGCCTGGGCTTGGGGCCGGGCGAGCCCGGACGTCGCCAGGGCCAAAACTATCACCAACGCCGCCGTCTTTCTGTTCATCGTTCCCTCTTCCAAGGCTACCGTTCGTATCTCAACAGGGGACAGACTCTCTACGTGTCCCAGAGTTTCAGAACTCGTATGTCAAGTTTACACCATAGAACCAGCGCCTGTCATCTTCCCGGTCGAGGTTCGAGTTGCGGAGCCACCGGTTGGCCACGAAGCCGAGCGCCGTGCTCTTCCAGATCCTGATATAGATCCCAGCCGAGTGGATGTCGAATTCGTCCAGCCGCTTGACCTCGACGCCCGGGTCGACCTCCTGGGTCTCGGGATAGTTGTTCCTGCCGAAGCTGTAGTCGTAGTCCAGCCGCAGGAAGCTCGTCAGGTAGAACGAGATACCCGCTCCCGTGCGCGTCCCGAGATAATAGGCGTTGTCGTACCACAGCGAGAAATTGACGTCCCGGACGTGGGAACCCCGGATAACGATCGGCCGGGCCACCCGTACGGAAAGCCGGGCCTCCCCGGCGGCCCCCTGGAAATCCTCGAAGTCGGGATTGCGGATGTCGAACTTTTTGTACCCCAGGCGGACCAACCCCCGGACCCGTCTGTTCAGCGGCGAGAACTCGAGCCCCAGGTACGCGGCCCCGCTCCGCGAGTCCTTGAGAGCGGCCTGCTCTTCGATCTCGAAATCGTATTGCCCGTATTCGAGGTCGATGAAGATCTTCCTCTGCGACGAGGCCAGGTAGTAGGTCGAGAGAGTGGCGTAGGACTCGGTCCGGTTGAGCCGCTCCCGGACGTTGAATCCTCCCTCGGTCAGAGTGTTCTCGTAGTCGTATTCGGCCGTGCGATAGGCCATCTGGAGCGACGTTTTCCGCGTCGTCTTGACCAGCATCGAACCGCCGTAGCCCCGCTCTTTGCGCCGCGGCCGGATGTCGACCTCGGTGTTCCAGCGCTCGCGGGCGTCGGAGTATTTCCCGTCGACGCTGAAGAAGATGTTCCTCAGGCTGAGCGAAACGGCCCCGTTGAAGTAATAGTTCCAGGTCCGCTCCCGCTCGGTCTTCGAGTACCAGACGTACTGCGGCGTGCCGTAGGCCTGGATGACCAGCCGCCGGTGGATGGGCAGATAGATCGTGGCCGCCGGGCCGGCCGTCAAGGTGAAGTCCTTGACGGGATCGGAGGGCGAGTAATAGATGTTCGAGTCGACGCCGGCGTTCGAAATGACCAGCATGGGCTGGATGTGGAAGGGCCCGAACTGCCACGGCGCCTCGCGCCACTTGTGCCCGAGCTCGATGCCCTTCCAGGTTTCGGCTTTCGCGGATGGAGCAAAGAACAACAGCCCAAGGAAGACGGCCATGATCGCCGCCGAAACGAGTGAAGCCGCGGTGCGGCGGGGGGGCATCAGCGCGCGCAATTTAGCGCGGTTCTGACCTCTTCTTGAAACATTAGGGAGATTCTTCATCCCTCTGAGTTTCTCCTATACCCTATCCCCATCCCCTCCAGCTTTCTTATGATCCCTTCGGCATCACCCGCTATGGCCGCTTCGACGAGCTCCCCGACCGCCCCATCCGCGCTCCCGTTGACCGCCTCGACCGGCGGGGCGATGAAGATCTTTTCGAATTTCGTCGCTCTCGTCCTCTCGGCCTCGATCAGGATCTCCTCGTACATCTTCTCGCCCGGGCGCATGCCGATGAACTTGACCTCGATATCCCCTTCTTCGTGCCCCGAAAGCCTTATCAGCGCCTTGACCATATCGACGATCTTGATGGGTTCTCCCATGTCCAGGACGAAGATCTCCCCGTTCTCTCCCAGCGTGCCGGATTGGATGATGAGATGGACCGCTTCGGCAATGGACATGAAGTAACGCCGCACCTCCGGATGAGTGACGGTCACCGGCCCGCCCCGGGCGATCTGCCTCTGGAAAAGCGGCACGACGCTGCCCCGGCTCCCCAGGACATTCCCGAACCGGACGCACGAGAACTTCGTCGGGCTCCCTTTGGCCGCCTCCTGGACGATGGCCTCGCCGATCTTCTTGGTGGCCCCCATGACGCTCGTCGGATTGACGGCCTTGTCGGTCGAGATGAAGATGAGCCGCTCGACGCCCGTCGCCAGCGCGGCCGCAACGACGTTCTTTGTCCCCAGCACGTTGTTGAGAATGGCCTCGGTGACATTCAACTCCATCAGCGGCACGTGCTTGTGGGCTGCGGCGTGGAAGACGACCTCGGGCCTGTAACTTTCGAAAATATGTCTCAATCGCTCGGAGTTCTTGATGTTGGCGATGACCGGGTGGACGACCACCTCCGGCTTGCCTTCGCCACCCGATCCGTTGAGGTCGGAATCGATCTCGAAGACGCTGTTCTCGTCCTTATCGAGGAGCACGATCTCCCGCGGTCCCATCGACGCCAGCTGGCGGCAGAGCTCCGAGCCTATGGACCCCCCAGCTCCCGTCACCAGGATGCGCTTGCCGCGGTAGGCTTTGGCGACCTCCGGAAGGTGCTTTTCCAGCTGAAAGACGGTCCGGCCCAGGAGGTCGTCGATATTGACCTCGCGGACCTTGGTGATAGTGATCCTCTCGTCGAGCATCTCGAAGAGCCCGGGCACGATCCGGACCTTGATCCCCGCGCTTCGGCAGATCTCCACCATCCTGCGGATATCCTTCGAAGAGGCGTTGGCGATGGTGATGACAGCCTCGTCGATCACCAGCTTCTCCGCGAACTCGGGTATGCGGTCCGTGCCGCCGAGGACGCGGACCCCCTGGATGTTCTTGCCCTTCTTCTCCGGATCGTCGTCCACGAAGCCGACGACCTCCATCCCCAGGTCGGCCCGCCGCTGGAGCTCCTTGACGACGATGTTCCCCGCGTCGCCGGCGCCGATGAGAAGGACCTTCCGGGCCTTCTCCCCGTTCTTGCCGACCAGCCGCTCACGGTCCTCGGACTCGGCCGCGAGCCTGCGGACCATCCGGACGCCCGCCGTGCCCACGAGGACCATCAGGAATTCGATAGCGATGACGCTCAGGGGAACGCGCAGGAGCTGCAGCTCGAACGGGGCCAGGAACCTGCCCGCTAGAAGCAGGGCGGTCAGGGGCAAGGCGGCCTTGAGCAGGGCCATCGCGTCCCGGATGGAGATGTATCGCCAGACTATGGAATAAACGGAAAAGATGTAGAAGAGCACGACGCGGGCCGCCAAGACATAGAGGCCGAGAAGAAGCATCTGGTCGAGATACTGACCTTGCGGCAGCCCCTCGAACCTCACGAAATAGGCCGCGAACCAGGAGAAGCCGAAGATCACGATGTCGATGAGCACCTGGCTCGATCTCTTGAGAGGGATCCAATTCAAGACGCTCATGAGCTAAAATTCTCCACGATCTCCGGTTCAGTTTCCCATCATTCGGAACGAGAAAATCAAGCGGCTTTATAACACTTTTTGATGACCGAGGCAACCCTCTCGAGATCGTCCGCGGTCATCCGCGACCCCGAAGGCAGGCACAAACCCCGGTCGAACAGGTCCTCGCCGACCGCTCCTCCCCTCACCCGGCTATCCTTGAACACGGGCTGCATATGCATGGGCTTCCACACGGGGCGCGCCTCGATGTTCTCGGTCTCGAGGGCCAGCCGAACGGACTCCCGGTCGGTCCCGAAATGCTCCGGGTCGATTAGGACGACGGTCAGCCAGTGGTTCGGCGTCCCGAAATTCGCCACGGGCATGAACTCGATCCCGGGTAATCCCGAAAGGGTTGCGCGATAGAAGGCGTTGATCTCCGCCCGGCGTGCGACTTTGGCTTCGAGGCGAGCCAACTGCCCCCGGCCGACCGCGGCCAGCAGGTTGCTGAGGCGGTAGTTGTAGCCGATCTCGGAGTGCTGATAGTGGGGGGCCGGGTCACGGGCCTGGGTGGCCAAGAACTTGGCCTTCTTGATGAAGGCTTCGTCATCCGATACGAGCATCCCGCCGCCCGAGGTCGTGATGATCTTGTTGCCGTTGAAGGAGTAGACGCCCATGGCGCCGAATCCGCCCGCGGCCTTGCCCCGATACGTCGCGCCCAGCGCCTCGGCCGCGTCCTCGATGACCGGGATCTCAAAGCGGCCGCAGGCTTCAAGGATAGGGGCATGGTCGGCGCATTGGCCGTACAGATCGACGACGATAGCCGCCTTGGGAACACGTCCCTTCTTGGCGCAGGATTCGAGCTCCTCGGCCAGCAGTCCCGGATCGATGTTCCAACTAGCCCGCTCGGCGTCGATAAAGACGGGCGCCGCCCCGAGATAGGCGATGGCATTGGCGCTGGCCGAGAAGGTCAGGTCCGAGCAGATGACCTCGTCGCGGGAGCCGACGCCAAGCATCAAGAGCGCCAGATGGAGGGCGGCCGTCCCGCTGGACAGCGCCGCGGCGTAGCCGATGCCCATCTTGGCGCACATATCCCGTTCGAAGCCGTCGACCTCCGGCCCAAGGGTTGTGATCCAATTGGAGTCGAAAGCCCGGAGGAGCAGATCCCGCTCCGCGCCGTCGAGATGAGGGGGTGAGAGGTAGATTCTTTTATTCCCCATGGAGAAGCGCCTCGAGTTCCAGAATGTCCTTAATCTGATGATCTGGGGCGTGGCTGGGCGTCGGAGGCTCGCAATCCGCGTAATAGCCTCCTCGATGACGCACGCGGATCGTCGTCATCCCGATTTCCCGTGCTCCCAGGAAATCTTTCAAGGGGTTGTCCGCGATATAGGCCGCTTCTGACGGAGACACGCCCAGCATCGATAGAACAGCTTCGAATGGCTTCGTGCTGGGCTTCCAATCCTTCCTGCCGAACGCGTCCGAGTAGACGACGGCTTCGAGATAATTGGATAAGCCCAGGGAGTCGAGCTTAAGGCGCTGCACCTCCTGATAGCCGTCCGAGACCAATCCCAGGCGATGACTGGCGCGCAGCCGTGAGAGCAGCGGCTCGGCCCCGGGATAGGCGACGATCCGAGGAGGATGTTGACGATAGGTCTGGATCATTTCATTCAGATAGTCCGCTTGGGGGAGGGCTCTTATCTCGAGCCACCTGTCGAAGGTCCTTGTCCTTTCTCCTTTATCGTGGAGTGTCAGAAGCTCCTTCTCGGCGGTCTCGCTCGAGAGGCCCGTTCTTCCGGATATCCAAGATGCTACAGCCTTGAAGCCACTGATGATGTAGGAGCGTTCCGGGTAGAGCGTATCGTCGAGGTCAAAGACGAGAGCGCGTAATTTTGTCAAGATCTTCTCGAGTAAGAAAGTAAGATTCATCGAAACGCGTCATGTAAAGCCCGCGTCGATAGGTCCCCATGGGCGGGACCTCAAAAGGGATGCCGGCCGCCGACGCCAATAACCAGCTTGGCCAATCGACACCGGCTGCGATGCCTAAAGGCGCGCCTCCTCCCAGGCGGGCGTTTATCTCCGTGAAAAAGGGCGTCCCGTCCTTTACAAAGCACTGTACGGTGATCGGGCCCCGGGCTTCCAAGGCGCGCGCCACTTTTTTGCATGCCTCCACGATCCGCGGCTCGTAAAGAGTCACGCCTTTTGCGACCTCTCCCCACCGGACCTCGATCCTCTGCCTGGAAACAACCGACAAGACGCTTCCTTCATAGTCACAGATCACATCATTTGTAATTTCAGGGCCAGTCATGAATTCCTGAATCAACGGGTCATCGATATAGGCTCCAAAAAATTCCAGTTCTTTTCGATCGTGGACTATGAACGTATGTTTGCCTGCGCTTCCAATTCTCGGCTTGAGGAACAGCGGAAAGGAAACATTGCTGGGGACATCATTGGCGGCTTTCCAAGAAATGGGCGTGTCAAGCTCGAGGCTGCGGAAGAGCTCTATGGTCTGCCACTTGTCAGCGGCTACCTCAGCCGCCCTCGAGGGTACGGAAGCCAATTTTGCTCCTGTCCGCTCCAAAGGTTCCCGATGAGCGGCTAATACCGGGATGTCTGGATCGATGAGGGGGAAGATCGAACGGACATGCTCTCTTCCGCAAATATCCACCAGGATTGGTATATATTCGCGTGACGCGAGGGAAGGCACGATATACGAGCCGTCCGCGACTTGCAGAGCGGGCGCTAGCGGATCGATGTCCACGGCAATGACCTTCCCGGGCACGCCTAGTTTTTCATAAGCGTCGCGGAAGGCCCTCACCAGCTCTACCCGGCGGCCCGCGCTGGTTAAGAGGATGGAAATGATCCCCTCATCATTGCCCATGAGGCATCTCAAAATAACGGATCCCCGCTAGCATTCCACGCCCAGCCTTTTTGCCCGATCTCTGTGGGCATCGGGATGGATACAAAATATATTACGCCCAAGAATCTCGGCTGGATCTCTGATCTTTGTGCGCAACTCGTTATAACATTCATATCCTTGTTCTCTGAGAAGGCTGAAAACCTCCGGAGCATGACGCGTGACCTCAACCATTAAGCCCGGTTTTGAGGTGTACAAAGCAGCCCTTGATCCCTTGAGTACCTGAAGCTCGAATCCCTCCACGTCGATCTTGATGAATGCCGGGCCCAGTGAATGATCCTTGACCAGAGTGTCGATCTTCATGACCGGCACCCGTGCTTCCATAATTTTCGGATCGACGTTGGCTCTCTGTATATTGCTCTCGAGCACCTCGTAATTCTTCACAAATGAATTATTTTGCCCAGTGAGATCTTCCATATACAATGTCAATTCGCCGTCAAAGTCAGCCGCTCCCGTTTCAATAATGTTAATATTCGTGAATTCGCCGATATTTCGTCTTAGATACGGAAGATTATTCTTTCCGGGCTCAAGAACAAAGACTTTGCCCGCCGCCCCAGCCAACTGAGCTAAGTAGATCGAGATATAGCCGATATGGCCGCCGACCTCAATGACGGAATCGCCGGCCTCGATGAAGTCCTGAAAGTACTTCATCGTTTCTTTTTCCCTTCTTCTTCCGTGAAACCAATACCCTTTGTGCCTGAAGGAATGGAGCCGAAAGGAAGTTCCGGTGAAGTGATGGCGGATGGTGATATCGCCCGGATTGACCACGGCAAATAGCGGCAAGAGAAGTCTTCTTATAGGCCTCAACCCGCTAAGCCCTCGAAGGCCTCGTTCGTTTATCATCCAGAACTGCCCTGATCTGAAGTTGTCGTACCTCTGAAGACTTCCATCGTGGCGTTTCCGGGCTGGTTGATCCCCTCCATTCTTATCACCTTGATCAGCGTCATCAAGAGGATCTTCAGGTCCAAGCCCAAGCTCCAATTGTCAACATACCACACATCGTGGCGGAATTTTTCTTCCCATGTGATGGCATTCCGCCCGTTCACCTGGGCCCAGCCTGTGATCCCAGGTCTCATGTCGTGGCGACAGGCCTGCTCCGAAGTGTATCGGTGCAAATATTCCATCAACAATGGCCGAGGCCCGACAAGGCTCATATCGCCTTTTAGCACATTGAATAAGGTAGGAAGCTCGTCCAAGCTCAAGCAGCGCAGCCTTTTGCCCAGGGCGGTCAGGCGCGCGCTGTCAGGCAACATATTGCCCTGCGGATCAAGGGCTTCGGACATGGTACGGAACTTAAATAGAGTGAACGGCTTTCCATACCGGCCTGGCCGCTTCTGGCTGAAGATGATCGGATGGCCTGAAACCATCCACAATATTAGAGAAAGACCGACTATCAATGGCGCTAAAAGAATGAGTGTCGGAGCGGTCAACAATATATCCAAAGAACGTTTTCCCCATAACTCATGTCGGTTTAGCATACTTTGATAAAAATTCAACCCTTAAGAAGCCAACCCCATGCTCTCCATAATCCTGGCATTGACCTTACGGACATCGAACCTGTCTTCAGCGATCTCACGGGACCTCACGGCCATTCCGACTACCTGGTCCGGTGACTCTAGAACGATATGAATCGCGTTTACCAACGCATCAACATCTCTTGGGCGGATCATGAGGCCATTCTCGCCTTGCATTACAGCCTTACGAAGATCCCTCTCTCGTTTACCTCTTTCTGTCAATTGGATCGTTTCGCGGCACCCGGGCGAATCTGTGGTTATGACAGGGCGCCCGATGGACATGGCTTCCAATATGGTCCTCGGTATCCCTTCCCTATAGTAAGAAGGGAGAACAAAACATCTGCAGCTACTGATCGCAGGCCTTACATCTTCCATAAAGCCTAAATATTCAATATTCCCCGCTTCTTGCCACTGACGAAGTTCATCTTTATCTATAGAACTTGGATTCTGATCGATATCGCCGCAAAGCAAGAAACGAGCGAGGGGAAAACGAGCCCTTACGATGTCGGCCGCTTTCACATATTCCCTTACGCCTTTTTCAGCCAACAACCGTGATGTCATTAAAAAGACGGGATTGCAGGGCAACGCAGACGGGCCGTAATGATCTAGATCAACTCCGGATCCATTGATAAGAACTGCCTGTTCTTTTCTGACTATTCGTTTTTCCAGGAATAGCTCGAGATCGTCGGGATTCTGGAAGAATACGATCCGGCTATGCCTTAGACTTATGCGATAAAGCAAACGGGCTATGATCCCTGATATTCGTTGCTGCAGTGATCGAGGCTCCATGAATGTATATCCCAGTCCGGTTATCATCGAATATGTTGAAGGCAACCTGCATAGCCACGCAATCAGGCCACTGTAGATAACCGGCTTGATGGTGTAGGAGAGAATAATCTGCGGACGAACTCGCCGCACTACTCGATAGATATCCGATATGGTCCGAAGATCCATAAGGGGTCTTATTGCTGTTCGCGATATGCGAATGGGCTGATAAAATGCGCCAAGGGCCCTCACTTTTGCTTCAACAGACGGATCATAGCCATCGGCGCAGGCTGTCACTGAATGGCCGGCAGAAACCATCGCCCGGATCAATGAGCTTCGAAATAAAATCAGTGATTTTGCATATCCTCCGATTATTATTATATTCACTATTCAGGCCGGCCCAATTTTTCAACTCTTCCTTGTTAATATCAATTAAGAACCATGATTCTCGATTGGACAAACGTGCCTATGCATAGCTTTCAGCTAACAGCGTTTCTTGAGCGATTTCCGATTCTATTAACAATTAGCATATGCTTGCCACTATCACTTCTTGGAATGTCCTCAACTACATTAATGGACACATGCATATCCGCGCCAAATCGACGATGTATTTCTTCCACCAAGTGTGAACTATACTCATTTCGGTAGATCTTATCGTCTACAACAATAAGAACATTAATTACGTCCCTTGCTGTCTGTATGAACTGAGCCCGAACGATCGCATTGGATGTGTTTTTTACAATATTAGAGATATTACCGAGATTTATCCTCGCTCCTGTTGTGCTAACCAGGTAATCCACAGCACGCCCCTCGATCGCTTCTACGAGCGGTGACGCAAGACCACATGTGCAAGTTTTTTCTCGCGGCGCAAACCTGATGACATCACCTATTCGGTACCTTACTATCGGCGTCCCATAAGTCGTGAAGCTGGTTACCAGCACTTCATCGCTATTCTCCATGTTTTCAATCACACCGGAAGAAAGATCGTAGTGTAAAGATCCATGAGTGCATTCCCATATAAAAGGCGCTCCTTCCGATGAAGCATATTGATCCCTTACATTGCAGCTAAACGCTTTCTCAATCTCCTTTCGCATTTGAAGCGTTAACGTTTCCGCAGTTGTAAAAACAGCTTTTGGTTTAAATAAAAGTTTGACTTTTTTACGATTGATAAAATTTGCTAGTTCAGTAATTGAGGATACAAAGCCGTCAATTGCTGTTGGCCTGAAGCGATTCAAACTATCAATATACAATGTACAGGTTTGGTCTGTAATATGAAATGATGAATAAAGCATCTGACGAATAGCAGCATTGTAACGCCAGAATACCTTGCTTTTTCTTTTAGGAGGGATAATATGCTTTCCGCTAAATGTGGCACGCCTCATCTTAATGTTTTTAAAACCATTCAGGGCTTTAAAGGCATCCAAGGTTGCCATCCGTTCCTGACAATCCGCTCGATTATGATAAACAGTTAGGGCCATACCCGTTGTGCCACCGGTGTAGCTTGCATCTCTGGAACGTTTCGGAATCGTTACTACCCTCTCAATATTCTCCCTTAGCATCTCCTTGGTGACAATCGGAAGCTTCGTCAGATCTTCTACGCCTGATATCGAATTCAGGTCTACACCAGAATAAAGTTCTCTGTAAAAAGAACTGTTTTCACCGACATATCTAATTAGCTTGACGAGCTCGCGTTTCTGGTATTCAAGTTGCTCACACCTGTTTTGCCGGTAAAAGCGCATCAGGAAGCAGAGGTGCTTTCGGTAAATGTTCCCGTATCTGTACCGCTTTAGTCTATACCCCTTTGCTGTCACCATTAGATTTTGGACAAACACCGGTGATATATCATAAAGCAGCTGCAATCGCATTTAATTTGTCGTGGACTTTATCATTTTGAGAAACTGTGGGAATTGGGTTTCAACTGAATACTTATTAACAGTCTCCCATCCTCTTAGGCCTATTCTTTTGCGAAGTTCATAATCGTTGATAAGCAAGCTAAGCTTTTCTATCCACTCATCATGGCTATCAGCAAGAAAACCATTTTCTCGATCGTCAATTATCAGTTTGTTTATGCCGATTGGGGAGGCGACCACAGGCAGCCCAACTGACATATAGTTTAGTAACTTATAGCCTCCCTTGTTTTCTTCCCACGGAGAATCCAGCAGGGGCATTATTCCAATATCAAAGCTATATAGTTGTTCTGTTTCCTTCTCGAGTTTCCATGATTCCTGCAAAATCTTTATACCATCGGGATTGCGGTAAGCATACACGGCGCCAATGATCTTTATTTTAATATGGTATTGTTTCTGTAATTCTCTGAATACGTTTGTAATAGTATAGAGATATCTGGCTGTTGATGGACTTCCCATCCATCCTATAACTAATTCTGCGGGCTTTTTGTAATCTGGATCTTTTCTTTTGTGTATTTTAATTGGGCCCGGGGAGATATAAACATTGGGGCAATACTGCTTCACATACTCATTTAAAAAGGGTGTAGTAATATTTGCACATCGCGCTACCGATAGCATTCTCGGAAGTAGCCGAGATTGGTTATAAAACATTACCCTGGCCTTTTCGATTATGGTCTCACCCATAAACCCTTTTAAATATGAAGCATCTGCTAGATCAAAGACAACGTTTTGGTTTATTTTTGCAAGAGCTTTTTCTACCCGTAGGGGGAAATAGACCTCTTGGATAAAGATGACAGTGTATCTTGAAGCTATAACAATCACATGCAGGGCTTTGATCAACCTGGCTATATTCGCGATAAAATAAAACAAACCTTTCCTTATTATATTTTTCGAAAGTGACAGTTTATATAGCCATGTGGGTATTACATTCAATATTTTATATCCAATCCCCTCTATCGTTAAGAGCGGCAAGTACTGGTAGACTCGTATTCTCGGGGCCGCAACAATTGTTGGGAATGATGTAATGAAAAGTATTCTATTTTTTTCTTCTTTACTTTTCATTCTTTAATCCGATTTGATCACTGATTCATCATTTTTTGCTAATCTCGATATCTCGGGGAGGGCCCTTACTAAAAGACTATAGCCCTTTATTGTGTGTATTAAATCATTTTTCGATCGGCGAATAAATGCCCATACTATTCTCGTAATTGGCTCTATAAATATAGTCCCTAATGCAACAATCGATGCATCTGCCCAATTGAAGTGTTTATATGAATATAGTATTCTGCTCCTAAGTGAATAGTAAATCCGCCTTTCCTTAGCATTTTTTGAGAGGCCTCCGCCTTCGTGATAGATTTTTGCGTCAGTTATATAAATTACAGATTTTCCGATTTTCTTGACACGCAAACAAAAATCTAAATCTTCAAGATAAACAAAGAATCGACAATCAAATCTTCCTAGCTCATTGAAGAGCTTCCTTCGTAATAGAAAGAAAGATCCCATTACATGATTAACTTCGTTATTCTCCTTGTGCTCCCAATATGTCATTGCAATGCTATGTATTATATTGGGGAATACTTTGTTTAACCCTAGTGTTTTAACAATAAATTTCATTGGTGTAGGGAACACACCACATGATCGGACTACTTCTCCGCTTTCATTTTCTAATTGAATGCCTATTATCCCGATATTTTCATTTTTATCATTATTTAATACCTGGATTGGAACATAAAGTGAGTTTTCACGCAGAAGCGTATCGGGATTAAGAAACAGTATATAATCTGCGCAACTGATAGAAGCGCCAAGGTTACATGCTTGTGCGAATCCAATATTGACTTCATTCTTTAATAACTCTATAGGCAAGCTGCATCTTCCAATATTAATGAGGCTTTCGTCTTTTGAGGCATTATCTACAATAATTACTTTTGTTAAAATGAATCCCTTTCTAATTGCAAGACTTATTGAATGAAGGCAGTCTTTTAATAATCTTCCTGAATTCCAGTTAACAATAATTATATCTAGAGTACGATTCATCTTGATGTTTTTAAACGATTCTTATTTAATTTAATGCTCAGTCCAAATATTTCCATATTACACTTCATGTTTTTTCTACAATATCAGGTTGAATAATAATTATCGATCTAATCAAATCCGACGCAATTCGTTTTGCTCGGCCTTTCTCAGTACTTGGTCGCAAGCTATTTCCTAAGGCCTCGCTCTGCCGACAATTAAAGTCCACAGGAAAATATTTCAGTTTATATGATAAAGTCATATAAGCAAATCTTCCTATATTTTCAAGAACATGACCCATGCTATATCTCCTGTTGTTAACTGGTGTAATAAATAGGATTGCTAATCCTATATATTAATTTGCATTATTTAATCAGTTCTTTATCAGTTTTGAAAAAGCTATTCTGCATTAATTTGAATACATGATACTTGCTCTCTGTATATCGCACTTATTAGAGCAATAGAGAAGCCGATAAAAAGTCTAAACATTAAGCTCGGTACAAGCGCTTCATTTGCAGTTTGATTGGTACATATCAATAAAAAAGAAATTATAGAAAAGCCAATGGAACCCGATATAACTCTTATTGATTTCTCATATCTTCTATATTTGAAGAAGAAATATGGAACTATAAGAAGGCATATAATCATGAATGACCCAAATATTAGGCCATATGCAGATATTTGTTGAAGATAAGTATTGTGATAAGCAGAATCAATATGATCTATTTCTTTTCCAATATAGTTACCTCCCCCCTGCCCTAGCAAAGGATTATTTCTTATTGTCTGTAAGGCATGTTTTTGCCTTTCAAACCTGCTTTCAAGATAATCAGCGCGCAGTCTATAATTAATAATATTAACCCCCTCGCTCTTTTCTATCTCTGTGATAAACTTGTTAATTACTACTCCGATAAAAATAAAAGTAATGATTGTAACTGCAATTTTCCTTAAAGACATATTTTTAAAAATTAAAATAAATATTAGCCCAATCGATACAATAATTGCACCTCTTGATAACGTTAATATGAGGCTTATCCCGCATAAGATAGCTAATGTATAATGGAATTTCTTTCTTGTAGCTCTCGTTACTCCAATGAATAAAAACATATATAAGGCAAGAACTGGTGCAAAATCATTTGATTTTCCTATGAATGGATTATCCATTCTATAAAAAGCCCATGGATGTAGAGATGATTTAGATAATAATGGACCCTGCAACGAGTATTCTGATATTAAGCTGACAATGGGTAGTCTAGACCAAAATATTACAGCAGTAAATATAATAATTATTGTAAATAAGCTAACACACGTGAGAATATATTTTGATGATTCCTTTCTAAATAGATTAATTATTAATAGGTATCCTACAAATGCAGTACTATAATTAAATATTACTTTAAGAGTAGAATACACATTTTCTGTCCATAGAAGTGACAGCGTTGCTATGATTATGGGCACTCCCATTGCATAAAGAATTAGACGGGGCCCTATAACTAATTTCTTATTTATTGATTGGATTAATATCCAAGCAAATACAATCCATATTGCTATTTCTAATATTGATACACTATTGATATATCCGTTTGTAATCCACAGCCTTAATGGTAAAGCGGCTACAATCACAAATACGAATCCTACTGCGCGATTAATCATTATTTATTTTAATGCTCCCTATTGTTCCAATGGACTGACAATTATTTTTTCAATTTAAACCAAATATTGAACAAATAAATAATTAGATTGCCACATGTATGAAAGTCAGATAGCGAAATTCCCGGAAACGGATCCAATTGCTCAATCCAGCGACTGCGATTATGCCAGCAGCTAATATCGACATACTATCAATAATTCAAGCTTTCTCGTGTTCTTTTAAAGCTTTTGAACTGCTCAATAACTAGGCTTTTATCTATGGCGTCCAACATTCTCTTCCAAACAAACAAACCAAATAAGAAGATTAGAACAGTAATAATAATAGCCTGAGCCATTATGGAGAATGAGCCCGTTAGCTCCCTTATTACATGGGCAACAATTGTTAGAGCACACAATGCAATGACTACGCCTAGAATTCCGCGGTTGTTTGTAGTTCTCACACGTGTTTGAATATTTTTAGAAGCGGCTATAAACAGAAACAACGCGTCCAAACCCATACGCATGGTCCAAGCCAGTGCCGCGCCGGTGATGCCGAATTCTTTGATCAATATCCAAGCCGTCCCAATAAAAATGGGCATTTCCACTAGATGGAACTTTGCCGGGATGTCGGGGCGACCAATGCCCTGCAACAACGAAAAAGGCACATGGGCGAGGGAATTCAGCAATACACCTATCGCCAATAGCTGCAGGACTGAAGCGCTTTCTTTTGCAAAATCAGCGCCAAGCCATATTCTTAATATATCGCCGGCGAACAGGACGACAATTAGCACTGTCGGCCATATAACAAGCATTACATACTTGACAGCGCGAGTGAACAAGACGCCTGATCTCTCCCTATCTTGAACGCTTCCTAGAGTACTGAAAGCCGGAAATATGGTCATCGCCAAGCTGGCTGGTAGTATCGTAAGGCGATTTACCATCTCGGATGGCGCTGAATAGAAGGCCAAAGCTGTTAACGAAAGCATGGAGCCGATCATAAAGCGCTCGAAGTAGACAAGGATCGGGCTGACGATGCTAGTTATCGTAGCCCATCCCCCAAAACTGATTAAGCGAGGTAAATACGCCATCGATCCTGAATATCTCCGAAGTCCTGGTATAATCCGGAAATTGAGCCTGATATAAACTGCCAATCCCCCGATCCTCGCCAACAATATGAGCGCGACTATGCCAGGCATATTAAGCCCGTAGACAATCCCGATCAAAGGAAGAATATAGGTCGCGCTGCTAACAGGGATCTTGACCGTGTTCACCAGATCGAATCTCTGCGCCGCCGAAAGGACGCCCCGGAAAGACCCCGAAGCCAGGACAATTGGGACGGAAACCGCAAGGATATAGAATGTGCTCTTGGCTTCGTTCATCATCTCTTGCGGGATATTGAGGACGCGCCCAACAAGCGCCGGCGTAAAAATCGCAAGAATTAGGGCTCCCATGAGCCCTAAAATAGTTTCAGCCGTTACAGCTGACCATACAATACGGGGGACTTGTTCTTGCTCGCCTCTTCCCAGGGCTTCCGAAACGAATTTGGTTGTCGCCCTCCCTAATCCAAGATCAAAGACAGCAAAATAGCCCAATACAACCCAGGCTATGGACAATAGCCCGAATCGGTCCGTCCCCAATCCCCGGATCACAAACGGGATCGTGGCGACACCGATGATGAGAGGAACGACTTGGCCTATAAGATTAAGCCCCGTGTTGCGGGCCAGGAGGCGTCCGCTGATCTGAAGGGAACGAAGGTCCATAGCCTTATTTCCGTCGTTCTGTTCGCTCATCTTAAATAGCAAACAAGGATCAGCCCAGCGCGAGCCGCAGAGCTGTTTTCCAATCTGCCAAGCGCAATGAGAAAGTTCTTTCAAACGCCTGGCAATCAAGCGCAGAGAAAAGCGGCCTCTGGGCTTTTGTGTCAAATTCTATGGAACGCGCCGGTGATATTTTTTTAACAAGTTGGTTGTCGGCGTCAGGATCAGCCCTGAGTATCTCGCTCGTCCAGTCCAGGCGGCTGGCGACGCCCCATCCCGCGAGATGATATAGGCCCCGTCTTTCTGATATCCAAGATTGTGGATGGGGGCTCGCCTTGGCCATAATGATCGTGATCGCTTCTGCCAGAGCGCGAGCCCAAGTGGGATTGCTGATCTGGTCGGCGGCGATCCGCATTTCGGGCCGACTGTGTGCCCATTGCAGAACCCTTTTGACGAAGTTATCCCCGCGCGTGCTGTAAACCCATGCTGTGCGGAAGATTAAGCTTGCTCCTCCCTCCTGTTGGATCGCCTGTTCTCCTTCAAGCTTGGTTCTCCCATAGACGTTCAGTGGGCACGGGGGATCCTCTTCAGAATAGGGGGCGCCTTTTTCGCCGTCGAAGACATAATCCGTTGAAAAATGAATAAAAGCGGACCCTATGTTTTTGCTGATCTGTGCTAATAATGCCGGGGCCTCGGCGTTGACCGATTGTGCTTGTTTGACTTCCGACTCCGCTCGATCGACATCGGTATAGGCAGCGGCATTGATGATCACTTGCGGGCGGATCTTCTCAACAAGCGACTTCAAAGAGGCTGGGGTGGTGAAATCAACCTCCGGATAGTCGTAGGCGAAAACCTCCCCCAAACCTAACAAGGACCGATTAAGTTCCCACCCCAACTGGCCGTTCTTTCCAAATAGAAGGATATTCATGGACATTAAAGGCAAGCTCAATTCTTGAGCAGGCTTAAAAGATAGGACCCGTAGCCATTAGCCGCCATCGCCTCCGCCTGCGCCCGGAGCTGCATCTTATCAATGTAGCCAAGCTGAAAAGCGATCTCTTCTGGACAGGAGATCATCAAGCCCTGCCGTTCCTCGACGGCTTGGACGAAGCTGGCTGCTTGGAGAAGAGATTCGTGCGTGCCGGCGTCGAGCCAAGCGACTCCCCTTCCGATGACGTAAACTCGCAGCTTTCCCATTCTCAAATAGATTCGGTTAAGATCGCTGATCTCGATCTCACCACGTTCCGATGGTTTAAGCCGCGAGGCGTATTCGACGACATCCCGATCGTAAAAATAGACGCCTGGTATCGCATAGTTGGATCTCGGAGCCTTGGGCTTTTCCTCGATCGATAGAGGAACGCCGTTCGGATCCAGCTCGATCACGCCATACCGTTTGGGGTCTTTAACTTGATAAGCGAATATGATAGCCCCTTCCTTGAGAGTCGCGGCCTGCAAAACGAGGGAGTGAAGACCGGCTCCGTAAAAGATATTGTCACCGAGGATCAGAGCACATGGCTGACCGCCGACAAAGCTCTTCCCTACGATGAAAGCATCGGCTAGCCCGCGAGGCTCAGGCTGCTCTTCATAGGAAAACCGTAATCCCCATTGGCTTCCATCCGCGAGGAGGCGTTTGAACTGCGGGAGATCCTCCGGCGTGCTGATGACCAGAATCTCGCGAATGCCTGCCAGCATCAAGGTTGAAAGCGGGTAATAGATCATCGGCTTGTTGTAAACGGGCAGCAACTGCTTGGAAACACCCTTCGTCAAGGGATGCAGGCGCGTCCCTTTGCCTCCAGCGAGGATAATGCCTTTCACGACTTGCTCTCTTTCAGTTGATAGCTCTGATCTAGCCAGGATCGATAATCAGGCCGAGCCGCAACCGATCGCAGCCACTCTGGATTCTCCAGATACCAACGCACAGTCTTCAGCAGGCCGCTGAAGAGATCTTCCTTCGGACGCCAGCCGAGCTCTTTCCCGATCTTTTCGATGTTCATCGCATAGCGACGGTCATGGCCTGGCCGATCTTCAACAAAACGGCACAAACGATAATGAGGGGAGTGGGCGGAATCACGCGCCAGTCGATCCAATATTGAACATATCTCTTTGACAACCTGGATGTTGGATGGCTGATTGTTTCCCCCAATATTATATATCTCACCGACTCGGCCACGACATAAGACCTTCCAAATGGCCTCACAATGGTCATCGACATAAAGCCAATCCCGCACTTGCATCCCATCGCCGTAAATAGGGAGAGGATGGCCGTTCAGAGCGTTAAGGATCATCAAAGGAACGAGCTTCTCGGGAAACTGGAACGGGCCGTAATTGTTCGAGCAATGTGTGATCGTGACGGGCAAGCCATACGTATGGAAATACGATCTGACAAGGTGGTCGCTCGCGGCCTTCGATGCGGCGTAAGGGGAGTTCGGGGCATAAGGACTTTCCTCGGTGAAGGGCGGATCTTCGGGCCGGAGCGATCCGAATACCTCATCTGTCGAAACATGGTGAAATCTGCATTCGCCAGGCGTAACGATCTTGTCCATCAGCCAACATTGCCGGGCGGCTTCCAAAAGAGTGAAAGTTCCTATGATATTGGTCTGGACAAATCTCGCCGGACCGCGAATAGAACGGTCAACGTGGGATTCCGCGGCGAAATGGACGATCGTATCGATCAAATGCTCTTTTAAGAGGTCATCGACTAAATCGCGATCGCATATGTCGCCCTGAATGAACTTATAGCTACTGGGCGCCGGCAAATCACGCAGGCTATCTAGGTTCGCCGCATAGGTGAGCACATCAAGATTGATGATGAACACAGACGGCTCGGTTCGCTGGAGGTAATGGATAAAGTTCGCGCCGATAAAACCAGCTCCCCCGGTGACCAGAATCGTTTTCATTGTGATTTGGAGGGACAGAACCGGCTGAACTCTAGGGTCATTCATAAACCTCCGCATTTGTGAGCTTGAGACCGGCGGCATCCTTGGGGGAAAGCGCCGGCTCTGTGCCTAAAGGGATCGGCCAAGTGATCCCTAATGACGGATCGTTCCAGATAATACATCGCTCCCATTCCGGCGCATAGTATTCTGTGGCCTTATAGAGGACCTCAGCCCATTCGCTCAACACATAGAATCCGTGTGCAAATCCTGGGGGGACCCAAAGCATTTTTTTATTTTCCGCGGAGAGATCGGCACTCACCCAGCGGGTAAAATATGGGGAGGTCCGCCGTAGGTCGACAGCGACGTCATAAATCTCGCCACTCACCACGCGAACGAGTTTCCCCTGCGGTTGGCGGAGCTGATAATGCAGGCCGCGTAATGCGTTATTTCTTGATCCAGAATGGTTGTCCTGAATGAAGCTTCCCTTAACGCCGCTGGCCATCATTTCGTCGGCCCGAAAGGTTTCCATGAAAAACCCACGGGAGTCACTAAATACGTTCGGCTCTACAAGAAGAACTTCAGGTATTCTTGTGGGAATAATTTTCATCGAATCCTATTTCTGATTATAATAATTCAGGAACCATTCGATAAAAGCCTCTATGCCTTTTTGCAGCGGGGTAGATGGCTGATAATCGAATTCACGCTTGAGATCCGATGTGTCCGCCCACGTTATGGCGACATCACCTGGTTGTATCGGCAACAACCTCTTCTCGGCGCTTTTTCCAAGGGCTTTCTCTATCAGGTTTATGAATTCCATAAGATCAACGGGAGATCCTTTCCCGATGTTGAGAATCCTATGGGGCGTGTCCGATAATTTCGCGTTCGCGTCTCCAGTTGGCGGCTTATCCATGATGCGGACCACACATTCGGCGACATCATCGATGTAGGTAAAATCCCGCTTCATGAGGCCATGATTATAGATATCAATAGGCCTGCCTTCCAAGATCGATTGGGCAAAGCGAAAGTAGGCCATATCAGGCCGTCCCCACGGCCCATAAACCGTAAATAATCTTAATCCTGTGGTCGGCAGCTTGAAAAGGTGGCTGTAGCAGTAGGCGATGAGTTCGTTGCTCTTCTTGGAAGCTCCATAGAGACTGACTGGATTATCCGTTCTATCTCTGGTCGAGAATGGTATCGATCGGTTCGATCCATAGACACTCGAGCTGCTCGCGTAAATCAGGTGTTTGATCTCACAGAGTCGGCACGTTTCTATGAGATTGACGAATCCGACTAGATTCGAATCCGCATAAGCATAGGGATTCTCCAAACTGTATCGAACCCCCGCTTGAGCGGCGAGATGGCATACAGCATCGAATTTCTCACTTTCAAAGAGTCGGCTCAGTGGTTCAACGGCTTTAAGGTCTTGTTTTACAAAACGATAGCACGGATATTTGGAGCTTCTAACGGGCGCGCCATCCTTAATGCGACCTTCTTCGATTCCCGCTTCGGCGAGACGGGCATGCTTGAGCCGCATATCGTAGTAATCGTTGATGTTGTCGAGCCCGACAACCTCGTCCGCGCGCTCGAGGAGCCTTTGGACAATATGGAAGCCTATGAAGCCTGCGGCTCCTGTGACCAGGATCTTCTTGGAACTCATCTCCCCACGCCTTCATAAACGAACCCTAGCTTGATCATATCCTCGGGCTCATAGACGTTCCGGAAGTCAAAGAAATGCTTGCCCCTCATCGATCTCAGGATCCTGGCGAGATCCAAACGCCTAAATTGATTCCACTCGGTGAGGAGGACGACGGCATCCGCGTCTTCAGCAGCGCTATATTCGTCCGCACAGTACGTTATACCACAAGAGATCCCCGAAAAATGGTATTCTCTCGCGATGTCCATAGCCGCGGGATCGAACACATTGACTTGGCACCCTTTTTCCACGAGCTTTGTAATCACAGGGATCGAAGGCGCCTCCCGCATATCGTCCGTCTCAGGTTTGAACGACAAACCAAGTATCGCCACTTTTTTCCCTCTAAGTTCACCGAGACCTTTTTCAATCTTCCCGATCATCCGCTGTTTTTGATGTTCATTGGCTTTGATAACCGATTCCACAAGCCTCATGGCGGCCCCGTGGCCTTTCCCCATCACGGCCAAGGCTTTCGTATCCTTAGGGAGGCAGCTCCCCCCGAAGCCGGGCCCGGGATGAAGAAAATACTTTCCGATTCGCCCATCCATGCCCATAGCTTTGGCGACGTCGTGGACATCCGCTCGTACGGCCTCACAAAGGTTTGCGATCTCATTGATGAACGTGATCTTCGTTGCCAGAAAGGCATTCGAGGCATACTTGATCAGCTCTGCCGTCTCAAGAGAGGTGAAGATGAACGGCGTGTCGATTAGGTATAAGACATTGTAAATATCCCTCATGATAGCCTTGGAGCGCTCGTTCTCGCTGCCGATCACAATACGATCTGGGTGCATGAAGTCCCGGACTGCCGAGCCCTCACGCAAGAATTCTGGGTTTGAGACGACATCAAATTCCAATTGAAGGGAACGTCTCTGCAGGGCTCCCTCAATGGTTGTTTTCACTAGGCGGCTGGTCCCGACAGGCACCGTGCTCTTCGTGACGACGGTCTTGTAATCCTTCATGAGTTCGCCGACCGAGGAAGCGGCCGCAAGGACATGCGTCAGGTCGGCTGAACCGTCTTCCCCGATTGGAGTTCCCACCGCAAAGAATATGACACCTGACTTTCCGACGGCTTCACTGGCATCCGAGGTAAATATCAGTCGTCCGGCGGTTTGATTCTTTTCAACAAGGCGTGCCAAGCCGGGCTCATAGATCGGGATGTCCCCTCGTTGAAGAGCCTCGACCTTCATCTCATCCTTATCCATGCAGATGACTTTCATGCCGAACTCGGATAGACACGCCCCTGTGACAAGCCCGACATAGCCAGTTCCGATGATAGAGATTGAATCTGACAGCCTGTCTTTTGTCATATCAGAACATTTCAGCCTTTCATCTACCGAAGGCGATCGTCACTCCCCGAACTCCCCCGTATCCACCCATTCCTTTTTTAGGATCGACCAGAAGTCCTCGGCCAAGCCACGCAGGACATATTCATAGGGCAGCCATCCATAGCCATTCTCGCCCCATCCAGATCCCCATGAGTTTCGGATGAGGAGGGCGCCCTTGGTATTCACCATGGCGTCCTTGGCGCCTGAGCGGTTGACGATCTCGATCTTGTCGTCGTAACCGACGGCCGCCACGGCGTGTCCGCCTTCGATGCGCTCGCGCTTTGATGGGAACGGGATGCGGCCGTCCTTCTCGGCTTGCTCGGCGGAATTGTAAACGCTGAAGCCGAACATGGCCGGATGGCCATTGGCCAGATAGGCCTTAAGGCGCTTGAGGACAGTCTCGGGGGCCGTGCAGGGCGGGTCGTGTCGGAAGTACTTGATCGTCTGGTAGTTCTGGGCGAAAGCGTAGCAGAATGCTGGAGGCTCGCGGTCGAAGCCTTTCTCGCTCTCGGTGTAGGGCCAGTGGGACTCAGGCGGCACGCCGAAAAGCACCATGCCCCCGATGGTCGAGCGCAGGTAGGCACCCGTGTCGCCCTTGAGTTTCATGAGGTTGCGCGTAACCTTGTAGAGAAACAGGCGCGATGCATCGAGGTGGCGGCCAAAGGAGCGGCGTTCGTAATACTCGATGAGGGCCGTCCCGGCGTGGGCGGTGCATGAGCCAAGTGTTCCTTGGTCCTCGATGGGTGAGCAGTACTCACGGAGATCGACAGAGGCGGGGATATCACTGAGGCGGGTACGTTCACCGAGGGGGGGAAGAGAGCTGGAAACTTTTTTTTGATAATTGCCTGTCTTGTCTTTACTTGGCCTGCGCTTCCCTGACACGGGTTCTTCGCTTTCGTGATCGATGATGGTCCGGATCTCGCGGCGCGTCTCATCATAGTCGCGGAGATCGGGGTAGTCAGGGAGCCAACCCATACCCCTGCGGCTACCATTCATTAGCCCGATTGTTTTCATCCGTTTCTCCTTTCCGGAAGCCCTGTCTGATATGTTCCGGTGTTACCGTCAACAGGATCGGAAATGGACGTTTTCCGGGGGCGGCCGCGCGGCAGGGCCCTGAGGCGGCGGCCGGCGATCACTTCGAGCGAGCGGACGAATTCTGAAGCGCCTGATGGGCGGCCGGTTTTGATGCACGCCCGGGTACGTCTTAGGACGTCTTCCTCTCCCCTCTCAGCAAGGTAGGCGCTCCAATCATCGATTTCCGTGGTCAAAAAGCAGCCGTCACTTAAGACCGGATCGTGTTCGCCCCTGGAGTGGGCGCGAGCGCTCGACCATGTATACTCTTCGCTGTAGGCAGCAAGTCCCCAGCGGACAGGATTGTTTTCGACGAACCGGACCTCTTCGCGCACACTGGGCTCGTCCAGGATGCAGGACATAAAGCGGGGCCGCCAAAGACGACCGCGTGTGTCGCGCTTACCGTTGAAATATTGGGCGTAGCGCATGTGGAGGGTGTTGAAGGCCCGGGGCATCGTGCCCCTGACCTTGGGGACGCAGATGAAGTGGACGTGGTTTGGCATCAAACAGTAGGCCCAGATGTCGATGCCGTAATGCGTCACGTATTCCTGGAGCCACTCGAGGTAGCGCAGGTAGTCGGCCGGGCTTGCGAAGACCAGGCGATCACCATGTCCGCGTTGGACGACATGATGAGGGTATCCGCAGAAGGTGGTACGGGAGAGGCGGGCCATCTTAGCGCCGGCGAGATGGGCAAACGTACCGGTGGTACATATCCCTGGACAGGCTACCGCCGTTGGGCGCCTTGGGACGCCTGTGCGGCCTGTATTGCTACTTCCTTCAGCCGCTTACGCTCCTCAGGGACAGAAACCCCGACATGAATCGCTAATCAGAAAGCAGCTAAGGGCTCAGTTCCCATTGGATCCTTCTTGGCAGGATTGTATATAAACTGGGCAACGCAAGTCAATAAACGGGGACAGCGGATGTTAACCTATTGTGAAATCAATACGCTAGATATCAGCATGCCGGAGAAAGCGGCCAGCCCTACCGAACGGGCTGTGCCCTACGTTTCCCCACAGTTAGCGATTGACGATCCTCCAGTTGGTATCCGAGACCCGGCTGAAGATCTCTTCGGTCCGTCTTGAGGTCCCGTCCATATACCAGATAACGTTAAGACCTTGGTATGTGCCGGGGCCGTAGTAGCGCCACAAGATATCCACTTTGCCGTCCGCGTCGAAATCCCCGGTCCCTCCGATCTCCCAGGCAGTGTCCGTCACCCGACTGAAGATCACTTCGTTAAGACGGGTGGTCCCATCCATGCGCCAAACAAGATTAAGCCCCTGATAGCTCCCAGTCCCATGGTAACGCCAAAGAATATCGACCTTGTTGTCAGAGTTGAAGTCCCCCGTTCCAACGATCCGCCAGTTCGTATCAGATACCCGGCTGAAGATCACTTCATTGAGACGAGTAGTGCCGTCCATATGCCAGACGAGGTTCAGACCTTGGAAGCTGCCTGTTCCATAATACCGCCAGAGAATATCCACCTTCCCGTCCGAATTGAAGTCTCCTGTCCCAACGATCCTCCAATTCGTGTCCGAAACGCGGCTGAAGATCAGCTCATTCAGGCGGGTCGTCCCGTTCATATGCCAGATGACATTTAGCCCTTGATAGGTCCCCGGGCCGTAATAGCGCCAGAGAATATCCACCCTCCCGTCCGAGTTGAAGTCCCCCGTCCCGGCGATCTCCCACGCGGTATCAGAAACCCGGTCAATCACTACCTCGCTGGAGCGGCTGATAGCCGCAATAGCTGTAGTTGCACCGCCTCCTTCCGCTGATATTTCTGCGGCGTTCGTCATGATCGGGATATCCCAGCTAGCCACGTCCCCTGTGTGCCCCTTAGCCGCGGCCGGTGTTAGGGGATCGCCATCCATCGCGTCCCTCAAGCTTAGTTTGGGCTCCATAATAGCCACACTCTTGCCTTCCATGATCGTCCTTACGGAATTGCCTAGTACCTTCGGCAGCATCTGCACTGCCGCATTTTCCCCCGCCACTATACTTGAGGAGGCACCTTTCGCCGACGGCTTCGGACGAATTTCGTTTCTCCTAGCTATTTGATCCAAAGTGCCAGCATTCCGCCCAAACCTTAGTTCTGCATCATTAAGCGCGATACCTTCAGTTTCCAGGCTTAGCGGCGACGGGGATCCCAATTGATCCATCAACCATGCCAATACCAAGCCCTGGTGTGTACCCTCTGCCTGATAACGCCACAAAATATCTTCCTGTCCGTCGCTGTTAAAATCAGTTTTGCACGTAGAACTGCCACCGGCTTCTACTAAAACATCGTCAATAAACCATCCGTCTGTTTGGTATAGGTCACCCGTCATAACAAAAGCCACAAATGTCGAGGCTGAATTGAGGTTATGCGTTATATAAGCAGTAACGGACTCGGGGCCAATATTCGTGTTGGCCTCAACCGACCAAGACTCATCCGTCCATCCTATCCCGTCGGTACTGGTCTGAACTTTAAGCTGAATCCCTGTCGCATAAGCATTGTACCTGTGTTTAAAACTGAGGGCCAAAACGGATCGGCCGGTCGTATTGAACACCGGTAAGATCAGGCGCGTCGTCCCGGGATTGACAGCCTGATAGCTGCACATCGCCTCATTGGGAGCGCCCCCCGCAAAGTTCGACCCACTTATGCTCCACATATCCA
>Ga0209270_1001876_pt1 | contig 25272 bp, 22 predicted proteins | sample MTBAKSrepl1MetaG_FD_187456 | JGI IMG/M metagenome (GOLD analysis project Ga0209270, IMG submission 187456) | Enrichment culture microbial communities from Arthur Kill intertidal strait, New Jersey, USA, that are MTBE-degrading - MTBE-AKS1... | ecosystem: Environmental > Aquatic > Marine >...
CCGACCATGGCCCAGCGGTAATCCTCGTCCAATGCGATGATCCAGTAGTCGCCCTTGAACGGCCAGAAAAACTGGACCCGGAGTTTTGCGCCATTGGATCCGGGCACCACAAAGGCCTTGGCCGTACTCACCTTCAGGGGGGCGTCGCGGGACCCCTTCCGGCAGGAATTGATGACGGCGACATAGTCCTTCATCATCGAATATTCCGCCTTCACGCAATGGCAATCCCGCTGGAACCAAGCCGGGAGAGACGCAACGGCATACCACCGGCCCATGTATTGCGCCAGGTCCACGGAAGGAACCGGCTGATTCGCCTCCTTTGGTTCAGGCAGAGAGGCGCAGCCGGCCAGGATAAGAAAAAGGGCGAACATGCATTTCATAATGACTCCAGAATGGTGAGTTGCACACCCCTTCATGAGAATCTACAACTGCAAATCATTATCACTGGCCGGACCTCTGCACTCAGGACTTTTATCGGAGCGAAAGGGCAGACCTCTGGGCCTCATAAAGGGCGTCATTCCGCCTCACAAAACTTTTTCCACTGCTACGATGTCGTCATAGGTCCCGCCCGCACTGTCAATGAAGTTTTTCACTGCTTCAGCGTTTGGCGCTTCCCAATCACAAATGCCTACGCCTTCTTCATTCACCCACAGCCCGTTGAACTTGACCTCCGGATGTTCTTTCAAATATTTCTCCATTGCCCCGCCAACTTGCTGTTTGAACTCGTCTGTTACAGCAGATGGAGGAAATTTTCCCTTATTGTATCTTAATACGAGAACCTTTGCCATTTTCCAATACCTCCTTTGATAGAGCTATAATAGTACGTTGATGCAATTTTCAGATTCTAATTACATTAAAGAGAATCTTTTGTCAAGGCTTTCCGGCAATAGTGCCCATTCCTTTCTAAAGTCTATCCATTGACTTTTCTTCCGGAAATAAGGCCTCTATTCTCTTTAGTATAATTGACAAAAGTGATAGAAAAACGCATGCAAACGTCAAACAGATCCAAAGAAATATCCATCAACCTGCCAGGCCTCAAAACAAGCTCGCCATTTTGGATTGGCTTTGCAAGCTCTGGATCGAACGTTTATTCGTAAAACCTTGCATTGGGCAGCTTACCGCCGATCGATCCGCGATTTATTTCCACAGAGGATGAGAACATGGCAACCGATCCGAGTTTGAGGAATCCTTATTCAGACGCGCTTCGAGTTGTTCGATCCGTTTTCGGAGCTCGCAGTTTTCCTCCGCAAGGGCGAGGATGATCTGGATGAGCACGGAGCGCGGCACATCCTGCAGCCCCTCTTCGGTCAAGGTGATCCCTTCGGGATAAAGAGGCATTTCAGGCATGGAGCACCTCCCGGAAACGCTTGCCAAGCGGGTAGAGGTAGACCGTCTTGACCGGTTCCATGCACCGGTTAGAGCGGTCGTAGCGTCCACGCCCCTTGGTCGGTCCTGCATAAACCCAGTTGCCTGCCCGGTAGCGGGTGCTCTGGAAACGGGTCGTATCCACGAAGGTTTCGAGCAGGGCAACGGGATGGCGGTAAAACGCCTGCCAGTCCCCCGGAAGCATCCGGATGTTGGCGCTCAGGAGCTTCGAGGCCAAGTGCTCCAGCGAAACCCAGTTCAGAATCAGGAACCGGACGTTATTGACGACCTTGTAGAGGTTCGCTTCCCTGGTACGGGGCTGCCAACCGATGAACCGGTCGCGGCACTCCACCTTCCAGGCCGCTGAGCCCCAACCGAGGCAAGCCACCAGGTGTGCATCCAGGTAGGCGAGGTACTTTCAGGTATGCACCGACGATTCGGGGGCTCCCCAGGTAATGGTACTTGTCGACCAGTTGATCCCACAGGCCTTCATCCGGGGTTCGCCGGACCATGTCGATTTTCAAAGAACCAAACTCGGAGACCGTTCCGTGAATCTCCGAGGTGTCGTAGCTGTAGCTGCGTCGAACAGCCTTACAGGGCTTCCCATGAGTCTTGTGGCCAAAGGCGGGGGGAGGTTGACGAGCTTTTTTTCTTCGAGCTTGAGCAGCAGCGCACAGCAGGCCATCCCTTTGAGTTGTTCGTTCGGGTGCCGCCAGTCCCAGTGCTCACACAGCACCCGGGAAATGGCGGTTCGACCGCGTTACCAATGCCGGGAGATGGTATCGCGGACAAACGAGAGGTCTTCCTCTCTGATCTGACAGCCGCCAATTTGATACAGGGTCTCTGCCAAGGTGCTGTTTCTTCCTGGCAAAGCACCCTAGCGAAATTTAGCCGTGGACGTCAGGGAAATATACACCCCTGTGATCAGATACGAATCCTCTACTGCACCGTCGACGTACCAGAAGAACTCGCCGATATGAAACTCGAATCGTGCAGGCTGCACTCCTGCGGGATGCGCTCGACTCTTTGCACAGGATACCCTTTCGCCTCAGCCGATTCCACCAAGGTCCCGTAAACGTCCTGGTCCATGCCGGGGATTTGGCTCAAGATGCAGAGATACCTCCGGACAGATCCCTGCCTGAGCTTCTTGTTCTTTCCCCGGTTTTTTTGGTAGGATTCTTTATTACGTTTGTCCTGCCGCTTCCATATGCACGCCTCATCCATCGTCCATCGAGGGTCTGCCTATTGCGGCGGATGCTTTGGAAGCGTGTCAGCGGACACGGGAAGCGGTCTCTTTTCTGATGCTTAGCAACCTCTTACGGGGGAAAGAAGGGAAAGGACTTGAATAGGGCTATTTTCGAAGCACTCCTGGCCGGCTTGAAAACCTTCAACCTCGGCTGGAATCTGGCGAAGTCAGCAGTGCTTTGGCCTGCGTTCAGGTCCAGAGGCTATTGCACGGAGTTTCCACCTGCAAAGCGCATCATGGTCTTGGCGCCGCACATGGATGACGAAGTGATCGGGTGCGGGGGAGCGATTCATCGTCACGCGCGGCGAGGGGGAAGGACAACCTGCGTGTTCCTGACCAACGGGGCCGCCGGCCTCAGTGGGGCGGAACGGGAAAGCGTCTATGCCACGCGCCGCAGGGAAAGCGGTCGGGCGGCGCTGATACTCGGCATCGACCGGTTGGTCTTCTGTGGACGTCCGGATGGGCGCTTGAAATCCGATCCGGACCTCGAACGCCGGATCCGAGACATCATCGACGAGGAAAGGCCGGAGATCCTATTACTCCCTTACCCCTTCGACCCGCACCCCGATCATCGCGCCGCTTTCGGGGTTCTGGCCGACGCCACCCGCGCCATGCCCGAATCTGAGATCCACCTCCTCCTTTATCAGATCCGGACACCCATCCCCTGGAGAACCATAAGTGTTGTTCTGGATATCTCCCATGAACTTTCTGCCAAACACGAAGCATTCGCCGCCTTTGCATCCCAACCGGAGAGAACCTTCAAAACCGTTTTGCATCTGGGCAGCTGCCAGCGCTTTCTGATCGGAGTCAAACCGAGAGCTGTGGAGGTCTTTGCCTCGCTCAGCCTTTCAAACGCAGGCCGCGTCGGCTATAATCTGCCGTTCCAGGGTCCGCAGGTCAGCCGGATCCTTTGCGTCGGGCGGCATGCCCTGCGCCGGGGAAGGCTTCTGCATACGCATCCGTTGAAGGAAGCAGATGGCTGGAAGAACATCGCCTGATTCCCCGCGGCAGCCTGCCGCCTGTGGAAATATGAAGAGAACGCGCATCCTCTGCTCACAAAACCCGGGCCTCACGCTGCATCTGTTCAGCCAGGGCAGATTTTTTCTTGCCAGAGGAAATCCCAAACCAACCCGTGACAAGTATTGAGGTGGGAATCTTTGGCAACGAAACCGCAAAAGGTCGACGCCGTCTACCTCTGGGTGGACGGGGAGGATGCAACCTTTCACAGGCTGCGGAACGCAGCCGTACGGAGCGGTGCGAACGAAAAATCTTTTGCAAGACGGCATTTCAGGGACAGCGGCGAATTGCGGCACTCGCTTCGCTCCCTGGAATCCCATGCTTCCTGGGTCGACAAGGTCCACATCGTTCACCAGGACGGTCTACCTTCATGGCTGGACCTCTCCAACCCGCGCATTCGAACGATTCGGCACGAAGAGATCTTCCCTGACCCTTCTGTCCTCCCCACCTTCAATTCCTGCGCCATCGAATTGAATCTCCACCGCATTCCCGGCCTATCCCGGCGATTTCTTTACTTCAACGACGATCTCTTTCTGGGGCGGGATCTACCCTTCCCAGACTACGCTGCCCCAGAACGCAGACAGCGTTTCTTCCTCGAGCCCAACCCCATTTCCCTCTGGACGTGGACAAAACCCGTTCACGACAAGGCCTACGCGTTCACGCTGAGACGTATACGCCGCTTTCTGGGAAGAAAACGCTACAACGAGTGCCTCCAGGCACTGGCCTCGACCAGACGCGGCTGGCGAGCGCTCCTGCCTCTACGCTGCCTGCTGCCGGCCCATGTCCCCCAACTCTACAACCGAGAAGTGCTTTCCGAACTCGAGACGCTCTTCTCCGATGAATACCAAAAAACAAGGGCTCACAGGTTTCGCGCTCCAGAGGATATCGTTTTCAGGATACTCTACAGCTTTTACCTCGTCGACAAAGAGGCCCTGGAACCCCGGCTCCTGGATTGGGATTCCCCGGCCTACGCCTTTGTCCGACTGGAGTCCGATCCCGCCAAAATGAAAAGGGCCTTTGACCGCATCACAGCCATCGACCCCGCTTTCATCTGCGTCAACGACGACCTGAATGACTTCCCGGAAGAGCATCCTTCCCTCTGCCTTTGGCGTGAATTCATGGAAAAACGCTATCCGGTTCCCTCGGGCTTCGAAAAAAAGACCGCTCGAAGATCCCGAGCCGTGCGTGAATCTGGGAAGGGAAAGACTGAGGTTGTTGCCTCTTCTCTTGCTGATTGAAAGGTTTGGCAATGGGTGAAAAATCCGTTGTTCTCAGGCCGTTGAAAGAGGCCGGATGCGAGGCTTGCCAAATCCTGGGCAATGAGGCGCACATACAGGTGCGCAGCCGTGACAAGGGATCCGGCTTAACGCAGGAGACGGACGTTCTTCAACGGCCTTTCAGGCATCGACACCCGGGGTTTAAAGCCTCACCCATTTCAGGTCATCGAATCGCTCGGTGCAGCGAAGAATCCTGGTGTGGTAGTTGTCCACAAATTCGTTCTTCAGTCTCATGGACACATCCCTGAAAGCCTCATTCTTGAGTAGTTTTCCTATATTTTCAGGGTCTTTCACCGTAAACTCCGCGACGATCTGGCTCGTTCCGCCGAACAAGACGTTCCACCCCCCGGTCACTTCCACGTAATCGATGGTCTGCATCACAGGCAGGTGTTCGCGGATCACGAAATCATTATAAAGCTCCCTTTTTCCCGGTCTGATGTCATAGTATTGGTTGAATTTCCAGACACCCTTCTGAATCGTGTATCTCTCCCGTTTTACATTGCCTGTTGGATACAGTACGTATCGCCTGTAGTTGATAACGAGCGATCTCAGCTCGTTGTTGAGGGCATGAAACCGGCGGTTCCCTATAATCGCCACCATTTCCTGCAGCGTTTCAGTCGAGTTTACACCGATGATCCGGGGGCCGAATCCGACCTCGACATAATACCCTCCAACAGAGACAAGGCCCAGGGACGTCATCGTCGGGATATAGGTATCCGATATGAACCGGCCGTAGTCAGTCCCTTTGCCAGGCAATACATCCCATGTCTCACAATATAGAATGGACATATCTCCACCTCCTGTGTCTCCCACTTCGTTTCCACCCGGAAGCGGTTTCCAGGGTGCAACCGAGTTTCCTATTCCGGAAATGAGGCCGGTTTCTTCACACCCTGCAGGTGCTCAGTCCCACCGCTTCGCGGAGGGTCCCGGTTTCTTCACACCCTGCGAACCAGCCGATCAAGGTTCGGTGATCCGTTCGACCATTTCGGTGAGCGATTCGATCGGGGTGTCGAGAGCCACCTCGAGGGGCGTGGACAGGAAAAAACCGCTGCCTGCATCCATCACCTGCGACAGGATCGAATCGAAAAGTGCGGATCGATCCGCCGAATCCGGGAACGGGCAGGCAACCCCCGCGCACATTTCATTGCGCTCCATCAGAACGGAAAGTTTTTCCAATTCGATATCGTAGGCTTGCGCACCGGCGAAGAATACCGCATCCGCTCCGATCGAAAAATACGTCTCGAGCTCCGCGATGTCATACCGGTGAAACGCCATGATCGACCGGACATCGAAGTAATCCAGCACGTTCCAGAAGGTCTGGTAAATGGGCTTGATCCGCTCTACCTCGGAAGCTTCAATTCCTTCCCAATCCTCCTCGATCAGCCAGATCGCATCGACCCTCAGGTTGCAGTAAGCCTTCACGAGATCGAGGACAATCCCCTGAATGTCATTGAGGAAGACCTTCGCTTCGGGGAAATCCGCCTCTTTGAGGCTGAAACGATCCCTCAGGATCGCACGCAGCAGCGTCACGGGGCTGTTCACCACCCCGATGACCGGGATGTCCTGGCCGATCACCTCGCGCATCTCTGCAGCAGCATCGAAGATCAGGTTAACCGGGGGAACCTCCGCCGCGATGATCTCCCTGTCCGTGACGGCGCTCTTCCCGCCCGACGACACGACCATCTCCTTGACGCCCTTCGGCACCCACTCGAAGGAGCGCCCCAGGAGTTCCAGCTCGAGATAGGGATCGTAGTGGCTCAGCACCGCATCGTAGCCGAAGAGCTCCTGAGCCGACATGAGGGCCTTGGCGAAACGGGTGCTGTCCGAGAGCATCTCCTGGAACGGCATCCTGCCGATGCGTGAGGCGTAGCTGTAGACCAGAGGAATGAAAAGCGGACGCTGCAATGCCTTGTGGTCAAAGAGGTCTTTCCACAACCGCTTCGGCGATTTCTTCTTCCCCATTTCCTCGACCTCCTTCCTTCATCCGATCACCGTGTAAGGACATTGACCGTACAGGTCCTCGCATCCGCGTCCTTGTCGCCCCCCATGCACTGGGCGAGAAAGACCTTTGCATCCGGTATCTGGCGCTCCCCGGCCTCGCCCCTCAACTGCCGCACCCCTTCGACCACCTGGGCCACCCCCGTCGCCCCGACCGGATGGCCCTTGCTGAGAAGCCCGCCCGACGTGTTGACCGGGATGCGTCCACCGAGCCGCGTAGCGCCGGATTCAACGAGCCGCCCCCCCTCCCCCGCCGGGCAGAGTCCCATGGCTTCGTAATGCATAATCTCGGCGATCGTGAAGGCGTCGTGGCACTCGGCCCCGTCCAGGTCCTCGGGCCCGAGACCCGCCTGCTCGTAGGCGGCCTTGCACGTGCGGTAATCCGTCTCCCACGGCACGAGGTCGAGCGGGTTTTGATAACTGCCGGTCCTCAAAACAGAGGCCGCAAGCCGGATCGGATCGGAACGATAGTGCTTCGCCCTGGTACCGGCGCACAGGATGACCGCCGCAGCCCCGTCGGCATTGGGGCAGCAGCTGAGCCGCGTCAGGGGGTCGGCTATCATCGGTGCGTTGAGAACGTCTTCCACCGTTATCGGCTCCCTGAACTGGGAGAGCGGGTTGAGCCCCGCGTGGAGGCGATTCTTCACCGCTACCTGCGCCAACTGCTCGGCCGTCGTTCCATACTGCAACATGTGGCGCTGGGCCCTCATGGCGAAGCTGGCCGGCGTGACAAGCCCCTCCAGGATATCCAGTTCGGTGTCCCCGCCCCCGAGCAGCCCGAAATTCGGGACGACCATCTTTTCCGCGCCCACCACGATGGCGACATCGTAAAGCCCCGAGGCCACACCCGTCCAGGCCAGATAGAGGCCCGATGAGCCAGAGCAGCACGCGTTCTCCACATTGATGATGGGGATGCGGCTGATCCCCGCCTGCCAGAAGATGGTCTGTCCGCCGGTGATCACGCCGTGCAGATCCCCGGCAAGCGCATACGAACAGAAACCCGCTTCGATCTCCGCGGGCCGGATGCCGCCGTCTTTCATCGCCTCCAGTATCGGCAGGGTGGCCAGATCCATGAACGACGTTTGCAGGTGTTTACCGAAACGCGTCATCCCGACGCCGATGATATCGACCTCTCTCATGCGTTCTCCTTGGATGCTTCAGGCGTAAAATAGTAGCGCAGGCACGGCTCATGGTCGGCCCCCAGACCCAGGGGCGCCACCCGCAGCCCCATAGGCATCCCGATCGCCAGATCCTCGAGCCTTTCCGGGTCGAGGAGACTGATGATGCGCAGGCCGTCGGCCTGAAGGTCGACGTAGCCCACGGCATAGGGCTGAGGCAGTCCGAAGGGGGCCTTGGTCCGCACCAGCGCAAAGGAGTACAGGATGCCCTTGTCCGAGAGCGGGACCCTTTCTACAGCCCCCTGGCACACCGGGCAGACGAAGGGCTCGGGGAAGAACTTCCGCTCGCACCGCGGGCAATATCCGCCCAGGAGCCGCGCCGGCGGACCCTTTTCCAGGACGCCTTCCAGGACCGGTTTCACTGTGTCACTCATGCGAACCTCCAGGATTCATGCCGCTATTTCTTGCTGATGCCGTTGAATATGAACTTCACGATCGTATCCCCGATGTCCTCGGGCCTGAGTTCCCCGTTCTCTTTGTACCAGCGGAAAAACCAGTTGATCATGCCGAAGATGCTGAAACCGAGCACGGTGAGGTTGATGTCCTCCATCTGATTCTGCGCGATCATCTCCCTGAGGGTCTTCATGTAGACAGCACGGATCTCGCGCTGATACTCGTCGACAATCGCCTTTCTTTTTCCTTTTAGCCAGTAATTCTCTTCGACGACGATCTTCGTCGTCTTCTTGTTTCGCAGCCCGTGGGTGATCATGTGGTGCAAAAGCATCTCCCGCAGCCTCTCCGCAGGATCACCGACGCGGGCTTCGATGTCTCTCAGACTGGAAAGCAATTCCTGAGAAGCAATCGATATGATCTGGAACAGGATTTCTTCTTTGTTCTTGAAATAATGATACAGCAAGGAGTTGCTGACGCCTGCCTTGACTCCGATCTCGCGAATCGATGTGCCGGAGTAGCCCTTCTTGTAGAAGAGGTCTGCGGCCGCCTTGAGCAATAGATCCTGAGTGTTGGCCGGCATCGCATCCCCTCCTTTGCGGACCCGTCCTTTCGTGGTCATCCGTTCCCCTCCGCTTTTTTCATAACCCTCTGCACATCATCCTCGAAGATCTCTCCGCCCTTTTGGCTGATCCCTTCAGCCGCTGCTCGGCCGCTCCTCCCTGAAGCCCTTCACCGCTTGACTTTGTATCCCGCCTTCTCCCTGTCCCAGGTATCCGGCGTCACCCCCTGATCCCGCAGCAGATTCTTCTGCACGCGCTGCGTCGGGGTCTTCGGCATCGCCGCCATGAAGCGCACGTAGCGCGGGACCATGAAGTACGCCATCCGCTCCTCGCAGTGGGCCATCAGCTCCTCGGGGGAAAGCGCCTTTCCCGGCTTCAAGGTGATCACGATCATGACCTCGTCCTCGCCCAGGTCCGACTTGACCGCCACGGCAGCGGATTCGAGGACGGAGGGGTGGGAGTTGATCACCTTTTCGACCTCATAGGAAGAGATGTTCTCCCCCCTCCTCCTCAAGGCGTCCTTCTTGCGGTCAACGAAATGGAAATATCCGTCCTCATCGTAGTAGAGGTAGTCACCCGTGTGAAACCAGAGATCACGCCACGCCTCCACCGTCTTCTCCGGCATGTTGTAATACTCGAGGAAGATGCAGTACGGCTTGAGCGGACGCAGCAACACCTCGCCCGGGGTGTTGGGGCCGACCTCGCTCTGATCGTCGTCCACGACCTTGATGGTGTAGTCGGAGCGGCAACTGCCGCACGTCCCGGGTTTGCGCCTGCCAATCGTGTTCTGCAGGGGAATGCCGATCTCGCTCATGCCGTACCCCTCGAGCAGGGTCACCCCGAAGCGCTTCTCGAAGGCCTCGAAGAGGTCCATGGGCGCCCCGCCGCCGACCATGACCCGCAGCGGGTTGTCCGCGTCGTCCGGGCTGGGATCCGCCTTGTACAGGATGGGTAGAATGCCGCCGATGTAGTTGAACTCGGTGCAGCGGTACCGCCGGATATCGTCCCAGAACCGGGAGGCCGAAAACCGTTCGCACAGAACCATGCGCGCCCCGCTCAGCATGGCCGGCAGGGTGGAGAGGACCTGGGCATTCCCGTGAAAGAGCGGCAACGCATTGTAAAGGCAGTCGTCTTCCGTGTAGCTGGTGACATCGCAGATGCATTCGGCCATGTAGAGGCCGTAGTTCTGCGGGAGAAGCGATCCCTTGGACGGACCCGTGGTCCCCGAGGTGTACATGATGATCTGCGGGTCCGACCAGACGACATCCGCGGGTTCGTAGAGCCCTTCGTTGTCGATGAGCGAGTCCCAATCGACGATCCTTTTCCCGGCGGCGGGGGCGTGACCCGTCTCTCCGCCCAAGAGGACCAGCGTTTCCACCTTCGGCAGATCGCCCAGGATCGGCAGCACCCGATCAAGGTAACGGGCGTTCATGACGATCATGCGGCTGTCGGACTGGTTCGTCATGTAGGTCAGAATATCGCCCTTGTGCGCCGTGTTCAGCGGCACCTCGATCGCACCCAGCTTGGACAGTCCGAACCAGACGAATAGGAACTCGGGCGAGTTGTCCATGATGATCGCGACCTTGTCCCCCTTCTCGATCCCCGCCTTCTGGAACCCCGAAGCAGCGCGGTTCGCCATCCGGTTCAACTCGTTGAAACTGTATTCCCTCTCATTGAAATAAAGGAACGTCCGATCTCCGTACTTCTCTGCCTGCCTCTCGAGGAGCGCGTGCTGCACCCGCTCCCGTGCCCTGTTTCCTGAATCAACCATGACAGTCCTCCACGTCCTTCCTTCAAATTCTCTCCCGCCCCCCGCCTGAACGGCAGAAGCCCTTCAAATCGATCCGGAAGCGGTTACGCTTTTCTTGCTCCCCCACCCGAACGGAAGCGGGCCTTCAGGTCCGTTTGGCCTCCCAAACGCACGCCTCCGCCCCCGTTCGATCGGATGGAGACACCGAAGCCCGTTTGCCGACGCAAACGCTCGCATCGTCCCCTCCCGCCCGAACGGAGCTCCATCCGGCCCTACGCCGCAGCCACTTGCGAGGGGTTGGGGTAATGGCCGTAATATTTCAAGATCCCGGTCGGCGGCCGCCTCTTCAGCCATTCCCTCTCAAACGTCTCGTAGTCCTGCCCGAGTTGCAGCCTCTCGGCCAGCGCCTCCTCGCGGAGGACGCTTGTCGCGGCCTGATCGACCCGAAAGGTCACCTCGTCGTAAACGACCTTGTAGACGTTCCTCGCCTGCCAGGCGGTCGTGATGCCCGCCTTGACATCCGCCGCGACCGCTGCGGGATCCCTTTCGAGCACATCGCCGTAGCCGGCCCCTCCTCCCGCCGCAATCAGGAACACATCCCCCTCCTCATAGGGCCTGAAGGAGGTGACGACCTGGTGCATCTCGTGGACGCCTCCAAGGCTCTGCCCCTTCTCGAGCTCCAGCAGGCTCGACGGGATGGCCGGGCTGCTTTCGGCCCACAGCCGATCCAGCCCCGGCTTCCGGATGGAGTGCACCGCCGGCGTCGCAGCGGCATAGCCGCCGAACAGCCCGGTGCAGGAGGGGAATTTGGACCCGAAGCCGAGGGAGCCCATGAACACGAGCGGCACCTTGTGCACGACGAGGCCGTATCCCAAGCCGTTTCCCCCGCGGTATCTGCCCATGCCGTGGTTCTGAAAGAGGTTTCGGAAGAGGTAGACGAACGGCCTGTCCGCCTCGGTCGTCTCCACATCGCTGCAGTCGCTCATCGTCGCGAAAAAGGAGCCGGCCACGTCCACGCCGTCCATATCCGGGCGCGCACCGCAGCCGGTCCCGTTCATCTCGGCGGAGATGTCGGCCATGGGCTCGCCCCACTGGTTGAATCCGCCGTAGAGCGCAAAGCCGAAGCCCGTGTACCACGGGGCGACCGCGTGCAGGCGGTCCTGGCTGTAGATGAGCTTCGCCCCGACATGGAAAAAAGACTGGGAAAACGCCGTCTGAATGAAGGGCGCGACGCCGGTGGGCGTCTCACCCGAGGCGTTCACCAGGCTGTTCTCGGGGAACTCCCATTCCAGGATGTCGAGCAGCGCGTTGTTCGCCGGCAGATCGTGAAGGAACCACCCGCACAGATAGACCATCGCCAGACCGATCACCCCCTGAAAGTAGGTGTTCAGCGGCTTGTCGGGGATCGTCGGGGAGCTGTCCCTGAGGTTCAGCCTCATGGTCTCGCCCCGCTTTTCCAGCTCGAGGTTCAGTTTGATGAGGCTCGAATCCTCCCCCGCACAGTCCATGAAGACCTGGTGGCGAAACATGCCGTCGGGCAGTTCGGCCACCTTCTTCCTGGCCGCCTCCGCCGTGTCCGCCAGAATCTTTCGGAGACCGCCGATAAAGAGATCCACGCCCTTTTTCTCGAGGACGTTCAGGATCCGGCGCTGCGCGATCCGGCAGGCGGCCAGCCGCGCCTTGAGGTCCAGGATGAACGTGCGCGGGTCCCTGCCTGCGTTGGCGAACATGTTCAACAGGTCTTCCCGCAGGGTGTAGTTCTCGCCGATCTTCAGCGGCGGGACGAGGAAGCCTTCGTCATAACGTGAACGCGACGTGGTGGGGGAGCCTCCGGGCTCTGTGGAGCCGTTCTCCCCCGTGTGGACGACCGCCCCGGTGAAGCAGACGAGCCTGCCCTGGTAGAAGATGGGCACGGCGACGCCCATGTCTCCGCCGTGGACACCGCAGTAAAACGGGTCGTTGAAGAAGAAGGAATCGCCCTCCTTGACCTGCACCGACGGCTCATTGAGCCAGTGCTTCACGATGTACTTGATCGGGATCTGCCCGAGGGCGGCGTGGAAAAAGATGCCGGTTGCGCAGACCGCCAGATCCCCCTGCGCGGTGTAGATCCCGAAGGCCACATCCCCCCAGCGCATGCCGGCGCTCGCGCCCAGCTTCTGGGTGGTCTCCTTCCCCTCGAGGGCGATCATGTTGACCTTGTGGCTGAAAATCTCGAGCTCGACCGGGTCCAGCTTCTCCATGGCCCGGGCTTCATCAGGCGTGATCGGCTCCGGCCGCAGCCGCTGCACGACCTCATAGTCTCTGCCGTAGGTGTTCACTTTCATCATCCCTCCTTCCGATCGTCAAGAAAGCTTGCGGGCCGGATCTTCGGCGACAACCTCGCCCGGGCGGTCTCCCGCCGGCTCCAACAGCCCCTGTCCATAGGGGTCCAGGGTGAATCGCCAACCCGGATTGATGACCCCCGTCGTCTCCCTGGCCTCGATCACCGCAGGCCCGGGGATCACATCGCCGGGCATGAGATCCTCGAAGACATAGATCCCCGTATCGACGAACCGCCCCAGGTCGACGAAATAGACGGGGCGGGTCTCCTTGCGTGCGGCTCCGGGGGTCTTTCGGCCGGCCCCCTCCGCAGGGCTCAGCTCGAGATGGCGGGTGGAGACGCTCGCCTTCAGGAAGAAATTCTCCACCTGGATGCCGCCCTGCGGAAATGCGGCCTCCGGCGAATAGGTCCTGGCGTAGGTCTCCCCGAAGGCGTCGCAGATGTCCTTCACATCCTGGAGGGAGCCGATCTCGAGGTGGGGCGATTCAAGCTTGGTGTAGTTGTACTGCATCCCGTAGCGCATCTCCAGTTCGAGCACGAACTGGATCTCCGCCTCCGATGAACCCTCCATCTTCAGATCTCGAAGCGCCAGATCCTTCAGTTCCCGCACGACGCTGTTGAAGGCCTCGTAGTCCTCCGTGTAGGCCTGGGTCGCGTACTGGAACAGCTTGATCGTCCGCGTCCGGTCGAAGACCTGCATGACATCGACCGTGGATGCCCCGAAGGCGCCGAAAACCGGGGAAAAGGGCGACATGATGACCTTTTTGATCTCCAGATAGGGTGCGATGTCGAGGGCATGACAGGGGCCCGCCCCGCCGCAGGCCAGGAGCACGAATTCCCGCGGGTCGTAGCCTTTGAGGACGACCTCGTTGAAGACCTCCTGCCCCATCTTCGCGTCGATGATACGCCGGATCCTCGCCGCCGCCTCCACCACGTCGATCCCGAGCGGGTCGGCGATCTTTTCACGGATCGCCTTCTCGGCCAGTTCTTTCTTGAGCTGCATCTTTCCGCCCAGGTAGTTGTCGGGATTGAGGTAGCCGAGGACGAGGTCCGCATCGGTCACCGTCGGCTCGGAGCCGCCCTGATCATAGCACGCGGGACCGGGCATCGAACCGGCGGACTGAGGGCCGACCTCCAGCCTGTCGCCGAAGAGGGTGTTGATCCAGGCGATGGAGCCTCCCCCCGCGCCGATCGACTTGACCTCGATCGCCGGGATGTTCGTGCGCCATCGGTCGATGACCGGAATGAAATCGTAGGTCTTGATCTGGCCGTCCGACACGACCCCGATGTCGTAGGATGTCCCCCCCATGTCCGTGAAGATGAGGTTGTCCATACCGTACATCCCACCGATGTACCGGCTGCCGTGCAGACCGGCCACGGGCCCGGCGTTGTAGGTGAGGATCGCGCGCGTCCGGGTCACCTTCTTCATCCCCCCGACGTTCTGGACGAGCGCCAGGGGTTGGCTGTACCCGTTGTCCTTGAGCTCCCAGATGAGCCTCGTCAACTCCTCGCCCATGACGCTGTGGATGTAGGCGTTGACGGTCGTCGTCGTGAAGCGGGTGTACTCGCCCATCTTGGGTGAAATGCTGTGGGAGAGAAAGACCGGCATCGAACCGAGATAGTCCTCCGGGTATTCCTCTTCGATGATCTCCTTCACCATCGCCTCATGGACCGGGTTGTAGCAGGACCACATGAGGCAGATGACATAGCCCATCGCGCCGTTTTCCATCAGGCGCTGCAGATTATCGAGCACGTCGTCCCTCTTCAACGGCATGATCACGTTCCCGAAGGAGTCGATCCGCTCGCGCAGGCCCACGATCATATCCCGAGAAATCAGGGGCTCCGGCTTCTGGATACGGGCCAGGTTCTTGGTCTCATGCCCGAACAATCCGTCCGCCCAGGATCGCCCGCGCCCGATGGCAATGGTGTCCTCGAACCCGGCCGTCGTGATCAGCCCGAGTTTCGGGCCGGTCCGTTCGATCAGGGCGTTGGTCCCCAGGGTCGTGCAGTAGCGGATCGATTCGCAGCCGTTCATGAATTTCTTCAACGGCAGATTGAAATCCTTTGCCAGCTCCCGCAGGCCCCTCATGAAGCCGACAGAAAGATCGTAGTGGGTGGTCGGTGATTTCGTGATCGCAAAACGACCGCCATCCTGTTCCGCAAAAAAATCGGTGAAGGTCCCGCCGATGTCCACTTCGACTGTGTAGCTCATCTTCCCCCTCCTGTCGGTATGCCGTGTCTCTGCTTCAGCGCGTCGATATCCAGTTCTATATCGTGGGTGATCGGATGGCCGGGCGGGAGATACTGATTCTCGACCATCAGGCCGCATTGCGGACAATAGAATTCTATGATTCGACACCACTCGGGGTCGGGGGCGTAGGTGTACGCGGCATCCTTCGCCAGAGGCTCGTGGATCTCCTCGGGCATCCTTTCCCGCACCAGGCAGCCCTTCTTGTAGTTGTCCCGGGCACTGACCAACTCCCGGTTACACCGGTTGCAGCACCACATCTCCTTTTCGAGATCGATATCAAGCGCGTCGGTTATTCTGATCTTCATGCTGTCGCCTCCTCGAAAATCCCGTTGCAGTAGGCATCCACCGTGTAGGTCCAACCCTCCCTCACCACGTAGGTGGTATCGACGGCCTCGACGATCGCCGGCCCTTCGACCACATTTCCGGGCATCAGTTTGCCCCTGTCGTAGAGGGGCGTCTCGATAAACCCATCCTCGCTCCAACAGACCTCTCGCGCGCCCATGCGGGCCGGAGAGGGATCCCGCGCGCCAGGCTGCTGCTCCGTGATCTCGTAGTGGGGGATCGCCGCGGTGGCGTGGAGAAACACGACAGGCGAAAAGACACTTTCCGCCTCCGAGAACCTCGGCGCCTGTTTTTGGAGGGTCTCAGCCATTCCCGCCTCCCACTCGAGTCCCCTGATCCTGATCCGGCCCTCGGGCGTGTCATCCCCGGAACTCAAGAAGAATTCCACCCTGTAGCGCACGTCCGATTCGTCGAACCCCTCTCCCCGCATATCGCGTGAGGCACCGGCATGCATCTCCTCGAGGACCCGGCTGATTTCACTCCCCGTGCTCATCCTCCCGTTCTCTTTGATCCAGTGTCCGAGGCGCCGCGAGTAGATGTGCCAGATGTCCATGCTGGAGAGCGAACACGCCGAGAAGACCGAGGCATAGCGCGGCGCGATGATCTTCCGGATGCCCGCGTGCCGGGCGAGGCCGCAGCAATGGGCCGAACCCGCACCGCCGTAGATGACGAGAACCGGATCGAGATCGGGGCGGATCGACTCGGCCGTCGCCTTGAGCTGAGCTCCCATGGTCGCATCCACAGTGTCCCTGATCGCCAACGCCGCTTCGAGCACGCTCTTGCCGGTCTGGGAGGCGACCCTGTTTTCGATCGCTTCGAAGGCCTTTTGGGCATCGAGCTGCATCTTTCCGCCGAGATAGTAGGCCGGATCGATGCACCCGAGGACGATGTCGGCATCGGTCACCGTCGCGTTCGTCCCCCCGAGGCCGAAGCAGGCAGGTCCCGGAAGCGCCCCGGCCGACTGCGGACCCACCTGAAGGCGCCCTTTGCGCACGCTCGCAATGGACCCTCCGCCCGCCCCGATGGCCTTGATGGCGACCATTGGCGTGCTGAGGGCAAGGCCCTCCACATCCGGCTTCAGGGTGAAGTTGGGCTGTCCGTTCATCACGATGCCCATGTCGAAGGAGGTGCCGCCCATATCGCCGGAGACGAGCTTCGGGACGTTGTAGAGCCGCGCGAGCGCCGCGACGCCCATGAGGCCCGCGGCGGGCCCGGAGTTGTAGGTGTTGATCGCCCTCGTCTTGGACACCCGCGCGACGCCGCCCGTGGCATGCACGATCAGCAGGGGGCGGCTGTAGAACCGTTTGCGCAGATCCTCTCCGGCCTTGTAGAGGAACTTGACGAGCCGGGCGTGGATGTAGGCATTGACCACAGCGGTGTTGATCCGCTCCTGGTCACCGGGTAGCTGGCTGACATCGGATGCGAGAAACACCGGCACCGATCCGAGATAATCCCGCGGGTATTCCTCCTTGATCCAGCTCCGCGCCCGCCGTTCGTGAACGGGGTTGTAGACCGAATTCCCCAGACAGACAACGAGGCATCGGGCGCCCTGATCGAGCAGTTCCTGGGCCGATCTCAGCACCTCCTCCCGGTCGAGGACCTCCTTTTCGTTCCCTTCTTCATCGACCTCCCCTGTCAGGGTTCGAACCATCTCCGGGTAAACGAGGGGCGAATCATCCTCGTCGTTCACCACCTCGAGACCCTCCTCCCGGCCCCGGCTCACCAGAAGACCGATCTTGGTCCCGTTCCTTTCGATCAGGGTATTCGTACCGATGGTGGATGAAAATCGAATCACGTCCGTCTGCGCCAGGAGATCTTCGACTCCGATCTGGAAGGACTCGGCTCCTGATTTGATGCTATTCATCAGGCAGACGGTTAGATCATGAGGTGTCGTCGGCACTTTGACCGTGTGGACTCTGCCGCCCCCCATAAAAAATCCATCTGTAAACGTACCTCCTGTATCGATATCGATCGTGTATCCCATAACCATCCTCCCCGCTTAATTTTTCTCTGCAAATCCTTTTCAAACGATCTCCCGATGCATCGCCGCTCTCAAACCTGCATAAAACCTCCGTGGATTTCAAAGATTAGGGTTGTCCATACCGAAGGAACATCTTCCTGAAACATTTCCAGAATACCGAGAGGATCCCAGATGCCAGTCGCTCGACTGTCTCGCAGGATTTCTGGATTCAAAGCAAAACCTGTATCAAGGTTGGTGCCCATCCGGAAATAACGCCTTGTAAACAAAATAGTTTCCAGCCCGGCTGTTTCTCGCTTCGAACAACCGGCATTCCTGGCCGCAAATGAACAGACATATGGGCATTGCGGAAAACCGGCCTCCTCCGAACGATTGCCTCCCTCCAAAACATCCGCCGCCGTGACCAAGCGCTTCGAGCAGTCCTTCCGCTGGCGGCGAGGCGCGCGGCGTTGGCTCGGAGGCTCTTTCCCCCAGAAAAAAACCGCCCAAAGAGCTGCACCGAAATTGGATCAATTGGATTGACAATCATCAATAATCGCCATTGTAAACTACTTGTTTCACGTAACTAATAAACGTATCCATGATTGAGCGACCGATCAATTTATAGACATTGGAAATAACTTTTGTCAAGCGAAATTTATTGAGCGACCGATCAATTTGACATTTTTTCCGGCGGCGGCGTTAAGGCAGGGAATTCGGGAAAGGTGCGGTCATGCCCCCCGGACCACCCGGGAGGCATGACCTACGCCTGGGGGGGAGAAAGACTAACAGGCGTATTCGGGGTTGATGGGGCCGGCGGCAAGCATCGCTTCGACCTCGTTCTCCTTGAGGGAGTAGCGCAGCAAAAACTCCTCGTCGGATACATCAGGGCCGATCCCGCTTGCCTTGCGGATCTCTTCAATGGTGGGTTGAGGAAACTCCTCTTGCATCATCTTTTTCGTCTTTTCGAGGCTGTGAACCTTGTCCAGCACGTCGGGGGCGATCGGTGCCGGCGACTCTCCGAAGTAGCCCAGAACATATTGGATGATTCCATCGGGTACGATCTTATACCGCTTCCCGGAGATGATGTTCATCGCCGCCTGGGTGCCGACGAACTGGCTGAGCGGGGTGACCATGATCGGGTAGCCGAGTTCCTTCCGGACCAGCTTGATCTCCTCGATCACCTCGGGCAGGCGGTGCTCCATCCCCGCCTCACCCAGCTGCCGTTTCAGCGTCGAGACCATGCCGCCTGGGACCTGATGCTCATAGTAGGCTGCATCGTAGGCGGCCGGCTTGCCGGGGGTCCTCCCCTCCTTTTCCGCTACGGCGTAAAGCTGCTCCGAGACGCGCTTCAGGGCCTCCACCACCACATCCGTTTCGCACTCCAGGGCGCTCAGGCCTTCGACGATCTCGAAGATCGAGGGCTGGGAGGTCCCGTCAGCAAGGGGCGGGATAGCCGTGTGCAGCACATCGATCCCCTGGCGGATCGCCTCCAGGTAGACCTGCGGCCCGAGCCCCGCGCTGCAGTGGGTGTGGATCTCGAGCGGCTTCTCGCCGATCGCCCCTCGGATGACGGGGACCAACTCCCGGACGCGGTCAGGGGTCAACAGCCCTCCCTGGTCTTTCAGGTAGACCGTGTCGACATCGCTGCAAGCGGCGATCTCACGGGCCTTTCCGGCATAGTAGGCGTCGGTGTGCACCGGACTGATGGAATAGGAAAGCGCCACCACGAACTCCTCGATCCCGGCCTGTTTGGCCATCCGGGCGTTCTTGGAAATCACCTCGATGTCGTGCGCGGCGTCGATCAGCCAGACCCGCCGGATCCCATTGGCCGCCACGGTCTTCAGGACAAGTTCCACGATCGAATCCGGCGACCGCACGAATCCGATGAAACGCCTGCCGGTCGTGCCGAAGCTGAGGGGGGTATGGGGCATGGCCCTGGCCGCCAGCCGGATCTTCTCGAACGGGTTTTCCTTGTGATACTTGACGGAAACCCCCATATGGATGCTGCTGATGAAGTCGATCGCCTTGAAGCCGGCCCGGTCCATGTCCGTGGCCACGCTCAGGATCATGCCGGTCGTAAGACCCGTGGCATCCCACAGACTCTGATTGCCGTCCCGCAGCGTCGTATCCACAAATCGTATTTTTTTCATAACATTCTCCAGGTCTTGAAAATCCTGTCGGCAGGCTGCGGCGTCCGCCGCGAACGAAGCCGCCGGCAAAACCACCTGTAAAACCGGGGTTCACGCCCCCTGTAGAGAAAGGGGGGCGCCGTCGCGCCTGCGGCGGTTTTGGCGCGGCGCTCCCTCCTACTCCTCGTAGAGCTTGCGGATAAGTTTCCCTTTGTACTGATATTGCGGCAGTTCCTTGACGAGCTCGACCTCGGCCTGGAAGATCAGCCGGGCCCGCAGTTCCCTCTCCAGGAGCTTTTTCAGTTCCTTGAGATCCCCGGGCTCCTCGCCGAGCTCGGCCTTGATCTTCAGGGGAGGCTTCACCGCGGTCCCGGGCTCCTCCAGCTGCACCTCGATCTGCCCGCTCAGGCGCGGTTTGAAGGTCGTAGCCACATCCTTGATGGCCAGAGGATAGACATTGACCCCCAGCACGGTCAGCATGTCGTCGTAGCGCCCCAGGACCTCGATCCGCATCCCGCCCCGTCCGCAGTCGCAACGGTCGACGCCGACGACGCGCACATGATCCCGCGACCGGTAGCGCAGCAGCGGCATGGCCTGATGGATCAAGCCGCTGTAGACGAGTTCACCCGTGGCCCCTTCCTCGATCTCCAGCGGCTTGTCGGTCTCCGGGTCGATCAACTCGACGTGGACGATCCCCTGCGCGATGTAGTGCATCCCCGCGCGACCTCGGTTTTCGACGCATTCGCCCCAAACGATGCAGGCCTGCTCCCCCATCCCCATCCCTTCGATCACGGTGGCGCCGAAGGACTCCTCGATCAGCGGCCTGACTGCTTTGGTCCCTCCCTCCGCGCCGCCGATGATGCGCCTGATCCCGAGCTTCTTGGGATCGAGCCCGGCCTTTTCGATCTCTTTGAGCAGATAGCTCCAGAAGGAGACCGTGGAGTGCAGGGCGTTTGCGCTTTGGTATTTGAAGGCGCTGATGACCCGGTCCGTGTTGAAGCCGGTCGGGAAGTTGACCGCCCCCATCTTCTCGAGGCCCTCCCGGAAGGTGTCGGCAATAAACGGCGCGGTCGGGATGTTGACGACGATGCTGTCCGGCCGGATGCCACCGCCCCAGGCGAAACGCGCGATCGCCTCGGCGTGGACGTTCAGGATGTCGCTCTGCGTCAACCCGATGTAGGTCGGTATTCCGGTGGTGCCGCTCGAGGAATACACCCGGCTCAGATCGACGACATCCACCGCACGGTGCGCGCCCACCGGGGCATTGCGCATCTGCGCCTCGCGCAGTTCGCTCTTGACGGTGAAGGGTAGCTGGCCGATCTGTTCGATGCCCTTGATGTCCCCGGCCTCGAGCCCGGCCGCCTTGAATTTCTCCTGATAGAGCGGCGAGTGTTTGCTGACATGCTCCAGTTGTTTCAAAAACAGCGGGTTGTGCAGTTCATTGATCCTGTCGACGGTGAGCGACTCCATTTTTTCGTTGAACAATCTCGGCCATTGATCCGCCATGACATGTCTCCTTTCCCATTCGCCCGGGAATAACGCGGGCGCACACTGTTTCGCGGCCGCCTCTATCAGCGATCCCTTTTCATGAATTCTTCGAGGATGTCGACCATCCTCTCGGCCATGGGCATATCCTCGAGGTTGCAGTCGAGCTCTTCGAGCGGGATGTCCGCCCTGAGATGCCTCTTCAACTCCTCGACGAACAGCCGGTCCTCGGCCGGGTCATAGAGGATCCCGCCCTCCTGGTCGATCGATGACCAGCCCCGCAGGGGTACGACCAGTTTGAGGGGACCTTTCGCCTTGTTCATCTTTTCCGCATACATCCGAGCGCCGACCAGGAGTTCATCGACCGGGAAGCGCGTCATCGCCCGCATCTGATCGATCTCCAACACCCGGCCGCCGGCGACGTATTTCGGCCGATTGTGCCGGGTGGGCCCGGCCCCGGTCAGGTTGAGGCAGCACGGCGCCCAGACCTGGGGGATGCCCCGTTCCAATGCGGCGTCCAGCCGCTTCATGCCGGCGGCACGGTTGCCTTTGAACTTCTCTTCGACCAGACCCGCCGGCACGATCTCGACGACGCCGTCGAAGAACCCCTGTTCGATGAGGCGGTCCATGGCCCGGTCGCTGACCCCCTGGGCGTGGAAGGGAAAGACGTGGTATCCCCTCTCGATCAGCAGCTTCTCGACGTTCTTGGCGCATTGATCCGAAAAACCCAGCTCCGTGACGGCCACCGATGGATAGGGCAGCTTGAGGGAGCGGCAGTCCATCGACTGCTCCGCCATGCCGCAGATCGCACCCGCCACCTGCGCGAGCGCGTTTTTCATGAGATCGCTCATCCCGGACACCTCCAGGATGATCTGCATCACGGCCAGGTCCGTCGCTTCGAACCAGCGGTTGATGTACGCGGGCATCGCCGCCGGGGTGGCGATCAGCTTGGGGAGCCCGAAGGGCAGCCGGGCCATCACCCGCGCGCCGACCAGGGCGATCGTCGCGCCTCCCAGGGCCACGATGCCGTCCAGTTTCCCCTCCGAGAGCAGGCCCAGCGCGGTCTCGACAGCCCCGGCCGTCATGGCATCCGTCACCTCCGCCCTGTTCCTTGACCCTCTCAGCTGCTCGATGTCTTTGCCCACCCGCGCAGCGATCTCATCCGGTCCGATGTCCGCGTCGACCGAGGGCCGCTTCCCCATGCTGATATCCATCAGGATGGGCCGGAACCCGATCTCCTCGATCCTCCGCCTCAGGAAGCCGAGCTGCTCCGATTTTGTATCGGTTGTCCCGATCATGACGATACTCTTAGCCATCCAAATCCTCCTTCCGGGTGATCACAATCGCTTATAGTTGAACATCACCGCCAGGAGCTTCGCCTTCTTTTCCCCGACGCTGCGGCCGTAATGCGGCACGCCCGCATCGAAATAGACGCAGTCGCCCTCTTCCATCATGGTGCTCTTGCCGTCATAGACAAACTCGTGGCGGCCCTCCAGCACGTAGAGAAGCTCTTCCCCTTCATGCTGAAAAACCCCCTTTTCCTCGAAGGCCGGCTCGATGATGTAGGGGAGCATGTTCTTGCCCGGCTTTTTCGAGGCCAGGGCCTCATACTTGTAGCCGTAAAAGGCGCCTACGGTTTCGACGACCTCGCCCGCACCGCGCCTGGTGAACGTGATGCGCGGGTCGATGTCCTCTTCCCCGTTTCCTTCGAAAATGAACCGGACATCGACCCCAAGCGCATTGGCGATCTTGTTGACCGTGGAATAAGGCGGAGCCTTCTTCGAGCGTTCGATCTTCGAGAGATAGCTCTTGGTCAACCCCGTAAGATCCGCCAGTTCCTGAAGGGTCATGCCCTTCTTCTCCCGCAGATTCCTGATATTTTGTGTGATCCATTCTTCCTGCATACGCGTCTCTTCCATGTCATCGCACATTCACAGGGCACATCGCTCTTTCCCAACGCCTATTTGGTGTCCATCCGGAAATGATTTCCGTATAGAACCCGGTTTCCAATCCGGAAATGAGGATTTTTGGCCAATATCAAGGAAATCAAGCGTTTGCGCGGAGGCGACCTGTAGGTCGCCGCACAAGCAAACGTGCAGATTGACGCGGAGATTGGCCAAAAAGACCATTTCTGGATGGAAGCGAATCTAGGCTTTGATATAGACGACGCCCAGGTCTCCGTCGATCCGGATGGTCATGCCGGTCCTAATCTTCTGGCTTCCTTCGACACATCCGGCCACGCAGGGGATCCCATACTCCCGCGCCATAATCACCGGATGGGACAACGCACCTCCTCCGTCCGTCACCAACCCTTTAATCACGCTGAAAGCAGCCGTCCAGGCGGCCGATGTCCCGGGGGCCACCAGGATCTCACCGGGCTCCACCTCCGGAAGCTGATCCGCGCTCATGATGACCCTCGCTCTTCCTTCATAAACGCCCGGGGCTGCAGCTGCGCCGTAAAGATCCGCCTTCAGTTCCTCCCGTACGATCGGGACCTGCGTCGAAACCGAGAGTGTCGGGTCGCTCTTGAGGACGTCCTGCGCCTGAGAGATATCGCCGTAGAAGGGAACCGGCTCGATCTTCGAATTGGCTTTCCAGGCCTCCTTGCGCCGCTGGACATAAGGCCGCAGGTCGACCTTCCCCATCGGGATGGCGGCCTTGCGGATTTCATCGGGATGCAGGAAATGGACGTCTTCGGCCGAGTCGATGCATCCGGCCTGGGCGAATCTGCGGCCGAACTCGGTCACGATCCACCGTCCGAGCGCCCCGACATAAAAATCACAGAAATAGGTGTGGTCTTCGCTCCAATACCCCGATCTTTGCGCCGCTTTCATCAGCACTTCAAAGGAATCCTTCACCTCCGCCGGCACTTTTTCGAGCACATTTTTCTCGGCCTGCTCCCTTTCTAATATGATGCGGCCCCGCTCACTATCGAAGGTAAACTCCTCATCCTTCATCAGCATCTTCACCCGGTTCAATGCCAGCGAAGGTCTTTCGATCCAGGCCGGGGTGTCATATGCATGCATCCGCTCACACCGCCATCCATGCCGGGTAAGGAACGTGTGATATTCTTCCAGCCACTCCCGTCCTCTTGTGTTTTCGTTCAACAGGCGAAGAATCTCCTCCCTGTCCGAACCTGCGAATGCCTCTTCGAGCCCCATCGAAACCGCTTTTCTGCTGAGCCGCCACAATTCCCGCATCACCTTGACATCCTGGTTCTCGAAACCGGACATGAGCCTGCCGAAATCCGGATCGATGGGGGCGTCGCGGCCGAAAAGGTCCTTCCACATCAACTGAAAGAGGCCGTTGATATAGTAGGAGGCCATCATCATGATCATGTGGATTTCACCTTCCTTGCGGTTGATGGTATAGGTGAAGTCGAGGAAAAACGAAAGCAGTTCGATGTTGGTCAGCCTTTCGATATCGCCCCAGTCCTTCAGCCCCCGCGATTCTTTGGCCTCTGTGTAAAGCTCGATCAACTCCTTCTTGTACCCATCCCAGACGGCATCGAAATCCTGCAGAAACGGCTTGATCTTCTGTCTGAAATAGGGTTCCCTCTCCCTCCGCTCCTCCTCGGTGGTCCGAATGGCTGTGATGTAGGGGTATCCCTGAATAAATCTCGAATCCCACCCACGCGTCGTCGGCAGAAAGAGGGTTTCCGAGCCGTATCTGAATCCGGAATAGTACCAGTACCAGCCAATCCCGATATAAAGGGGCTTCATAGCCGGTTTTCCATGCACGACATCGCACAGCAGCACGCCGTAGCTTTGGGGATCTTTCTCATCGTCGAATTCGTAGAAAGACAGATCATAAGCAGGATGAAGCATAAAGGCCTCCCTTTGGTCCATGCGTTAAAGAAATGTGATTTGCTGGAACCCTTTTTCGTGCATGTCTCAGGTCCCCATCCTCGACAGCATCATGTCGAGCACCTTGTCGACAGGGTCTTTCTGTTTGGCTACGACTTCGGCGCGGGTCTGAAGGAGGAGGATGCTCATCGGAAA